>Ga0315899_10001141_pt1 | contig 30705 bp, 24 predicted proteins | sample LakEriMetagenome_2_FD_203518 | JGI IMG/M metagenome (GOLD analysis project Ga0315899, IMG submission 203518) | Freshwater fungal communities from buoy surface, Lake Erie, Ohio, United States - Buoy 4 MA112 | ecosystem: Environmental > Aquatic > Freshwater > Lake | place: USA: Lake Erie, Ohio...
GGTTATCGCTCCGCTTTATTAAACCAAAGTTCCGACGGAGTGCTCGGGAGGCGGGGTCGCTGGTGGATCGCGGTTGTTCTGCAGGTTGGAAAACCCGCAGGACGGGACTGGGATGGATCGGAGGTGGTGGATGGGTCGCTGTTCCGCTTTATTAAACCAAAAGTGGTACGCGGTGCGGGCGGGGGTTGGGGTTCGACAAACTGGAAGTTCGTCGCCACGGGACGGATCGGAGAATATTGATGGATGAGGGACTCCGCTTTATTAAACCAAAGAAACTCACGCCACCAGGCAGCGGGGATTTGGATGAGTGGGCCGAGCGGCGACAGGTTGAAAACCCGTCTACGGACGGTGGACGTTCGTCGCCACGTCGTGGCGTAGACTTTCAGCCTGCGGGGCGAGTGATGCCGCGCGGCCGGCTGGGCTGGGCGTGGTTGTGCGACCGGGCGAGCGGGTACGACAAACTGGAAGTTCGTCGCCACGGGGCGGGTGGAAGTCGCTGCGCAAACTTGTCATAGTTCCGAACAGGTTGCTGAGTTCAACTGTTCAGCACACCTCGCCGCTCTGATCACGCACTTTTGAGTTGTCTGCCCCCCATGTCCGCCCCGAGTGATTCCCGACTCCGCTCCCTGGTCTCCGTCAGCGACAAGACTGACCTCCTCCCCTTCATCTCCGGGCTCCATGCCCTGGGATTTGAAATCGTCTCCACCGGAGGAACCCGCAAGTCGCTGCTCGATGGCGGGCTCCCCGTCACGGATATCTCCGAATACACCGGCTTCCCCGAAATGATGGATGGTCGGGTCAAAACCCTGCACCCCCGCGTCCACGGCGGCCTGCTCGGACGACCCAATCTCCCCTCCGACCGGCAGTCGATGGACGCCCACGGCATCCTTCCCTTCCAGATTGTCGTCTGCAACCTCTATCCCTTCGAAGCCACCGTCGCCAAACCCGACTGCTCCTGGGAGCACGCCATCGAAAACATCGACATCGGCGGTCCCAGCATGATCCGCTCGGCGGCCAAGAACCACGCCCATGTGGCGGTCATCACCCATCCCCGGCAATACTCCGTCGTGCTCGAAGCGCTGCACAGCGGCGGACTGACCGAGGCCCTCCGCCGGCGACTGGCGGGCGAGGCGTTCGAAATGACCGCCCGCTACGACCGGGCCATCGCCAATTACTTCGCCCGCACCCTGCACCCCGACGAACTCTTCCCCCAGACCCTCGCTCCCCTGTTCGAACGCCGGGGCTCCAAGCTGCGCTACGGCGAGAACCCCCAGCAGGAAGGGGCCTTCTACACCGAGCCGAACCCTCCCCCGGGAACGCTCGCGACCGCCCGGCAACTGCACGGCAAAGAACTCTCGTACAACAACCTGCTCGATCTCGACGCGGCAATTCAACTGGTGAGTGAGTTTGCCGACCCGGCCGCGGTCGTGCTGAAGCACAACAACCCCTGCGGCGCCTCCATTGCTCCGCAGCTCGCGACCGCGCTCGAACAGGCGTGGGCGGGAGACCCCGTGTCTGCGTTTGGTTCGATCTTGGGTTTCAACCGACCGGTCGATGCCGCCACCGCCGAACAACTCTGTCTTCCTGACCGGTTCGTCGAGGCCATCGTGGCCCCTGGTTTCGAACCCGCCGCATTCGAGATTCTGACCACCAAGCCCAAATGGAAGGCGAACGTGCGGCTGTTGGAATGCCCCACCCTGGGGACCCGACGGGACCGCATGTGGGACTACCGCCGGGTCTCGGGAGGGCTGCTGGTCCAACAGGCCGACGACGTGCCCGATCCGGAAGAGGAATGGAAGGTGGTCACCGAACGACAGCCGACCGCCGAGGAACTGGTCGACCTGAAGTTCGCCTGGAAAGTCTGCAAGCACGTGAAGTCGAACGCCATCGTCTTCGCCAAGGGAGGCGCGGTGACGGGGGTGGGAGCCGGTCAGATGAGCCGGGTCGACTCGGTGCAGATCGCCACCCAAAAATCGGGACCGCGCTGCGTGGGGGGCGTGGTCGCCTCCGACGCGTTCTTCCCCTTCCGCGATGGGTTGGTCCTCGCGGCACAGGCGGGCATTCGCGCGGCGATCGAGCCGGGGGGCAGCCGGAATGATCCCGATGTGATCGCCGCGTGCAACGAGCTGGGGGTGGCGATGATCTTCACCGGCCGCCGGCATTTCCGACACTAATTTCCTCATGGCCCTTCCGGACCGACTCCATGACGGACCGCGTGGCTGAACTCGAGCGTCGCCAGGCCCAACTCGAAGCGGAGCTGGCCGACTTGCGGCAGCAAGTGCATGCCCGCCGGGGCCGTCGACGCCGGACGCGAGGCCGTTCCGCGCCGGGCGATCCAGCGCCAGCCGAGGCAGCGGGAGCCGAGAGTTCGCGTTCTGAGCGCGTCGCCGAGGGGTTGGGGCCGGTTGGGCGACGGCAACGGATCACCGAGCGTCGGCAGCGGCTGGCCGCGCGACGGGCAGAGCGACTGAGTGATCGGCAGGCGCGGCGGGCCGCACGACTCGCCCGGCGACGCCAGCGGCGCGGAGTGCGCTGGCGGTCGACCCGCGAGTTGTGGGGGCTGCCATTGTGGGAAATAGCCTGCGGCCCCGACGCCCAACGGGGAGAAAGCCATGGGCACGCCCAGGCGATTCTGGCGGTGGGGGATCGGGCTGACGGCGTGGTGGCAATCGGCGGCATTGCCCGCGGCGGCCTGGCGATTGGGGGTCTCTCGTTCGGCATCTGATCGGTGGGGGGGCTGGCGGGAGGGCTGCTGGCCTCTCTGGGAGGAGTCGCCCTCGCGCCGTTCGTGCTGGGTGGCGTGGCAATTGGGGGTGCGGCGATGGGGGGCGTGGCGGTTGGCATCCGGGCCCACGGCCCCGCTCCCGTGGGACTGCATGTCTCGTATCCCGAGCCGCGGCAGCGTGCCGGACGCCCACCTCGCGCGGTCCGGCCGGAAAATATCCCTCCCGACTGATTGCTTTCACCCCTCTGGCCGCACGTGCACAATCCGTCGATTTGATTCCCTGGTTCCGAAGTCCATCGCTCGCCTCTGGAGAATTCTGATGATCCGCCTGCTCGTACTCTACGGTCACCCGAAAGACCCCGCGGCGTTCGACAAGTACTACGACGAGGCCCACATCCCGATCGCGAAGAAGATGAAGGGGTTGAAGAAGTGGACCATCGGCAAGGTGACGGGAACTCCCACCGGTCAGCCGTCGCCGTACTACTACGTGGCCGATCTCTACATGGAGAGCCGGGAAGAGTTCGAGGCGCTGCTGGCCTCCCCCGAAGGACAGGCGGCGGTGGCCGATGTTCCGAACTACGCGACGGGGGGAGTCACGTTCGTCTACACCGAGGTTGAGGATGTGATTTGAGACCGGGGATGATCACCACCCGACTGTTGGATTGAGGCCTCCCGTATTGGTTCCAGAAAGAGCCTGTTCATGACCAGCCCGACTCTGCGTTCCGCCGATCTTTCCCGCCGCGATCTGTTGAAGGCGGGGGCGCTGTGGGCTCTGGGTTCGAGGTTACCGGCCCTGCAGGCGCGGGATCGGGCGGGGCACATGGGAGACCGGTTGCGGATCACGGCGATCGAACCGCACGAGATCTCGGTCCCCTATGTTGATTTCCAGGCATATGAACTGGGGCACTTCTACGGCCCGACCCGCCGCGTGGTGTACGTGGTGCGGACCAACAGCGAGCTGGTCGGCCTGGGAGAGGGACACTCGCTGGAGGCGGAAGCGGTCCGCGAGAAATACGTCGGCAGCAATCCGTTTGACTGGGTGGGGGACGAAACCAGCCTGGGGCTGGGCATGGCGATGTACGACCTGATGGGTCAGGCGGCGGGGGTGCCGGTCTACAAGCTGTTCGGCCAGCGGCAGCGCGCGTGGATTCCGGTCGCCTGCTGGACGGTGTCGACCCATCCCAAGCGGATGGCCAAAGCCGTCAGGGAGTATGCCGCCCGGGGCTACACCTGGCTCAAGTATCACCTCTCGCCGTTTGAAAACGTGCTGGACCAGATGCGGGCGATGCAGGAGGTGGCTCCTCCCGGATTCAAGATCCATCACGATTTGACGATGGGGGGGAGCGACGACCATGTGTTCGAGCTGCTCGAGAAGATCTCGGGGTTTGGCATCGCGGGAGGGTTCGAAGACCCGCTACCCGAAAAGGACATCGCGGGGTATGCCGAGCTACGGCAGAAATGCTGGCTGCCGATCTACTACCACCACGCCCCACTGGGGGCGTCGCTCGAAACGCTGCAGCGGGCAGCCGATGGCTACATTCTTGGACACAGCCCGATTGGCCACACCATGCGGCGGGCGGGGCTGTTCGCACAGTTGGAATTGCCGTTCTCGCTGCAGAACGTGGGGGGGAACATCACCCGGGCGCTCACCACGCACATGCAGGCGGCCTTCAAGACCGCATGGCTGCACTTCAACAGCGACACGGAGAGCTGGAGTGATGACGTGGTGCGGGAACGGCTCACTCCGGTGCGCGGGCTGATTCGGGTCTCTGAGAAGCCCGGGCTGGGGGTGACCCTTGACCCCGAGGCGCTCGACCGGCTCGAACATCTGAACCTGCCGGCCCAACCGAAGTGGATCTTGCGGTCGACCTACCAGTCGGCCGGGGGCCCGGTGCGGATGTACAACCTGGTCGACCCGAAGGATTCGCTGTTCCTGGTGCGGCCCGATAAGCGTCGGCTGGTGACCCTCGGCTATGCCGACCCGATCACGTCCGACTGGTGGGACCCCGATGACACGCCGGAGTTTCAGGCGATGTTCCGGCGACTGGAGACCGAGGGGATGGTGCTGGAACCCGCTTCCTGAGCGGCCGCTGGCACAGTCCTCCCGAGCGGATAGACTGAAGTGAGTGTTGTGCTGCCGTTGGCGTTCGGTTCGCACGGATTGACGCGTCTCCTGCAAGGGTTCCACTTTCTGTCATGCTGACCCTCTCCACCGCCCACCTGTCTGCGCTGCACCGCCGGGATTGGCTGCGGACGGGCGGGGCTGCGCTGCTGGGAGGGCATCTGCTGTCGGGCGTTGTTCGAGGGTGGGACCGGGGTGCCATCAACGGCACCGAGCCGTCACGGGGTGTACTGGGTCCCGGATTCGGACGGGCAAAGTCGGTGTTGCTGGTTTACACCAGCGGCGGCCAGAGCCAGTTGGAAATGTGGGATCCGAAGCCGCTGGCCCCGCTGCAGATTCGCGGGGAGTTCGGCGCGATTCCCACGGCGGTCCCCGGGACGTTTCTGGGAGAGCATCTGCCGCGTGTCGCCCAGTTGACCGACCGGTTCTGCATTGTGCGGAGTATGTCGCATGACGATCTCGATCATGGCTCGGCCAGCTACCTGACGCTGACGGGGCAGTTCCATCCGATCAAATCGTCGAATCCTCCTCCCCGGCCAATCGACCAGCCGGTGCAGGGGGCGGTGCTCAACCGCCTGCGGCCTCCGTCGGGGTTTCCTTACAACGCCATCCACGTCAATGGTCCGGTGCTGGTTCCCGAGACCCCCGCTCCCGGGCAGGATGGGGGTTTTCTGGGACGCGATTTCGAACCACTGGTGATTGGCGACGTGACCGATCCCGAGTTGACGCTTCCCTGCCTGGAGGCGCGCGGCGACCTCCCCCTTCCCCGGCTGCGACATCGTCAGACGCTGAAGCAGTCGCTCGATCTGGCGGCGCGGGAGGCCGAACGGGCCGGGAATGCCCAGCCACGCCGTCTGGCCGACAGCGACATGTTGTACCGCCAGGCGTTCGACATGCTCGACCGGGCCCAAGTGCGCGAAGCGTTCGATCTCGAACGGGAGCGGGTGGAACTGCGGGAGCGATATGGACAGCACCGCTCGGGACAGGCGTGTCTGCTGGCCCGACGACTGATCGAGGCCGGGGTGCCGCTGGTCACCGTGATGTGGAACCATTCGATCCGCGGGCAGGACAAAACCCCCACGCAGACCGACGCCTACGGCTGGGACACGCACAACGACATCTTCGAAGCGCTGAAGGTGCATCTGTTGCCGCGGTTCGACCAGAGTTTCTCGGCCCTGCTGGAAGATCTGGAACAGCGGGGGCTGTTGGCCGAGACGCTGGTGATCTGCCTGGGAGAGTTCGGCCGGGCCCCGCTGGTGGCGGTGGAACGGAACTTCGCGGGGAATGCCCCGGGGCGGAAGCATTGGGCCAGCGTCTATTCGCTGGTGGTGGCGGGGGCGGGCGTGACACCGGGGGCCATCTATGGATCGAGCGACAAAACCGCCGCCCAACCGGTATCGGGGCGGGCGACCCCCGCCGACCTGACGGCGACCATCTTCTGGGCACTGGGCATCGATCCGGCGGGGCACTACCGCGATCTGGTCGACCGTCCCTGGCCGATCTCCACCGGTCAACCGCTGACCGCCCTCTGGGGCTGAGGCGTCGTCGCCAACTTCAGGGCGCGGCCTCGGCTGCGAAATTGGACCTGTCCCCTTTCTTTGGCAATCGCGTGGGATCGCAGCCGGGGGGGCGGGTGCGGCGGAGCGCGACTCCCGGGATCCGGCCCAGGGGCTGCAGGGCGGCCCCCTCGTCGGCGGCGAACTCGAACGGGACACTCATCAGTCCCTCGACATCGAGTTGCGGCGAGTCGATCTCCAGCGATTCGCCGCTGGAGTCCGATTGCCAGCGGACGACCGTCTGCTCGGGAGTCAGCAGATTGCCGGCTCCGCCGATTTTCAGCCGCGGAATCCAGTCGTTTGTGTACTGCGTGCTCAGCAACTGCACGAGCGCCCCCGCGGGGTCGGCCAGATGCAAGACACTCTCCTGCAGTTCCCACTCCAGACGGATCCCCCCGGGCGGTCCCTCTTCGCCCCACCAGCGGAGCACGTTCTGCAGACCGCGCGTGGTGACATGCTGCCACCGCACCGCCAGCGGCAGAGACCGCTTCGAACTCCCCGCCAACTCCAGCGCGACCTCACACTTCTCAAACAACGTCTCGCGGACTTCCACCCGGGCGACCACCTGGGGAATGACCACCGCGGCCCCTCCCTCGCGAAACTCGCACTGCAGCAGCCGCAGGTTCGAATTGCGGACGTCTCGCTCGTCGACCAGTTCCCAGCGCACCAGCGCCGGCCGGGGGGCATTGCCGCGAACCAGGTCCGAACCCCGGCAGCCGACGGACACCAGTTCCGCCCGCTGCGTGCGCAGGGTGAGCGCGGCCCCGGTCTCTCCCGGTTCAATCAGCCCTCCGTCGGCGATTTCAAACACCACATTCCGCAGGACAATACTTTGTGCGGTGATTTCCCCCGGTGCCGAAATCCGAATCCGGGCAGGCAGCTCCTCTTCTCCCTGCATCACCAGTCCCCCGACCACCGAGATGTCGCGGAGTTCGTAGACCTCGCCCCCCGCCAACGACAACACCCCGGCCGCATCGGGAGCGGGGAGCGGCCGCACAACCCGCGCGCGCGCCGCCGACGGCGTTGCGCTCTCAAGATGGCGGGCCAGCCGGACTTCACCACGGGGGAGCTTGGTCTCGGGAGTCGAACCCGACGCCGATCCGTCGTGTTCCGCAGCCACTGGGAGCATGGTCGCCGATTCCGGATGTTCGGCTGCATCTGTGCCGTTCGCGACGAGTTTTTTCGGACCCGTTTCCGTCCGGTCAACGCCAAGCCCCTTCAGCGACGGTTCGAATCCTGCGCGACTCGCGAGAACTCCCGCCCCGGCGAACACCGCGAGCCCGAGGGTTCCCCAGACCGCCAGGCTCAACCGGCGATGGGTCTGACGGCTGCGGGGGAGCCCGGCTGGCTGTTCCACGTTGTGCAGAAACGTCTTCAGCACCCGTGGCGGATCGGACAGGGGACGGGGCCACTGCCTCAAGGCGGCGGCGGCTCCTGCAGGGCGCTGTGACGGATCGCGTTGGGTCAGGGCACGCAGCACCTCCGCCAGCGAAGCCGGGGTTTCCGGGGCATATTCGCGCACATCATCAACATCGCGCGACTGGTGCCGGGAGAGCTTCACCACCGGATCCCCCGCGGGAAACGGGGGACGTCCCACCAGCAGTTGCCACAACAGACAGCCCAGCGCATACAGCTCGGAAGCGGGGGTGGCGGGCTGGGCCGTGCCGATCCGTTCGGGGGCAATGCCCTCGAAATGATCGGGATTCATGCCGGAGTGAACCGTCTGTTCGGGCTCGAGGATCGGGCGCACCCCGGTATCCACCAGAACGATCTGGCCCCCCGGCGTGAGGTGGACGTTTTCGAGCCGGAGATCGCCATGCTGTAACCCGAGTCCTTCCAGCAACTGCAGGCTGTTGAGCAGTTGCCAGCCGATGGCGGCCACCACGGCCGGCGGAAACCGCCCGCTGCGGACGACCAGTTCGCGGAGCTGCGGCCCCTCCACCCACGGACTGAGAAGGGCCAGACCGCGGGGTGTCGGCTGTACCTCAATCGGTCCGCGGATTCCCGAAGCGGTGAGGCCCCGCAGCGATTGCGCCAGCCGCTGCCAGGAGGCTGCGGAAAGTTCCCGCACTTCCAGAGAACTTCGAATCAACTTGACGGCCACCCGCGCGCCAGACTGGGTATGCCGTGCCTGCCACGTCTGGTTCCCGGCTCCCGAAGAGCATGGACGCACGAGCAGACAGGGACCGAGCAGCAGGTGATCGGGCTCGGGAGATTCGAGGATTTGTGCCTGGTAGGGGGAAAGCCGTCCGAGCTGGACAAGGGCATCGAGCCAGACGAAATCGAACGGGGGGAGATCGGCGACCAACGTACCCACGCGTTTCCCGCACCGGGCGAAGTCGCGGGGGGTGCAGAGCTGGTGGTCGATGAGCCAGCGGGCCAGCTCGGGGGAGGGAGCGCGGGGCATCAGGAACGCTGGGATCTCTGGCCGGAAACAGGGAACACTGGTGGTCGATTCAAAATGGGAAGGGGGATATCGCAAATTTGGGAATCCGGGGCAAGGCCCGGTTTGAACGCGGGATTTCTGCTTGAGGCGTTTCGGCATCGCCTCTACAATTGAGTATTCCACAGAGTCCGTTTGTTCGTCCACCGCTCGCCCAGCCTTGCCAGACTTCCCACCCGGCCTGTCATTCCCGGTACCAGTCTGAAGCCCCGGTGGAACTCCCTCCCAAAAGACTGTTCACGGTCAAACTGGGTGCGGGGTCGGTGAGATTTGTCCAGCCTCAGGAGCTTTAAGCCCCATGTCGTCGACGGAAGTCTTGAATCCTCAACCGTCCCCCGGTTCCGACAAGCGGAGGGAAGAACGCGATTCTGTCGTCATCCGTTTCTGCGGTGACAGCGGTGACGGGATGCAGTTGGTGGGGACCCAGTTCACCAACGTTTCGGCCTCCTTCGGGAACGACGTGAGTACGTTGCCCGACTTTCCCGCCGAAATTCGCGCTCCGCAGGGAACCCTCGCGGGGGTCAGCGGATTCCAGCTGAATTTCTCGAGCCAGGATATCTTCACTCCGGGGGACGAGGTCGACACGCTGGTGGCGATGAATCCCGCCGCCCTGAAGACCAATCTGGCCGACCTGAAGCGGGGCGGCACGCTGATCGTGAACCTTGATGAGTTTGACAAGGGGAACCTGCAGAAGGCGGGTTACGAGTCGAATCCGCTGGATGACGGCGATCTGGTGCAGAAGTACCACGTGCACAAGGTGCCGATGACCCGCCTGAACCGCGACGCGGTCTCGGGGCTGGGGCTGTCGATGAAGGAGCAAGACCGCTCCCGCAATCTGTTCGCCCTCGGTTTGGTCTACTGGCTCTACGACCGCGATCGCGGCGTGACCGAGCAGTGGATCCAGGACAAGTTCAAGAAGAATCCGACGGTGGTCGAAGCGAACCTGCGGGCTCTGCGTGGCGGGTTCAACTACGGCTTTTCGACCGAGTCGTTCACCACCCACTACACCGTGCCCAAGGCACGACTCGCGCCGGGCAAGTACCGCAAGATCACCGGGAACGAAGCGGTGGCCTGGGGTCTGGCCGCGGCGGCCCGGCTGGCCGGAAAGACGCTCTTCTTCGGCGGTTACCCCATCACTCCGGCCAGCGACATTCTGCACAGCCTTTCGGAAATGAAGCACTTTGGTGTGCGGACTTTCCAGGCCGAGGATGAGATCGCCGCCATGGCGTCGGTCTGCGGGGCGGCGTTCGCCGGTGAGATCGCGGTCACCGCCAGCAGCGGCCCCGGCATCTGCCTGAAGGGTGAGGCGATGGGCTTGGGCGTGATGACCGAACTGCCGATGATCATCGTCAACGTGCAGCGCGGCGGCCCCAGTACCGGGCTTCCGACCAAGACCGAACAGTCGGACCTGCTGCTCTCCCTTTTCGGACGCAATGGCGACAGCCCGATCCCGGTGTTGGCCGCCAGCAGCCCCGGCGACTGCTTCTATCTGATGCTCGACGCCGTTCGGATCGCCGTGGAATTCATGACTCCGGTCGTCTTTCTCAGCGATGGCTACATCGCCAATGGGTCGGAACCGTGGAACATTCCGAAGTTCTCGGATCTCAAGAAGATCGAAGTGACCCACCCGACGGGTCGTCCCGCCGGTGTCGAGGGGTCTCCCGATGACTTCCTCCCTTACCTGCGGAACGAAAAGGGAGCCCGTCCCTGGGCTCTCCCGGGAACCCCGGGTCTGGAGCACCGGATTGGCGGCCTGGAAAAGGCCGACGTCACCGGCAACGTTGATTACTCTCCCGGCAACCACCACAAGATGGTGATGAACCGGATGAACAAAGTCGCCGGGATCGCCAATTACATCCCTCTGCAAACGGTCGAAGGCCCCGAGTCGGGGGATCTGCTGGTGATCAGTTGGGGGGGAACCTACGGGGCGATCCGCACGGCGGTGCTGCAGTCGCTTGCCGCCGGCAAGTCGGTTGCCCATGCCCACCTGCGGTACATGAATCCGTTCCCCCGGAATCTCGGGGACATTGTGAAGAAGTACCGTAAGGTGCTGATTCCCGAGTTGAACAGCGGACAACTGCGGCTGCTGATCCGCGGCAACTTCCTCGTGGATGCCGTCGGTTTCAACAAGATTCAAGGCAAGCCCTTTCTCGTGTCGGAAGTCGTTCGCAAGATCGACGAGATTCTCGCGAACTGATCACCCCCAAGGCCCAACACGTCATGACAGCCACTCTTCCCGTACTGACTCCGAAAGATTTCGCCAGCGATCAGGAAATTCGCTGGTGCCCGCGCTGTGGGGATTACTCGATCCTGGCGCAGGTGAAGAAGGTGTTGCCCACCCTGGGCATCCCCAAGGAAAAGTTCGTCTTCATCTCGGGCATCGGCTGCTCCAGCCGGTTCCCCTACTACGTCGACACTTACGGGTTTCACACGATCCACGGCCGGGCTCCGGCCGTGGCCACCGGGGTGAAGACCGCCCGTCCGGACCTCGATGTGTGGGTTATCACCGGTGACGGTGATGCCCTGTCGATCGGCGGCAATCACCTGATGCACATGCTGCGTCGCAATGTGAATCTCAAGGTGATCCTGTTCAACAACCAGATCTACGGACTGACCAAGGGACAGTACTCCCCGACCAGTCCGCTGGGAGCGAAGACCAAGAGCACTCCGTACGGCTCGATCGACAATCCGCTGTCGCCGCTGGCCTATGCGATTGGTTCCGAGGCGACGTTCGTGGCCCGGTCGGTCGATGTCGACATCAAGCACCTGACGATGGTCCTGGAGCGGGCCGCCAAGCATCAGGGCACCGCCTTCGTCGAAGTGTACCAGGACTGCAACGTGTTCAACCACGATGCGTTCCTGTATGCCACCGACAAGGAAGTGAAGGGGGACCACCTGTTGTACCTCGAGCACGGCAAGCCCCTGGTCTTCGGTGCGAAGACCAAGAAGGGGATCCGTCTGAACGGGGCGACCCCCGAGGTCGTCGAACTGGGCAACGGCATCACCGAGGACGACTTGCTGTTCCACGACGAGAAGGCGGCTGATCCCAGCCTCGCGTTCCTGCTCTCGCGGTTCAAGCATCCCGCCTTCCCCGAACCGGTCGGCATCTTCCGGCAGGTCGACGCCCCGATCTACGATGTGGAAGTCAACAAGCAGATGCAGAGCGAACTGGCCAAGAAGGGTCAGGGAGACTTTGACAAGCTGTTCAACAGCGGCGACACGTGGGTCGTGGAGTAGTCCACATCACGGATTGATTGTTTGAGACCTGACGGCGTGCACTGCGGTGCACGCCGTTTTTTCTCGTCCAGGCATTGGGGAACACTTTGTGCAGCGAATGGATCCGGCGACGAACAAGGACGTCAGATCAAATCCTCTGTTTGAGAGCAACGCGTTTCGACAGCTGGAGATCCGAGATGGTTTAAGTGCGCCCTCAGTGGGGAACCCCTCTGTCCCGCCCTGCCAGGATGAACACTATTCCCAGCATCAGTAGGGACAACATGACCAGCAGCGAATGACTGCCGAACGAATGCCGCAAGGGATTGAATTGCGGTCTGAAAAAAAACAGCAACAGACCGACAAGTCCGCCGAGGAACAGCAACACCCCGAATCGGATCATGACCATAACCCCCAGGAAATGCAGTGACTCCAAGGCAGGCTTCCGTGCGCATCCGGAAGGTTTGCCAACAAATTTTCACACCACCACAATTCTCAGAAGCTGGCTTTGGTAGGCACACAACTCCCGCAGGGAGTAGTCTGACTCCGACCACTTTCTGGAAACCAAAGTTTGAAATTCCTGCCGAGTCCCAGGAATCCCCGGCCGCCCTGACAGACCGCCCCCCCCCCTTTCGATTGCAACCGACCCCGGTCGCATTATCATCGCCGAGACGTGTTTGCCACTGAAGACCATGCTCCCCTTCCGCACTGGTCTTCCCCCTTCGCCTCAACCGAACGGATCCGCGTTCCCATGTACTACATCGACCCCCACGTGCACATGGTTTCACGCGTCACTGATGACTATGAGCGCATGGCCCGTATGGGTTGTGTCGCCATCAGCGAGCCGGCGTTTTGGGCTGGCTTCGATCGCGGGAGTGTCGACGGATTTCGAGATTACTTTCGGCAGCTGACTGACTTCGAGCCCCGCCGGGCGGCCGCAGTGGGAATCCAGCACTACACCTGGCTCTGCATCAATGCCAAAGAGGCCGAGAATGTCTCCCTGGCCCGCGAAGTGATCGCCATGATCCCTGAGTTCCTGGGGAAGCCGAATGTGCTGGGAATTGGCGAAATCGGACTGAACAAGAACACCCTGAATGAGGCGACGGTCTTTCGCGAACAGGTTGACCTCGCCATGAAGACCAGCGAGTTGATCCTGATCCATACCCCCCACCTGCAGGACAAATACAAGGGGACCCGCATGATTGTCGACATGCTGCTCGACGACCGCCGGGTCGACCCCGCACGGGTGCTCATTGATCATGTGGAGGAGCATACCGTTCGCGTCGCACGCGATCACGGTTTCTGGTGTGCGATGACCCTTTATCCCACCACCAAATGCACCCCGTCGCGGGCGGCCGACATCATCGAGCAATACGGCGATGACCGCATCATGGTGAACTCGGCGGGAGACTGGGGTCCCTCGAACCCCCTGGCGGTGCCCGACTTCGTGATGGAAATGCGGCGGCGGGGCCATACCGACTCGCGGATCCGCAAGATCGTCTACGAGAATCCGCTGGAGTTCTTCCGCCAGTGCCGCAACTTCCGGTACACCCCGCCCGACACACTCAAAGATCTTACCCCCGCCGATCCCGTCTGACGTCTGAGAGCTGCCGCAGGGCCGCAACCCTGCAACCTCCCGAACCAGTTGCAGGCCTCAGTCATTTCCCGGCGGGGGAAATTCACCGGGAACCCGGTTCATCGAGGCCGCGCTGGGATCGAGCAGATTCAAGCGGAAACAGGCCCTGCCGGCCGGGTGATTCCAGAACGGCTCCCACCGTCGCTGTCGCGGCAATTCGAACCGGGCACAGAGTTCGAATTCTGTCTCACTGAGTGTCCGGTATTCATACGACTGTTTCGTTTCCGGGTCGGTGAGTGCCAGAGCCCAGCCCACCGCGTCTCCGCGCCGGGCTTTGGAGTCGATTTCCTCGAGAGTCTGGGGTAGGCGGTCGACCAGCCGCGGCACCGGTCCCGCCCGGTCGACGCACAGAATCTCCAGAGCCCGGCGGATCCCCTGCAAGTCCCTCAGCCGCTGCTCGTCAATCCGCCTCAGCCGCTCGCGGGCCGGGGAACCAATCTGCTGAAAGGCCCAGACCACGGCAATCGCGAAGAGCACAATCGCCCAGCCGGCGTAGACCCGATGAATCTTCCGCAGGTTCATGGAGCGGCCCGACCTTCCTGCCGCACCAACAGGGCATAGTAAGAGAACACCGACGACGCCAACACCAGCAACACGCCAATCTTGAGCATGGTCAGCAATTCCAGCTGTCCTTCGAAGTACCAGAACAGCAGCGCGATCAGGTTCCCCAGAATGGTCATTCCCGAGACCAGCAGGATCAGCCACTGGAAGCCGCGCCGGACGGGCGTTGGCGTTGTTGGCGAAAGCTGCTCTTCTTGCCGAACCGCCAGCCAAGCGATCGTGAGATAGAGCGGAAAAGTCACCATCACCGCCGCCAGCGAGAACCGGTGGCCGCTCAGTCCCTCTTCGGAATCGAGATTCCACGAGAGCGGGTTGGCCGGATCGGGAAGGGTACGGTCGAGGCACCCGAAGTAGAGGATGACGAGGTGAGCGAGGGTAAATGTCAGCAGGCCGAATTCCAGGATATTGCGAAACACCTCCCCCGCCCCGGAGAGACCGGAAGGCCGGGGAATCGGCAGGGCGACCACTTCCTCCGCCAGTCCGCGGGAGATTTCCGCCTCTTTCCAACCGGCCGAACGCAGCATGGTGTGGATGGTGGCGGCGTCGACCCCCCGCTCCCGGGCGAGCCGGATGAACGTCTGCAATTCGGACATGCGGGAAAGACCTCCGGGAGCAACGACGGGAGTCAGTTTTTGATTGGTGGCCCACCAGGTACCGAACTGAGCAGCGGCAGCAGATTCCACAAGAGCAGTGCGAGGGGACCGCAGAACAAGACGCTGTCGACAATATCCAGAAGCCCGCCGAATCCAGGAAACAGTGCCGGGGCGTCTTTTTGTCCCACGTCCCGCTTGATCAGCGATTCGGCCAGATCCCCCAGGAGACCGGCAGCCGCGATCAGCGCACCGTAAACTGCCAGCGCCCAAGCCGGTCCTGCCGTCTGGCCCGTCAACCCCGGAATGGCATAGCGCAACCACAACCAGCCCCCCAGCATGCCCCCCACAATCGCGGCCAGGCCACCGGCGATGGTCTTTCCGGGACTGATAAGCGGTGCCATCTTTCGCCCCCCCACGGCACGCCCGACAAAATAGGCCGATGTGTCGCCGCATTTCACCGTGACCACCAGGGAAGCCAACGGCACATAGGCCAGCAGTCCCTCACCCACCCAGCGCAGTTGCGCCGTACACGAGGCGAATACCGCCACATATCCCAATCCCAGAAACTCCGCACCGAGGTTTTCGAGGGTCGTCCCCGGCTCACGGAAGCGGGCCATGGCCCGAATGAACAACACCATCTGGGCCAGCCCCAACATCACCATCGAAGGTCCGAGCCGGGCCATCCACAGACCGGATCCCGGTCCCCCCAGTCCATCGGGGGCCGATCCGAGACTCTCTGCTGTCGGGATCCAGTTCGCGAGCACCACCACTCCGGCCAGAGCAGCCAGCACACGCCAGTCGAGACGAAACCGCCGGACGCTCAACAAGCTGACGTACTCCCAGCACATGCGTGTGGAAATCGCGAGAACCAACAGTGCCAAGAGGGGGGCCAGTGGGCCCAGCCGCAGATCGGCCCACAGCAGGGCCACAAACGCCGCGATCAGGATGGGCCCGAAGACCAGTCGCCAAAACAGCATGTGAGAGATTCAGCCTTTCAATCCGCCGAAACGGCGATCGCGGGATGCGAAGTCACGCAGGGCGGCCAGCAGGTCTGGTTTGCGGAATTCCGGCCAAAAGGTTGAGGTCACCCATAACTCGGAATAACTGATCTGCCAAAGCAGGTAGTTGCTGATCCGCATCTCTCCCGCCGTCCGGATCAGCAGGTCGGGATCCGGCATGCCCGCCGTATAGAGGTGCTCGGCCACTGTGTTTTCATCGATTCGCGCGGGATCAATCTCACCCCGCACTGCCTGGCGGGCGATCTCCCGACAGGCATCGACCAGCTCCTGACGACCGCCATAATTCACCGCGAGACAAAGCCGCATTCCGGTGTTGGCCGCACTACAACGGGTCGACTTGTCGACTTCCCGCAGGACCCCCTCCGAGAGCCCCAGGCGGCGCCCGATCATCGAGAAGACGATGTCCTGGCGCATGATCTCGGCCCGTTCCTCGATCAGGAACTGCTCCAGCAGGCCCATCAGATAGTCAAGTTCCCGCTGGGGCCGCTTCCAGTTTTCGTGGCTGAAGCAATAGAGCGTCAGTTGCTCGAGGCCCAACCGGGCGCACTCCTCGACAATCCATCGGACCGTCTTGACCCCGCGCCGATGTCCCTCGACCCGAGGCAGTCCGCGCCGCTGGGCCCAGCGTCCGTTGCCGTCCATGATGACGGCGATGTGCCGTGGCAGACGACTGCGTTCCAATCCGTCGGCAGCCAGGACGTCGTCGGTGTAGGGGGAGAGAGTGCTCACTGAAACGCCTCTTCGTGGTCACGCAGCTGCTGCATGGTGCGCCGCAGGGCGAGTACCCGGGGAGCGAACTCCTGGCGTGCCGCGACCAGTTCATCCAGCGAGTTCGAGAGGGCCGCGTCCCGCTCACGTCGATCGGCCAGGGTCAGCCCCTTCGCCAGGTCGACCAGGGCCGTCGCCAGGGGGGCCTCGACCAACTGCAGCAGGTCACCTCCCTGGGTGGCCAGATGGCTGCAGAGCCGGACCAGGGTTTGGCGGTCGCGCAGGCGTTCGGCTTCTGTCAGACGGCGCTGGGAGACGACCTCGGCCTCTTGTCCCTGGCGGAGCATTTCCGAGCTGACCAGCCTCCCAAAAGGGCTCTCCTTGGTGACCACTTCGCGATTGGCCGCTTCACACTTCGCCAGCCCCTCCTGCGCCCTCCTGGAGTCGGGTCTCAGGTCAAGCGCTTTTTTGAATTGAGCCGTCGCCTGGGGAAGATTCTTCTGCTCGAGATAGACCATCCCGAGGTGCACATAGGCGTCGGCCTCCTTGGGCTCCAGGCGAATCGCCTCGCGATACGCGGGGATTGCCAGCGCCCATTGCCGCAGATTGCGGTATGCCGACCCGAGGTTGAAAAACGCCGCCCCGGAGTTCCGCTCGACCTGGACCGCCCGCCGCAACACCTCCACCGCTTTGCCGTGTTCCCGCAGACGGTTGTAGATCGCCCCGAGGTTGATCCAGGCCGTCCCCCGACGGGGGTCCAGACGGGTCACTCGTTCGAAGTGCCCAGCCGCGAGCTCGAGATTCCCCAGCAGGTAATTGGCCGTAGCCAGACCGTCATGCACATCGGGGTCGAGATCGTTCAGCTGCTGGGCCTGCTGATAAGCGTGCAAAGCGCCGGCCAGGTCCCCCTCGCGCTGCAGTCGGCGGGCTTGGAGCAGATGCTGCTCAACAGTCTGGTCCATGGCGCAAATGTCTCCTCACGCACTGCGGGCGCGGCGATTACCCGGCAGTCCGACTCAGCCTGGAAAGACGGTCGACGTAACGGGTTTCCTCTCGAACCAGAATACCAGTGACCAGACAAGCCGATCAAGAACGTTTGGGAAACCTGTTGGCGAGTTTCCCCATTTCCAGTACAAAAACCTCTGTCGGGGCAAGCCTCGGATGAGGGTCAACGTGACGGTCTGTCCCGTCCGATACCCCGACGGAGCGACTCAGAAAGGTCAGGTGCAGGGATGCGTTTCCAGCCGCAACGGCCGTGGTTCTCGATTTGCCTGGCGGTCTGCCTCGGAGTGGGGGGAACCGTCTCCAGCGCGACGGCAGCGGACCGGATGACACTGGACGATGATCCGGGTGATCCACGGGTCTACGAGGTCTCAACCAAACTTGAGGTCGAAGGAAAGATCTTTCCACAACCCGGAGCGAAATCCGCCCTGCCCCTCAAGGTCTCCGCCGGGTTCCGCCTGCGGGAGCGGCGTACCGAGGGAACCGGGCGGCAGGCCCAGTCGCTGCGCTCGATCCGCCATTACGAGCAGGCCGGGGCCTCGATCACCGCCGGCAACCAGGTCTCCAACGTCAGCCTTCGCGAAGAGGCCCGCCTGATCCTCGCTGAAGGCGCGGAGACCGGAGTCGACCTCTCGTCCCCTTCCCTCCCCCTGAAGATCGAAGAGCTGGAATTGCTGCGGACGGCGGGCGACAGCCTGTTGGTCTCCGCCCTGCTCCCCCGTGAGGCGGTCGAAACCGGAGATAGCTGGAAACCGGCCACCTGGGTCCTGCCAGTCTGGACCGGCATCGAAGCGGTCGAAAAGTCGAACCTAACATGCTCTCTCGCCAAGCTCGACTCGCGTCTCGCCCTGATCCGTTTCCAGGGAGAAGTGCTGGGAGCGGTCTTCGGAGCGGCAGCCAAGGTCTCGGTGGAGGGTGAAGTCGAATTCGATGTCGTCAAACGGCATTGGAGCAAGCTGACGCTCCGTCAGTCGGAAAAGCGGGCCGTCGGCACGGTCTCTCCCGGCCTTGATGTCATGGCCACCGTGGAGACCGTGCGGGGAATTGCCAAGTCAGAGCAAAGGCTCTCGGCGGCGAACCTCAAGGGAGTCCCTTTGGTCTCGAATGACGCGACAAAACTTGTGGTGCTTGAGGCCCCTCTCTGGAACCTGCGGTTCTACCACTCGCGGCAGTGGCACCTGTTGAACCAAAACTCCGATTCGGCCACTTTGCGGTTGGTGGAGAAGGGGGATTTGCTGGCTCAATGCACCCTCAAAAGATTGCCCGACGCCGAGCCGGGAGAACATGTCCCGGAACAGGTCTTCCGCACAGACATCGAGAAAACCCTCGATAAAAACCTGGAAAAACTGATCCAGGCCGAGCGGATCACCACCTCCGACAACCTGTATACTTACCGGGTGGTCGCCAAGGGTTCGATCAAGACCACCAACGACAAAGACGAAGAGGTGCTTCAGCCGATGTTGTGGCACTACTATCTGGTCGCCGACCCCCGCGGACGGCAACTGGCAGTCGTCTTCACATTCACTCCCGAAAATGCGGAACGATTCGCCAATCGGGATCTGGAACTGATCGGAAACCTCGAGTTCTTCCAAACCAACACCCCAACCGAAGTCCGGCCGACTGAGGTCCGTGGGGTAGGCCAACCCCGCAATCGAAAAGCCCCCTGAGACATTCCCCAAGGCACTCCCGAATCGCCGGTGATCCCGATTGTCGACACGCGAGCTTCCCCGAGGTGGGTATTGCTGTGTTGCCGCCTCTGGATTAGCATCAATGGGGACGGGGGTACCAGCTGATTCGGAGCCATTCGGCACACGGAAAGAGTCCCCGGAGAAATCCCGGTCCCCACGTTCCCCACCCTCCCCTGGGTCACCTGTTGCGAGACACCCATGAAGCTGCATAGCCCCTCGAAAGCCGCCTGCTCACTCGGAACGGCTGCCTTCCTGCTGGTCGGAACCACCCTTTTAGCCCAGCAGCTGGGCAATCTGGGGGACGCCCGGACGGGGAAGGTACCGCAGGCGGTTGTCGAGATGATCGAGGCCCAGCACATCCTGCAGAAACAGGTTGATGACTCGGTCTCATCGCAGCTGCTCGACGAATTCATCAAGCTGCTCGACCCACAAAAGCTCTATTTTCTGCAGTCGGACGTCGAAGACTTCAAAAAATACCGCCACGACCTGGATGACCTGCTGAAGTCGGGCAACATCGAATTTGCCCTGAAGGTGTACGACATTTTCCAGATGCGGCTCAAGCAGCGGATGGACAAGGTCCATCAGTGGATCGATTCTGATTTTGACTTCACCGTCGATGAGTCGATGGTCATCGATGCCAAGGAACAGCCTTACGCGGCCTCCACAGCGGAACTCGACGAGCGTTGGCGCAAGCGGATCAAGTACGATTTGCTGTCAATGAAGCTCGAGAAGAAGGGGGACAAGAAGAAGACCGGCGGCAGCCCCCAGCCCGAGGCTGATCCTAACGCTCCCTTCGACATCCAGGAGGCCCGCGGCCGACTTCACAAACGGTACAAGACCCTGTACGACAACTATCGGGGAACCGAAGGAGAGGAAGTCGCCGAATGGTACCTGACCAGCCTGTGCATGGTCTTCGATCCGCACACCAGCTACATGTCGCCGCGGACTCTCAAAGAGTTCGACATCTCGATGCGGTTGAAGCTGGAGGGGATTGGAGCCGCCCTGAAAGTCGAAGATGGTTACACGATTGTCAATTCGATCGTGCCGGGGGGAGCTGCGGCCAACGACGGCCGGCTCAAGATCAATGACAAGATCGTCGGTGTCGCCAATGGCAATGCCGACTTCGTCGACACGGTCGAGATGAAACTGACCAAAGTGGTCGACATGATCCGCGGTAAGGCGGGAACGACGGTCCGTCTCAAGGTGCAGACCGCCGACACCGGCGAGGTCAAGGTCTATGACATCAAGCGGGCGCAGGTCGAACTCAAGCAGCAGGAGGTCAAGGGAGAGATTCTTGACACCTCCTCCCGACTTCCGGGCACCCGGGCGAAGATCGGCGTCATTCGTATCCCCAGCTTCTATCGCGATTTTCAGGGAGCCGACAACAACGAAGAGAATTTCGCCAGCACCGCCCGCGATGTGTCGCGCGAATTGGCCCGGTTCAAGGCGGCCGGGGGGGTTGATGCAATCATCATCGACCTGCGTTTCAACGGCGGCGGCGCCTTGACCGAAGCAATTGACGTCTCAGGACTCTTTGTGAATGCCGGCCCGGTGGTGCAGGTGAAGACCCAGAGCGGCAAGCCCAAGGTCCTCTCCTATGACGAGAACAATGGCGATGTGAAGACGCCGCTGATCGTGGTGACCAACCGGCTCTCCGCCTCGGCTTCGGAAATCTTCGCCGGGGTGATCAAGGACTACGGCCGTGGCCTGGTGGTGGGAGACAGCCGGACTCACGGCAAGGGAACCGTCCAGAGTGTGATGCCCGTCGGTCCCAAGGTCCTGCCGATCTTCAACAAGCCCCAACTGGGTGCCGTCAAGTTGACAATCCAGCAATTCTACCGGGTGAATGGTCAAAGCACGCAGAAGTTGGGGGTTCCCTCCGACATTGTGCTCCCGTCGCTGCTGGACCACATGGATCTCGGTGAGGAATTCCTCGACAACGCGATGCCCTTCGACAAAATCGAACCGGCCCGCCACTCGATCTACAATCTGACGAGCAAGGACCTGATTACCTCCCTGTCGGACGCCAGCCAAAAGCGGGTGGAAGGGGATACCGAATTCCAGCGGATCCAGGGTGATATTCAGAAATACCTCTCCCGCAAGCAGCGGAAGTCGATCAGTCTGAATGAGCAGGAACTTCGCAAAGAACGGGTCGACGAGGAACAAAAAACCCGCGAAAAGGCTGAATCTGCAGATGATTCGGGCGACGAACCAGTCTTCGCTGACAACGCCTACAACAAGGAGCTGCTGTCCATCACCCTCGACTATCTGAGGGGCCTTGGAGAAAAGAAGACCGCCCGCAAGTAACCTGCGGACCAGCGCTGGATTGGCATTCACCATGCCGGGGATCCAGGTTGGGTAGATGGTCCGCACAACGACCATCTCCCCCGAACCTTTCCCAAGGGAGATCCTGCAGGATCGACGAAGCCGAAGCACTCACGCGGCAGAATTGTCCTGCCCCGACACACCTTTGGTTGCGCCCGGGGAGGTTTCCAGAACACCCCGGAAGTCGACTGTCTCGAACCTGCCCTTCAATCCCTGCAAAGAAAGAATCCCTCCGGAGTTCTTTGGAATTCCCTCCGGAGGGGGCGAGGATGCCGCTCAACAGAACTGGTTTATTGACCAACTTCTGAGTGATCGACGCAGAGAGCATGTGCCGGGATTCCATACAGCCAAAAACAGCTGAAGCAGCCCTACAACTCCTTCTCGTAAAATCGCTGAGAAAGCTGCCGGTTTTTTCTGATTTTTTCTCGCGGTGCGGGGATCTGAGCGGTCGTTTCGGTTGATTGGAGTTGCTGGAACCCCGCAGGAGCGCCACTGAACGCGGGCTGCCCATCGGGCGAAGCAACCGGTCATTGTCTGGGTGTTTCCCCGTCTGGCATACGGCGACTTGACTCTTATGCGTTCGATGAAACGATGAATTCGTCAGCATCAGCGCGACCGACATGAGGGGACTCATCCCGCCAAGGGCCTGCCTTCCGGTCTGATGTGGGATATTTTCAGGCGAGTTTAAGTACGATCGGTTGCGCGATGACCTTCCTGCTTCCGCAGCACCGGTGGCCGACCATTCACGAGATTTCCAATAACAAAACCCCGAACCCAGGCAGCACTTGCCTTCGAGGCGTAGACCCCCGTTGCAGTCAGGCGATCCTTGGAAAACGCAGGGCCTATCGGACCCTGATCACAGCAACCCCGACAGCGCCCGTCAGGGAATCGACTCTTCACTCCATCGTGTTCCTGCCGAGGGGTCTTGCTCTCTGGAAACGACCACCGGCATCCCGCGCGACTGTCACCCGGGATGCCGGTGCATGGAAACCAGACTTTGCATGTGGATTGACGAACTCAACCGTCAATCCGTCCCGTATCAACGGGGACGACTGGGCCCTTGAATCTTCACCTTGTGCGACTTCGACGCCTCGATCTTCGGCAAAGTCATGGTCAACACTCCATCCTGGCAATCGGCGGTGATCCGTCCCTCCTCGACGGTGGCTGGTAGCCGCACCACGCGACTGAACGACCCCTGGGACCTCTCGACGCAATGCCAGGTCTGCTGCTTTTCTTCCTTTTCCTCCGTGCGTTGCCCACTGATCCGCAATTGATCGCCTGAGACCTCGACGTCGAGTTCTTCCGGCTTCCAGCCGGGAACATCCACTCGGACAGTGAGGGACGTGTCATTCTCGGCAATATCGATGGGCGGAATCGACGGCAGAGATCCCCCCGCATCTCCATTCCAATCGAGCCGCATCCGGGACAACAACTGCTCCACCTCGTCATGGATTGCATCAATCGGGTCACGCCGCCTCCAAGGTTGCAGCGACCGGGAGATCTTCTTGGACAACGCAGACATCGTCACTCCTCGCTGAAGGAACATGGTGCCGTCCCCCTTGTTGCGACATCGAACAAAGGTGAGGGATAGGCTGTCGAAGCCTTATTGAAGAACTGCAGTTCCAGGAATGGATCCTGATTCAACCGCGTCAGTATTCCATTGTCACCGTCGATGCCTTCGAAACCATCGGCAATTATCTGATTTCCAAACGAGTCAAACCATGAGATCCTGCAGACGGTCGACTGCCGGGAAGACATCCTCGGTGGGTCATTGACCATGATCTGCCATATCTTACCGGAGCCCTCCTCCAGATACACCTCGTGATCACTTTCAAAACTTTTTCATCGTGAAACGGTTATTTCTTGCTCGCCGCTGCCATTACGGTTGAGAAATCCGGACTGCACAGAAACCGCACCGGGCCAGGGATCGACCTGCCGCCGCAATCCACCATCCTGGGTGATCTCTTCATCGGCAATTGGATGCCGAACAGGACCACGAACCAACAGAACTCGAGGACCGCGGTCGCACCGTTATCGGCGAGCACGATGGCGACGGATGCCTCCCCTGCCCCCCACAGTGAAACGGCCTTCCTCAGCGACGCTGTGCCGAAGTCAAGTTGCGAAGCGCGGCCAACAGATGGTCGACTTCCTCGACCGTGTTGTAATGGAGAAATCCAATCCGAACGAGCCCTTCGGGTTCGAGACCCAAAGCCTCGGTCAGGGGGAGTGCGTAGAAGTTACCATGCCAGACGAAAATCCCCCGGCTGGCCAGCGCCTCAGCGACGTCGACCGGTGCCCAATGCGCCGGACGCAGCCCGAAGGTTGCCACCCGTTCCCCCAGTCGCGAAAGTTCTGTGATTCCCCGGATCTGAAAAGCGGGCAGCTCGGCCATCCCTTCCAGAAACCGCCGTGACAACGCCTCTTCGTACAGGCGGATGGCCTGGTAAGCGGCAGCCAAGGCCCCCCTGCGGTCACGCGCCTGAGGATCAATTGTTCGACCCAATCCTGCCAGATACTCGATCGCGGCTCCGACACCCGCGAGACATTCATGGTTCTGGGTCCCCGTCATCCATTTGCCGGGAAGCGAGTTGGTCGCAGGGCGCACCTTGTAGACCTCCAACTCTTCCAGTCTCTCCCGCCGCCCCCACAACAAGCCGATGTGCGGCCCGAAAAACTTGTACGCAGAGGCCAGCAGCCAGTCGCATCCCCACGCTGCGATGTCCGGCAGGCGATGCGGGGCCAAATGGACGGCGTCCACCGCCACTTCTGCCCCCACGGCGTGCGCCAGACGCGAGATCTCTGCGATCGGATTGATCGTCCCAACCGCATTCGAGGCCCCCCCCACTGCCACGAGTCGGGTGCGATTCGACAAGAGCCGGCGCAGGTGGTCGAGATCCAGCGTACAGTCTTCGGGATGGATGGCGAGATGATGCACCGTCGCCCCCGCGTCGCGCGCCGCCAAAACCCAGGGAGAGACATTCGCATCATGATCGAGACGGGTCACGATCACCTCATCCTTCGGCTTCCAGGTCCGGGCCAATGTCCGGCTGAGCTGAAAGTTGAGCGTCGTCATATTCGCACCGAAAACCACGCAGTCGGGATCGGCGACACCCAGAAAATCCGCGACCGCCGCATGCACCTGCTCCAGCAGGGCATCACTCTCACGGCTGGTGGCGAACACGCCGCCATGATTGGCATTGGTTCGCCGCAGGTAATTCGAAATGGCCGCGATGACACACTCGGGAGTCTGGCTCCCCGCTGGTCCGTCAAAAAAACTGGCGGGGCGCCCCGCGACCTCGCGGGTGAGCGCAGGGAACTGGGCCCGGCACCAGTCGACCGGAAATGACCAGGGTGAAGTCAACGAATTCGCAGACATTTCGGCACAGTTCGTTCAAGAGGGGAAAGTCACCAATGTGTATAGACTTCCCGAAGCGTGGGAGCAATTCCAGCAGCGTTCGCGTTTTCCCCAGGTCGCCCAATCCTTGGCCAATAATTCCCTGCAATCAACCTCCTCGCATTTTTTTGGCAAACAAGATGCATTCCTCAGATGGTCTTTCGTTGGGCCACCTCCCAACGCTCCGACCGGTGCAACCATGTCACCGAGGATTACCCGAGGGGGACTGGGCCAGCCTCACACGCATCGTCGGAATCGGGGGCAGCTGTCGTTGGTTTACCTGAGCACGGTGGACCAATAGTGCGGGTGAATCGTCCCGATGTAACAGCTCTTCTGCGGCTGTTTTGGACCGAGGGTCCCCAGGTCGGATCCCACGTGTCGACGGCAATCACTCGCGTGAAGTTCCGGAAACGATCCAGTCTCTCTGGATCTCGCCAAGTGGTCCCCGGGGACCGGGGGTTGCGAGCCAACGAGGCTGAGAGAAAGGAAGTCCTTCCGCGGGCCGGACTGGAATGTGCGCGGGCCCGTGGGCGATGTGGAACGATGGCGGTACATTGATGGGAGAGCGGCTCATGGCGGATCACATCCGCTCTTCGACGGTCGCTGTCGGCCTCCCCACCGTTTCGGCTGAGGTTCTCATGCCCTCCCAGAGTGTCTGCCTCGATTCACCCCTGGGCTTCCTGCACCTGATCACGGTGGACGGATACCAACTGAGCGAAATCCAGATACGCGACAGCCCGCCGGTTGCCACGGCAACCACTTCCACGCCGTGTCCGGTTCTCCACCAGTCCAGCGAACAGTTGGCCGACTACTTCGCCGGTCGCCGCCAGCAATTTGACCTCCCACTCTCGCCAGCCGGAACCCCGTTTCAACAGCGGGTCTGGCAAGCCCTGCAGCAGATTCCGTTTGGAGTCACCGCGAGCTATCAGGCCATCGCCCGGGCCATCGGGCAGCCCACCGCGTGCCGGGCGGTGGGTGGAGCCAATGGACGCAATCCCCTGCCGATTGTCATTCCCTGTCATCGGGTCATTGGAGCGCGGGGAGCCCTCGTCGGTTTCAGTGCGGGGATCGATCGGAAGGTCTGGTTGTTACAGCACGAAGCCGAGTTTTCGCCACAGTTATCGGCAGAGTTGGCCCGAATGCCATCGCCGTCTGCCCCCGGGACCTGACCCCCGGTCTGGAGAGCGGGCCAGAGTTGGCAGCCAACACCCGGCACGTTAGCTTGAAGCGAAGCTCAGCCGGCTTGGCACAGCCCGGCCGGACGATTGAGATTTTCCTTTGGCCCCACGGATTGGACTGCATCCCCCATGAAACGCCTTTCGTTTTTGGCCGCCCTGTGCGGCGGCTTTGCCAGCCTGACTTTTCCCGCCTGGAGTGTGCATGCCGAAGATCCGGCGAAATTGCCCCAGGTTTTGCTGAAGACCAACAAAGGGGAGATCCTGCTGGAACTCTATGAAGACGAAGCCCCCAACACCGTCGCCAATTTTGTGAGCCTGGTGGAGCAGAAGTTTTATGACGGGCTCAAGTTCCACCGGGTGATTGAGGGTTTCATGGCCCAGGGCGGAGATCCCAAGGGAACGGGTTCGGGAGGCCCCGGCTATCGAATCAAGTGCGAATGCGTCCGCAAAGACCACCGCAAGCACGCCCGGGGCGTCATCAGCATGGCCCACGCAGGCAAGGATACCGGGGGCTCGCAGTTCTTCATCACCTTCGACAAGACCCCCCACCTCGACGGCAAGCACACGGTGTTCGGCCATGTGATCAAGGGGATGGATGTGGTCGACAAGCTCCGCAAGGGGGACGTGATTGAAGAGGCCACCGTCGTTTCGAAGCGCGACCACGAGTACAAGCCCGAGACCCTCAAGTAATCTCGGCCAGGTCACCCCGGGAGAACCCGTTCCCCCGGAAACAACACAGGGCTGACGCGTGGAACACGCGTCAGCCCTTTTTTCGTTGACCCCACGGCCTCAAGCCTGGCCCAGACTTGAGCACCGTGCCGCTGGCCAATGTCTGGATGCTCTGCCGGAAAGCCGCAGACTGCCAGTTCGGGGATCCAATAAGTCGGCACGCTGTGGCCGTGCCGGGGGATTGCCAGGTCCACCAATTCGTCGAAGCTTCCCGGCTCAAGGGATCCGAACGGCCGTGCCCTCAATCGACAGCAGCGATGGACCACAGGAAGGGACTCGACGGCCCGCGGGAACCGCTCAGGGGGCCGGCTGCTCGGCGGGATTCGCCGCCACCGGATCGACGGCAGCGGGATCAAGCGTGGCCGGGGTCATTTGGGCGGTGAACGGACGCAAACCCAGATTCTCACGGGGGGCGTTCTGCAGGAAGTGGAACAGCGCTCCGGGAAAGACTCCCATCAGTACGACTGCCGCGGCGGAGACCAGGGCGGCATAGTAGGCCGAGCGCCCCCCCGTCGGACGGGGTGCTCCCAATGGTTCATGCAGGAACATCAGGGCAATCAGGCGGAGGTAGTAGACCCCACCGATCGCCGCATTCAGTACCCCCACCACCGCCAGGATGGCGAAGGCCGGATGCAGTTGGAAACCCCCATCGAGAGTCGGCTGCCGCACCGAAAGCGCTCCCGCGAATACCGAGAACTTACCCCAGAAACCCGGGAGCGGGGGAATGCCCGCCATGCTGAACAGAAACAGGGCCATCACCGTCCCCAGAATCGGGTTCGTCTTGGCCAGTCCGGTCAGATCTTCGAGGTGCTCGACCTGTCGACCAGGACGTCCGAGGTAAACGAGGCAGGCGAACAATCCCACGCTGGCGATCGAATAGGTCAGCAGGTACAGCAGGCTCGACTGCAAACCACCGGGAAGCCCCAGGCCGCCATGCGCCGTCAGACCCTGGGACGGATGCGACTGCTCCCAGAACCCGACGGCGATGCCCACCAGCATGTAACCAGCATGGGCCACGCTGGAGTAGGCCAACATCCGGCGCACGTTGCTCTGCAGCAGGGCGAGACAGTTGCCTCCCGTCATGGTGACCGCCGCCAGGATCAACGCCAGTTGCTGACCGGTTGCTTCAAACCCAACCGTCACCTGGCCAATCAGCCGCACCAGAGCGAAGAGCCCCGCCGCTTTGGGAACCACGGCCAACAGACCGGCATTGAAGGCCGAGGTCCCCTCGTACACGTCGGGGGCATAAAAGTGAAATGGAACCGCAGCCAGCTTGAAGGAGAGTCCGGCCAACAGGAAGACAATCGCCACCAACCCCAAAGCCGAGGGGGCCGGTACAACCGCCTCGGGATTGATTGGAGCGTAGGTCTCGATCAAGACGCGACGGATCGAGTCAAAGTGGGTCGACCCGGACAGACCGTACACAAAGGCCATGCCGTACAGCAGCATCGCCGCGGAGAAGATGCTGAGCAGGAAGTACTTGACCGCCGCCTCCTGCGACTTGGGATCACGCCGTCCCAGGTAAAGCAGCACATAGGTGGGAATACTGATCAATTCGAGCGACAGGAACAGGGTGATCAGGTCGTTGGCGACCCCCACCAACAGCAATCCGTCGATCATGAACAGCAGCAATCCATAGAATTCGCCAGTCGGTCCCTCTTCGCGGGACTGCTGGGAAATCGACTGCAGAACGAACAGGGCGCCCACCGCGAGACAACAGTACTGGAAGCCAACGGCGAGGGCCGAACTGCGGACCGAAAAGCCGCTGTCGATTCCCACGGCGAGGGTCTGCGAGACACTCAGCCGCAGCAGGATCGCGGTCATGCCCAACACGGCGAGGGCCGCCGGTCCAAACCAGCGGCGTGGGATCGCGAAGGTCCCCGCGAGCATGAACAGGGCCCCGGCGAGCGCCAGGACCACATGCGGCAACAAGATCGAAAATGTTTCCGACACGGTGACACTCAACGGGAGATGGTGGAATTCGCGGGACTGGGGGCGGGCTGGGACGCCTGAACGGGGCGTTCGGCCGGCAGCGCTCCCTGACGAGAGAGCATCACCGCCCCCTGCTCCTGCAACACGGCCACGATCGGCTGCAGCGAGGGCTGCATCCGGCGGGTGAAGAACTGCGGATAGAGACCAATCCAGAAAATCGGGACGATCAACACCGCGAGGGCACACATTTCCCGCAGGTTCAAATCGGTCAGCGGAGTCTCGGCGTGGTGACCATGCGCCTGATGATGCGACACCACCGGAGAATGCTGGTGCGACTGCACCGGCTCACGCAACCGCCCGAAAAACGTTCGCCGCACGAGCGACAGGGTATACCATGCACCGAGAATGATCCCGGCCAGCGACAGGGTTCCGTACAGCCGGTTGGTGGCGAACATCCCCATCAGCGACGTGACTTCCCCCGTGAATCCATTCAGGCCCGGCAGACCAATGCTCGAGAAAGCGACCACCAACAGGCAGAACGCCATGCGGGGGTACTTGCGGGCGAGCCCCCCATACGAGGCGATGTCCCGGGTGTGGTACCGCTCGTACAACATGCCGACGAGGGCGAACAGCGCCCCGGTCGACAGTCCGTGATTGATCATCTGCAGCAGTCCACCCGTCAGGCCCACCGTGTTGAAGGCAAACAGCCCCAGCACACAGAACCCCATGTGGCTGACGGAGGAGTAGGCCACCAGCTTCTTGATGTCTTCCTGGGCCAGGGCCAACAGCGCTCCGTAGATGATGCCAATCACCGCGAGAATCGCCACGAGGTGGAAATGGGCGACGCTCGCCCCGGGGACCAGCGGCAGTGCGAACCGCAGGAAGCCATACGAGCCGATCTTGAGCAGCACGCCAGCCAACAGCACCGAACCCGCCGTGGGGGCCTCGACGTGTGCCAGCGGAAGCCACGTATGGAAGGGGAACAGGGGAACCTTGATGGCGAATCCCGCGAACAACGCGGCGAAGATCCAGGGACTTACCCGGCCCCAGTATTCAGCATTCTGCGGATTTGCGGCGATCTGCTGCTGGATACTGGCGGTCAGTTCGGGAATCGAAAAGGTCAGCGCGGGAGAATTGCTCATCCACTGTTCCGACAGCACGATGAACAACAATCCCAGGAAGGTCAGCACACTTCCCGCGAGTGTATAGATAAAGAACTTCCGTGCCGCCCACCGACGATCCGAGCCCCCCCAGATCCCGATCATGAAAAACAGCGGGATCAGCGTGAACTCGAAGAAGATGTAGAAGAGGATGATGTCCTGTGCGGCGAACACGCCGATCATGCCCGCTTCGAGCAGCAGCATCAACGCGTAAAACCGCGCAGGCCGCTCCTCAATGGCGTTCCAGCTCACCAGCACCGCTGGAATCATCAACAGGGCGGCCAGCACGATCAGCCAGAGGCTGATGCCATCGACGGCGAACGCCAGTTGGACCGGGGTGTCGACCTGCCGCTGGGCACCCGCCACCGGCTCGGCCGCGGCCCGTGGGGAGAGCCAGGGGAACGACCGGCCCATTTGCAGGGTCTGCTTGACCAACTCGCGCCGGTCAACCTCATCGGCATTCGGGGGGAGCAGTTCGGGGACCTGATACCGGGCCACCAACAGCAGCGCCAGCACGAAGGTCAGCAGGACGTTGGTCAACGCCGTCCACCGGGCCTGGTCCGGACTTTTGGGTGGTGACAACAGCACCAGCCCAGCCCCCACCAGGGGAAGCGCCACCATCAGACAGGGAAGCAATTCACTGGAAAACATCGGCCACTCAGGTTTGCTTGGACAACAGGGCCCACATCAGAACTGCCGTCGCCAGCATCATGGCCAGTGC
>Ga0315899_10001143_pt1 | contig 30660 bp, 23 predicted proteins | sample LakEriMetagenome_2_FD_203518 | JGI IMG/M metagenome (GOLD analysis project Ga0315899, IMG submission 203518) | Freshwater fungal communities from buoy surface, Lake Erie, Ohio, United States - Buoy 4 MA112 | ecosystem: Environmental > Aquatic > Freshwater > Lake | place: USA: Lake Erie, Ohio...
CCTTGTGCTCCTTGAGGTCGAGCCCGCTGGGCTTGCCGGTCATCTCCTGCTGCTCTGTGTAATCGAGCAGGTCGTCGGCCACCTGAAACGCCATGCCGAGGCGTTCGCCGAACCGGGACAGCGCCTCGCGATGCTGCGGGGCACCGCATTGGGCTCCCACATCGCATGCCGCCATGAACAGGGCGGCCGTCTTGGCACGAATGAGCGTCTCGTAGTCCCTTTCGCTGAACGACAACGCATCGTACTGCGCCAGCTGTCGGATCTCCCCGAGCGTCATTTCGTTGGACGCAAAGGTGATGGCCCGCATCGCCTCAAGGTCGCCGATCGTCACGAGTTCGCGCAGGGCACGCAAGTACAGGTAGTCGCCCATGATCACCGAGACCTGGTGGCTGAACAGCGCGTTCAGCGTCGGCATGCCTCGCCGCAGGACGGAGTGATCGACCGCATCGTCGTGCACCAGCGTAGCAAGGTGAATGAGCTCGATGATGGCCGCGAAGGTGACGGCTCTCCGCGGCGATTCTCCCTCGACACTGGAGGAGAGCAGCAGCAGCGTGGGGCGGAAGAGTTTCCCCTTCATGCCCATGAGATGTTCCTGCACATTCTGCACGAGCGGCACGTCGGCAGAGACGATGCGCCACAGCTCCTGCCCCACGGCTTCGAGATCGGGGCGCACGGGCGCCTGGATGTCGCGCAGCGCCGCCGCCAGCGCGGACGGGGTCCGCGTGGTCAGCGTCATCGGGGCGCCTGCTCGAGCGCCGCCAGACGGGCGGCCACGTCACGGAAGTGGATATCGGTCGCGTACACGCGTTGAAAATAACTACGGGCCTCGTCGTTGCGCTGCAGTGCCTCGCAGGAAAATGCGAGCAGGTAGAGGACGCCCACCCGCTGGTCGTCGTGAAGCCCCGGCTCATGCAGCGCCCGGGAGAGTACCGTAGCCGCCACCTGAAAGCGGCCCTGCTCCACGAAACACTGCCCGAGGGCCTCGTATGCCGGCAACCGGTGCACACGACTGCGGAGCGCCTTCTGAAACTCCGCGATCGCATCGTCGAGCAGTCCCATTTCCTTGTAGGCCACACCAAGGTCGTAGTGACTCTCGAAATCGTCCTCTCCGAGAGAACGCGAGACCCCCTCCTTGAAGTGCCTGAGCAGCGCATCGAAGTCGGCCTGCTCGTCACCACTGATCGCCGGCTCCCGCATCCGCATGCGGGTGTCGGCCGGCTCCTCGTCATTGCTCAGCCAGTCGGCGAGATCCACGAAGTGCTCGTCTGGCTGCGGAACCGGAGTGGGGGGCGGAGGGGCCGCCGCACCGAGAGCCGCGCGGGCCCGATCGTCGGAGGGGTCGATTTCGAGCACGCGCACATACACGGCGCGAGCCCGTCCCTCCTCGCCCAAGCGCACCAGGGCATCCGCCAAGTCGAGATACGCGATGCACAGGCGCTGCTGGTCGTGACTTCGCACCGCCAGCTCGACCCGCTTTTGGTGGTACCCAACCCGGTCTGGACTGACCTGCACGAGTTCATCGGCGATATCCGAAGCCGCACTCAACTCCCCGTCGTGGACCAATCCCTGCTGCGCGGTCTCGAGTTCGTGCAGGGCCGCATCGCGCTCCCCGGACTCGAAGAGCGCCTCGGCAAGCCGACGCCGGAGCAGCCAGTTCTTCGGCATGCGCACGACCGCCGCGCGCAACGAGTCACGCCGTGAGGTGGCGACGGTGTGCGCCGCTTCGGCGATCGCCGCAATGGGCAGCGACGGGGTCACCCCTACCCCACGGCCGGCGCCCAGGCGCTCCGCCTCTTTCCCACCCTCCGGCCCCGTGTCGATCGCGCCGGCCGGCTCCCGGGCGGGTACCTCCCCGGTCGAGGGCTCGATATCGGCCGCGACCTCCAACTCGTCCGACGACAGGACCTCAGCCACGAGCGGTGCTACGTCGAGGAAAACCACCTCGAAATCGGCCGCGGGCGACGCCGGCACCGTTGCCACCATCTCCTCGTCCAGCGGCGCCGACACGGCGCCGTTGAGTGACGCCGAGCCCGCCCGGTGGAGTCCTGACTCCACGATCGTGTCATCGAGGCGGAGCGGTGGCAGCTCCCCTGGGAGGATGAAGTCGTGCGGATCGAGGCGGTACGGTGGACGATCCGGAGGCAGCTGCTCGGGAATGTCGTCCAGTTCAATCGCCGCGAGGGGCGGTAGCGTGGGATCCGCCTCGGGCACCACGGTCTCCACGAACGGCGGGGTCTCCGTGGAGAGGGCGTGGACCGCCCCGGGGTCGTTCGCGTCGTCGCGAAGGTCCTCGCTGAGCACGCTGGCCAGCTGCGCCGCCTCGGATTCCGGCTCCGGAGGAACGATCCAGTCCAGCACGAGGGGCGGCTCCACCTCGATCTCGGGGGCACTCTCGAACCCGGTCGGCGCCAGCGCGTCATCCACGGTGAAGTCATCGGGGAGCCGGAGCTCAGCGGGATGCGCGACGTCGGCAGTGGCCTCGCCCCCCTCAAGCACCGGCGGCTCCACGGTGAGGCGGGGGGCGAACATCGGGGCACTCTCGGCCGGTGGCGCGAGCCCCTCGAGCGTCTCGATCGGTTCGTCGACGACTGGCGGCGCGGGCACGCGCTCGCTGGTGTCGAGCAAGGGGAGCCCGGGGGCCGGCGACAGGCCTCGCGCATCGAGGGGCTCGGCCGGGACGCCGTCTGTGGCCGACGGCGGTGGCACCACGTCGGCGGAGGCCGGTGTGGGTACACGTACCCCCCGCGCCGGTGTCCGTTTCGGGGCACTGTAATCGACGTCGAGGAAGACCAGATCCTGCGACTTCTGTTCCCGTACGGAGGGTGTCGACACGGGCGTCGCGACCCGGTCATTTCGCAGCGGCGTCTTGCGCCTTGGCAGGGCGATTTCCGAGCGCGAGGCAAGCTCCTCGACCATCGTGCGGACGTCACTGAGCTCGGGCATGAGATCGAGCACCTCGGCGAGTGCGCGAATCCCGTCCTCGATTCTGCCGTCCTGCTGCATGCGCGTCGCGTACTCGAGGAAGTTGCGCGTGGCGTCGCCGCGCAGCCCCTTGCGTGCCGAAATGCGGCCAAGCGTGAAGTAGACGTTGGCGCGGCCTGGCGCATTGCGGAGGATCTTGTTGCAGAGCGCAATGGCGTTGTTGAACAGCCCCGACGTGGCGTAGTGCTCAACGGCGCGCTCGTAATACGTCACCGCGTCGGGCACCCGTCCCTGTCGCAGGGCCAGGTCGCCGACCTTGTTGTACAGGGCGACGTCGACCTCTTCCCCGGCAGCTTCGCTCTCCTCGATCGCCTTCGCATAGGCGGCGATGGCACGGTCGATCTGCTTGAGCTGCTCGAACTCAGCCGCCTTCTTCCGGTGCTTCGCGGCGTTGGACATGAGTTCGAGTGGATCTCCAGGTAGCGGGAAAGGTCACGAAACAGTGCCGTGGGGATGCTCCGGCCCTGAGCTATCTACGGCTCAGGGCGTCACGTGACAAGCACGGCCGTCCATCCACGACCCCGTGCAGAGACGCTCGCCAAACCAGTAAGGCAACTCCCGGTAGTCGTCCACGTCATGAATCGCGAGGTCGGCCCGGTACCCCACCGCCAGCTGGCCGGTGACGGCGGCAAGCCCCAGCGCCGCCGCCCCGTTGACCGTGCCCGCTATCCACGCTTCGGCAGCCGACATCCGGAGCTGGCTTACCCCCAAGGTGAGCACGAGTGGAAATGACTGTAACGGGGACGTTCCGGGGTTGAAATCACTGGCCAGGGCTACGGCCCCACCCGCCTCGATCAGCTGGCGGGCAGGCGCCTGGCGCCCGGTGCCGAGGAACAGCATCGTGGCTGGAAGCAGGGTAGCCACCGTGTCGCTGGCTGCCAGCGCGCTCATCCCCGCGGGTGAAATGGCGGCCAGATGATCGGCGCTCGCAGCCCCCAGTTCAGCCGCAAGGAGCGCAGCGCCGCCGTCGTGCAGTTCGTCGGCATGAAGCTTGGGGAGCAGGCCGTACCCTCTGGCGGCGGTCAGGAGCCGCCGCGCTTCGTCCACGGTAAACACGCCCGGCTCGCAGAAGACGTCGGCAAAGGCCGCCAGCTGCTCGGCCGCCACCTGCGGGTACAGCTCGGTGCACAGGGTCTCGATCCAGGCCTCGCGCCCACCGGGCCGATGCCGGTACTCGAGCGGGATTTCGTGCGCACCAAGGCAGGTGGCCACCAGTCGCCACGGCCCCCCGCCTGCCAGCCGGGCGATGATCCGCAGGGTCCGAAGCTCGTCATGGACGCTGAGGCCGTAGCCGCTCTTCACCTCGATCGTGGTGACGCCCCCGGCTGCCAGTTTGCCGAGCCGCGCCTCGGTCAGGGTGAGCAGCTCATCATCGCTGCGGGCACGCAGATCACGCACCGAACTGTGAATCCCCCCGCCTCGGCGAGCAATGTCCATGTAGGGGACACCACTCGCCCGCAGTTCCTGCTCCGCGAACCGTGCCCCCCCGAAGACTGCATGGGTGTGGGAATCCACAAATCCGGGCGCCAGCAAGCGCCGCCCGCAATCGATCGCTGCGGCGTTCGGGTAGGCGCGTCGCAGGGCATCGTCAGGGGCCACGGCAACGATGCGCTCGCCCTGCACGGCCACGCCAGCGCCGGCCACGACCCCCGCCTCCGCCATTTCCGCCCCACGCCGAGCCCGACCGGGACCGGCACACGTGACGGTTTGCGCGGCGTTCAGAAACAGCGTCGTCGGCACGGCCTCACCCATGGCGTTCGCTCAGGCGACGGTTGGGGTAACGGTGGCCATGACATCTCGAACCCGGGAGGCCAGCCGGAGCGGCGCCTGCGCTTCACCGCGGCAGGCGTAGTAACAGGCGTTGCAGTCGATGGGGGCGTACCCGCGATACGACTCCCAGGGACCGTCAGGCTTGAAGTCGGGACACCGCCGGACCTGCCCCTGCGGATCAATGTGGATGGTCGTGGACCCGCTGCGACAGGGCTCGGTCATCTCGCCACGCACGTAGCGTGGAATCTGCTCGAGATAGTAGTCGGAGTTGGTAATGACTCCCGCGCGACGCTTCTTGTAGGCGAGCAGCTGGTCGACAACCTGTTGCACGGCCACCGGATCGACCCCCTGCAGCAGATGGCGCTCGTTGCCGTTCTTGAGCGCGGTGTACACCGAGAAGTTCACGCCGCCCCCCAGCGCCGCCGCCCGCTCGACAATGGGCATGATCTGATCGAGGTTGTCGTTCTTGATGACGGTGTTGAATCGGACCCCGCCAATGCCGGCCTTTCGCATGCGTGGTACGAGGTCGAGGATCTTCGCGGTGAGCCCGGGGATCCCGCGCGCGTCGTCGTGCCGACCGTCGAGGTAGTCGAGCGAAATATTGAACTGATCCACCCCGGCATCCCAGAGCGATTGCGCGCGTTCCAGCGACAGCATGCCGGCATGGGTGATGAGTTGCACGTACGTATACCGCACGCTGCGCCGCACCGCGCGGACGATATCCTCGAGATCCCGCCGCAGCGTGGGCTCGCCGCCCGTGAAGGTGACCAGCATGGGGCTGAAGTGACGGGCGATCTCGGCGAAGTTCGCCCATTCGCGCTGCTTCTCGCTGGCGGGCGTCTGCCAGTAGTCGCAGAAGCCGCAGCGCGCATTGCAGCGCATGGTGACTTCGAAGTTGAGCAGCACCGGCCGGCGCCGTGCACGCAACCAGGCGTACTTGGCGAGAAAGATGGGCACGTGATACGGCTTGTAGCGACTGGACAGCATGGGACTCCGTGAAGAACGCGACGCCGCCGCGATTCAGCCTTCGAGCATGGGCAGACGGATCCGTTCGCGTCGCGCCGTCTCGAGGGCCAAGGGATACCCGGCGTCGGCGTGCCGGGCCACGCCAATACCGGGGTCGTTGGTGAGTACCCGTTCCAAACGTGCCCGCATGCGCGCCGTGCCGTCGGCGACGATCACCTGTCCGGCATGCAGGGAGTTGCCGATTCCGACGCCCCCGCCATGGTGAAAGGAAACCCAGCTGGCCCCGCTGGCCACGTTGAGCAGCGCATTCAAAATGGCCCAGTCGGCAATGGCGTCACTGCCATCCCGCATTCCCTCGGTTTCGCGGAACGGCGAGGCCACGCTGCCGGTATCGAGATGATCACGTCCGATCACGATCGGCGCCTTGAGCTCGCCGGTCGCGACGAGGTCGTTGAGAGCGAGCGCGAACCGCGCCCGTTCCCCCTGCCCCAGCCAGCAGATGCGCGCCGGCAACCCCTGAAACGCGATACGCTCCTGCGCGAGCGTGATCCACCGACGCAGCTGGACATCGTGGGGGAACAGCTCCAGCGCCAGGGCGTCGGTGCGCAGGATGTCCGCCGGATCTCCCGAGAGGGCCACCCACCGGAACGGGCCGCGGCCCTCACAGAACTGGGGCCGAATGTACTCGGGCACGAAGCCGGGAATGCGGAACGCATCATCGACCCCGGCATCGAAGGCGACCGTGCGGATGTTGTTGCCATAGTCGAACACGACGGCACCGCGATCCTGCAACTGCCGCATGGCCCGCACATGCAGCACCACACTCTCTGTCGCGCGCTCGACATAGGCCTGCGGGTCTGTGCGCCGGAGGTGGGCGGCCTCTTCGAGGCTCACCCCGAGCGGCACATAGCCCACCAGCATGTCGTGTGCGCTCGTCTGGTCGGTGACCACATCAGGGGTGATGTCGCGACGCACGAGTTCGGGCAGGACCTCCGCGGCATTGCCCAGCAGCGCCACGGACAACCCGGTGCCCGCCGCCTGTGCCTCGCGCAACCAGGCCAGCGCTTCATCCAGCGATGCCGTACGTCGGTCACAGTAGCGGGTGCGCAGGCGCATGTCGATGCGCGATGCGTCCACCTCCACCGCCAGCACCGCCGCGCCGTGCATCGCGGCGGCCAGCGGCTGTGCGCCGCCCATGCCCCCCAGGCCGGACGTCACCACCAGGCGTCCGGCGAGCGAGCCGCCGAAGTGGCGCATGGCGACCGCGCCGAAGGTCTCGTACGTCCCCTGCACGATGCCCTGCGACCCGATGTAGATCCACGAGCCGGCCGTCATCTGCCCGTACATCGTCAGCCCGAGCGTCTCCAGCCGTCGGAACTCCGGCCATGTCGCCCATCGCCCCACGAGGTTGGCGTTCGCCAGCAGCACACGCGGTGCGTCGACATGCGTGCGGAAGACCGCCACCGGCTTGCCGCTCTGGACCAGCAAGGTTTCGTCGTGGTCGAGTGTCTCGAGCGTGCGCACGATCGCGTCGAACGCCTCCCACGAGCGCGCAGCCCGCCCGGTGCCACCATACACCACCAGGTCGTCCGGACGCTCGGCGACCTCGGCGTCGAGGTTGTTCATCAGCATCCGCAGCGCCGCTTCCTGCTCCCACCCGCGGCACCGCAACGTGGCGCCACGAGGCGCTCGGACTGGACGTGAACCCGGAGTCATCAGATCGTCACCATGTCGGTCAGCGAGTCAAAGACACCAGCCGCCAGCGCGTCGCCCATCCGCACGATGTCGGGGGATGGGGACCGGTCACCGGTTGCCGGCGCCACGAGCGTGCGAATGTGCTGATGGGCGGTTTCGACGGCCGTGCTGCTGCGCAGCGGCCGGCGATGCTCCAGCGCCTCCGCGGCGGCGATGCACTCGATGGCGAGGACGTGTCGCAGGTTGCGCACGGCGCGCCGCAGCTTCACCGCCGCATGCATGGCCATCGGCACGACATCTTCCTTGTTGCCGTCCGTGGGAATGGAATCGACACTGGCCGGGTGAGCCAGCGCCTTGCACTCACTGGCGAGCGCCGCTGCCGTAACCTGTGACATCATGTGTCCCGATTCGACCCCCGGCTGCCCGGCCAGGAATGCCGGTAGGCCCTGGTTGAAGTCGGGGTGCACGAGACGATCTATGCGTCGTTCACTGATGACGGCCAGATTCGCGGTGACGATGGCCAGCATGTCACTGGCCATCCCGACCGCCTGGCCGTGGAAGTTACCCCCGCTCAGCAACTCACCGGAAGACAGGACCAGGGGGTTGTCGGTGGCCGCATTCAGCTCGCGCTCGATGAGGCCGCGTGCAAAGCGCAGGGCATCGAGCGCCGGACCATGCACCTGCGGCACGCAGCGCAACGCGTAGGCGTCCTGCACACGGGGATCACCATGCCGGTGTGATTCCCGGAGCGCGCTGCCGTGCAGCAACGCCCGCAGCAGCGCCGCCGATTCCCGCTGGCCGAGCTGGCCGCGCGCATCCTGAATGCGGGGATCGAAGGCATCGGGGGTGCCGAGCAGGGCTTCGAGGCTCATGGCCGTGGCGACATGCGCGGCGCGCCACAGTCGCGTGAGCTCGGCGCAGGCCAGCGTGGCCACCGCCGTGTGGGCCTGCGTCCCATTGATCAGGGCCAGTCCTTCCTTGGCCGCCAGCTCGGCCGGCATGACGCCGGCACGTGCCATGAGCACGCTCGCCTCATCCTCGGCACCGTCACCGCGCAGGCGTCCCTCCCCCATCACGGCGAGCGCCAGATGCGCGAGCGGCGCCAAATCGCCGCTCGCCCCCACACTCCCCTGTTCAGGCACGGGGGGCCAGAGCCCCGCGTTCAACATGCCGATGAGCGTGTCGACGAGCTGCGCGCGCGCCCCCGCGTAGCCCGTGGCCAACACATTGGCGCGCAGCAGCATCATGGCGCGTACCTCCCGCTCCGGGAGCGCCTCGCCAACGCCGGCAGCATGACTGCGCACGAGATTGCGCTGCAGCGCCGCCAGCTGCGGCGGCGCGATGGTGACCTCGCTCAGCTTGCCGAAGCCGGTATTCACGCCATAGACGGGCACGCCCCGCTCCACCGCGGCATCGACGACCCGACGGGTCTGCTCCATGCGCCGGCGCGCCTCGTCCGCCAGGGCGACCGGCATTCGCTCGTCTGCCACGGCGACCACGTCCGCCATGCGCAGGGTCCGACCGTCGAGATGCAGCACCTGCGCTCCTTCGCCCGCGGCGGGCGGAACTGCGCCTCAGAAGTTGCTCGACCGGAACGTCTGACGGTCGTAATTGAACTTGAGGTCGGGTTGGGCCTTCAGCGCGATGAAGAAGTTGAAGGCGAAGTTTCCACTGGGGGTCTGCGAGAACGTGAAAATCGCGTTCCAATCATGCAACTGCCGCTGCAAGCCGATCTGCTGGCTGGCAAACCGTGCGCGCTCCACATCGTACTGCGTGCTCCACTGCGCCGACCAGTTGCGGGTGATGCCGAACGACATGTTGGCATTCACCCCCTGCACGGGCGGCTGGCGAACGAACGGGGCCCCGATGGCACTCTGCCCGGTTCCGAGGCCCGTGGGCGGGCTGGTTTGCGCATTGAGGAAGCAGCGTTCGTAGGCCGCGATGCCCTGCGCGCGAAACGCCTCGCACAGCTTGGCGGGATCCGCCTCGATGATGACACCATTACCGCGCGGGGCGCGCTGCCGCGCGGCATTGTACTGGAGACTGAGGTTCCATCCCTGGCCCGACTCCGGCAGCGACATCTGCATGCCGCGCATGGCGCCGCCACCCGCGGCATTCATCTGCCGAGTCTGGCGGGCGAGGTTCTGCTGCGCCGCCGCCTGGGCCGGGCGAATCGATGCGGAATCGGAGAGATCGGCGGCGCGTCCGAACAACCGCGCAATGAAGCCAAAGACCGCACTCTTCCCATTCATCGAGAAGGTAATGCCCGTCTCCGTGCGGTACGGACTGAACGTCGCCGTGTCGGAGAGCGGGTCGCCCTGAAAGAGATCGTAGCTGGTGCGGAAGTCGAGCCCAGGGAGCAGATCGGTCCGGGCGCTGATGGCGAAGGTACGCTCGGTGAACCCGTTACCGGTACTGTCAGCGCGCGCGAAGTCCCAGCTGAGCGGCGAGAAGTTGACGGACAGGAGCTTGATCTTGCGCCCCTGGTCGGGTTCGGAATCGACCGGCGCGCGCAGCTTGGCCTCCAGGTTGGTGGCCAAGTTGAGCGACACGCGGTTCTGCATGAGCGCGCCAAGGTAGCCCACGCGGGACCGTCCGATGGCGGCGAGATACTCGTCGCTCACCGATGCCGTTGGGGAGTAGCTGTAGCTGATCGACGGATTGATGGAGTGCCGGAGCCGCGCAATGGGCCCCAGCCCGGGCAGCATGGCGTACAGCGTTGGCGACGCCGTGAGGGCATAGCTGAGCCGCTTGCTCTGCGACACCCAGCGTCCGCCGCTGCGCTCCGTCCGCACGAACAGCCCCCCCTGATCCACGTTCTGCACGTTGATGGAGGGTGACACGTTCCACGTGCCCTGGAAGAACCGCGGCAGATTGAAGGAGGTCGTCCAATCCACGTTCGTCTCGAAGGTGCGCGCGAACACGCGAATGGAACGCAGGGACGTGTCGCGCACCCCCACGATCTCACGCTGCTCGGGGTAGTCGCGAAACTGTTCGGTGACGGAGAACGAGTTCTGCCATTGGAAGTCCCACAACTTGATGGGGGTCTCGAAGGCGAACTGCATGTTGCGACGGCTGGCGTTGAAGCGCGAACTGTCCACGCCGCCGCCGGGGAGCGGGTTGTACACGAAGGGGAACTGGATGCCCTGGTCGATGCGGCTCGACCCGGAGACGGCCAGACGCAGTGACGGGGTCCAGGCGACCGGGCCGGCTTCGAGCGTCCCGGCGGTCACGTTGAGCTGCGGGAAATCCATGTCCACCTGCGGACGCCCCGGATACTGCACCCGGGATCCGCCGACATTGATCGACGCCGGCCCGATCTTCGTCTGGTAGTTGAGCTGGGAGCGGATGGTGGCGTTCGCCGCCATGGGGTTCACGGTGGTATTGCGCTGAATCTGGGTGTTCTGCACCCAGTTGAGGCGCGCCGTAAGCTTGGTGGACTTGGAGAAGTCCTGATTGTGATTCCAGGTCCACGATGCATTGGTTGTGCCGTTGCGCAACGCCATGTACGACACGGCAAACTCCCCCGTGATGAACCGATCCACCCAGCGATAGCGCATGTCCGCGTTGCTGCGCAGGAAGCCGGGGTCCACATCGGAACTGCGCGCGCCCGACCGCCAATCCATCGACAGTTCGGCGTTCATGTAGTCGTTCAGCGCAAAGAAGTAGCCGATGTTCTGCACACTGCGCCGGTAGTTGGGGCTGTTCCGGATCAGTTCGGCGAAGCCGAAATTGGGGGTGAGCATGCCGCTACGGCGTCCGCTGCGCACGTCCTGGAAGAAGAACGGAATCCAGAACACCGGCACTTCGCCGATGTAGAGCACCCCGGGACGCGCTACCATGACATTCTGCGAGACGAACTTCATGTCCCGGGTCGTGAAGTGAAAATGCGGCTCGGCGTGGTCGCAGTAGGTGAACGATCCGTTTTTCGCGAAGACGACATGACGACCACTGACCAGCGTGTCCGACAGGATCGTACTGCGCTTGGCCGTCAGAAAGAGGCGCTGTCCGCTCACGACCGAGGTGGAGAATGCGCCCGTCGTTCCCTGCCGGGTCTCCAGGTCATACTCGATCATCCCGTTGGCGATGAAGTCATCGGTCTCCTGCGCCTGCGGATCGCGCAGCAACACGGTGTCCCCGGTGGCGACAACTCTCTTGGTGGAGTCGTTGTACTGAATGGAGTCGCCGATGAGCATGGTTTCGTCACGCTGCACCGCCGAGGGCTTGCCCTTGAGCGTCAACAGGCGGGTTCCGGCGTTGAACTTCACCGTGTCCCCCTGATACTGCACCTTGGAGTAGCCTTCCTTGTCGAGCAGGGCACGCATGGCGGAATCCGGTGCCTGCCATTCGTACTTCACCTTGTCCTTGGACAACTCCCGGGTGCTGTCCTGCCCCGGCTGTCCGCGCGACAGTCCGGCCGGGGGCTGGGCGGGCCGGGCGGGGCGCTGCCCCTGGGCCTGCGCCACGCCTGCTCCGGCCACACTCGACCACACCAGCAGCGCCAACCCGGTGCGCCACCAGCCGCACGCGGTGTTTCGCAGGGTCACGCGACCTCAGCAGCCAGGCTGCGTTCTCGGCGCCGCGCAATCAGGCGCGACACGCTGATCGAGACCTCGTACAGGCCGTACAAGGGGATCGTCAACAACAGGAGCGAGGTCGGGTCACTGCCCGGGGTGATGATCGCCGCCGCGACCAGACAGCCCACGGCCGCATGCCGGCGGAACTTCGACAGGTATTGCGGCTGCACGATGCCGAGGGCGGACAGCAGCGCGATGACCACCGGCAGTTCGAAGACGGCCCCGAACGCCAGACACATGGAAATGACGAACCCCATGTAGTCCTTGACCGTCGGCATGATCTCCACGACCCCGCTCTGAAAGGACGCGAAGAACTGGAGCGTGACCGGGATGACATACTTGAACGCGAGGGTCATGCCCATCAGAAACAGCAGGGCCGCCCCGACCAGCGAGGGGATGACGACCTTCTTCTCGTGGGTGTACAGGGCCGGAGAGAGAAAACCCCAGATCTGCCACACGATCACCGGTGATGCGGCGATGAGACCCAGGGTGATCGCGGCATCCATGGCGATATCGAAGAGATCGCCGGGGTGCGTGACGATCAGCTTGCCGGTGATGTACGGTCGGATTGGCTCGGACAGGATCGCGACCACGTCGATCTGCTTGCTGAAGATCAGGGCAAACGACACACCGATGCCAATGGCCAGCGCCAGGGCGATCTTGAAGAGGCGCCAGCGCAACTCCTCGAGATGCTCGAGGAACGGCATTTCCGCGGGATTGCTGCCCGACATGGGTGACTCGTTACCTGGGGTACTGGTCGATCAACGCAGCGTCTTCAGCGTTTCCGCTGCCAGTTCGGCCTCATCGCTACGCGGGAACCGCGCCACGACCTGCTCGAACAGCTGACGCGCCTGTGCCGTGTTGCCCTGCTTGAGGATGAGCTGGGCGCGCTTGTAGAGGGCCGTGGGGGCCTTGGCCGACGTGGGATACGCGCTCACGACGGCCGCGTAGGCGGCGTCTGCGGCGGCCACATTGGATTCCTTCGCGAGGGACTCCGCAATCCAGAACTGCGCGTCCGCCGCGTAGTCGGACTGGGGATAGTTGGTGATCAGCTCCTGAAAGGTCATGCGCGCCGTGGCGGTGGCGCCGCGCAGCAGCTGGTCGCGCCCGGTCGTGTACAGCTGATTCGGTCCCGCGAGCACATTGGCCGATGTGTCGGGCTGCGTGGTCGCCGCGGCGGGTGCCCGCGTACCGCCGGGGCGCGTGGTGCCCCCTGCCGGGTCGACGAGCACCGCCGGCGTTGGAAGCATGGCGTTGCGCGCCTCCATCTCGGAGCGCAGTCGCGCAATGGTTGCCTGGCTCTGGCCAAGCAGCGTTTGCACCTGCAGCAGCTGCTCCCGCACGGCGCGCATCTCGCCGCGCACGTCCCCCTGAATGCCCACGGTGCGGGCGCTGACCCGCGCCAGTGAATCGCTGGCCACCTGAATGAGACGCTGCGTCTGCAGCAGGGCTTCCTTCTGGTCTGCCTGATTTCTGAGCAGCTCCGTGCGCATGGCGGCGATGTCACCCTGCAGGATACGCATGTCGCCGCGCGTCGCGAAACAGCCCCCCGTGGCGACAAGCGCCACGAGGGGAACCAGCCGCCACACTCGGTGGAGACGCATCGGCATCATGTCGGTGCCTTCGCAGGTGGCCACGGGAATCAGCTGGCCGGCTTCAGGGACTCGCCACCAGCCGTGATCTCGAACTCGTCGCGACGATTCTTGGACCAGGCGTCTTCGGTCGTTCCCTGCACCGCCGGACGCTCGCGACCGAACGACGACGTTTCGATGCGCGACGCGTCGATCCCGCGATCGGTGAGATAGCGCTTGGCCGCTTCGGCGCGGCGACGACCGAGCGCGATGTTGTACTCGTCACTGCCCCGTTCGTCGCAATGGCCGGCGATGCGGATGCGCAGCCCGGGATTCACGTTCAGGATGGCGATCTTCGCATCGAGTGCCTCGCGGGCATCATCACGCAGCTCGTCGGCGTCATATTCGAAATAGATGGTTTCGAGCAGACGCATGCGCGCCGCCGCGACCTTCTCGTTGTACGCCGCCATGGTGTCGACCGGAGTGGCGCGAGGGGTGGTGCGCTCAGGCGCCCGCTCGGTCGGCGTGGGGGCCGGCGTGGGGGCCGGGGCCACCGTCTTCTTCTTGCAGGCGCCCAGCATCAGCGACGAGGATACCACGACCAGCAGCAGACGAGAGGAACGCATCATGTCGAAAGGCTCCGGATTGGAGGGAGGAGGGTATGCCCGCAGGCGCTTACTGGGCCTGCAGGCGCGGGGACCACGCGGCAAGACGGGTTTCCGGACCACGCGTCAGCTGGCGCGCCCGCCCGGTCTCGATGTCGACCACCCACAACTGGCGCGTGCCGCTACGGTTCGAGGTGAGCACGAGGTGCCGCGAGTCCGGCGCCCACGACGGATCGTCATTGCGGCCATCGTTGGTCACCTGCCGTACCGACTGATCGCGCAGATTGATGGTCATGATTTGAAAGGTGCCACCGTTGCGGGACTGAAAGGCGACCAACCGTCCATCGGGCGACCAATCCGGTCCCGCGCGGTAGTCACGGTCACCGAACGCCGCCGCCGTCAGCAGCTCCACGTTCGTACCATCGAGATCGCTAATATAAACCTCCGGATGCCCGGAGCGATCCGACATGAACGCCACACGCTGACCGTCTGGGCTGAAGGTGGGCTGTGCGCTGGCGCGCCCGCGTCCCACCGTGACCCGCCGGGCGCCGCCGCCTTCGAATGGCTGGGCGAACAGGTCGGTACCGGAATCGGAGCCCCGTGCATAGAGCAGCGTCCGCCCATCGGGCGAGATGGCCGGCGTGGTATGCTCGATCCCGGGGGCACTGGCCAGCACGCGCTGGGCGCCGGTGGCGAGATCAGTGAACATCACCGGATTCCGCACCCCATCGAGCACCGTGTACACGATCCCGCGCCCGCTGGGCAGCCACTGCGGTGACATCCCGCCTGGCGTTACCGGGATCACATTTGCTCCATCGCTGTCAACTGTCCACACCCGGCCGGCGCGAGTAAATGCGATGCGCGTCTGCGCGATGCCACGCTGCCCCGTGATCCACTCCTCCACTGCATCCGCCACGCCATGCACCGCCAGACGCCAGGCGGGGGAGAGCGCACCGGCGGGAAGCGGGAAGTCCTTCTGGTTGCGCACGCTCTTGAGTCCCACGTCGTGCAGCAGCACCCGGACCCAGCCACTGGGCAGTACCGAGACCTGCACGATGCCATCAACGCCCAGCCTGGAAAACAGCGCCCAGTTGATGCCCCCCGTCACCGCAGGGGCCGCGGACGAACTGACCACGGTAAAGCGGTCGCTGAAATCGAAATCGCGGCTCAGGATGGTAGTCAGCGAATCCCCATTGGCCCCGCGAACCGGGAGCACGATCAGGGCGGTCTTCTCTCCCGGACGGTATTGCAGCCCCAGACTGACGCCCTTGGTCGGCTGTGCCATGAGCGCGGGGACCGGGGCCGACAACAAGGCACCGAGGGCAACAAGGGCGCTTGCCAGCGCCCACCGGACAACGCGAGGGACTCGCACGCGCGCAGACACCATCGGCAGAGACGGGGAAAACGGAATCATCGGACCTGGCACGTCACTGCGGGCGCAGCGCGTAATCGAACGTGAAATAGACCACCAGCACATCGTCGGCCCACCCGGCGGGGAGCGCACCGAAGCTGCGAGTACTCCCGACCGCCTCGATCGCCCCCATGGCATCGAGGTCATACAGGCGGTCACCGGAGCGCTTCACCACCTCGATGCCAACGACGGTGCCGTCGCGGCGAATCATGAACTTGAGCTCCGTGACCAGCGCCGCCGATACGCGCCGTGGGGACCAGTTGAGGGCAATCTGACGCACGATGTTGGACAGGTACCCGGGATACGGGAACGCGATCCCATCCGTGCGCACATTCGCCACGTCCGCCCCGCGCGTGCCGGTGGCACCGGCGCCGGACTTTTTCGCCGCGTTGGTCTTGGTTGCCGTGGGCGACGGGGCGTTGCGGTCTCCCCCCTTCTTGGTCCGGTCCGTGGAGGGGGTGGCCTTGGGAGACGGCAAGACCTTCTTCGCCTTGGTCGGGGTGGGAATCGTCTTCTCCTCCGCGACACGCTCCGCCCCGGCAACGTCCTGCGTGGACGCCGTAGCCTCCGTGGTCGGTTTCTCGACACCGGCCTGACGAGGGCCGGCCTGCCCGATCAACTCGACCCGGTACACTGGTGGGCGGGATTCGGCCGGCCGTGTCCCGGCCCACAGCACGAAGGCCAGAAGCGCACCATGGACGGCCATCGAGGCCACCAGTCCGGTCCCAAGGGACCGCCGCCCTGCCCGCGGTGCGCGAGCCGCCGCCACCGTCGCCATGCTCAGCGCGGCTCGTCGGGCTCGGCGACCAGCCCGACCTCGGTGATACCGCGCGCCTTCATGGCGGCCACCACGCGGATGACCGTGCCGTAGTCCACCCCGGCGTCCGCCCGCACGAAGACGCCGCCCGCCCCCTTGCGATCGGAGAGCGCCTTGATGCTGCCGGCGAACTCCTCAAAGGTGAGCTTGGTGTCATCGACGAAGATCTGACCGCGGCGATCCACGGTGACCACCAGGCCGTTCTTCGGCTCGAGCGGCTTGACCTCCGCCGTGGGCAGGGCGATGTCGACGCCGCCCTGCATCATCGGCGCCGTGATCATGAAGATGATCATCAGCAGCATCATCACGTCGATGAGCGAGACGACGTTGATTTCGGCATTCACCCCGAGACGTTCACCACGACGGCCGCGGCGCATGCGTCAGATCCGCCCTTCGCGAACCATGAGCGCGATGAGTTCGGACCCGAAGCCCTCGAGCTCGTTGTCAAGGCGATTGAGGCGTGCCGCGAACACGTTGTAGGCGAAGGCTGCGGGAATGGCCACGGCGAGCGCCGCCGCCGTGGCGATCAGTGCCGTGGCAATACCCGGAGCCACCGCCCCGATGTTCCCCGAGCCCTTCGTGGCGATGCCCTCGAATGCTTCGATCACGCCGAGCACGGTGCCGAACAGTCCGATCAGCGGACTCACGCTCCCCACCGTCGCCAACCACGGAATGAAACGGCCCAGTTCTTCCCGCTCGCGCCCGGTCTGTGAATCGAGCACCAGCCGGAGCGCCTCGACCTGCGATCCGGAGAGCCTCGCCGTGCGGTCGGAGGTGGCGCCCAAGGCGGGCTTGGTATCGTTGAGGAATTGCACCGCACGAGCAAAGACGGCCGTGAACGGACTGGGCTTCGACCGCTGGGCCAGCAGCATGGCGTCGTCGATGCCGCGCGCCCGTTCGAACTCGCGCACGAAGGCATTGCCGCCCGACTCGGCGCTACTGAACGTGCGCCACTTCGCGAACATGATGGCCCACGACAGCAACGACAGCACCGCCAGCAACCCGAGGACCGCCTTGGTCACCGGATCGCTGGTGAGAATCAGCTGCACAAACGAACGCGGCGTGGTGCCGCCGCCCTGCGTCGACAGCTGCAGGAGCAGCAGGGCACCGGACAACGCCCCTCCCCCCGTCACGCCGTGGCCCCGGCGGCCAGCCGCGCGCGACGATCAGCGAAGAACCGATAGGTGTTGGCGAGTCCGTCGGCCAGGGAGACCTCCGGCGCCCAGCCAAGCACGGCACGCGCCTTGTCCGTCTGCAGCGCCGACCGGGCCAACTCGCCCGCGCGGGCGGGCGCATACTCGATGGGCGCCGTTGCCCCGGACACCGTGCGCAGCGTCTCGGCGAGCAGGTTGACCGACGTCTCGATGCTGGTGCCGATGTTGAAGGCGCGCGCATCGAGTCGCCCCCTGGGTGGCAGTTCGCGCGTGGCCGCCAGAAAATTGGCGCGCGCCACATCGCCGGCGTACACGTAATCGCGCGTCTGTTCACCGTCGCCGAACACCGTGAGCGGGCGGCCATCGAGCAACCGATTGCAGAAGATCGCCACGACCCCGGCTTCGCCATGCGGATCCTGCCGTGGTCCATAGACATTCCCGTAGCGCAGGGCGACCGTCTCGAGGCCATGGACGCGGCCGTAGTACGCGAGGTAGTACTCGACGGCCAGCTTCGCGATGCCGTACGGCGCCTCCGGATCCTTGGCGAACGCTTCCGTGCTTGGTGGCGGATCGAAGTCGCCATACAGCGCACCGCCCGTGGACGAGAACACCGTGCGCGTCGGATACCCGCTGGTGCGGACCGCCTCCATGATGTTGAGCGTACCGAGCACATTGCGCGTCGCATCATACACCGGATCTTCGACGCTGCGTCGCACATCGATCTGCGCCGCCAGGTGACAGATCACGTCGAAGCGTCCGTCACGGACGAGCGCCGATGCCTCCGCCGACGTAATGCACCCGCGCACGAACCGGGCGGCGGCCGGGAGGTTCTCTTCGCGACCGCTGGACAGGTTGTCGAGAACGGTGACGGTCCAGCCTTCGGCCACGAAGCGATCTGCCACGTGTGAGCCGATGAACCCGGCACCTCCCGTCACCAGGACTGATTTCGCCATGCCGCTCGCTGCCTCGTCGTCGGAGTGATGTTGTCGTGAATCCCGTCAATGTAAACACGCGCCGGGGGCCACGGGGCACCCGGCGCGTGTGGATATTCTTCCGGCGACGCACGATGTGATCTCACCACCCGTGCGCTGCTGCTGTGCCGGCGACTACCGTTGGTCACGGCCGTCGCCGGATGTCCTCAGGGCGCTTTCGCGTAGCGACGCACCGTCATGCCGACCGCTATGTCGGTCTGGTACTGCTGGGTGATGATGGCCGTGGCATGATCACGATCGGCCCGAACCACGCGCACCGTTGCCGCGACCGCTTCGGTCGTGCCCTGCGCAATCCGGCGATAGATCGCCATCTCATCGCCGGCCGCCAGTCCGCGGGCACTCCCGGCCGAGAGCAGCACGAAGCTCTGCAGGGTCGGCTGCCCCTCGTTGGGGTCGAGCCAGGCAACGGTAGCGGATACATCCGGGGTATCCAGACGCGTGGTCTTCACCCACGGTGCACCGCCCTCGGGAGCGGGGAGCAGGTGCTGCCCTTCTTCGATGCGCCCGGACTGCCGTCGCACCGTCGCCAGCGCTGGCTTCCCCGCCTCCGCCTTTACCACTTCAAGCACGCCGGTCGGTTGCACCAGCAACTGCCCAGGCAACAGGAGCGAGGGGGGGCCAAAGGCGATGAGGCGGTCGCCCACCTTGTAGCTCTGCAGCGCCGGAGCCGCCAGCTCCACCTGATCGGTCATAATGGCCCGCTGGGGATACGCATCGCCAGTGGATTGCGACGATCCGACGCGGCCGGCCAAGCGGCCCGCCTTGGCCAGCACCGCCTCGGCCACCACGAACGGCGCCGACTGAAGCTCGGCAACGCGCGGCGCCGGCGTGTTCGGCCGAAGCACCGCCCGTGTACGCCGCTCCGCCTCGGCGGCGTCCGGAAGATCTCGATGAAAGACGGTCGTGACCTCATTCGGCTTGCGCGACGCCATGGCCACCTCCTGATCGACCAGTCCGACACGACGCGCGCCGCGCTCGCCCATGAGCGTGCCCACGCTCGGGCTGAGATCAGCGCGTCCGGTGTCGGCGGCCGTTGCCACCTTGGCAGTGGTCGAGCTCGGCGCAGAAGCGGGTGCTGCAGATGCCGCCATGGCCACGCGCGCCCCAGCCCGCCCCGCATTCTTCTTCCCGGCCGTCTGTGCGGCGAGAGAACCGGCGGGTGCCTTGGCTGGCGAGGCGTCGGGGGCAGGCGGCAGCGTGCCTTCGCCGGCCTTGGCGAGGGCCCCCTTGGGCACCGTGCTGTCAGCAGGGGCGGCCGCGACCTCGGCTGCCTTCGGCCCACGGACCGTAGGACGCGACGGAACCGTCAACCGCATACCCACACGGAGCGGCGGTTCGGCCGCCACCGAGAGTCCATTCGTACGCGCAAGTGCTTGCCACTGGTGGCCATCGCCGTAGTAGCGCGCGGCGAGACTCCAAAGGGTTTCGCCCGGCTTCACGACATGAACCCGGGTGGACGCCTGCGACGCGGCCGACGGCGTGCCCTGCGCGTGCAACAGGGCGGGACGCCAGACGAGCAGCAGGGCCAAGGCGGCCAGAACCGCGATGAGAAGACGGGACAGCACGCTGCTCGCGGGGCTGTCCGTGACGGCGGTGGAGGCGTGCGCCCGATTGGCAGCGCGCATCAGCGAACCTCGACAGGGGAAGAGTCAGGGCGTCCGAAAAGGGCGGATGCCGAAGGTGCCGTGCCGGTGCTGCACACAGCGTACCCACACGAGAGACGCCTGCCCGCGCCCACGGTAACGGCGGGACATGTCGGTCCCGGCGCTCCCTGTCACACCGCGGGCATTTCCCTGGCGACGCCAATGCCGCCAGGGTCCACGCCCCTCACGCGGATGTCAGAACGGCAAGTCGTCGTCTTCGTCGTTGAGGGCGCCAGGAAAATCATTGAAATCGTCGGCACCCGCCGGGGTTGCCGCCTTGCGCGGGGCAGCGGGTGATGAGGGGGCCGACCGGCGCGGCGCCGCGTCCATGTCATCACCACCGCCCATACCGCCAGCGCGACCACCAAGCAGCATGAGTTCCTTGACCTTGATCTCGGTGGTGTACTTGGTCTGCCCCTCCTTGTCCGTCCACTGGCGGTACTCGATCTCCCCCTCGACGTAGATCTTTTCGCCCTTGCGCACGTACTTCTCGACGACATCGGCGAGGCCGGTCCCGCGCCCGCTGTTCCACACGACGCAGCGATGCCACTCCGTCTTTTCCTGCTTGTTGCCACTCTGATCCGTCCACTGGCGGCCCGTCGCGAGTGAGAACGTCGCGACTCGGCCGCCGGTCCCGACGGTACGGACTTCGGGATCTCCCCCGACGTTGCCAATGAGAATGGCCTTGTTCAGGCTGCGGCTCACGTTGCCTCCTCAGAATCGAAATTGAACGCCGATGATGCATCGAACGATGGGAACATACGGCACACTCGGCAGGACGCGTTAACCGGCACGACGCCGGGACCATCAATCCTACGCGGGGGATCTGACAGGACGAACCCGTCGCAACACCAGGGCATCCTCGGTGGGGTGCTGGTAGTATTGGCGTCGCCGTCCCACCAACTCGAAACCGCGGCTGCCGTACAGGTCCCGCGCCGGACCGTTGGATGTGCGCACTTCGAGATACACGGCGGCCACGTCGGCGGTGTCGGCAAGATGCAGGGCGTCGTCGAGCAGCTGCGCACCGACACCGCAACCGCGACGTGCCAACGTGGTGCAGATGTTGGCAATCTCGCCCTCGTCGGCCGCGCGCAACAGCACACAGTAACCGGCGATTTCCCCCGACCCCTCACACGCCACCCGCAGGCGGGCATACCCATGCGAGAGCAGGTCGAGGAAGGCCGACGGCGGCCACGCGTCGGCAAAGGCTTCGGCTTCGATCTCGGCCACCGCCTCGACATCGCCGAGGTGCATGTCCCGAATGGTGACCGGGAGGCGCGCCATGAGTCGTCAGCTCCGCACGACAGGCGCATCCGGCAAGCTGATGCCGTAACGCTCCTCCCACTTCACCTGAGCTTCGGCAAGGCGCCCGTACAGGGGCTCCCACCCGTTCAGCTCGATCGGGCGATCCCGCCACTCCCCGCGAGCCGCCGGCAGGCACTCGGCCGCTGGCATACACAGCGCACGATCCTCGGCAAACGGCGACGACAGCACCGCCAGCCGCTGCCCCGCGGGCACCGCCGACTCCAGCATCGCCGCCGCCATGCGGACGGCGGCTCCCGCCGGGCGCCAGAACCCGCCCTCGTATCGCCGAACCGGGAGTACGTAACGCTCTCCACGGAGCGCCTCGGCGTGCACGACATACTCGCCGGCTGGCACGTCCGGCAACGATGCAGCGGCCAGGAGCAGCGACGGCACGGCGTAGAGGGGGCACCCGGCACCATGGGCCAGCCCCTTTGCCAGTGCGGCAGCGATACGCAGCGAGGTGAAGCCACCTGGCCCCTCTCCGCACACGATCGCCCCCACGTCGCGCGGGTACACGCCCGACAACCCCAGCATGTGCTGCAGCGTGGGGAACAGCTGATCCTCCTTCCCTGCCCCCATGGTCACGCCCTGAGCGCCCAGCAGACGGCCACCGGCGAACAGCGCCACCGTTCCATTGCTGGTCGAGGCGTCGAGGACGAGTGTCGGGGCGGATTCGGAAAGGGCGGTCACACAAGGAGTTTACCGCCGCCTCCCCTTCGATCACACCCCGCCCGTGACACGCCAGTGACGTCAGGCCACGCGCGGCGCCCCCCGCTCGGGCGGCGCCCCGGTCATGACGGTCGGCAGCTGTTCGAACCCGTTTGCCTGCTCCTGCGCCAACGAGCCCAACGGTCCATCCTCACGTCCCGTTGGATCAGACGCCGTTCCCAGATGATGTCTGCCAGCGGCACCGTGCCGGGACGCGCGCTGACCGAGGCTCACGACGAAGCCGTGAATCGGGACACGAACGCAGTACCGAGGTACGATGGACCTCGTGGGAGGGCACACGATGCCGGAGTGTCGGACCCGATCGTCGGGGCCTGTGGTTGGGGTACCGACCCATTCCGTCAGCGCCGTCGTGCACGGCCAGCCCGCGCCGCACGTCGAACCGTTCAGCGCGGGCGTTGCGGCGCCACGCGCAGTACGCGCCGACCCGCGTGAGCCGGGTCGTGCGCCAGCGTGATGTGGATGGTCTCCGGTGGCAGGGTGTGCCGTGCGCGTTCGGGCCACTCCACCAGCAACACCGGCGCGGTGGCGACCAGTTCGTCCCAGCCGAGTGCCTCGAGTTCAGACTCGTGGCGCAGCCGATACAGGTCTACGTGGACGACGGGGCCGCGGGGCGAGTCGTACTGCTGCACGAGGGAGAAGGTCGGACTGGTCACCGCCCCGAGCGCCGATACCCCAAGACCGGCACAGATGGCACGGGCGAGGGTCGTCTTGCCGGAACCGAGGTCACCCTCCAGGGTTACCACGGCCGGTACGGGCAACGCCGCTCCGACCGCACGTCCCCACGCTTCGAGGGAATCGCGCTCCGGCGCCCTCGGCGCGCCACGCGTGAGCAGGTGCGACAGCACGGAGGCTGTCGAGTCAGCGGCCACGCTTCCCTCCGGCACGGCGCCCTGGGGCACTCCCTGGCGGTCGCTTTGGCGCGAGGGCGTTGCCGCGGGCCTGCGCAGGTGCCTGCCCCAGCGCCGTTCGCACCTCGAACAGCTGATCGCGGAGTCGGGCCGCCGCCTCGAAGTCCAGCGCTGTGGCGGCTTCACGCATGGCCACTTCTAGCTCGGTCACCAGCTGTTCGAGCTCCTCCCGTGACCGTGCCACCTGCTCGTTGGCCAGACGCTTCGGCGCCGGGGCCTCACCATCACGCTCGACGCGCGCGTCGGCCACCCGCGTAATGAACCGGACCTCGTCCACACTCTTGCTCACCCCCTTCGGCACAATCCCGTGCGCGACATTGTGCTCGTGCTGCATGGTGCGCCGACGGTTGGTCTCGTCCATGGCGCGCTGCATGGACCCCGTGATCCGGTCGGCATAGAGGATGGCCATGCCGTGCAGATTGCGTGCCGCCCGGCCGATGGTCTGAATGAGCGACCGATCGCTGCGCAGGAAGCCTTCCTGATCGGCATCGAGAATGGCGACGAGCGACACCTCGGGCATGTCGAGTCCCTCGCGCAGCAGGTTGATGCCCACGAGCACATCGAACTCTCCCAGCCGCAAGCCGCGCACGATTTCCATGCGTTCGATGGCGTCAATGTCGGAGTGCATGTAGCGCACCCGTACGCCCATCTGCTGCAGATAGTCCGTGAGATCCTCCGACATGCGTTTGGTGAGGGTGGTGACCAGCACCCGCTCCCCCCGGCGCTCGCGCTGCCGAATTTCGTGGAGCAGATCGTCCACCTGTCCCTTCACCGGCCGCACCTCGAGGACCGGATCGAGCAGCCCCGTTGGCCGAATGACCTGCTCCACCACGATCCCCTCGGAGAGCTGCAATTCGAGTTCGCCCGGCGTGGCCGATACACTGATGAGCCGCGGGACCAGGTGCATGAACTCCTCGAAGACCAGCGGCCGGTTGTCGAGCGCACTCGGGAGCCGGAATCCGTAGTCGACGAGCGTCAGCTTTCGTGCACGGTCGCCATTGTACATGGCGCGCACCTGGGGCAGCGTCACGTGCGACTCGTCCACGACCACGAGATAGTCGTCGGGGAAATAGTCGAGCAGACACGCCGGACGTTCTCCCGCCAGGCGGCCACTGATGTGCCGAGAGTAATTCTCGATGCCGGCGCAGGTGCCGATTTCCGCCAGCATTTCGAGGTCGAAGTTGGTGCGTTGCTCCAGCCGCTGTGCCTCGAGCAGCTTCCCCTGCAGCCGCAGCTCCGCAAGTCGCTCCGCCAGCTCATCGCGAATGGCCTTCGACGCGCGCTCGATCGTTGGACGATTGGTGATGAAGTGCTTCGCCGGATAGATGGCCATGCGGTCGAGCGTGACGATCGTGTCACCGGTGACCGGATCGATCTTGCTGATACGCTCGATCTCATCCCCCCACAACTCGAGCCGCACGGCCTGCTCCTCGTACGCCGGGTAGATCTCCACGGTATCGCCACGCACGCGGAAGGTGCCGCGATCGAAGGCGACATCGTTGCGCAGATACTGGATGCCCACCAAAGCGCGCAGGATTTCGTCGCGCGGGATCTGCTGTCCCCGTGACAGGGACACCATGCGTTCACGGTACGACACCGGGTCGCCGAGGCCGTAGATGGCCGAGACCGTGGACACGATCACGACATCGTTGCGCTCCATGAGGGAACTCGTGGCGCGCAGGCGCAGGCGATCGATATCCTCGTTGATGCTCGCGTCCTTCTCGATGTAGGTGTCACTCGAGGGGACGTACGCTTCCGGCTGGTAGTAGTCGTAGTACGAGATGAAATACTCCACCGCATTCGCGGGGAAGAACGACTTCAACTCGCCATACAGCTGCGCCGCCAGCGTCTTGTTGTGCGACAGCACCAGCGTGGGGCGCCCCCACTGCGCGACGACATTGGCGATCGTCATTGTCTTGCCGGAGCCGGTGACGCCGAGCAGCGTCTGGTGGCGATCACCGCGCCGGAGTCCGGCGGTCAACTCGGCAATGGCGCGAGGCTGGTCGCCAGCCGGATCGAAGGGCGACTGCAGGCGGAACGGGTATTCCATTGTGCGAAAGCTAGCACTCTCGGTGTCTCTTCGGTAGAACCGATTCAGTACCGATCGCTACCCGCCCCCGCTCACGCTCGTGACCTGCACAACCGTCAGTCTCGATCGGTGAGACGTGCCCTATCCCTGCGGACGGCGCATGTCGGCAAGCCCCGTGACGGATTCCCGCAGCCCCCCGCGCCGTCTGGCGCGCCGCCAACCGCACCTCATCCCCGCGCCTGCGCCCCTCGATGCGACGCGCACGCTGAGGACACCGGCACGGCTGCACGCCACCGGCCGGGGGCGCGCGGCCCAGTCGGCTACTCGTCGGCCGTGATCTTCTCGCGCCGGCTGACCACGGCAATACCCTTCACACGGCGCGCCGCCTTGATGATGCGTTCGAGGTGCGCGAGGTTCTCCACTTCAACCATGGCTGCGCCGGTGACCTTGCCATCCGTGGTCTTGAGCTCGAGGCTCTTGATGTCGGTGCCGGTAGCGCTCACGGCCGCTGCAACATCCGCGTACAGCCCGCGGCGGTCATTCCCTTCGAGTGCCAGCCGCACCACGAACCGCTCGCCGGCCATCTCCTGCCAGTCGATCTCCAGGCGTCGCTCAGGCTCGTGCGCGAGGAGCAGCAGGTTGGGACAATCACCGCGATGGATGCTCACGCCACGCCCACGCGTGACATACCCCACCACGCGATCGCCGGGAACCGGCTGGCAGCATTGCGCATACCGCACCAGCAGCCCGTCGGCACCCTGAATGCGGATACCCTTGCCGGTGCCGACCACCTTGTTGACGATGCGCTCGAACGTGCTCGGCTTCGCCGGCTCCGGCGGACTCGTATCGAGCAGCGGGTGGAGCAGCTTGAGCACCTGCAGGACGTGCACGTCGCCGGCACCAATGCTGGCAATGAGGTGCGGCGTATCCTTCAGCTTGAGCAGCTTGGCAATGGGATACAGCTCGGCATCATCCGCCTTGGACAACCGGCGGCGACGCAATTCTCGCTCGAGGATCTCCCGCCCCAGGCGCATCGCCGACGACCGCTCCTCGAGGCGCAGCAACTGCCGGATCTTGTGCCGCGCCTTGCCGGTACGCACGTGGGCGAGCCAGTCGCGACTGGGCTTCGCATTCGGATTGGTGAGGATCTCGACCGTCTCGGAGTTCTTGAGCTCGCGCGACAGCGGCGCGATACGGCCGTTGACCTTCGCCCCAGCACAGTGCGCCCCCACCTGCGAGTGGACGGCAAAGGCGAAGTCGAGCGGAGTGGCCCCCTTGGGCAGCTGGATCACGTCGCCGGTGGGCGTGAACAGGAAGATCTCGTCCTGATACAGGTCCAGCTTGAGAAACTCGAGAAACTCCCCGGGCGTCTCGGCATCCATCTGCAGCTCGAGCACCTGCCGAAACCACGCCAGAGCCTTGTCCAGCTCGTCGGCGCTCTTGGCGCTCTCCTTGTACAGCCAGTGCGCCGCAATGCCGTAGTCGGCCGTGCGATGCATGTCCCGCGTGCGGATCTGGATCTCGAAGAGCTGGCGGCCCGGACCGAATACGGTCGTGTGCAACGACTGGTACCCGTTGCTCTTCGGCTGCGCGATGTAGTCCTTGATGCGCTCCTGCACCGGCGTCCAGCCATCGTGAATCACCCCCAGCGCGTGGTAGCACTCCAGCACGTTGGGGACGATCACGCGGATGGCAAGCAGATCGTAGATGTCCTCATACGGACGATCACGCTGTTGCATCTTCTTGTAGATGGACCACAGATGCTTGGGGCGGCCCGTCACCTCGACGTCGGCGATGCCCGCATCGGTGAGGCGCTTCTCGAGCGGCTCCTTCATCTGCGCAATGAGCGCCTCGCGCTCCCCACGCTTGGCCGCCACCATCTTGGCCAGCGACTTGTAGGCTTCCGGCTCGAGATACTTGAACGCCAGGTCCTCGAGCTCCCAGCGCACCTTCGCCATACCGAAGCGATGGGCCAGCGGGGCATAGAGATCACGCGTTTCCTGCGCAACGCGCCGGCGCTTTTCCGGAGCGAGCCAGTCGAGCGTGCGCATGTTGTGGAGCCGGTCGGCCAGCTTGATCAGAATGACGCGGGCGTCCTTGGCGATCGACAGCAGCAGCTTGCGGTAGTTCTCCACCTGCCGCTCCTCGCGCGAGGACAAAGGCAGGTTGGCGATCTTCGTGAGGCCATCAACGATCTGGGCAATTTCGGGGCCGAACTCCCGGGCCACGTCCTCGACGGTGATGTCGGTGTCCTCCACGATGTCGTGGAGCAGGCCGCAGGCCACGGTGGTGGTGTCGAGCTGCAGGTCGGCCAGAATGCGCGCCACCTCGACACAGTGCGAGACGTAGGGCTCGCCCGAGTGCCGCACCTGGCCGGCATGGGCCACGTCGGAGTACCGGTACGCACGCACGAGCAGGTCGTGATCGAGTCGATCGTAGGCGCCATCGACGCCTGGTCCGAATCCCGGAATCATCTCGTGCAGCGCGATCGTCGTCACAACAGTCCTGCCTCCGCAAAGCTTACGTATCGGCCCCGTCCCACAATGACATGGTCGTGCACCGGGATGTCCAGCAGTCGCCCGGCCGCGACCAACTGCTCCGTGACCGCGCGATCCTCCGCACTGGGCGTCGGGTCACCGCTGGGATGGTTGTGCACGAGTATGACCGCCGCCGCCCGCTCGGCGATCGCCTCCCGGAACACCTCACGCGGGTGCACCAGGGAGGAATTGAGCAACCCTCGTGTGACCATCACGTCCCGCTCCAACCGATGCTGCGCGTCGAGGATGGCCACGTGGAACTCCTCAACCGGCGCATCCTGCAATCGCGGCGCATACACTGCCGCCACATCACGCGGCCCGCGCAGCGGTTGTCCCGCCTCCCGTGCCTCTCCTGCCATCCGGCGACCCAGCTCCAACGCCGCCTGCACCGCCGCCGCTCGCGCCGTTCCAACCCCACGCGTGCGGGTCAACGCGGCAAAGGGAACCGCCGCCAGCCGACCGAGCGACCCACCGGATTGTGCGAACAGCTGCTGCGCGCATTGCAGCGCCGACCCCCCACGATGTCCCGAGCCAAGCAGCGTGGCCAGCAACTCGGTGGTGCTCAGCGCCTGAGCGCCAAGGAGGCGCAGACGCTCCCGCGGCCGCTCCGTCGACGGCATCTCCTTGATCTTAAGGCGAGGTTGGGTGGGCTGGCTAGTCGGCTGGGGCACGGGGTCTCCGAGCAAGGGACTGTCGAACGCGAGCGTATACAGTACCGGGGGCCGCGCGTGATCCACGTACCACAAATGCCACCGCCGGCTCCTTTGAACGCTGATGCGCGCCGTCGCGTACCTTGTGCCGTATGCCTCCCAGTCAGCCACCCGATTTCCCCGTGTCGCCAAATGCCGCCGACGCGCCGCCCGGCCCCTTCGAGCGCGCGACGTTCGACCCCACCAGCGACGCCGAGTGGGAATCGCTGCGGAGGCTGGGCCATCGCATGCTGGACGACCTGCTGGCAGCCCAGCGCGCGCTGCCGGAGCAGCCGGTGTGGCAGGCGCTTCCGGACGTCCTGCGCGCCTCCTTCGAGGAATCAGGGCCGCGCCACGGTATCGGTCCCGAAGCCGCCTACGAGCGGGTACGCCGCAGCGTGCTGCCCTATGGCCTTGGCAATTGGCACCCGCGCTTCTTCGGCTGGGTGCAGGGCAATGGTACGCCGCTGGCCATGCTGGCCGACATGATCGCCGCCGGCCTGAACCCCCACCTCGGCGGCTTCAACCAGGCGCCAGCGCTCGTCGAGCGCCAAGTGGTGTCGTGGTTTGCCGAATGGCTCGGCATGCCGGGAGCGAGCGGGCTGTTCGTGACGGGGGGAACCATGGCGAACGTGCACGCGCTGGCGTGTGCCCGTATTGGCGCGGCACGTCGCCTTGGGCGCGACGTACGGCGTGATGGGGTGCAATCGTGGCCGGGGGAGCCCGCCGTTGCGCCGCTGGTGTATTACGGATCGACCGAGACGCATGCGTGGGCATTCAAGGCCGCCGAGTGGCTGGGGTTGGGATCGCGGGCATTTCGGACTGTACCGGTGGACAGCGACTTCCGCATGCGCCTCGACGTGCTGGAATCCATGCTGGAGGCGGACGAACGGGACGGCCTCATCCCGTTCTGCGTGATCGGTACGGCGGGCACGGTGAATACGGGCGCCACGGACGACCTCGTCGCGCTCGCCGACCTGTGCCGCCGACGCCAGCTGTGGTTCCATGTCGACGGGGCGTTCGGCGCCCTGGCGGCACTCTCCCCGCTCGTCCGTGAACAGGTCATCGGCATGGAGCGCGCCGACTCCCTCGCGTTCGATCTGCACAAGTGGGGATCGATGCCGTTCGAGTGTGCCTGCGTACTCGTGCGTGACTCCCAACTGCATCACGAGGCGTTTCGCCACCGCGCCAGCTACCTCGTGCCAAGCGAGCGTGGCCCTACGGCTGGCGGAATGTACTTCAACGAGCGCGGACTCGATCTCACGCGTGGGTTCAAGGCGCTCAAGATCTGGATGCAGTTGCACGCTGACGGCGTCGAGCACTTCGGGCGCATCATCTCGCAGAACGTGCGGCAACTCCGTCGCCTCGTGGCGGCGATCGATGCGCATCCGGAGCTGGAGCGATTGGCGCCGGCGCCACTCAACATCGCCTGCTTCCGGTACGTCCCGCTTCGTCCGCGGGGGGCCATGGGTGCGTACACCGACGCGGAACTCGATCCCCTCAACCGCGAGTTGCTGGCGCGTCTGCAGGAGCGCGGCCTCGCCATGCCGTCGAGCACGGTCATCCATGGCCGCTTCGCGATACGGGTGGCCCATGTGAATCACCGCACCACCGACGCCGACATGGACCATCTGGTGCAGCAGATTGCTGTCCTGGGGCGGGAGATCGCCGGCGCGTCTGCCGTACCGGTGTGACGCGCCGTGCAGGGCCGGATATGCAGAACGGGACGACCGCCATGGCCGTCCCGTTGTGTACATCTCGTTGCGAGTGGATCTGAGCCTCGACGTACCGAGGCGGAAAACGGTTCAGCGACCGCCCGAGCCGCGCGGCTTGGCCGTCCGCGCTCCGCCGTCGGAGGATCCGGACGAAGCCCCCCCACCGCCCATACCGCCCATGGACCCGCCGCCAACGCCTCCGCCCCCACCACTGGGCGAGGCCGGCGAGTATATGCCCGAGCCGCTGCCGGACTGCGGCGTGGAACGCGTATAGCCACCGCCACGAACCGCCCGACCGCGTACCGGGCCACTGGCGTCACCGCCACTTCCGCCATTGGGGACGATCACGACGGGGCCCCCGCCCCAGAAGACGCCAGGCCCGAACCCGCCCCCCCCACCGCCGCCCCACCCCCCACCCCACCCGCCGCCCCACGGCGAGAAGGCGTTGAAGCCCCAAGGGCCACCCCCGAATCGATAGGGGTTGAAGTACCCGAAGCCCCAGGGGTCGAGCATCCCGAAGCGATAGCCGAACCCCCAAGCGCCCAACCCGCCGGGGCCGTAGCAG
>Ga0315899_10001144_pt1 | contig 30648 bp, 28 predicted proteins | sample LakEriMetagenome_2_FD_203518 | JGI IMG/M metagenome (GOLD analysis project Ga0315899, IMG submission 203518) | Freshwater fungal communities from buoy surface, Lake Erie, Ohio, United States - Buoy 4 MA112 | ecosystem: Environmental > Aquatic > Freshwater > Lake | place: USA: Lake Erie, Ohio...
CCCGGTCGATGCTCGAGTGCTTGAGCAGCCCCAGCTTGCGCCCCGCCTCGATCGTCGCCGTCAGCATCGTCTCCACGCCTTCCTTGCCCACCCGCTTGCGCAAGCGCGACAGGCTCGACGGATCGATCGGCGCCTCGGTCTGGAAGTACGTCTCGCCCGTGTGGTGCTGCCAGTACGGGTTCTCGACCCAGGTGTTGACTGCGACCTCGTCGGAGCAGTCGTAGGCGTGCTGCAGGTACAGCAGTCCGGCGACCAGCCGAGGACGCAGCGCAGGTCGGCCCGTCGTGCTCGCGAAGTGCCGCGAGAACGACGCCTCGATCAGTCCCCAGTCCATCACCGCGGCCAGCTTGACCAACTCGTGGCGCGGGTTCAGCAGCTCGACCAGCGGCTGGCGAAACATGTCCGAAACGCGCTCGCTCGTGTCCTTCGGGCCCATCGACAACCTCGCCGGATTTGCAGGAAAACGAGCCCACCTTTTCTCGTTCCTGCAGATTCAGCGCACCCCTATCGCCTCGAAACCCGCATCAATGACCGGTCTTCGGGTTGTTCAGAGCGGACTAAGTAAGTGCTTGTTGCATAACCCTTTCATTCCGAACATCTTACCGTCATCGTCGGCGAGAAGCACGAGGACCTGCACCCCACCCGCAGCGGTCCTGGGTGCCTCCGAAAGCCGGCCGTGCATAGCCACGAGAGCCGACCGTCACGCCGCGGCCGGCTGGAAGACGCGGATCCTTGGCGAGAGCTTGGCTCGGAGTTCCCGCTCCGCGACTCGGATGTCGTACTCGGACTGTAGGTTCAGCCAGAACCTGGGCTCCATGCCGAAGAACAACCCGAGCCGAAGCGCTGTATCCGCGGTGATGGGGCGTTGGCCATTCACCAGTTCGCTGATCCTGCTCGGCGAGACATCGATGTCCGCCGCGAGCTGGCGGGCGCTGATGCCCATGGGCTTCATGAAATCCTCCAGCAGGATCTCGCCAGGATGAATCTCTTCGAGCAACTTGGCCATGTTCCGCATTCCTAGTGTTAGTCCACGATCTCGACGCGATGCGCACCGTCGGTCTTCCAGACAAAGCAGATTCGCCACTGGTCGTTGATGCGAATGCTGTGCTGGCCCTTGCGGTCGGCCTTCAGCACCTCCAGCTTGTTGCCCGGTGGGACGCGCAGGGTGGCCAGCTCGGTGGCGGCGTGGATCTGAAGCAACTTGCGTCTCGCGACGCGCTCGATGTTGCGCAAGCGGGATACCGGGCGGCTGTGAAACAAGGCCTCAGTATCAGAGCACGCGAACGAGCGGATCATGCGCGATTGTGATCCGCCGAACGGATTCCGTCAATCGGAACGCCTGTCGGAGACCCTGGCCGTGTCTTGGCAGTGCGGAAAGTGGAGCAGACAGGGGTACCGTGAGCGTCGGCTTGCTGAGCTGAAGCTGACTTTCGTGGGGGCGGAGCGAAAGCCTGCACCCGACCCGTTGCCGAGCTTCAAATGGCCTAGAAGCGGACAGGCGGAGCATCGCTGAGACTAGCGAACGACCTCCCAACCGCTTTCTCTCCAGCGCAGAAGCACACTCGACAATCGATTGGGGGCCCTTGCCATCACGTCCATGACGAGCGCACGAAGCGCATCGATAGCCAGAGCCGAGTCCTCGCCGATATAGAGCACGGCATCGGTAGCGGGCACCGCAACAATCAGGGTGCCGCCCTGCGCTTGCGCCAATGGCGCCCAGGAGTCGACGAAGAGGAGACGGCTCGGATGAAATGAGTCGCCAACGAGCCGACCGATCTGTCCGCGCCCCGCAGCCTTGGCAACATCCATCAATGGTTTCAGTTCCCTTGCCAGGTTCGAGCGACCAAGCTCATACACCTCCTGCGCAGACAATCCGAGTTGCTCGTTGTCTTTTGGACCCAGCATGCGCAGGGCCCGAGGACTGTCCAGCACGGGCAAGGCAACAAGCCCTCCAACGAACTGACGAGGCTGAATCTCCGCCCCTGAACCACCGACGCTTGACTGTGCCGCTTGCACATACTGCTCAGAGCGCAAGACAACCCGCACCGCTTCCCTTGTGGGTGGAGCTAAGCGCTCTCTGAGTACTTGGGCCGTTGCTTTCACGTAGCGGTCCACCTCAGGTTCACATTTGTCTGCATTGCGCTTGCAGAAGGCGAAAATGCGGTCGAGGTTCGCCTGGAGTTCACCAACTCTGATCGTCAAGGGGCTAGCCACCACGACCGGAGCATCGCCAACTTCCTTTCGCAGTAGTCCAGCAACCCGCTCGGTGAAGCCGGATTCGTCGCTGGGCGTGGTCTGCGCCTTGTCGGCGACGCGATCTGTGAAAGCACCCGGGTCGGTCGTGGACCAGTTCGCCGAGTCGAGCAACGGCCGAAATCGCTCGAACGCGATCTCCGCCTGTCCGTAGCCCTCGACCGTAATCAGGGCAACATCGGCGTGGGGAGAGACGAGGAAGAATTGGAGGTAGAAGTACTCCTTAAGCATTTGCCGCGACTGCGTTGCGGTCGAGTACAAGGTTGCGCCCGACGAAACCTGCTCCTTCGTCAGGGGCCGGATGACCTTCCCGTTGGCAGCGGCCAGACTTGGCAACTGGCTGGTGGCAAAGGCCCCGTGCTTCTCAACCGCCTCTGCGACGCTGGTTGCAGGCAAGTCCAGCCGGGGACTTGCGGAAGTCACGATGACCAGTTCGCCATTCGGGCCCACCCATCGTTGGGACTGGCCCGCTGGTTTGTACGAAAAGCCTTCCAGCCAGGCGATCGAAAACACCTTGCTCCCCGTGCCGACACGGATGTCAGCCGCGGAGACGGTTGTGCCCACCAGCAGCAGCAACGCAGCGACCAGGGCGCTACAGAGTTTCCACACGAATTCGCAGACCGCCCTATGCGCTGCGCGGCCGGTCCTGCATTGACAGGTGGTTGACCAAGCGAAAGGCAAAGCCGCTCTCCGAAAGGGACGCTGAGAAGTCAGTGACGTGCCCTAGGATCCTCGGCCCACGAGTTCCTGGGAAATGGCTCGGTTTTGGATCTGGGGCTGGGGTCGATGCTGCTGGCTGAACTCCAACGGGGTCAAGTAGTCCAGGCTGCTGTGCGGCCGAACGGCGTTGTAGTGCCGCCGCCAGGCCTCGATCACGATGCGTGCTTCGCGTCGGGTCCGGAACCATTCGACGTTCAGGCACTCGTCGCGCAGCCGGCCGTTGAAGCTCTCGTTGGTGCCGTTCTGCCAGGGCTTGCCGGGGTCGATATGGACGGTCTCGACCCTGTTCTCGGTCAGCCAGCGCAGCACCGCCATGCTGACGAACTCCGGGCCGTTGTCGCTTCGGATGAACGCCGGGATGCCGCGCTCGCTCATCAGCTTCGCGAGCAGCTCGACGACGCGGGCCGAACGGATCGAGCCGGCGACGTCGATCGCCAGGCATTCACGAGTGAACTCGTCGACGATCGACAGGCACTTCAACTTCTGGCCGTTCGCGCAGGCGTCGAAGACGAAGTCATACGCCCAAACGTGGTTGGCAGCCCTCGGCGGCAGCGGGCGCGGCCTGGAGCTGGAGATTCGCTTCCTGCGTCGTTTTGCCGGCAGCTGCAGCTTCGCCTTGCGCCAGAGCCGCTCGGCGCGGCTCGGGCTCATCGCATGTCCCTCCCGGCCGAGGAAGATGCGGATTCGGCGGTAGCCGTACCGCGGATACATTCCCGACAGTCGTTTCATCGCTTCGATCGCCGGCGCGTCCTTCACCTCCAGCGTCGAGACGTAATTCAGCGCCGAACGCGCCACTCCGATCAGCCTGCACGCCCGTCGCTGCGAGATGCCACGGTCGATGAGCAATCCGACCTGTTGGCGACGAGCGGGCAGGCTCACCACTTTCGGCGTACGACTTCCTTCATCGCGTCGATCTCGAGATCCCGCTCGGCGAGCAGCTTCTTGAGCTTCGCGTTCTCGGCCTCCAGGGACTTCATCTTCTTCACGTCGTTCGGCTCGAGGCCCGCGAAGTGCTGACGCCAGGAGTAGATCGTCTGCTCGCTGACCTTGTTCTTCGTGGCCGCCGCAGCCACAGAGGTCTTCTCCGCTTCACGCAGGATCTCGACCATCTGCTCTTCGGTGAATCGGCTCTTTCTCATCGGCTCTTCCTTTCGGATGAAGAGCCATCTTTCCAGAAACTATTGGGACGAGAAACTCGGGCACGTCAAGAGCGCGTAACTCTGCCTCCTGGTCAAGGGTGAGAAGCACTGCCGACATGACCGTCGCGTTGCCGGATACGACATCGACTTCCACCGTGAACGAGCGCACCGCAAGCTCTGGCACCTTCGCTCGGCCGCGACCTGGACTCATGCGCAATAGACCCATGCCCTCGAGCTTCTTCAACGTGCGCGAAAGGTTCGACTCAGCCCGTCGAGTTCGAGCGGCAAGTTCAGCGACAGAACGCGCCTGACCTTGGGCAATGACTTGCAGGAGAACCTGGTTCTCATCCGAGATGAGGCGCACCACCGAAGCGAGGGTCCCGGCGCTGACTACACCCACGGGCCGCCGGCGCTCCGGTGGTTGTCGGTGACGAAGGTGTTCGACGCCGACGTTCAGGTTCGGCGATTCGGTGGGGACCGACTGCGAAATCCCGTCTATCCCTGGTTCGTTCCGTGACCGCTGGAGAGTCTCCGCATCTGCCCGCGCCGCTTCGCTCGCGTACAGGTGTCGAGGCTCATCCAGACCTGCCGGCCGGCGGTCTGCGACTGCCGACTTCATCTCTTCGATGAGGACCCGGAAGCTCTTCACATCGCTCTTCATGTCACGTACGCCGCAGCTTCCATGAACCTACTTATCCCATCCTGACAGGATATGATAAGCGGCTTCGTTTCGTTCGCCCAGAGGTCTTGATACCGGGCGCTGGCTCCGACTATCGGCTTCACCGTGAGTTGGGTGAGCTGCTGAGCGGCCGCAGCCGTCCTGCTCGAAAAATCATCAGGCGCCGCGCGCTGTGGACAAGTGGATGTCCCCTCCGCTGCGCTTCGGGGAGCGGCTGCTTCCTGTGGACGGACCCGTGGACAACCCGTCGGGTTGCCCACCGGCCGCCCACAGGACTCCAGCCTCATCCACTCGTCCCCAGCGCAACCGACAACAACACTCGTTATGAGGACAGAACCGGGCAGAACTCGGAATGTGCCAAAACCGTTCAACATCGCGTCGTACGCGCTGCTCACCGAGATGGTCGCGCAGCAGTGCGACCTCGCACCGGGCGACTTCGTCTGGACCGGCGGCGACTGTCACCTCTACCTGAACCACCTCGATCAGGCTCGCGAGCAGCTGTCGCGCGAGCCTTACGCGCTGCCGAGGCTGTCGCTCAGGCGCCGCCCGGCGTCGATCTTCGACTACGTCTACGACGACGTCGAGATCGTCGGCTACCAGGCCCACCCGCACATCAAGGCGCCGGTCGCCGTCTGACGGCGGGCGCAGTCGGCCCTCGGGCGGGCGCCCGGGCGCGGCGCGCCGACGGCGGTATGCTCCGCCCCGACGCCCCCGCGGACACCCCCATGGATCCCCGACGCCCCCGCATCACCCTGGTCGTCGCGCGTGCGCGCGACGGCGCGATCGGCCGCGACAACGCGCTGCCGTGGCACCTGCCCGAGGACCTGCAGCACTTCAAGGCGACGACGCTCGGCCACCCGATCGTGATGGGCCGGCGCACCTTCGAGTCGATCGGCCGGCCGCTCCCGGGGCGACGCTCGATCGTCGTCAGCCGGAATCCGGCCTGGGCCCACGAGGGCTGCGAGCGAGCGGGCTCGCTCGATGACGCGATCGCACGCTGCTCGGGCGCGCCCGAGCTCTTCGTCGTCGGCGGCGGGCAGCTCTACGCCGAGGCGATGCCGCGGGCCGACCGGCTGATCGTCACCGACGTCGCGATCGACGTCGAGGGCGACACCTTCTTCCCCGCGATCGACCCGGCGCGGTGGACCTGCACGCGCAACGAGCCGCGCACCAGCCGCACCGGCCTCGGGTTCGCGATCCGAACCTTCGAGCGGGTCGGGGACACCCCCGGAAACCCCGCAGCTGCGTGATACAGTCCGCGCACGCCGCGCCGGCGCCCTACGGCGGCGCGAGCACCTACGAGGAGAATCCGTCGATGAGCACGATCAAGCAGCTGCTCGGCGCCGCCGCCATCGCGGCGTCGCTGGCCACGGGCAGCGCGCAGGCGCAGCAGGCCCTGCGCTGGGCCGCCCAGAACGACATCCTGACGCTGGACCCGCACTCGCAGAACCACGCGACGACCAACGCGATCCTGATGCACTCGTACGAGGGCCTGACCCGGTACGGCAAGGACTACTCGATCGAGCCGGGCCTGGCCACCAGCTGGCAGCAGATCAGCCCGACGCAATGGCGCTTCAACCTGCGCAAGGGCGTGACCTTCCACGACGGCTCGCCCTTCACCGCGGACGACGTGCTCTTCTCGCTCGACCGCATCAAGCAGCCGCAGGGCACGATGCAGATCTACGTGACCGGCATCCGCGAGGCGAAGAAGGTCGACGATCACACCGTCGACCTGATCCTCGAGGCGCCCCAGCCGATCCTGCTGCGCAACATCATCGACTTCCGCATGATGAGCCGGAGCTGGTCGGTGAAGAACAAGTCGGAGAAGGTGCAGGACTACAAGGCGCGCGAGGACACCTTCGCGTCGCGCAACGTCAACGGCACCGGCCCGTACATCATCAACGGCTGGTCGCCCGACCAGCGGATCGTCTTCTCGAACAACCCGAAGTGGTGGGGCAAGAAGGACGGCAACGTCGACCGCCTCGTCTACACCCCGGTCAAGGCCGATGCGACCCGCGTCGCCGCGCTGCTGTCGGGCGAGGTCGATCTGGTCACCGACCTGCCGACGCAGGACGTCGCGCGCCTGAAGCAGAACGCCAACCTCAAGGTCCTCGAGGGCCACGAGGTGCGGACGATCTTCATCGGGCTCGACCAGCACAACAACGAGCTGCAGTTCTCCGACGTCAAGGGCAAGAACCCGTTCAAGGACGTCCGGGTGCGCCGCGCGCTGAACATGGCGGTCGACCGCCCGGCGATCCAGCGCACGATCATGCGCGGGCTGTCGATGCCGGCGAGCATCATGGTCGCGCCGGGCGTCAACGGTTGGACCAAGGAGATGGACGCGGTCAAGGGCGCCGACGTCGAGGGCGCCAAGAAGCTGCTCGCCGAGGCCGGCTACCCGAACGGCTTCGAGTTCACGCTCGACTGCCCGAACAACCGCTACGTGAATGACGAGGAGATCTGCCAGGCGATCGTCGGCATGTGGGCGCGCGCGGGCGTGAAGGTCAAGCTGAACGCGATGCCCTTCGCGACGTTCATCCCGAAGATCCAGAAGTTCGAGTCGAGCGCGTACCTGCTCGGCTGGGGCGTGGCGACCTACGACGCGCTGTACTCGCTGCAGTCGCTGGTGCGCACCCGGACCACGGGCGCCGACGGCAACTTCAACCTCGGCCGGGTCAGCGACCCGAAGCTCGACGCGATCATCGACGCGAGCAAGACCGAGGTCGACGTGAAGAAGCGTGACGCGCTGCTGCGCGAAGGGCTGCAGATGACCGCCGACAACGCCTACTACATCCCCATCCACCACCAGGTGCGGCCGTGGGCGATGAAGAAGAACGTCACGACGATCCACCGTTCGGACGACCGTCCGGAGGCGCGCTTCACCAGCATCGGCGGCAGCTGACGCCGTGCTGCGGCGGCCCCGGCCGCCGCGCGCCCCGTGGATGCGACAGGGCCCGCGCGAGCGGGCCCTTCGCTTTTCCGGCGGCGATCAGCGGGGCCAGACGGTGCGGTGCGCGTGGCCGTCGACGAACCAGCCCTTCATCAGCGCCCAGAACGAGCGGCGCTCGCGCAGCCCCTGCTCGGCGAGCCAGGGCGCGATCAGGTCCGCGGCACGCGCGCAGCGGTAGAACGGGATCCGCGGGAACACGTGGTGGACGATGTGGCAGTCGCCCGAGTCCGCGAGGAACAGCGCACGCGTGACCGGGCCGCACCGGTACCAGGTGCCGAGCCAGGCGAGGCTCGCATCGTCGGCCTCGGCGTGCTCGAGCACGATGCGCATCGCGTTGAGCGCGGGCGCCACCACGAGGAGCGGCAGCACCCAGCCGAGCAGCACCGCGCGCGCGTGGCCCGCGAGCGCGAGCGCCGCGGCGCCGCCGAGCAGCACCGCCAGCAGCACGCGCTCGGCGGCGAGCCGCCGCCGGCCGGCAACGTCGCCCTCCGGGATCGACAGGTAGCTCGGGCCGTCGCCGCCCGCCCGCGTGCGGGTCATCTGCAGCACGCCGGGCAGCGTCGCGTACCACCAGCGGCGGGCCGGCGTGACGAGGCGCATCTTGTAGGCCTCGGCGTCCTGGTCGGAGCCGAGCCGCGCGTGGTGCCGGGTGTGTGCACGCGCGTAGCCGGTGCCCGGCGCGAGCACCAGCGCGAAGGCGATCGCCGCGTGCACCCACGAACCCCGGCGGCCCCAGCGCATCCGGTGGACCGCGACGTCGTGCGCGACCAGCGCGATCGCGGTGAGCAGCCAGCCGTTGACCGCGACCAGTGCCGCCTCGGCCGGCCAAGGCAGCGTGCCGGTGCCGATCCAGGCCGCGATCGCGACCAGCAGCGCGATCGGTCCCGCGGTGGCCGCCAGGTCGAGCCCGAGGTGCTCGCGGTGCAGCGCCCGCACCGTCCCTGCGCCCAGGCGGGCGGTCAGCGCGCGCTGCAGCGGGCCGATCCGGTCGGCGGCCGCGCGACCGGTCGCCCTTCGGGCGACGGGCTCGGCGATCGGGGGCGGCGACGGGGCGTGACGGAACATGCGGGCTCGGCGGGTCCGAGCCAACGATACGGGGCCGCGCGGGCGCCGGCGGCGCGCCGCGGCCGCGCCGCGATCCGACGGCGTCGGCAGGCCGATCGACGGCGTCCAGGTGGCGCGGCCGCCGCGGGGATCCGCGGCGTGGCACGGGTCAAGCGCACGGTCGCGGTCGCGGCCGCGCCGCGCCGCGCGGCGTCAGGCCGTCGCGGCCAGCCGGTCGCGCACGAAGCGCCCGCCCTTCATCACCACCGGCATGCGCGCGCCCTGCCCCTGCAGCAGCGTCACGTCGGCGGTCGGATCGCCATCCACGACGACCAGGTCGGCGAGCGCGCCGCGCGCGACGACGCCCAGCTCGCCCTCGCGGCCGATCAGCCGTGCGTTGACCGAGGTCGCGCTCTGGATCACCTCGGTCGCGCTCATCGCGCCGAGCCGGATCGTGAACTCGTTGCTCTGGTCGTCGTGCATCGGCCCGAGCAGGTCGGTGCCGAAGCCGATCGGCACGCCCGCGGCCTTCGCGATCCGCAGCGACTCCAGCCCCGCGGTGCGCACGCGCTCGAGCTTCGCGAGCATCACGTCGGGCCAGCCTAGCTTCGCGCCCTCGCGCGCGAGCGAGTCGTAGGTGACCAGCGTCGGCACGAGCCACGCTCCGGCCTTCTTCATCTCGCGCGCCGCGCCCTCGTCGAGCAGGTTGCCGTGCTCGATCGATCGCACGCCCGCCTGCATGGCCCGCACGATCGAGCGCGGCGAGTAGGCGTGCGCCATCACGTAGGTGTTCGCGGCCTCGGCCTCCTCGCAGATCGCGCGCAGCTCCTCCATCGAGTACTGCGTCCCGTCGATCGGATCGGTCGGGCTCGACACGCCGCCGCCGGCCATCACCTTGATCTGGTGCGAGCCGGTGCGGATCTGCTCGCGCGCCGCGCGGCGCACCTCGCCGACGCCGTCGGCGATCTTCCCGAGCATGCCGAGCCCCGCGCACGAGCACAGGATGTTCTGCCGCACGCCGATCGGGCGCACGTCGCCGTGGCCGCCGGTCTGCGAGATCGCCTGGCCCGCGATCAGCAGCCGCGGGCCACTGAAGTGCCCGCGCTCGATCGCTTCGACCAGCCCGTGGTCGGCGCCGGCCGCGTCGCGCACCGTCGTGAAGCCGCGCGCGAGCATCCCCTCCATGATGTCCTTCGACTGCGCGGCGATCAGCGAGGCCGGCGTCATCGCGAGCTTCAGGAAGTCGGGCACGGTCGAGGTGACGTGCACGTGCGCGTCGATCAGGCCGGGCAGCAGCGTGCGGCCCGCGAGGTCGACGATGCGCGCGTCGTCGACGGGCGTCGCGTCGAACAGCACGTCGACGATCCGCTCGCCCTCCACGACGACGCTGCCGTTCGGTCGCAGGCGCCCGGAGACGCTGTCGAACACGGTGGCGCGGGTGAAGGCGATGCGGGTCATGGCGGCGTACGGGCGAGCGGGGGGCGGCGTCGAGGATACGCCGCCCCCCGCGCCCGCGCGACCCGGCACGCGACGAAACGGACGGGGGCCATGCGCCGCGCGGCGCGCGGCCGGTCGGTCAGCGCGCGGGCTCGACCGCGACAGCGAGGGCCTCGGTGAACGTGAGCTGCACCTCGTCGCCTGGCTTCAGGCCGCGGATGAACTCACGGGCCTTCGAGTCGACGACCCGGACCTTGCGCAGCATGCCGTCCTGGCCGGTGATGTCGACCGTGTTGTTGGCGGTGTCGACCGACACCACCCGCACGACGCCCTTCACCGACACCTCCGCCGAGCCGCCCGGACGCGCGCCCGCCGGGGCGCGGTCGGTGGCGACGCTCGGCGCGGTCGACGTGACGCCGGTGCCCGGCCGGACCACCTCGGCGGCCATCGCCTCGGTGTAGCGGACCGTCACGCGGTCGCCGACCTTGATCTGCTCGAGGTTGCGCACCGACGGGCCGGCCTGCACGACCATCGAACGGCCGTCGGCGCGCAGCAGCCGCACGCGACGGTTGGCGGCGTCGATCGACTCGACGGTGGCGGTGGACTGCACGGTGTCCGACAGCTCGAGCGGCGCCGGAGTCTGCGCGCAGGCGGCGACCAGCAGCACCGCGGCGGCGGCCGTGGACAGCCGCAGCGCGGCGGATGCGGTGAACGGAATCATGGTGGTTCTCTTCCCTGAAGATGGTCGAAGGGCCGGGACGGCGCGAATCGGATCGGGCGTGCCCGGCGACGGCCGTGCGGCGATGCGCCCAGGCCGAGCGCGGAGCATACGCGCCGCCTTCGGCTCCGTACCGACCCGACAGGGCCCCCGCACGCGCACCGGCGCCACCGGTGCCCACGCTGGCGCCTTCGGTACGGCGCAGCCCGTGGGCGCGCCCCCGTGGCTCGAGGGTGGCTCGCCCGGCACGCCGTCGGCGTGAGCTAGAACAGGACGGTGCCGACGAGGCGGAATCCCCGGCCATCCAGGCCGTTGTCGTTGCGGGCCACGACACCGCCGTAGGTCGCCTTCACGAAAACGCGCTGGAAGAGATAGAGGCCGACGGTGGCGCCGAGCTCGAGCGAGTACTTGGCGTTGTCGTCGTACCGGCCGTCCGTCTTCGTCTCCCCGCCGAACGTTGCCAGGGCATCCACGCCGAACCAGAGCGCCTGGTTGACGTTGCGGGTGGCATGCGCCTCGATCCGATAGATCGGGCGCTGGCTCACGCTGTTCGCACCGTAGGGATCGTCGTTCGCGGTGAAGAAGGTGACCGACGGAATCAGCTCGAACGTCATCAGCGACGGGTCGAGCATCGACTGCCCCACGGTGAAACCCATCGGCGCACCGAGCTGGAATGCCCAGCGATTGGCGCCGAGATTGATCGCCCGGTCGCTGCTGTAGGCGCCGGTGGGGGCGGTGACCCGGGTCAGCACGCCCATCGCGAAGCCGGGCTTGAAGCTGGCGTAGTCGCGCCGATCGAGCGCGGGCGATCCGACCAGCCCGAACACGGCGCCGAACTGGACATCCGCCAGACCCGAGCTCCTGCCCGAGAGGTCCATCGGCGGACGCAGCGGCCGGTCGATCGTCACGGAGCCATCCACCTGGCCGACGGGCAGCACCGCGAACAGCCCGGTGAGCTGGCCGCCGAGGGTGATGCTGCGGGTGTACTGCACCGCCAGCACGTCGACCGAGATCCGCGCATCCCGTGCAGCCGTCGACGGGTCGAGCGACGCATTGCCGTCGAGGAAGATGCCGTACGCGGACAGCACCTGGGTGCCCGCAGGGAGCAACTGATAGGCGCGGGGGCCGTCCCCGATCGCGAGGGCCTGCTGGGTTGCGCCGAACGCCGCGATGGACAGCAGGGCGCGGAAGACTGCGGAGCGTTTCATTTTTCTTTTCCGGTGGTCGCAGCAACCGCTCCGCCGCGATGCTGTGACGACAGGGGCGCGGGCCTGGAATCTAGGTTCAGCCCACGCGCCAGGCAAACGCGCCGATGCGGCGGCGACGCAAGCGCGCCTCCCGTCCGGGCCGTACCGACCCGAGCGGCCGACCAAGCTGCGAGGCGCTGCGCGTCCCGGTCGTCGGTCGGGCGGCGGTCACGTCGGCGCTCGCCGGCTCCAGCACCTCGCGGATGCGTTCGAACCCGACAAGTCTGCGATAATCGCAGGGCCCGAGGTGTCGAACCCCGACCGTGGCTCGGTTCGGCAGCGATCGTCGGTATCGAGTTCACGCCGTGCCCATGGATTGCGGGGGCGGCCGCGAAATGCCCCCGTAGCTCAGTGGATAGAGCATCCCCCTCCTAAGGGGAGGGTCGCACGTTCGATTCGTGCCGGGGGCGCCAGCCCGCACCCGCGGGCCATGCTGCGACGTCACGCGGTGCCTGCCTTGCCCCGCCCCCTCGTGCGGCACACGGGTTCGACGTCGCACGAGGGCTGCGGCATGCTCGTGCGGTGCCCACCGACCGCTCCGAGCTCACCGGCACCGCCGTCGCGGTCGTGGCGCTCGCGTTCGCGTTCAACTTCGTCGCGCGCGGCGTCGCCGACGCCTTCGCGGCTTTCGTGCTGCCGCTCGAGGAGGCGTTCGGCTGGACCCGCCGAGGAGTCACCGGGGTCTTCGCCGTCTACATGCTGACCTCGGGACTGGCCGCGCCGTTCGCCGGGCTCGCGTTCGACCGGCTCGGGCCGCGCACGGTCTACGGCGGCGGGCTCGCGCTGGTGGCGGGCGGCGCGTGGCTGTCGTCGCGGATCGACACGCTGTGGCAGCTCTACCTGAGCGCCGGGGTGATGGTCGGCGCCGGCGTCGCGCTGCTCGGCATGACGACCGCGACCGCGCTGATCTCGCGCTGGCACCGGCGCCACCTGTCGACCTCGATCGCGATCGCGTACGCAGGGCTGGGCAGCGGCATCCTGGTCGCGCTGCCGCTGGTGCAGGCGCTGATCGAGCGCCACGGCTGGCGCGAGGCGTGGGCGCTGCTCGGGCTCGCGACGCTCGCGCTGCTGCCCGGCAGCCTGCTGCTGCCGTGGCGCAGGCTCGCCGCCGGGCCCCATGGCGTCACGCGCGCGCGCGCCGCGGACGGCGCTCCCCTCGCCACGGGCCCGACGCTGCGCGAGGCGCTGCGCACGCCGACCTTCTGGCGACTGGTGCAGGCGATCTCGCTCACCGCGTTCGCGAGCTTCCTGGTGACGCCGCAGACCGTCGCCCTGCTGGTCGAATCGGGCCTGTCGCCGATCGCCGCCGCGAGCGCCTACGGCACCGCGGGCCTGCTCTCGACGCTCGGCGTCGTCGGCACCGGCTGGGCGTGCGGCCGACTCGGCTTCGGGCGCACGGCGCGGCTCACCTTCGTGGCCACCGCGATCGGGCTGGGCGCGCTGCTCGCGGTCTCGTACGACGCGTCGCCGATCGCGCTCGCGGCCTACGTGCTCTGCTTCGGCATCGCGCAGGGCGCGCGCGGCCCGATCGTCTCGACGCTGACCAGCCGCCACTTCGCCGGCGCGCACGTCGGCACGATCTACGGGACGGTGTTCTGCAGCATGGCGATCGGCGGCGCCTCGGGGGCGTGGGTCGGCGGCGCGCTGCACGACCTGACCGGCGGCTACCGCGCGGTGCTGGTCCTGTCGCTGGTCGCGCTCGCGTTCGGCGCCGACGCGTTCAGGCCGCGCTCGCCGGTGCTGCGTGGCGTGGACCCGGTGCGCTGAGCCGACGCCGCGGGCCCGGCCTCAGCGCGGCGCGGCCCCGCGCGCCGACGCGATCTCCGCGAGCATCCGCCGCATCATCTCGTCGAAGAACGGGTTCGCGCGCAGCCGCAGCTGGTCGGCCGCGCCGATCGCGAGCGCGCCCCGCTCGCCGCGGAACGCGAGCGCACCCAGCGACGGCAGCCCGTCGGCGCCGGCGCCTCGCTCCAGGCCGTAGATCGGGTCGTCGGGCGGGAACGGCAGCGCGACGTGCGACAGCGAATAGACGTCGTCCGGCCACGCGAGCGCGAGCGGCCGGTCGACCGGCGTGTCCGAGCCGGGCGCCCAGGAGCGCTCGGTCAACGTCGCGGCGCCGTCCGGGTTGCCGAGCAGCGTGAGCCGGTAGTCGCGTCGCGGCGCGCGCTCGAACGCGCCGACGGTCGCGCCCGGCGACACCGCGAGCAGCGGTGCGACGCCCGCGCGCCGGTTCACGTCGAACAGCACCAGCTCGCTCGTGCCGCCGCGCAGCAGCCCGTAGAAGCGCGTCGCGAGGTCGCGCGTGACGACGGTCGCATCGACGATCGACTGGAAGCCGGTCACCGGCGGCAGCCGCCCGATCGAGCCGTCGCGGTCCATGCGTTCGAGGTCGGCATGCAGCGAGCGGATCAGCGAGGCGATCTGAGCGCCGGCGTTCTTCGCGAACGACTCGTACTTGTGCGGGTCGATCTCGAGTCCGACGTTCCCCCACCGGGCCTTCGGCGCGACGCCCCAGCGGCTCACCAGACGCTGCACGTTCGCGAGCGGCGCGAACGGCGAGACGCCGAGTGCCGGCGACAGCATGAAGAGGCGCGTCGGCAGCAGGTCCGTGCGCCCGGCGGCCACCGACTGCGCCGCGTGCTTCAGGCCGAGCGTCGCACCCGTCGAATAGCCGACGTACCAGAAAGGCGCGGCCGGGTGGTCGCGGCGGATCTGCCGCACGACGAGCGATACCGCGGCCAGCCAGTCCTGCCAGTCGGTGTCGTCCAGCCCCGAAGGGATCGTGCCGTGCCCCGGCAGCCGCAGCCCGTAGACGACGAGGCCCTCGCGGTTGAGCGCCCGGGCGATCGCGCGCATCGAGTACGGCGAGTCCGACAGCCCGTGGACCACCAGCGCGACGCCCCGCTTCGGATCGCCGTCGAGCACGAAGCTGCGGTTCCAGTCGCCGTCGACCCGGGCCGCGTACGGGCCGCGGTCGGGCCGGTAGCGGCTCATCGGCGCGTCACGGACCGGGTCGTAGGCCGTGCGCGCGAGCGCCCTCGCCTCCTCGAAGAGTGTGGCCTCCTGCGCCCGGTAGGCCTCGAAGTCGTAGGTGCCGCCGGCCTGCGAGGCCTCGAACTCGTTGCGCAGGCGCTCGGTGTGCCAGGGCCGCAGCTCCGGGAGCGTCGTCGAGTAGAGCGCGTCGCCGACGGCGACGGTGAACAGCGCACCGGCGATGCAGCTCGCGACGAGCAGCGCGAACCGCAGCACGCGTCGGTAGGCGGGGCGGGCGGTCGGGGGTGGGGGTGGCGCGGACATGGCGCGCATTGTCGCGCCCCTCGCGCCGGCGTGGTCCGGGATCCCGTTCCGGCGAACCGGGCGGACGTCGGCGCTCGCGTAACATCACGGGATCCCGGCACTCGCCCCTGCCGGCGCGGCGGCGTGCGTCGCGCCGGCCTCCACCTTCCCCGCCGATCGATGACCCACCCGACCCCCGCGCCGCGCCGCTCCGCGGACGAGCAGGCGAAGCTCGAGGCCGGCTTCAAGGCGCTCTTCGAACGCGGCATCCCGTTCAACCAGGTGCTCGGCATCGAAGTGGTGTCGACCGATCCGGCGAACCCGAGGTTCCGGTTCCGGATGCGCCCCGAGCTGGTCGGCTCGACGTCGCACGGCCAGCTGCACGGCGGCGTCACCGCGTCGGTGCTCGACGTGATGGCCGGCCTCGCGCTGATGCTCGCGATCGCCGAGAAGCACGCGCACGAGCCGGCCGCGCAACTGATGCCGCGCTTGCACCGGATGGGCACGCTCGACCTGCGCATCGACTACCTGCGTCGCGGCATCGGCGCGTGGTTCGAGGCGGGCGCGACCGTCACGCGCCTGGGCGGGCGCATCGGCTCGACGCAGATGACGCTGCACGCCGACGACGGCACGCTGATCGCGACCGGCGCCGCCACCTTCGTGCTCGGCTGAACCGCCCCGGCCCGACGCCCCCCGCCTGAAGTACCCGTTCCGAAGCCCGCGGCGGCGCTTGCACGGCGGGCGATCGCCGGGTCACAATGAGTGCATATGCACGCATCGTCCGCCGATCCGACCGCCGACGCCCGCTGCACCTGCCTGCTGCTGCGCCGGGCCGCGCGCCGCGTCACGCAGATCTACGACGAGCACCTGCGCCCCGCGGGCCTGAAGACCACGCAGTTCTCGCTGCTCGCACAACTGCGACACGCCGACGGCCTCGCGCTCGGCGAGCTCGCCGATCGGATGTCGATGGACCGCACGACGCTCACCCGCAATCTCGGGCCGCTGGTCTCGGCGGGCTGGGTCGCGCAGCGCCCCGACCCCGCCGACCGCCGCCGCACGCGGCTCGCGCTCACCGACGACGGCCGGCGCACGCTGCGCGGGGCCGCGCCGCGCTGGCACGAGGCGCAGCGCGCGCTGCGCAAGCAGCTCGGCGAGCCGCGGGTCGGCGCGCTGCATGCCGCGATCGACGCGACCCTGGAGCACCTCGGATGACGACCCGCCCCGCCCCGCTGCCCTGGCTCGCGATCGTGCTCTGCGCGGCGGGCCTGTTCGCCGCCTCGATGGGCGTGCGCCAGTCGCTGCCGCTCTTCCTCGGCACGCTGAACACGCAGACCGGGCTCGGCATCGCCGCGATCAGCCTCGCGTTCGCGATCGGGCAGCTGATGTGGGGCGTCACCCAGCCGATCGCAGGCGCCTGCGCCGACCGCTTCGGGCCGGGCCGCGTGATGCTGGTCGGCGGCCTCGCGATCGCGCTCGGCACCGCGCTGATCCCATATGCGGGCACGCTGCCGATGCTGATACTGACCATCGGCGTGCTGGGCGCCGGCGGCGCCGGCGCGCTCGGCCCCTCGGTGCTGATGGGCGCGGTCGCGCGTCGCATCGACCCGGCGCGCCGCGGCATGGCGACCGGCATCGTCGGCGCCGGCGGCTCGTTCGGCCAGTTCGCGGTCATCCCGCTCGCGCAGTGGATGATCGGCGGGCTCGGCTGGGTGCAGGCACTGTGGGGCCTGTCGCTGCTGACGCTGCTCGCACTGCCGATGATCCTCGCGCTGCGCGTGCCGCCCGGCGAAGCGGGCGCGACCGCCGCCGGCGGCGCGACGCTGGGCGAGGCGGTGCGCGGCGCACTGCGCGACCCGAGCTTCCTGCTGCTGTCGGCGGGGTTCTTCGTCTGCGGCTTCCACGTCGCCTTCATCGCGACCCACCTGCCCGGCGTGGTCGCGGCCTGCGGGCTGCCGCCCTCGGTCGGCGCCTGGGCGCTCGCGGTCGTCGGCCTCTTCAACATCGCGGGCAGCTTCGCGATCGGCTGGGCGGTCGACCGCTGGCGGATGAAGTCGCTGCTGTCGCTGATCTACGCGACCCGCGCCGTCGCGGTCCTCGCCTTCGTGCTCGCGCCGAAGACCGAGGCGGTCGTGCTGGTCTTCGCCGCGGTGATCGGCTTCACCTACCTGTCGACCGTGCCGCCGACCGCAGGGCTCGTCGCCAAGCTCCATGGCGCGCGCTACATGGCGACCCTCTTCGGACTGGTGATGCTGAGCCACCAGGTGGGCGGCTTCCTCGGCGCGTGGCTCGGCGGCAAGGCCTTCGAGGCGACCGGTTCGTACGACTGGATGTGGTGGATCGACATCGCGCTCGCGGTCGGGGCGGCGCTGCTGCACCTGCCGATCCGCGAAGCGCGCGTCGCGCCCCGCGCCGCCGCGGCCGCCGCCTGATCATGGCCGGCGCGGCCTGCCCGCGCCGCGCCCGATCGGCTATCCTCGCCTGCCCCGGGAGGACGGATGATGATGCTGTCGAGCTTCGACGACCTGCTTCGCGCCGCTCGCGCGCAGCCCGAGCGGCAGCGGCTGCTCCTCGTGTTCGCGTCGATCGGCCTGTCCGACGAGGCCCCGCCCGAGCGGCGCGCGGCCTTCGAGGCCGGCCAGGGCGGCGAGCTGACCCCGGTGATGTGCGTCGACAAGTCGCCCGACGAGGTGGAGGCCTTCGCGTCGCTCGCCGCGACCGCCGACTCGACCGGGCAGGACTGGGGCGTGGTGTTCGTCACCGCGATGTCCGGACAGGGCGGCGCCGATCCCGACGCGGCCGAGGTCGAGACCGCACTGCGGCGGATGATCGACGCGATCGGCAACGGGCACCCCGGCCCCTGGGTCCCCTTCGACCGGAACGGCCGGCCGCTGCGGCTCGCCTGACGCCGCGCGCCCCGGGCAGTCGCAGCGTGGCCGCGAGGCACGGACGCGGGGAGACCGAAGCGCAGCCGTGGCAGGCTCATCGGGCGAGCCTTCGCTGTGGCATCCTCGACCGATGCCCGAGCGCCGCTACGCCTTCGTCGACCTGGAAACGTCCGGCGTGTCGCCGGCGGACGACCGCATCACCGAGATCGGCATCGTGCTCGTCGACGGCGACGCGCTCGTCGAGGAGTGGTCCTCCCTGGTCGACCCGGGCGTGCCGATCCCGCCCGAGATCCAGGCGCTCACCGGCATCACCAACGAGATGGTGCGCGGCGCGCCGCGCTTCGCGGACCTGCTGCCCGAGGTCGCCGCGCGGCTCGCGGGCCGCGTCTTCGTCGCGCACAACGCACGCTTCGACTACGGCTTCCTGAAGGCCGGGTTCCGCCGCGCCGGCGAGCGATTCACCGCGGACGTGCTGTGCACCGTGCGCCTGTCGCGCCGGCTCTTCCCGCAGTACGGCTCGCACCGGCTCGACGCGCTGATCGACCGCCACCGCCTGCCCGCGGCCGACCGCCACCGCGCGCTCGGCGACGCCCGCGTGATCCGCTCGTTCCTGCAGGCGCTCGCCCGCGACGCCGACCCCGACGAGACCGAGCGCGCGGTGCGCGAGCTGCTGCGCCAGCCGGCCACGCCCTCGCACCTCGACGCGTCCCGCCTCGAGGCCCTGCCCGAGTCGCCCGGCGTCTACACCTTCGTCGGCGCGAGCGGCCAGCCGCTCTACGTCGGCAAGGCGCGCAACCTGCGCGAGCGCGTGCGCGGCCACTTCTACGCCGACAGCCGCAATGCCAACGACGCGCGCCTGGTGGCCGAGGTCCGCGACATCGAGGTCGAGACCACCGCCGGCGAGTTCGGCGCGCTGCTGCTCGAGATGCAGCGGATCAAGGGTTGCGCGCCGTTGCACAACGTCGCGCTGCGCCGTCGCGAGACCGTCTGCTTCCTGCGCGCCGAGGCGCCCGGCCGGCCGCCCCGCGTCGTGCCGCTCGCCGACCTCGCCGGACGCGACCCGTTGTCCGAGCCCGAGCTCTACGGCCCGTTCGGCTCGCGCGCGAGCGCCCGCGCGGCGCTGTCGGCGCTCGGGCGCGAGCACCGGCTGTGCGATCGCGGCCTCGGCCTCTGGGCGCGCGAAGGCGCCTGCTTCTCGCGCCAGGTCCGCCGCTGCGACGGGCTGTGCACCGGCGATGAATCCGCCGAGTCCCACCACGCGCGGCTGCGCGTCGCGCTCGAACCGCTGCGCTTCCCGCGCTGGCCCTTCGACGGCCCGGTCGCGCTGCACGAACGCGACCCCGAATCCGGTCGCAGCGACCGCCTGCTCTTCGATCGCTGGCGCGCGCTCGGCCCCGACGGCCCCGCGCCCTTCGACCCGGACGTCTTCAAGCTGCTCAGGCGCCGCGTGCAGCGCTCGCCCCACGCGTTAGAGCCGCTCGGCACCGGCGTGCCGCGCGCCGCCTGACACGCGGACGCGTCTCGCCGCGCATCACGGGCCGCACGGCCTGCACCACGAAGTCCCGGCGCGCTTGCCGGGAATGTGAATCGGCGTGCTAGATTACGCGCCCGGAGACAAGGCCGACCTTACAAGAGACGAACTTGCAGTTCCTCCAACTGGTCATCAGCGGGGTCGCGCAGGGCTGCATCTACGGCCTCATCGCGCTGGGATTCGTGCTGATCTACAAGGCGACGGAGACCGTCAGCTTCGTGCAGGGCGACCTGATGATGCTGGGCGCCTTCGGCGGGCTCGTCGCGATGACGATGCTCGGCTTCCCCTTCTGGATCGCCGTCATCGCCTCGATCGCGGCGATGGGCCTCTTCGGCCTCGTCGTCGAGCGGCTCGTGATCCGGCCGATCCTCGGGCAGCCCCAGTTCACCATCGTGATGCTGACGATCGGCATCGGCTACATCGTGCGCGGCCTCGTCACGATGGTGCCGGGCATCGGTACCGAGACGCACACGCTGCCGGTCCCCTACAAGGACGTCGTGCTGAACGCCGCCGGCCTGGTGGTGTCGGTCGAGCAGGTGGTCGTGATCGCGGCGACCGCGGTGCTGTGCGCGCTGCTCTACGCGACCTTCCGCTTCTCGACGGTCGGCATCGCGATGCAGGCCTCCTCGCAGAACCAGCTCGCCGCCTACTACATGGGCATCCCGGTACGCCGGCTGAACGGCCTCGTCTGGGCGCTCGCCGCGGCGGTCGCCGCGGTCGCCGGCCTGCTGCTCGCGCCGATCACGTTCGTCCACGTGAACATGGGCTTCATCGGCCTGAAGGCGTTCCCCGCCGCGGTCGTCGGCGGCTTCGGCAGCCTGCCCGGCGCGATCGTCGGCGGGCTGATCATCGGCGTCGTCGAGTCGCTCGCGGGCTTCTACCTGCCCACCGGCTTCAAGGACATCGCGCCCTACATCGTCGTGCTGGCGATGCTCTGGTTCAAGCCGAACGGCCTGTTCGGCGAGAAGCTGCGCAAGAAGGTCTAGGGCCCCCCGATGCGCTTCCTCTTCAAGACGTCCTACGACCAGGACATCGTCCTCTTCAAGCACGAGGGCCACCGGCTCTGGTACGGCCTGCTGATCGCCGCGCTGATCGTCGCGCCCTGGGTGATCGCCGAGTACTGGCTCGCGCAGCTCTCGTTCGTGCTGATCTACTCGATCGTCGGCCTCGGGCTGATGCTGCTCGCCGGCTTCACGGGCCAGGTCTCGATCGGTCACGCGGCCTTCCTCGGCGTCGGCGCCTACACGCAGGCCTACCTGACCAACCTCGGCGTGCCCTTCCCGATCGCGCTGGTCGTGGCGACGCTGCTGTCGGCGGGCGTGGGCGTCGTGGTCGGCGTGCCGGCGCTGCGCGTCAAGGGCATCTATCTCGGCATCGCGACGCTCGCCTTCGGCTTCATCGTCGAGGAGGTGTTCGCGCGCTGGGAGAGCGTGACCGGCGGCAATGCCGGCATCCACGTGAAGGCGCCCAACGTCTTCGGCTGGAAGCTCTCGTCCGACACCGAGTTCTACTACCTGTGCCTCGTGCTGTGCATCGCGGTCACGATCGGCGTGCTGAACCTGCTTCGCTCGCCCACCGGGCGCGCGTTCGTCGCGATCCGCGACTCCGAGATCTCGGCGCAGTCGATGGGCATCAACCTCGCGTACTACAAGGGCCTGTCGTTCGCCCTGTCGGCCGCGATGGCCGGGATCGCGGGCGCGCTCTACGCGCACAAGATGCAGTTCCTGTCGCCCGACCAGTTCAGCCTGATCCAGTCGGTCGACCTGCTGCTGCTGGTCGTCGTGGGCGGGCTGGGCTTCGTGCACGGCGCCTTCCTCGGCGCGATCTTCCTGATCACGATGCCGCAGCTGATCGCCCTCGGCAAGGACCTGCTGCCGCCGGCGATCGGCGGGGCCGCCGGCCTGCAGGCGGTGATCTACGGCATCGTGCTGGTGGTGTTCGTGCTGTTCGAGCCGATGGGCCTGTACGGCCGCTGGCTGAAGATCCGCACCTGGTTCCAGCTGTTCCCGTTCTACCGCAAGGGCATGTTCAAGCGCCAGAAGAGCTTCACCAAGTCGGACCGCCTCAAATGAGCGCCACGCCCCTGCTCTCGGCCCGCGACCTGCAGGTCCGCTTCGGCGGCGTGCTGGCGGTCAACAAGGTCAGCTTCGACGTCCAGCGCGGCGAGGTCTTCACGATCATCGGCCCGAACGGCGCCGGCAAGACCACCGTCTTCAACCTGATCAGCCGGATCTACGTGCCGACCGCGGGCTCGATCGAGTTCGAGGGCCAGAAGCTCTCCGAGGTACCGCCCTACCGCGTCGCCGAGATGGGCATCGCGCGCACGTTCCAGAACATCGAGCTGTTCGAGTACGCGACGGTGCTGCAGAACCTGCTGATCGGGCACCACGCGCACCGCAAGACCGGCTTCTGGAGCGAGCTGCTGTTCACGCCGGCCGCGCGCCGCGCCGAAGCCGAGGCCCGCGAGGAGGCCGAGCGCGTCATCGAGTTCCTCGATCTGCAGCATCATCGCGACTCGCTGGTCGCCGGCCTGCCCTACGGGGTGCGAAAGGTGGTCGAGCTCGCGCGTGCGCTGTGCACCAAGCCCAAGCTGCTGCTGCTCGACGAGCCCTCCTCGGGCCTGAATGTCGAGGAGACCGACGACATGGTGTTCTGGATCCAGGACATCAAGCACGAGCTCGGCATCACCGTGCTGATGGTCGAGCACGACATGTCGCTGGTCTCTCGCGCCTCCGACCGCGTGCTCGCGATGGCGCAGGGCGAGCCGCTCGCGATCGGCACCCCGCGAGAGGTGCAGTCCGACCCGCGCGTCATCGAGGCCTACCTCGGCGCGGCCGAGGACATGTCGTTCCTGCGCCGGGCCGAGCCGTTCCAGAGGAACAAGGCATGAGCGGCAAGCCGATCCTCAAGCTCGCCAACGTCGAGAGCGCCTACGGCCCGATCAAGGCGATCCGGGGCGTGAGCCTCGAGGTCGCCCCCGGCGAGATCGCGACCGTGCTCGGCTCCAACGGCGCCGGCAAGACCACGATCCTGAAGACGATCTCCGGGATCATCGACCCGCGCCGCGGCTCGATCGAGTTCAAGGGCGAGCCGATCACCGCGATGGACCCGGCGCTCGTCGTGCAGCGCGGCCTGTCGCACGTGCCCGAGGGGCGCGAGGTGTTCCCGCTGCTGTCGGTGCGCGACAACCTGCTGATGGGCGCCTACACCCGCAAGGACCGCGACCAGGTCGCCCGCGACATGGAGACGGTGTACGGCTACTTCCCGATCCTCAAGGAGCGCGCGACCCAGGACGCCGGCCTGCTGTCCGGCGGCCAGCAGCAGATGCTGTCGATCTCGCGCGCGATCATGGCCGCCCCCGCCCTGATCCTGCTCGACGAGCCGAGCCTCGGCCTGTCGCCGCGCCTGACCAAGGAGATCTTCGAGATCATCGTGCGGATCAACCGCGAGCGAGGCACCTCGATGCTGCTGGTCGAGCAGAACGCGAACATGGCGCTCAACGCCGCGGACTTCGGCTACGTGCTCGAGAACGGCAGGATCGTGATGGAGGACACCTGCGCCGCCCTTCGCGAGAAGGACGACATCAAGGAGTTCTATCTCGGCATGAAGGAACAGGGCGCGCGCGGCGAGCGTCGCTGGAAGAAGAAGAAGACCTGGCGATGAGCACCGTCCTCGATCCGCACCGCATCGTCCACGGCTCTCAGTTCGGCTGGCAGCCGGAGGTGGTGCCGTTCAAGACCATACCCGAGCTCTTCGCGCAGCGCGTGGCCGAGATGGGCGACGCGCCGATGATGCGCCAGAAGGACCTCGGCATCTGGCGCGCCTACAGCTGGCGCGAGGTCGCCACGATCGCCGCCGAGATCGGCGCCGGCCTGATCCGCCTCGGCTTCGAGCCGGGCGAGGTCGTCTCGGTGCTGTCGAACACCCGCCGCGAGTGGAGCTGGACCGACCTCGGCACGCTGTCGGCCGGCGGCGTTTGCAACGGCGTCTACCCGACCGACTCGGCCGCCCAGCTGCAGTACCTGTGCAGCGACTCGCGCTCGGTCTACCTGTTCGTCGAGAACGACGAGCAGCTCGACAAGTTCCTCGAGGTGCGCGACGCGCTGCCGGCGATTCGCAAGGCGATCGTGTTCGACATGGAGGGGCTCGCCTCCCTCGACGACCCGCAGGTGATCGGCCTCGACACGCTGCGCGAGCTCGGCCGCCTGGAGCTCAAGGAACGGCCCGACACGATCGAGAAGCGCCGCGGTTCGCGGCAGCCCTCCGACGTCGCGATCCTCGTCTACACCTCGGGCACGACCGGCAAGCCCAAGGGCGCGATGATCAGCCACGCGAACCTGTGCGCGGTGCTCTCGGGCCTGTCGACCAGCCTCTTCGAGGGCATGCCGCGCGGCGGCGAGCGCGTCGCGTTCCTGCCGATGTGCCACATCGCAGAACGCATGATCGGCGGCTACGTGCCGCTGATGCGCGGCGAGGTGGTCAACTTCGTCGAGAACCCCGAGACGGTCTTCGAGAATGTCCGCGAGATCCAGCCGCACGTGTTCTTCGCGGTACCGCGGGTCTGGGAGAAGATCTACTCGCAGGTGATGATCACGCTGTCCGAGGCGGGCAAGGTCCAGCAGCTCGCCTACAAGTGGGCGCTCGGCGTCGGCGAGCGCGTCGCCAAGGCCCGCACGGCCGGCGGCGAGCCCGGCGGGCTGCTGCGGCTGCAGTCGGCGATCGCGAACTTCGCGGTGCTCGACAACGTGCGACGCATGACCGGCATGAGCCGCGTGCGCCTCGGCCTGACCGGCGCCGCGCCGATCTCGGCCGACCTGATCCGCTGGTACCAGTCGCTCGGCGTGCCGCTGCGCGAGGGCTGGGGCATGACCGAGACCTGCGGCGGCGGCACCGTCAGCCCGCGCATGGGGGTGCGCCCGGGGAGCGTCGGCGTGCCCGGCCCGGGCATCGAGATGAAGATCGCCGAGGTCACGAACGAGATCCTGCTGCGCGGCCCGAACGTGATCCTCGGCTACCTGAACCAGCCCGAGAAGACCCGTGAGGCGATCGACGCCGAGGGCTGGCTGCACACCGGCGACGTCGGCCGCGTCGACGAGGACGGCTACTTCTACATCACCGACCGGATGAAGGACATCATCATCACGGCCGGCGGCAAGAACGTGACCCCGAGCGAGTGGGAGAACGAACTCAAGTTCTCCCCGTACGTGACCGACGCGGTCGTCATCGGCGACAAGCGCGCCTACCTGACCGCGCTGGTGATGATCGACCAGGAGAACGTCGAGAAGTTCGCGCAGGACCACGACGTGCCGTTCACGAACTACGCGAGCCTCACGCGCGCCAAGGAGGTCCAGGACCTGATCTGGCGCGAGATCGAGTCGGTGAACAAGAAGTTCGCGCGCGTCGAGCAGGTCAAGAAGTTCCGCCTGATCGAGCAGCAGCTGACCGCCGAGGACGAGGAGCTCACGCCGACGATGAAGCTCAAGCGCGCGCTCGTCCAGAAGAAATACGCCGGGATGATCGAGGGCATGTACCGGGAGTGATCCCGGCGGCGACACGATGATGGTTCGAACCCGCGGCACGGGCCTCGCCTTCGCCGCATCACACGAAGGAGACTGTTCATGAACCTGATGCGAAGGACCTCGCTGGCACTGGGCATCGTCGCGATGTCCGCCGGCCTCGCGCACGCCCAGCAGGGCGTCAGCAAGGGCGAGATCGTCGTCGGCACGATCCAGGACCTGTCCGGCCCGATCGCCGCGTTCGGCAAGCAGGCCCGCAACGGCATGCAGCTGCGCGTCGAGGAGATCAACGAGCAGGGCGGCATCAACGGCCGCAAGATCAAGCTGATCGTCGAGGACAACGCCTACGACCCGCGCAAGGCCGTGCTTTCGGCGCAGAAGCTGGTCAACCAGGACAAGGTCTTCGCCGTCCTCGGCCACATCGGCACCGCGCACAACAACGCGGCGATGCCGATCCAGTTCGAGAAGAACGTCATCAACTGGCTGCCGATCACCGCCGCCCGCGAGATGTACGAGCCGTACCACAAGATGAAGTTCTCGTTCGCGGCGACGTACTACGACCAGATGCGCGCCGGCCTGCCCGAGCTCGCCAAGCGCCAGAAGTTCTCCAAGCCCTGCATCATCTACCAGGACGACGAATTCGGCCTGGAGGTGCTGCGCGGCGCCGAGTGGGCGCTCAAGTCGATGAACATGGACTTCGCCGAGAAGACCTCGTTCAAGCGCGGCTCGACCGACTTCTCGTCGCAGGTCGCGCGGATGAAGTCCGCCAACTGCGACCTGGTGGTGATGGGCACGATCATCCGCGAGACCATCGGCACCATCGGCGAGTCGCGCAAGACCGGCTTCTCGCCGATCTTCTTCGGCTCGAGCGCGCTCTACACCGACCTGATCCACAAGCTCGGCGGCAAGGCGATGGACGGGCTGTACGGCATGCACACCGCCGCGAACCCGTACCTCGACGACGCCGACGAGAAGGTCCGCTTCTGGGCGAACAAGTACAAGACGAAGTTCAGCGAGGACCCGACCGTCTTCTCGGCGTACGGCTACTCGATCGTCGACATGTTCGCGCTCGCCGTGCGCGCGGCCGGGCCGACCCTGACGCCCGACTCGTTCGTGAAGGCAGCCGAGGCGACCGCGTTCCCGGCGGACATGTTCGGTTCGCCCCCGATGAAGTTCAAGTCGAACTTCCGCCTCGGCAACGACCAGAGCCGGATGTCCCAGATCACCAACGGCCGCTGGGCCAAGGTGACCGACTACCTGCCGGTGCCGCCCGAGAAGAAGTGATCGACCGCGAAGCCGTCCGCAGCGCGCGGACGGCGCCGTGAAGCGCGACGGCCGCCCTCGGGCGGCCGTTGTCCTTCCTGCCTCCGGCGCGCGTCAGCGCTCCAGCGCCTGGTAGACCATCTGCCGCAGCAGGTAGCGGTACGGCAGGCGGGCCTGCGGCGACTGCATCATGAAGACCACGTACATCCGCTCCTTCGGGTCGATCCAGAAGTAGGTGCCGTACGCGCCGCCCCAGTAGTAGTCCCCGACGCTGCCAGGCAGCGGGTTGCGCCCCGCGACGTTGCGCACCGCGAAGCCCAGCCCGAAGCCCTGCCCCATCTCGGCCGATGGCGCGAGCGCCTCGAACGCACGCATCTCCGGGCCGATCGGCGTGCCCGGCGGCAGGTGGTCCGCCGTCATCAGCTCGACCGTCTTGCGCGAGACCAACCGCACGCCGTCGAGCTCGCCACCGTTCAGCAGGAACTGGCAGAAGCGCGCGTAGTCGGCGGCCGTCGACACCATGCCGCCGCCGCCCGACTTGTACGGCAGGTCCGCGGTGACGGGCGGGATCGCCGGCAGCGTCCGGTTCGGCCCTTCGAGCTGAGGCCGCGCGCCGCGAGCCGCCGCCGAGGCCGGCGCCGAAAAGCCGGTGTCCGGCATCCGGAGCGGCCCGGTGATGCGCTCGGCGACGAAGCGGTCCAGCGTCTGCCCCGACACCACCTCGACGATGCGCCCGAGCACGTCGGTCGACACGCTGTATTCCCAGGTCGTGCCCGGCTGCCACATCAAGGGCAGCTTCGAGAGCTTCGTGACCAGCGTCGCGTTCGTGTCGTTCGGGTCGCCGACCTTCGCCTCGACGTAGGCCTGCTTCACCGGATGCGCGCCGGTGAAGCCGTAGGTCAGGCCCGAGGTGTGCCGCAGCAGGTCCTGCACCGTCATCGGCACGCGGACCGGCTCGAGCGTCGTCGCGGGCTTGCCGTCGGCGCCGGGCCTCGTCACCGCGACCTTCAGGTCCCTGAACTCCGGCAGGTACTTCGCGACCGGGTCGACGATCGACATCCGCCCTTCCTCGGCGAGCATCATGATCGCGAGCGAGGTGATCGGCTTGGTCATCGACGCGATGCGGAAGATCGCGTCGGACTGCATCGGGCGCGCGGTGCGGCGGGCGCCAGGCTGCCGGGCTCGTTCCACGATCGGCGCGGCGGCCCGGCGCCGCGCACCGACGTTTCCGCGGAAACGTCCCGGGCGCTCAGCGCCCGCCGAGGCCCATCGACCGCGTGATCACTTCCTTCATGATCTCGTTGGTGCCGCCGTAGATCCGCTGCACGCGGGCGTCGGCCCAGGCGCGGGCGATCGGGTACTCCCACATGTAGCCGTAGCCGCCGTGGAGCTGCACGCAGGCGTCGATGACCTTGCACTGCAGGTCGCTGCACCAGTACTTCGCCATCGAGGCCGTCGCCGTGTCGAGCTTCTTCTGCATCAGCAGGTCGATGCAGCGGTCCACGAAGACCCTCGCCACCTGCACCTCGGTCTGCAGCTCGGCGAGCGTGAAACGCGTGTTCTGGAAGCTCGCCACCGTCGTGCCGAAGGCCTTGCGCTCCTTCGTGTACTCGACCGTCCAGTCGATCGCTGCCTGCGACGCCTCGGCCGCGGTGATCGCGATCTGCAGCCGCTCCCAGGGCAGCTCCTGCATCAGGTACACGAAGCCGCGGTTGGCTTCGCCCAGCAGGTTCGCCTTCGGCACCCGGACGTTGTCGAAGAACAGCTCCGAGGTGTCCTGGGCTTTCATGCCCACCTTCTTCAGCCGCTTGCCCTTCTCGAAGCCCGGCATGCCGCGCTCGATCAACAGCAGGCTCGTGCCCTTCGCACCGGCGCTCGGGTCGGTCTTCGCGACCACGATCACCAGGTCCGCGTGCCACCCGTTGGTGATGAACGTCTTCGATCCGTTCAGCAGGTAGTGGTCGCCCTTGTCGGCCGCGGTGGAGCGTACCCCCTGCAGGTCCGAGCCGGCCGCCGGCTCGCTCATCGCGATCGCGCCGACGATCTCGCCACGGGCCATCGCCGGCAGGTACTTCTCCTTCTGCGCGTCCGTGCCATAGGAGAGGATGTAGGGCGCGACGATCTCGTTGTGCAGCCCGAAGCCCAGCCCGGTGAAGCCCTGGCGGGCGATCTCCTCGAAGAGCGCCACCGAGTAGAGCTTGTCGGCGTCCGAGCCGCCGTAGGCCTCGGGCATCGAGGTGCAGAGCAGCCCGGCCTCCCCGGCCTTCGTCCAGACCTCGCGGTCGACGTAGCCCTGCTCCTCCCAGCGTGCGTGGTGCGGTGCGACCTCCCGCTCGAGGAAGCGGCGGACCGTGTCGCGGAACTGGACGTGGTGCTCGGAAAACAGCGTGCGCTCGATCATCGTGACCTCTGGAGTGGGCGGTTCAGCCCTCCCGCTCCAGCTCGCGAGCCGCACGGACCGCCTTGAGCAGCGGCCGTGCCAGCGCCTCCGGCGCGAAGGGCTTGTGCAGCACTGTCGTCTCCGGCCCCGCTCGGGCGCGCAGAGGCGCGATGTCCGGCTCCCCGGTGACCAGCACAGCATGGGGAGCATACCCCAGGCGGCCCCGCAGGCTCGCGATCGCGTCGATGCCGTTCGTTCCACCGGCGAGCCGGTAGTCGCAGACGATCGCGTCGACCATCCGCTCCGAGTCGCCGTGGCGCGCCAGCAGTTCCGTCATCGTCGCCGCGGCCGTCGAGTCGATCCGCCATTCGTCGAGCAGCTCCACGATCGACAGCCGCGTGTCGCGATCGTCCTCGAGCACCAGCACGCAGGCGCCCGCGAGGGGCTCCAGATCGAGCGTCACCGACGGCGGCAGCTCGGGCGGGCGTAACGGACTCGGGGCGTATAGCCGCGTCGCCGGCACGGTGATCGTGAAGCGAGAGCCCCGCCCCGGCCGCGAGTCCATCTCGATCGCATGCCCCGGCAGCTGCTCGATGATCCGCTGCACCAGGAATAGCCCGAGCCCCAGCCCCCGCTCGCGATCGCGCTCGACGTTGTTCAGCTGCACGTACGGCTTCCAGATGTCCGCCACCGATTCCGGCGCGATGCCGATGCCGGTGTCGAACACGTCGATGCGGCACCGATCCCCGCGGAAGCGCGCAGCGACCAGCACGCCACCTCCGTCCTCGCGGGGATCGGTGAACTTGATCGCGTTCGAGATCAGGTTGCTCAGCACCCGGTGGATCGAGCGCGCGTCGGTCGTCAGCAACGGCATCTGCGGCGGCAGCCGGACCCGCAGCCGGACGCCGCGTTTCTCTGCCTCGGGCACGTACGCCGCGTACAGGTCAGCCAGCAGCGGGCGCAACTCGATCACCTTGATGTCGAGCGCCTCCGTGCCGCTCTCGTACCGCGCGACCGTGAGCAGGTGATCGAGCGTCGCCCCGAGCATCGCCAGCGAGGACTGAACCTTCTCCGCGGGGCCGCGCGCCCCCGCGAGATCGTCACGCGACAGGCGGCTGCGCAGGACGTCGAGGTATGCGAACGCCGCCGTCATCGGCTGGCGGAGGTCGTGGCTGACGGCGGCGATGAGTCGGGTCTTCTGGCGGTCGGCTTCTTCGGCGATGGCTTGCCGTTCGTTGGCCACTTGTCTTGCACGCTCGGCTTCGCTACGTCGCAGGAACAGCTCTCGTTCGCGTGACTCGATCAGGTACGAGATGAATGCTCCCAAGGCGTTTGCGGAGAGCGCATACACAACCGCCCTCATGGTCTCGCTGCCACCAGAAACAACGGGGGCCATCGCTATCGCAGCCGCGCCCGACGCCATCCCGATTGTCAAGGCGATCGCAAGCGGTAATCGCAGAAAGGCATACAAGATGAACAGCCCAATCACGATCGCTGGAGACGCTTGCACTACCGCGGGCCCGCCATCGTGGGTGCTTAGGGCTGGCAGTGCCGTCGTTAGACCTAGAACACAGCCGACCACGCAAGTGGCGACAGTTACATAGTTCTCG
>Ga0315899_10001145_pt1 | contig 30629 bp, 31 predicted proteins | sample LakEriMetagenome_2_FD_203518 | JGI IMG/M metagenome (GOLD analysis project Ga0315899, IMG submission 203518) | Freshwater fungal communities from buoy surface, Lake Erie, Ohio, United States - Buoy 4 MA112 | ecosystem: Environmental > Aquatic > Freshwater > Lake | place: USA: Lake Erie, Ohio...
ACGCGGCATTGCTGGATCAGGGTTGCCCCCATTGTCCAAAATTCCCCACTGCTGCCTCCCGTAGGAGTCTGGGCCGTGTCTCAGTCCCAGTGTGGCTGGTCGTCCTCTCAGACCAGCTACAGATCGTCGCCTTGGTAGGCTTTTACCCCACCAACAAGCTAATCTGCCATCGGCCGCTCCAATAGCGCGAGGTCTTGCGATCCCCCGCTTTCCACCATAGTGCGTATGCGGTATTAGCGTAGCTTTCGCTACGTTATCCCCCACTACTGGGTACGTTCCGATGTATTACTCACCCGTTCGCCACTCGCCGCCAGGATTGCTCCCGCGCTGCCGTTCGACTTGCATGTGTAAGGCATGCCGCTAGCGTTCAATCTGAGCCAGGATCAAACTCTTCAGTTCAATCTCTAGGCAACTTACTTTGCAGTAAGCCGCAATTGCTTGCTCAACGGAATCGACCGAGGTTTCCGTGACTTGCGTCACGTACACCTTGATCTATCTGTGTGAGCGTTTGGTTCGCCACTCGTTCAGGCCCGGCATTGCTGCCGTGCTTTCGCTTCGTGGCTTGGCGCTTCCGCCTAAACGCCCACACTTATCGGCTGTTGATTTTTAAAGATCGTTGCTGTCTTGCGATCAGCACAGAAGCGGGATTATGACGCCTCTTTTTTTGCCTGTCAAGCGGAGAGACCTTTTTCGGTCGGCACTGCCTGACTGACCGCTCCGTTCCGACTCGACCGGGCCGGCTTCGCCGCAACCCTGCTTGTCTGTCCGGAGCCTCCGTTTCGTCGTTCGCTGCCAGGCAGGTCACGTTGAAGCAGAGCCAGCGACTATAGCAGCTCCCGATTCAGCGTGCAAGTCGTCGTCGCGTAGCGCGTTCGAGTCGACGTGCCGTGGGGCCGGGGCCGCCCTCCCTTCTTCATCGCGTGCCTCGGCTTCGCCGCAGGGCCCGCTCCGTTCCGGGAGCCTCGCTCGCCGACTCCCGTTTCCGGTGTGCCGCCGCGCGAAGGGGGCGAACTATAGCAGCATTCGCGCGGCCCGCCAGCGGGCCGCGGGTGCGGGGATTCCAAAGGCGGATTCCGGAGTTCAGCGGTGCACGAACGCGGGCGGGCGCTTCTCGAGGAATGCGCGCATGCCCTCCTTCTGGTCCTCGGTCGCGAACAGCGCGTGGAACACGCGGCGCTCGAAGAGCAGGCCCTCGGACAGGGGCGCCTCGTATGCGCGGTTGACCGACTCCTTCAGCACCATCACCGACGGCAGCGAGAACGACGCGATCTGCGCGGCGACCGCGAGTGCCTCGTCGAGGCAGCTCGCCGCCGGCACGACGCGCGACACCAGTCCGGCCCGCTCGGCCTCGGCCGCGTCCATCATCCGGCCGGTCAGGCACAGGTCCATCGCCTTCGCCTTCCCGACCGCGCGCGGCAGGCGCTGCGTGCCGCCGGCGCCGGGGATCACGCCGAGCTTGATCTCGGGCTGGCCGAAGCGGGCCGTGTCGGCGGCGATCACGATGTCGCACATCATCGCGAGCTCGCACCCGCCGCCGAGCGCGAAGCCCGATACGGCCGCGATCACCGGCTTGCGGACTTTGCGGATGTGCTCCCAGTTCCGGGTCAGGTACTCGGTCTTGTACACGTCCATGTAGGACCAGCCGGCCATCGCGGCAATGTCGGCACCGGCCGCGAACGCGCGGTCGCTCCCGGTCAGCACGATCGCCCCGATGCCCTCGTCCGAGTCGAAGGCGAACAGCGCGCGCCCGAGTTCGTCCATCAGTGCGTCGTTCAGCGCGTTGAGCGCCTTCGGGCGGTTCAGCGTGATCAGGCCGACGCGCTCGCGCGTCTCGACGAGCAGGTTCTGGTAGGCGGGTGCGGTCATGGGCGGTCTCCGGTGCGGTGGGGCGCGCGGACGTGCGCGCCGGTGCGTGCTGCGGGCCGATGATAGCGACCTGAAAATTCACCGACCGATCGGTCGACGAATTCACCTCCCTGTGCTACGCTCGCCGCGAAAAGGAGGCGCATCCCCATGGTGGACGAACGCACGGTCGTGCTCGACGCGGCCGACGGCGTGGCACGGCTCACGCTGAACCGGCCCGACAAGCTCAACAGCTTCACCCGGCGGATGCACGCCGACCTGCGCGACGCGCTGTCGACGATCGAGGGCGACCCCGCGATCCGCGCGGTGGTGCTGACCGGCTCGGGCCGCGGCTTCTGCGCCGGGCAGGACCTCTCGGACCTGTCGTTCGAGCCGGGCGCCATGACCGACCTCGGTGCGCTGATCGAGGACAACTTCAACCCGCTGATCCGACGGCTGCAGGCGCTGCCCAAGCCGGTCGTGGCGAAGGTCCGCGGCATCGCCGCCGGCGCGGGCGCGAACCTCGCGCTCGCGTGCGACCTGGTCGTCGCGGGCCGCTCGGCGTCGTTCCTGCAGGCCTTCGTCAACATCGGCCTGCTGCCCGACTCGGGCGGCACCTGGCTGCTGCCGCGGACCGTAGGCAGCGCGCGCGCGATGGGCCTCGCGATGCTGGGCGAGAAGCTGCCCGCCGAGACCGCCGAGCGCTGGGGGATGATCTGGCGCTGCGTCGACGACGACGCGCTCGACGCCGAGGTCGACGCGCTGGCCGCGAAGCTCGCACGGATGCCGACCGCGGCGATCGCGTCGATCAAGCACGCGATCCGGCACGCGGCCACCGCCGACCTCGACGCGCAGCTCGATCTCGAGCGCGACGAGCAGACGCGGCTCGGCGCGAGCCACGACTACGCCGAAGGCGTGAACGCCTTCCTGCAGAAGCGCGCGCCGCGCTTCGAGGGGCGCTGAGGTGGCCGCGCCGGACGCGCCGCGCGACGCAGCCCTCGATCCGTCGACGCTGACGCCGGACGCGCTCGCGGCCGAAGTCGCGCGCCGGATGTGGGCCGACGACCGCGCCTCGCAGGCGCTCGGCATGGAGCTGCTCGAGGTGCGCTCGGGCTACGCGCGGATCCGCATGCCGATCCGCCGCGACATGACCAACGGTCACGGCATCTGCCACGGCGGCTACATGTTCCTGCTCGCGGACAGCACGTTCGCGTTCGCCTGCAACAGCCACAACCAGCGCGCGGTCGCGGCGTCGGCCGAGATCCACTTCCTCGCGTCGGCGCACGAGGGCGACGTGCTGACCGCCGAGGGCGTCGAGCAGCACCTCGCCGGCCGCAGCGGCGTGTACGACATGCGGGTGACCGACCAGCACGGCCGCCTGATCGCGCTGTTCCGCGGCAAGTCCGCGACCATCAAGGGCCGGTTCCTGGAGTCCGCGGACGCCGCCGGCGACAAGGAGTGATGCCGCCATGAGCGAACGTTTCCCGCTGGAGCCTATCGAGACCGCGAGCGTCGACGAACTCCGCGCGCTGCAGATCGAGCGCCTGAAGTGGTCGCTGAAGCACGCCTACGACAACGTCGCGCACTACCGCAGGAAGTTCGACGACGCCGGCGTGCATCCGTCGGACCTGAAGACCCTGTCGGACCTGTCGAAGTTCCCGTTCACGACCAAGGCCGACCTGCGCGACACCTATCCGTTCGGCATGTTCGCGGTGCCGCGCGAGCGCGTCGTGCGGATCCACGCGTCGAGCGGCACGACCGGCAAGCCGACGGTCGTCGGCTACACCGCGCGGGACATCGATACCTGGGCGAACCTCGCGGCGCGCTCGATCCGCGCGGCGGGCGCGCGACCGGGCGACATGGTGCACGTCAGCTACGGCTACGGCCTGTTCACCGGCGGCCTCGGCGCGCACTACGGCGCCGAGCGGCTCGGCCTGACCGTGGTGCCGTTCGGCGGCGGGCAGACCGAGAAGCAGGTGCAGCTGATCACCGACTTCAGGCCGACGATCATCATGGTGACGCCGAGCTACATGCTCGCGATCGCCGACGAGTTCGACCGCCAGGGGCTGAACCCGATGGAATCGAGCCTGCGCCTCGGCATCTTCGGCGCCGAGCCGTGGACCAACGAGATGCGCCGCGAGATCGAGGCCCGAATGGGCATCGACGCGGTCGACATCTACGGCCTGTCGGAGGTGATGGGCCCGGGCGTCGCCAACGAGTGCATCGAGACGAAGGACGGCCCGACGATCTGGGAGGACCACTTCTATCCGGAGATCGTCGATCCGACCACCGGCGAGCCGGTCGCCGACGGCGAGCAGGGCGAGCTGGTGTTCACCTCGCTCAGCAAGGAGGCGCTGCCGATCGTCCGCTACCGCACGCGCGACCTCACGCGCCTGCTGCCGGGCACCGCGCGCACGATGCGCCGGATGCAGAAGATCACCGGCCGCTCGGACGACATGATGATCATCCGGGGCGTCAACGTGTTCCCGTCGCAGATCGAGGAGCTGATCCTGCAGCGGCCGCTGCTCGCGCCGCACTACGTCTGCGAGATCGACAAGGACGGGCCGCTCGACCGGCTGACGGTGCGCGTCGAGCTCAAGGCGGGCGAGCACACCGACGGCTCGGCCGCGGCCGGCGCGCAGGCGGCGCTCGAGCACGCGATCAAGTCGCTGATCGGGGTCAGCTGCCGCGTCAGGGTGGAGCCCGCGGGCGCGATCGAGCGCTCGATCGGCAAGGCCAAGCGGGTGGTCGACCGCCGGCCGCGCTGAGCGCGCCGGTGCGGCGGCGGGGCCGCTCTCCGGCAGGAGCGGCCGCGTCCCGGTGGCAGAATGCGCGCTCCCGAACGATTCCCGCACGAGGTACAGCCATGTTCCGCGCGATCCTGCTCGAGAAGACCGGCGACGCGTTCTCCGCGTCGCTGAAGGACCTGTCCGACGAGGACCTCGCCGCGAACGCGGGCGACGGCGACGTGGTCGTCGACGTCGCTCACTCGACGGTCAACTACAAGGACGGGCTCGCGATCGCGAACCGCTCGCCGGTCGTGCGCAAGTGGCCCATGGTGCCCGGCATCGACGGCGCGGGCACGGTGGTCTCGAGCACCCACGCAGCGTGGAAGGCGGGCGACCGCGTCGTGCTGAACGGCTGGGGCGTCGGCGAGACCCACTGGGGCTGCCTCGCGGGCCGGGCCCGTCTCAAGGGGGACTGGCTGGTGCCGCTGCCGGCGTCGCTGACGACGCGCCAGGCGATGGCGATCGGCACCGCGGGCTACACCGCGATGCTGTGCGTGATGGCGCTCGAGGCGCAGGGGCTGAAGCCGGGCGACGGCGAAGTGCTGGTCACCGGGGCCGCCGGAGGTGTCGGCAGCGTCGCGATCGCGCTGCTCTCCGGGCTCGGGCATCGCGTGGTCGCGTCGACCGGACGCGCCGCCGAGGCCGACTACCTGAAGGGCCTCGGCGCGGCCGACGTGATCGACCGCGCGACGCTGTCGGCGCCGGGCAAGCCGCTTCAGAAGGAGCGCTGGGCCGGCGTGGTGGATGCGGTCGGCTCGCACACGCTCGCCAACGCGTGCGCACAGACGCGCTACCGCGGCGCGGTCGCGGCCTGCGGGCTCGCGCAGGGCATGGACCTGCCGGCGAGCGTGGCGCCCTTCATCCTGCGTGGCGTGCGACTGATCGGCGTCGACTCGGTGATGTGTCCGCAGGCCGATCGCCGCGTCGCGTGGCAGCGGCTCGGCACACGGCTCGACCTCGCGAAGCTCGATGCGATGACGACCGGCATCGGGCTGGCCGATGCGATCGCGCAGGCGCCCGAGATCCTCGCGGGCCGCGTGCGCGGGCGACTCGTCGTCGACGTCGCGCACTGACGCGGCCGTGGGCGTGCGGGTCGTCGGTCTGCTGCTCGCGGCGGGACGAGGCCGGCGGTTCGCTGCCGCGCGGGCGGACCGGGCCGGGCGCCCGGCCGGGACACACGGCGCCGCGGACCTGCGCGGCGGGCCTTCCCCGACGAGCGTGGGCGACGGCGGTGCCGGCGGGCCGCCCGACGACGCGCTGCCCGACGACAAGCTGCTCGCGCGGGTCGACGGCGCGCCCGTCGCCCGGCGTGCGCTCGACGCGCTGCGGGCCGGCTGCGACGCGGTGATCGCGGTGGTGCGCCCAGACGGATCGCCGGCATTGCGCGACGCGCTCGCGGGCGCGCGGATCGTCGAATGCCCGGACGCCGACCTCGGCATGGGGCACAGCCTCGCCGCCGCCGCGCGCGCCGCGATCGACGACGCGGCGAACGCAGTGCTGGTGATGCCCGCCGACATGCCGTGGCTCGCACCCGAGACCGCGCGCGCGATCGCCGAGGCGGCGCGAGAGGGCGGCGAGGACGCGCGCGCGGTGCGCATCGTCGTGCCCGAGCTGCCCGACGGCCGCCGCGGTCATCCGGTCGCGTTCGGCGCGGCGCACCTGCCGGCGCTCGCGCGACTGTCGGGGGATCGCGGCGCGCGCGCGCTGCTCGACGCGTTCCCGCTGCGGCTGGTGCAGGTCGACGACGCAGGCATACTGCGCGACGTCGACACGCCCCGCGACCTGCCGCCATCGTGAGCCCCGCCCCCACCCGCCGCATCGCGCGCGGCACCGATCCGGTCGTCTACCGGATCACGCCCTCGGACCCGCACGCGCACCTGTTCACCGTCGCGATGACGATCGCGGCGCCCGCGCCCGACGGGCAGCGCCTCGCGCTGCCCGCGTGGATCCCGGGCAGCTACATGATCCGCGAGTTCGCACGGCACGTGGTCGCGCTCGCGGCCCGGGACGCGCGCGGTCCGCTGCGCGTCGACAAGCTCGACAAGCACACCTGGCGCGTCGCGCCCGCGAGCGGGCCGATCGTCGTCGAGTACACCGTCTACGCGTGGGACCTGTCGGTGCGCGCCGCCCACCTCGACGCGACGCACGGCTTCCTGAACGCCACCAGCGTCTGCCTGCGTGCGATCGGCCAGGAGTCGCGACCCTGCACGGTCGATCTCGAGCCGCCGCCCGCATCGGTCGCGCGCGGCTGGAGGGTCGCGACGACGCTGCCCGAGGCCGGCGCGAAGCGCGGCGGCTTCGGCCGCTACCGCGCCGCCGACTACGACGCGCTCGCGGACCACCCGATCGAGATGGGCACCTTCGAGCTCGCGCGCTTCGAGGCGGGCGGTGCCGAGCACGAGATCGCGGTCACCGGCCGCACCGACGTCGACCTCGATCGGCTCGTGCGCGACCTCGCGCCGGTCTGCGCCGCACAGTCGGCGCTGTTCGAGCCGCGCACGAAGCGTGCGCCGTTCGACCGTTACCTGTTCCTGACCACCGCGGTCGGCGACGGCTACGGCGGCCTCGAGCACCGCGACAGCACGGCGCTGCTCTGCGGCCGCAACGACCTGCCCTGGCGCCGCATGGCCGCGGCCGGCGACGGCTACCGCACCTTCCTCGGCCTCGCGAGCCACGAGTACTTCCACGCGTGGCACGTCAAGCGGATCAAGCCGGCGGCGTTCGTGCCCCACGACTTCGACCGCGAGGCCTACACGCGGCTGCTGTGGATCTTCGAGGGCTTCACCTCGTACTACGACGACCTGATGCTGGTGCGAGCCGGCACGATCTCGCGCGCGGACTACCTGAAGGCACTCGCGCGGACGATCTCGATGGTGCAGCGCGCCCCGGGCCGCATGGTGCAGAGCGTCGCCGACTCGAGCTTCGACGCGTGGATCAAGTACTACCGGCAGGACGAGAACTCGCCGAACGCGATCGTCAGCTACTACGCGAAGGGCGCGCTGGTGGCGCTGGCGATCGACCTCGCCGTGCGGACCCGCACGAAGGGCCGCAGCTCGCTCGACGTCGCGATGCGACTGATGTGGCAACGCCACGGGCGCGACTTCTACGCGCCCGGCGGCGGCCCCGGCGCGTCGCAGTCGGGCCTGCCCGAGGACGGCTTCCCGACGCTGCTGCGCGAAGCGACCGGCGTGGCGCTCGGTGCGCAGCTCGCGCGGTGGGTGGACGGCACCGACGAGCTGCCGCTCGCGCGGCTGTTCGCGCCGCTGGGCATCACGCTCGCCTTCGCGCCCGCCGACGCGGCGCCCTCGCTCGGCGTACGCACGACGACCAAGGGCAGCGAGCTCGCGATCGCGACGGCCTACAGCGGCGGCGCCGCGCAGCGCGCGGGCCTGTCGGCCGGTGACCTGCTGGTCGCGGTGGACGGCCTGCGCGTCGACGAGAAGTCGCTGAAGGCGCTGCTGTCGCGCCGCCGAGCAGGCGACACCGTCGAGGTGCACGCGTTCCGGCGCGACGAGCTGCTGCGCGTCGAGGCGACGCTCGACGCGCCGCCGCGCAGCGAGGCGACACTGCGGGCGGGCACCGCCGAGAACGCGCTGCGGCGCGGCTGGCTCGGCGAGCGGGTCGCGACGCGACGCTGACCGCCGGACATCGCCGCGCGGCGCGACGGCACGAGCCGCGGCCCCGCGGCGTCGGCCGCCCTCAGATCCGCCGCTCGCGCCCCGCCCAGTAGGGCTCGCGCAGCCGCCGCTTGAAGATCTTGCCGGTCTCCTCGCGCGGCAGGTGCTCGGCGAACTCGACGCGGCGCGGCACCTTGTAGTCGGCGAGGCGCTCGGACAGGTGGCGACGCACCGCCTCCGCGTCGACGGCGGCGCCGGGCTGGCGCTCGACGACCGCGATCAGCGACTCGCCGTACTCGTCGTCGGGGATGCCGAAGACCGCGCTGTCGGCGACGCCGGGCAGCGACGCGAGCGCGGCCTCGATCTCGGCCGGATAGATGTTGACGCCGCCCGACAGCACCATGTCGGCCGCGCGGTCGCACAGGTGCAGCCATCCGTCCGCGTCGACGAAGCCGACGTCGCCGACCGACACCAGGCCGTCGCGCTCGACCTGGGCGCGCGCCTCGGGCAGGTTGATGTAGGCGAAGTCGGGGTACGCGGGCTGGCGGGCGTAGATGCGCCCGGGCGTGCCCGGCGGGCACTCGCGGCCATCGTCGCCGACGATCCGCAGCGAGGCGCCGAGCAACGGGCGGCCGACCGAGCCGGGATGGGCGAGCGCGTCCTGCGGGCCGATCGAGGTGACCCAGCCGAGCTCGCTCGCCGCGTAGGCCTCGTGCACGACCGGGCCGAGCCAGTCGATCATCGCGCGCTTGGTCTGCGGCGGGCACGGCGCGCCGGTGGTCAGCACGAAGCGCAGCGACGACAGGTCGTGCGCCGCGCGGACCGCCTCGGGCAGCCGCAGCAGCCGGTGCATCATCGTCGGCACGAGGTACAGGTGCGTGACGCGGTGGCGCTCGATCGCCGCGAGCAGGCCCTCGGCGTCGAAGCGCGGCTCGAGCCGCAGCCACGCGCCACGCGCCGCGGCGAACAGCGCATAGGACGACGGCGCCGAGTGGTAGAGGGGTGCGGCGATCAGGCAGCGCGCGTCGGGCCGGATGCCGAACACCGCCTCGAGCAGCGCGGCGTTCGCCGCCGCGAGCCGCGCGGCGTCGGCCGGCGGGGGCGGCACGCGGCGCACGCCCTTCGGCCGGCCGGTCGTCCCGGAGGTATAGGGCACGAACCCGCGCGAGGCGCGCGGCGGGCCGACGTAGCGCGGCTGCGCGGGCAGCCACTCCTCCCACGCGACGCAGTCCGGTGGCAGCTCGAGCGCGGCGTCGTCGAGGCGGTAGGCGTCGACGACCGAGGGCTCGGGCAGGATCGCGAGGCGCGCGGCGCGGTCGATCGAGGCAGGCACGCCGGGGGCGATCCGCGCGTACAGGTCGCGGTCGGCGACGAGCGCCTTCGCGCCGCTGTCGCCGAGGATGTAGCCCGCTTCCTCGGCCTTGAAGTGCCAGTTGATCGCGCAGAAGTACGCACCTAGCGTGCGCGCCGCGAGCATCGCGACCAGCAGCGCGGGCTGGTTGCGCGACATCAGCGCGATCGTGTCGCCCTCCTCCACGCCGAGCCGCTGCAGGCCGCCGGCGGCGCGCAGCACCATCGTCTCGAGCGTCGACGGATCGAAGCTCTGGCGATCGAAGGAGAGGGTCGGGAACATCGGGTTGGGGGCTCGGCGCGGCACAGTGTAGGGCGCATCGCCCGCGTCCGCCACGCGCCGCGCCGCGGTCACGTGCCGAAAGCGCGACGCGGCTGTCACGTGTCGGCCACGGTTAGAATGTGCGACCGCGCAGGCGACGCACGACACACGTCGGTTGGGGTGGCCACGCCACGCTTCGAGCCCCCGGATGCCTCCGAGTCTTCCCGTCACGCCTCCCCTGGTTCTCCTGCTCGCAGCGCCGCTCGTGATGACCGGGGCGCGCCCCGGTCCGGCCGACTTCCTGGGCGTGGTCGTGGCCGCCGCGATCGTCGCGCTGGCCGGCGAGCGTGCGACGACGCTGCTCGCGCCGCGGACCGGCGCCGCATCGCGCGTCGGATGGCACCTCGTCTTCGGGCTGGTCCTCGCCTCGCTGTGCGTCGCGGCGGTCTGCCACGTCGGGCGGACATCCGCGGCGGTCGGTTTCGCCGTGTTCGCCCTGGCCACGATCGCGGTCGCGCTGGCGACGCGGCGACGCGTTCCGGAGGCGAACCCGGCGCAATGGCGAGATGCGTTGCGCGTCACCGCGATCGTCGTCGCGACGCTGACCTGGGCCCGCCGGCAGCTCGCACCGTTCCCGGACCCGGGCGTGGACGGCACGCTCGCGGTCTGGTCGGACTTCGTGCTCCATGCCGTCGAGATCGCGCAGTACTCGAATCCCGAGGGCATCGGCGCTGGCGCGATGCTGCTGGCCGGCGAGCCACCGATCTTCTATCACCGGGCTCCCTACGCGCTGCCCGCAGCGATCGCCCAATTGCTCGACCTGCCGCCGCTGCACACCGCCATCGCGACGCTGCTGCCGGTCGGTCTGGTCGTCGCGATCGTCGGCACCGCGCTGTTCGCGGATCGGCTCGCAGGCGGGCGGACGTCGGCAGGATGGCTGGCGGCGGCCTGCGCGTTGCTGCTTCCCGATGCCGCCGAGTACGGGCTGCGCAACGGCTTCTTCGGCATGCATTGGCTGCTGTTCACGGCCCCGGGCACCGGCTGGGCGGTGGGTGCGTGCCTGCTGTCGGCATGCCTCGCTCTCGACGGCCTGTCGAGTGGCGATCGCCGGGCTCTCGTGCTCGCGTGCGGGCTCGCAGCGAGCGCGCTCTTCTTCCGCGCCCACGTGTTCCTGCTGTGGGTTCCGGCACTTGCGCTGCTGGTCGCGGCGGGCAGCGTGCGCGATCGTCCGCGCGTGCGTGGCGCGGCCGCCGCCTGCGTCGGCACGGCGCTGCTGTGCGTCCTCGCGGTGCCGTCGCTCCGCGCGGAATGGCTCGCGTTCTCCGCGGTCGACGAGTACCTGCCCGCCGTCCACGGGCAGATGGCACCGACCGGATACGACGGCGTGTACGCGGCTGCGGCCGCCACGCTGCCCCAGCCGCTGCTGATGGTCGGTGCGGCGCTGGCCGTCCTGCCGGCCACGCTCGGCCTGCTGCTCCCCGGGCTGGCCAGCCTCGGCGTGGTGAGGCGCGCGACTGCGGGCCCGGTGAGGCTGGACGCGGTGCCGTGGGCGCTCGCGACCGCCGCGCTGTTGCTGACGCTCTTCGCCCCGATGGCCCGGCACGGTGACGTCAGCGAGTACCAGCAGCGCGGCCTGCCGCTGCTGTACCTGGCCTTCGTCGCGGCGATCGCCGCCGGTCTCGTGCGCCTCGCGCCCCGGTCGGGTCCTCCGGCCCGGGCCCGCCTCGCGCTCTCGCTCGTTGCGATGGCGCTCGCGACATCGGCGCTGCTCCGGGTCAACGTGGACCCCGCCATGCCCGCGCCGCAAGGGCTGCGGCCGTACTACCCGCTCGCGCTGGACGCCGGATCGGCCGGCGCGGCCGCATACATCCGGGCCCACGGCGGCCGGGGAGAGCGCATCGCCGCGGTGCCGGGCGAACCCGACGCGATGCTCAACGACAGCGCCGCCATGCTCGTCGCGCTGACCGGCGCGCCGGCCTGGGTCGGAAGGGCCGGAGTGCAGCTCGCCACCGCGCCCGAACCGCGACGAGCGCTGATCCGGGGGCGTCTCGCGGACCTCGAACGGATCGCCGAACGCGGCGGCGAGGCGCTCGCTCGCGAGCGCGGCATCGGTTGGGTCGTCGCGCGCCCGCCGGGCGCGTGCGCCTGGGCCTCCGGGGACGCGGCCTTCCGCAACGACAGCGTGGCGGTGTACCGTGCCGGCGGAGACCTCCGATGAAGCGCGTCGCCATCGTCCAGTCCAACTACGTGCCCTGGAAGGGGTACTTCGACCTCATCGCGGGCGTCGACGAGTTCGTGTTCTTCGACGACATGCAGTACACGCGGCGCGACTGGCGCAACCGGAACCTGATCAAGACACCGGCCGGCCCCCGTTGGCTCACCATCCCCGTCGAGGTCAGCGGACGTTATCACCAGCGGATCGACGAGACGCTGATCTCGGATCCGGACTGGCGACGCTCGCACTGGTCGGCGCTGGTGCAGAACTACCGAAAGGCGGCCTTCTTCGCGCCGCTCGAGGCAACGATCGGCGAGATCTACGAAGCCGCCGACGCCCCGATGCTGAGCGAGGTCAACCAGGGAATCATCGCCCGGCTGTGCGGCCTGCTCGACATCGGCACGCGGCTGACCCGGTCGACCGACTACGGGAGCTTCCCCGGCCGCACCGAACGGCTCGTGTCGCTCTGCGCCGCGGCCGGCGCGACGCATTACCTGAGCGGCCCGGCCGCGCGGGATTACATCGACGCGTCGTGCTTCGAGGCTGCCGGCATCGTGCTCGAATGGATGGACTACGGCGGGTACCCCGAGTATGCGCAGCTGCATCCGCCTTTCGTGCACGGCGTCAGCATCCTCGATCTGCTGTTCAACTGCGGACCCGACGCCCGCCGCTACATGAAGCCCCCTTCCCGAGGTCGCGCATGAAGCTCTCGATCGTCAGCACGATGTACCGGTCGGCGCCTTACCTGCGCGAGTTCCACCGCCGGTGTGTCGCCGCCGCCGAGATGCAGTGCGACGACTTCGAGATCGTGCTGGTCAACGACGGCTCGCCCGACGAGTCGTTGCAGGTCGCGCTCGAACTGCGCCGCGCCGACCCGCGGGTGGTCGTCGTCGACCTGTCGCGAAACTTCGGCCACCACAAGGCGATGATGACCGGGCTCGCGCAGGCGCGAGGCGAGCGCGTGTTCCTGCTCGACAGCGATCTCGAGGAACCGCCCGAGGCGCTCGAGCGGTTCTGGGCGATGCTCGACGCGGGCGACTGCGACGTCGCCTACGGCGTCCAGGAGTCGCGCAAGGGCGGGCCGGTCGAGCGGATCGCGGGTCGGTTGTTCTACGCGGTGTTCGACCGGCTGACCCGCGTACGGATCCCCCGCGACGTCGTCACCGCGCGCCTGATGAGTCGACGCTACGTCGACGCGCTGATCCTGCATCGCGACCGTGAGGTGTTCCTCGCGGGCCTGTGGGCGCTGACGGGGTTCGAGCAGAAGCCGCTCGCGCTGCGCAAGCTGGACAAGGGCTCGACGACCTACACGGTCCGGCGCCGCGTCGAGGTGCTCGTCAATGCGGTCACCTCGTTCTCGAGCCGGCCGCTTCACTACATCTTCTACTTCGGCCTCGCGATCTCGGCGGTCGCGGCCGCGTTCATCGGCTGGCTGGTGTACCAGAAGCTGTTCCACGCCCGCGCGCTGGACGGCTGGACCTCGCTGATCGTGTCGGTGTGGTTCATGGGCGGGCTCAACGCGTCGTTCCTCGGGCTGATCGGCATCTACGTCGCGAAGGTGTTCACCGAAACCAAGGATCGACCGTACACGGTGATCCGGGCGATCCACGGAGGGACCGATGAACGCCATTGACGCGCACGGGCGCGGCGAACTGCTCGAACGGGTCCGCCGCTACTACGACGGCAAGCTGCGCGAGCACGGCGCGACCGCGCGCGGCGTCGACTGGCCGAGCGAGGCGTCGCAGCGCACGCGATTCGTGCAGCTGGCAGGGCTGCTGCCCGCGGATCGACCGTTCACGGTCAACGACGTGGGTTGCGGCTACGGCGGCCTCGTCGAGTTCCTCGACGCGGCGGGCCTGAGCGCCGACTACCTCGGCATGGACGTCTCGGCCACGATGGTCGAGGCGGCCCGCCGCCTGCACGGCACGCGGGCTCTCGCCCGGTTCGAGACCGGCAGCATGCCGGACCGCGTCGCCGACTACGCCGTCGCGAGCGGGATCTTCAACGTCAGGCTCGACGTGCCCGCCGATGCGTGGGCCGAATACGTCCGCGACGGCATCGACCTGCTGGACCGCTGCTCGCGGGCCGGCTTCGCCTTCAACTGCCTCACCGCCTACTCCGATCCGCAGCGCATGCGCGACGACCTGCACTATGCCGATCCGTGCGAGCTGTTCGACCTGTGCAAGCGCCGATACGCCCGGAACGTGGCGCTGCTGCACGACTACGGCCTGTACGAGTTCACGATCCTGGTCAGGAAGGAGACGCACGCGTGAGACGCAAGCTGGTGATCTTCGGGGCCGGCGACATCGCCGAGCTCGCGGCCTTCTACTTCACCCACGACTCCGACCTGGAGGTCGTCGCGTTCACGGTGGACCGCGAGTACGCCACGGCCGGATCGGCGTTCGGACGGCCGCTGATCGCCTTCGACGAGATCGAACGGGCGTTTCCCGCGGACGGGCACGACATGTTCGTCGCCATCAGCTACGCGCAGCTCAACGCGCTGCGCCGCGACCGGGTCGCCGCCGCCCGTGCGAAGGGCTACCGGCTCGCCTCGTACGTGAGCAGCCGCGCCACGACGTTCCCCGGGTTCGTGCACGGCGAGAACTGCTTCATCCTGGAAGACAACACGATCCAGCCCTTCGCCACCGTCGGCGAGAACGTGACGCTGTGGAGCGGCAACCACGTCGGCCACCACAGCCGCATCGGGGACCATTGCTTCGTCGCGTCGCACGTGGTGATCTCCGGCGGCGTCGTGATCGGCGAGCAATGCTTCGTCGGCGTCAACGCGACGATCCGGGATCATGTCCGGGTCGGGGACCGCTGCGTGCTCGGGGCGGGCGTGCTGCTGACCGAGGACGCCGAGCCCGGCGGCGTGTACGCGGCCCAGGCGAGCGAACGCTCGCGTGTCCCGAGCCACCGGCTGCGCCGGATATGAGCGCGGGGATGCACTGGCGCAGGCTGGGACGGGTCTACTGCCCGGAGGGCGTTGCCCCGTGGATGGTGTCCCATGCGGCGAATCCGGTCGCCGTGCCCGTCGAAGGCGACCTGCACCGGATCTTCTTCTCGACGCGCGACGCCGCCAACCGCTCGAGCATCGCCTGGCTCGAGGTCGACCTGCGCGACCCGACCCGCGTGCTGCGGGTCTGCGATCGCCCCGCGCTGGCGCCCGGCGAACTCGGGACCTTCGACGACAGCGGCTGCTCGATCGGCAGCGTGCACGTCGAGAACGGCCGATGGACGTTGTGGTACATGGGCTGGAACCTCGGCGTGACCGTGCCGTGGCGCAATGCGATCGGGCTGGCGCACAGCGAGGACGGCCTGGACTTCCGCAGGCACGCTCCGGCGCCGATCATGGACCGCTCGGCCGAGGATCCGTTCACGCTGTCGTATCCATGGGTACTGCGCGACGCCGAGGGCTACAGGATGTGGTACGGCTCGAACCTGACATGGCGGCGCGAGCACGGTGACCTGGAGCACATGCTCAAGTCGGCGCGTTCGGACGACGGTGTCCGCTGGCGTCGCGACGGGCGCGTGGTCGTCCCGTCCCCGCCTGGCGGTGCGCGTGCATTCTCTCGCCCTTGCGTGGTCCGGGATCCCGATGCGTGGCGGATGTGGTACTCGTTCCGCGGCGCGCGGTACCGGATCGGCTACTCGGAGTCGGCGGACGGGGAGAGCTGGATCCGAGGCGACGATCGCGCCGGCATCGACGTCTCGCCGGGAGACTGGGATGGCGACGAGATCGCCTATCCGACCGTGTTCGACCACGCGGGACGCCGTTACCTGCTCTATTGCGGCAACGGCTACGGGCGCACCGGCTTCGGCATCGCCGTGCTCGGGGATTGAACCGGTGCGCCTGATGCGCTACGGACTCGTCGGCGTGGCGAGTAACCTCGCGGGCTACCTCGCCTACCTCGCGCTCACCGGGCTCGGCGGCGAACCGAAGACCACGATGAGCGCGCTCTACGTCGTCGGCGCGACGGTCGGCTATCTCGGACACCGCGGCTGGACCTTCGGCGGCGGCGCAGCCGTGCGGCGCTCGCTGCCGCGCTACCTGCTCGCCCACGGCCTCGGCTATGCGCTCAACCTCGCGCTGCTGTGGGGCCTGCACGATCGGGCCGGGCTGCCCCATCAGGCGGTCCAGGCGGCGGCGATCCTGGCGGTCGCGGCCGTGCTCTACGTGGTGCTCGGCCGGTACGTCTTCGCCCCCGAGGGCCCGGCGGCGCGATGATCCGCTGCCCGCGATGTCGTCTCGAGCACCCGGACCGCGAGCCGGGCTGCCCCGGGTGCGGATTCGCGCCGGCGTCGATCGGCGGCTTTCCCGCATGGGCGCCCGAGCTCGCCGGGAACGGCGAGGGCTTCAGGCCGGAGTACTTCGAGCGACTGGCGACACTGGAAGGCGGCCATTTCTGGTTCCGCGCGCGCAACGTGCTGATCGGATGGGCGATCGGCGCGCACTTCCCCCGGGCGCGCGACTATCTCGAGCTCGGCTGCGGCACCGGCTATGCGCTGGCCGGGATCGCACAGCGCTTCCCGGCGATGCGGCTCACCGCATCGGAGCTGCTGTCCGCCGGGCTCGCGTTCGCCGCAGCGCGGGTGCCGACCGCGAGGCTGCTCCAACTCGACGCCCGTTCGCCCCCATGGGTCGAGGAGTTCGACCTGGTCGGCGCCTACGACGTGCTCGAGCACATCGACGAGGACGAGCGCGTGCTGCGAGGCATCCGCGAATCGCTGCGCCCGGGGGGCGGCGTGGTCCTCACGGTGCCGCAGCACCCCTGGCTCTGGAGCGAATCCGATCGCTACGCGTGCCACGTGCGCCGCTATCGACGCGGCGAGCTCGAGCGCAAGCTCGAGGCGGCCGGTTTCCGGGTGCTTCGCTCGAGCTCGTTCGTCACGCTGCTGCTGCCGCTGATGGCGGCCTCGCGACTGCGCCCCGCGACAGGCTCGGCCTACGACCCGATGGCCGAGTTCAGGATCCCGACGGCGATCAATCGTGCGCTCGAGGGTATGCTGCGCCTCGAGATCGGCGCGATCCGGCTGGGCTGTTCGCTGCCGGTCGGCGGATCGCGCCTCGTGGTCGCTGTCCGCGACGACGCTCCTGCAACTCGATGACGGACGCTGCAGTGTCGAACGATCCGAACGCGATTCCCTTCAACTGGCCGTACATGACCGGCAAGGAGCTGTACTACATCGCCGAGGCGCACTTCGGCGGACGGCTCGCCGGAGACGGACCGTTCACCCGGCGCTGCCACGCGTGGCTGGAGGCGCTGACCGGCGCCCGCCGCGCGCTGCTCACCCATTCCTGCACGGCTGCGCTCGAGATGTCCGCACTGCTGCTGGATCTCGAGCCGGGCGACGAGGTGCTGATGCCGTCCTATACCTTCGTGTCGACCGCAAACGCGTTCGTGCTGAGGGGCGCGGTGCCGGTGTTCGTCGACATCCGCGAGGACACGCTGAACCTGGACGAACGGCTGCTCACGGATGCGATCGGGCCGAGGACCCGCGCGATCGTGCCGGTCCACTACGCCGGGGTCGCCTGCGAGATGGACACGATCCTCTCTCTCGCGTCGCGCCACGGCCTGTCGGTCGTCGAGGACGCCGCGCAGGGCGTGATGGCGCGCTATCGCGGCCGGGCGCTGGGTGGCATCGGGCACCTGGGGACGTTCAGCTTCCACGAGACCAAGAACATCATCTCGGGCGAAGGCGGCGCGCTGCTCGTGAACGATCCCGCGCTCGTCGAGCGTGCCGAAGTGATCCGCGAGAAGGGCACGGATCGCAGCCGCTTCTATCGCGGCCTGGTTGACAAGTACACCTGGCGCGACCTGGGATCCTCGTTCCTGCCCGGCGAGCTGACCGCCGCGTTCCTGTTCGCGCAGACCGAGGAGGCGCAGCGGATCACCGACGCGCGGATGGCGGCATGGCGTCACTACCACGCGCTGCTCGAGCCGTTCGAGCGTGACGGTCGGCTCAGGCGCCCCGTGGTCCCCGAGCACTGCGAGCACAACGCGCACCTGTACTACGTGCTGCTGCCCGGCGCCGCCGAACGCGATGCCGCGATCGAGCGCATGCGAGCCGCCGGCATCTGGGCAGTGTTCCACTATGTCCCGCTGCATTCGTCCGATGCCGGCACCCGCTTCGGGCGTGCGGCCGGAAGGCTGCCGGTCACGGATTGCGTGTCGGGCCGGCTGCTGCGCCTGCCCCTGTGGATGGGGATCTCGCAGGACCAGCAGCAGCGCGTCGTCGACACGCTGATGCGCGGGCTCGTGCCCGCGCGAGGCTGAGTCGCCGGCTGTCCGCCCGCTCAGCCGAACATCGCCGCGAGCGCGGTGCCCGGGTCCGTCGCCCGCATGAACGCCTCGCCGACGAGGAACGCACCGACGCCGGCCTCGCGCATCGTGCGCACGTCGTCGCGCGTGAGGATCCCGCTCTCGGTGACGACGAGCCGGTCGGCCGGGATGCGGTGCAGCTGCGACAGCGTGGTCTCGAGGCTCACGTCGAAGGTGCGCAGGTCGCGGTTGTTGATCCCGACCAGCGGCGTGCGCAGCCGCAGCGCGCGATCGAGCTCGTCCGCGTCGTGGACCTCGACCAGCACGTCCATGCCCAGCCCGAGCGCGCAGGCCTCGAGTTCGGCGAGGCGCGCGTCGTCGAGCGCGGCGACAATCAGCAGCACGCAGTCGGCGCCCCAGCAGCGCGCCTCGTAGACCTGGTACGGATCGACGAGGAAGTCCTTGCGCAGGGCAGGCAGCGCGCAGGCCGCGCGCGCCGCGCGCAGGTACTCCGGCGCGCCCTGGAAGAAGCGCACGTCGGTCAGCACCGACAGGCACGCGGCGCCGCCGCGCGCGTAGCTCGCGGCGATCGCGGCGGGGTCGAAGTCCTCGCGCAGCACGCCCTTGCTCGGGCTCGCCTTCTTGACCTCTGCGATCACGGCGGCGCGGCCGTCGGCGATCCGGGCGCGCAGCGCGGCCTCGAAGCCGCGCGTGCGAAGCGCCGGGTCGGCGCCGGCGGCGGCCTCGGCCTCGCGGCGGATCGCCTCGAGCGGCACGCGCGCGCGGGCCGCGGCGACCTCCTCGTCCTTGACCGCGAGGATCCTCGCGAGGACATCGGACCGCTGCGGCGCGTTCATGCCTGCGGCGGCGCGTAGCGCTTCGTCTGCGCGACGAACTGCTCGAGCTTCGCGCGGGCCGCGCCCGAGGCGATCGTCTCGCGGGCCTTCTCGATGCCGGCGGGGATCGACGGCACGAGGTTCGCGGCGTACAGCGCGGCGCCCGCGTTCAGCGTGACGATCTCGCGGGGCGTGCCGGGCACGTCGTCGAGCGCCTCGAGCAGCATCGCCTTGGACTCGGCCGCGTCGGCGACCTTGAGGCCGCGGTTCGACACCATCGACAGGCCGAAGTCCTCGGGGTGGATCTCGTACTCGCGGATCTCGCCGTTCTTCAGCTCGCCGACCATCGTCGCGGCGCCGAGCGACACCTCGTCCATGCCGTCCTTGCCGTAGACGACGAGCACGTGGTCGGCGCCCAGCTGCTTCATCACGCGGACCTGGATGCCGACCAGGTCCGGGTGGAACACGCCCATCAGCGTGTTCGGTGCCGACGCCGGATTGGTCAGCGGGCCGAGGATGTTGAAGATGGTGCGCACGCCGAGTTCGCGGCGCACCGGCGCGACGTTCTTCATCGCCGGGTGGTGGTTCGGCGCGAACATGAACCCGATGCCGGTCGCGGCGAGGCACTCGGCGACCTGCTCGGGCGTCAGCATGATGTGCGCGCCCAGCGCCTCGAGCACGTCGGCCGCGCCCGAGCGCGAGGACACGCCGCGGTTGCCGTGCTTGGCGACCCTGGCGCCCGCGGCGGCCGCGACGAACATCGAGGCGGTCGAGATGTTGAAGGTGTGCGAGCCGTCGCCGCCGGTGCCGACGATGTCGACGAAGTGCGGCGTCGTCGGCACCTCGACCTTCGCCGAGAACTCGCGCATCACCTGCGCGGCGGCGGCGATCTCGCCGATCGTCTCCTTCTTCACGCGCAGGCCGGTCAGGATCGCGGCGGTCATCACGGGCGACATCTCGCCGCTCATGATCATCCGCATCAGCCTGAGCATCTCGTCGTGGAAGATCTCGCGGTGCTCGATCGTCCGCTGCAGCGCTTCCTGGGGGGTGATGGGCATGGGGGTCTCCTTGACGGGGGTGCGGGTCGCGCGCTCAGGCGGCGAGGAAGTTGCGCAGCAGCGCGTGCCCGTGCTCGCTGGCGACGGATTCGGGATGGAACTGCACGCCCTCGACCGGCAGCGTGCGGTGGCGCAGGCCCATGACCTGGCCGTCGCCGCTCTCGGCGGTGACCTCGAGGCAGTCGGGCAGCGAGTCGCGCTCGACCACCAGCGAGTGGTAGCGCGCGACCTCGAAGCGGCGCGGCAGGTCGCGGAACACGCCTTCGCCGGTGGTGTCGATCGCGTCGGTCTTGCCGTGCATCACCTGCCTCGCACGGACCACGCGGCCGCCGAAGGCCTGCCCGATGGCCTGGTGGCCGAGGCACACGCCGAGGATCGGCACGCGCCCGGCGAAGCGCAGGATGACCGCCAGCGAGATGCCGGCCTCGTCGGGCGTGCACGGGCCGGGGGAGATCACGATGCGGTCCGGCGCGAGCGCTGCGACGTCGTCGACGTCGATCGCGTCGTTGCGGACGGTGCGGACCGTCTGGCCGAGCTCGCCGAAGTACTGGACGAGGTTGTAGGTGAAGGAGTCGTAGTTGTCGATCATCAGCAGCATGGGCTCGCTCCCGTCGGGGCCGGCCGCGGGGCCGGTGTTCGTCCTGCTCGGGTCCGTCGCGCGCATCGTGGCCGGGCGGTGTGCCGCGGCGGTGCGGGGGACGGGGTGCGCCGTGGATCGCGGGCGCGCGCGGGCGGGGTCGTTCAGGCGGCAGGCTTGCGCCAGCGCCAGGAGCGGAAGGACTGCAGGCGAGCGGATGCGGCGTGCATGCGCGGATTATGGCCGCGCCGGTACGATGGCGCAAATCGGCCGCGCCGCCGGCGCGCCGCTACCGGAGGTGCCCCGATGAACCGAATCGCCCTGGCCGTCCTGCCCCTGCTCGCCGCGCTCGGCTGCGCGGCGCCCCCGGCCTCCGGGCCGACCACAGTCCGCGAGATGCCCGGCGTCGCACGAGACGGCGCCGGTGCCGCCTGCGCGGGCGACCTGCAGTCGTGCGACCGCACGACGACCTGCTGCAGCGGTCTGGTCTGCCAGCCGAACGGCCGACTCGGCCAGATGTGCCAGCGGCCGTTTCCTTGAGGCCCGCCGATGCAGCGGGCCGACGCCCGCTGCGCCTGACCGCCGCGCTCGCGGCCGCGCTGCTCGCGGTCGGCTGCGTGGCCGGCCCCGGCGACCCGCCCGCCGGAGCGCCGGCCGACGCACCACGGCTGCCGGGCGTGTCGGACCGGACCGGCTCCCCCGCGGCATGCCGCGGCGACCTGCAGTCGTGCGCGAACGGCGAGACCTGCTGCGCAGGCCTCGTCTGCGCGCCGCACGGGCGCTTCGGACAGCTCTGCCGACGACCTGCGGTCTGAACCGGCGGGGGCCTGCTCCCGAGCGCCCCGAGCATGACCCCACGCCTGCCACCCGTCGGGTGGGCCCGAGCCGTGGTGCGCACGCCGCGCGGCGTGCGTCGCGCATCGCCGAACCGACGAACAGCCGCACCGCATCGCCGCTGACCTCACGGCATCCGCGCCGAACGCTCGGACAGCGCCGCGCCACCGCCGCAATCGCGACCGCTCGCCCGCGGCCCCGACCTCTCGGCCTCGCGGGGCCCTCGCCGCCGGTACCGCTCCCGCGACCGCCGGGCTGCAGGCCCGATACCGTCCGTCGACGCGTCGATAGCGTCGTGGTCGTTCCGGATGCGGGAGCGATGGGTGCGACGGCGAGTGCGGATCGGCAGGACGACGGTGGGCGCGGCGTGGATCGCGGCGACCCTCGCCGCATGCGGCGGCGGCGGTGGCGACGGCGCATCGGGCTCCCCGTCGACGGGCGCGCCCGCGGCTGCACCGGCGACCGCGGCGAGCGCACCCGCGGCGCCGGCCGCGGCGTCCACGACGCCGGCGACCTCGACGCCGGCGACCTCGACGCCGGCGACCTCGACGACCACGCCGACCGGCTCCGCCGCGACGCCGACGTCCGAGAAGACCTTCCCCGATCGCGTCGTCGAGGCGCTCAACGCCGCGCGCGCGGTGCCGCGCTCCTGCGGCGGCACGGCCTTCCCGGCCGCGGGCCCGCTCAGGTGGCAGGCGCAGACCGAGCAGGCCGCGCTCGCTCAGGCGCAGTACCTGCAGCAGAACAACCTCTTCACCCACACCGGCGCGAACGGCTCGAGCGTCGGCGACCGGCTCACCGCGACCGGCTACACGTGGCAGTCGGTCGGCGAGAACCTCGCGGCCGGCTATACCGACTTCGCGGCCGTGCTCCAGGGCTGGATCGACAGCCCCGGCCACTGCGTCAACGTGATGAACGGCAACTACGTGGACGTCGGCGTCGTGCTCGTGCAGGGCACCTCGTCGAACACCTACCGCACCTACTGGGCGATGGTGCTCGGCCGGCCGCGCTGATCCCCCCGGGGCGCTGCGCCCGCCTGTAGGACGATCGGCCGTACGACGCGCGGCTTGACGCGGCGCAAACCTGCGAACCCTCGGCGCGTTAGCGTGTGGACACACCACACCGTCGCGAAAGGCGCCCGCCGTGCTCGAAACCATCGCCGTCATCCTCGTCGTGCTCTGGCTGCTCGGCCTGGTGAGCTCCTATACGATGGGAGGGCTGATCCACCTGCTGCTCGTGATCGCGATCGTGGTGATCCTGCTGCGGGTGATCCAGGGACGGCGCGTGTAGCGTCGGCACCGGCACATCACACACGAAAGGGGAATCCGCACCATGGCAACCAGGGATGCGTATCGGCAGAAGCTCGAGGCACAGCTCGCCGAATGGGATGCACGGCTCGACACCTTCTCCGCCCGCGCGAAGCGCGCGAGCGCCGAAGCCCGGATCGACTACGAGAACGATCTGCAGGCCCTGCGACGGCAGCGAAGCGCGGCGGCCGAGTCGCTCTCGGAACTGGGCCGGCGCAGCGAGGATGCGTGGCAGGACATGAAGGCCGGCACGGAGAAGGCGTGGGACGACCTGGCCAAGGCGCTCGACCGGGTCGCCGCCCGGTTCAAGTGAGCCCCGCTGCCCGCGGGACCGGTCGCTTGCGCCGCCATCCCGCGGGCACCTGCCGCTCCACGTCGCGAAGGTTCATAACTCGCGCGTGAACCCTTCCTCGACGAGTTCCGCCGCGCGCAGCACCGCGCGTGCCTTGACCTCGGTCTCCTGGAACTCCGCCTCGGGCACCGAGTCGTAGACCACGCCGGCCGCGGCCTGCACGTTGAGCACGCCGTCCTTCAGCACGCCGGTGCGGATCGCGATCGCGACGTCCATCTCGCCCGACCACGACAGGTAGCCGCAGGCGCCGCCGTAGATGCCGCGCTTGACCGGCTCGAGCTCGTCGATGATCTCCATCGCACGGACCTTCGGCGCGCCGGTGAGCGTGCCCGCAGGGAAGGTCGCGCGCAGCACGTCGATCGCGTCGAGCCCCGGCACCAGCATCCCCTCGACGTTCGAGACGATGTGCTGCACGTGCGAGTACTTCTCGATGACCATCCGGTCGGTGACCTTCACCGTCCCGACCTGCGCGATGCGGCCGATGTCGTTGCGCGCGAGGTCGATCAGCATCAGGTGTTCGGCGCGCTCCTTCGGGTCGGCGAGCAGCTCGGCGGCGAGCGCGTCGTCCTGCGCGGGCGTCAGGCCGCGCCTGCGCGTGCCCGCGATCGGCCGGATCGTCACCTTCGTGCCCTGCGGCACCACGCGGCCTTGCGCGTCGGCGGCCTCGACCGACTCCTGCCGCACCAGGATCTCGGGCGATGCGCCGATCACCTGGAAGCCGCCGAAGTCGTAGTAGTACATGTAGGGCGACGGGTTGATCGAGCGCAGTGCGCGGTACAGCGACAGCGGCGCATGCGCGTAGGGCTTCCTCAGGCACTGGCCGACCTGCACCTGCATCACGTCGCCGGCGACGATGTACTCCTTCGCGCGCGCGACGGCCGCGAGGTAATCGGTGCGCGCGAACTCGCGGCGGATCTCGCCCTCCGGCAGCGCCTGGTCCTCGGGCTCGACCGCGGGCTGCGCCAGCCGCGCCTGCAGTTCGCGCAGCCGGCGCTTCGCGCGGGCGTAGGCGTCGGGCTGCGACGGGTCGGCATAGACGAGCAGGTAGAGCTTGCCGCGCAGGTTGTCGACGATCGCGAGCTCGTCGACGAGCAGCATCAGCACGTCGGGCGTGCCGATCGGGTCGGGCTTGGTCGAAGGCCCGAGCCGCGGCTCGATCCAGCGCACGACGTCGTACGCGAAGTAGCCGGCGAGTCCGCCCGGGAAGCGCGGCAGCCCGGGACGCAGCGCGACCTTGAAGCGCGCGTGGTAGGCGCGCACGAACTCGAGCGGATCGCCGGTCGCGGTCTCGACGACCTCGCCGTCGCGGACCACCTCGATCGCCTCGCCGCTCGCGCGCAGCAGCGTGCGCGCCGGCAGGCCGATGAACGAGTAGCGCCCGAAGCGCTCGCCGCCGACGACCGACTCGAGCAGGAAGCTGTTCGCGCGCTTCGTGCGGTCGATCAGCTTCACGTACAGCGACAGGGGCGTGTCGAGGTCGGCGAGGCACTCGGCGAGCAGCGGGATCCGGTTGTAGCCCTGGGCGGCGAGCGCCCGGAATTCGATCTCGGTCATGCATCCCTCACGGATCGGCCCGCGGCGTGGCGACGGGCGGGCGATGGAACGACGGTTCGTCCGGTGCGCGCGGCGCGCGACCGGGGCGGCGCGGGATCAGGTCCGGCGCCGCCACAGGCAGGACCGCCAGGTCCTGACGAAGACGAACTCGTTCGGGCGATGCATGGTGCGCGCGGGGCTCCGTGGCCGCGGGGCGCGTCGCTCAGCGGATCGGGTCGATCCGGGAGGCGGCCTCCAGCAGCGAGGCGACTATACCATCCGTGTCCAGCGACCTGACGTCGCGGCCCTCGTTGTAGCCGTAGGGCACGGCGAGCACCGCCATGCCGGCGGCTCGCGCGGCGAGCGCGTCGTTGACCGAGTCGCCGATCGCGATCACCTCGTGCGGCGCGGCGCCGAGCGCGCCCGCGGCGTGCAGCATCGGCATCGGGTCGGGCTTCTTGCGCGGCAGCGCGTCGCCGCCCAGCACCAGCTCGAAGTCGGCCCGCATCCCGCAGCGCTCGAGCAGCGGGTCGGCGAAGACCTGCGGCTTGTTGGTCACGCACGCGAGCCTGAGCCCCATCGCGCGCATCGCGTCGAGGCCCTCGCGCACGCCGTCGTAGGGCCGCGCGTGGCGGCCGTTCTCGACCGTGTAGTGCCGCGCGAACGCCGCCGCGCCGCGCGCGTGCAGCGCCGAGTCGACGCGCGCCTCGAGCCCGCCGCCGAGCGCGCGGTGCACCAGCACGTCGGCGCCCTTGCCGACGTAGGACGCGACGACCGGCTCGGGCAGCGTGTCGCGACCAAGCTCGGCGAGCATCAGGTTGACCGCTGCGGCCAGGTCGGCGACGGTGTCGAGCAGCGTGCCGTCGAGGTCGATGACGACCGCACGCGCGCGCAGCCTCGACGGCCGGGCGCTCACCAGCCCTTGCCCCGAGCGGCCGCGCCGCGCAGCCGCTCGACGACGCCGCGGTAGCCGCCGTCCGGATCGGGCGCGCCGAACACCGCCGAGCCCGCGACGAAGGTGTCGGCGCCCGCGGCCGCGATCGCGCCGATGTTGTCGACCTTCACCCCGCCGTCGATCTCGAGCCAGATCGGTTGCCCGCCGGCCGCGACGTGCGCGTCGATGCGCCGGCGCACCTCGCGCAGCTTGGGCAGCGCCGAGTCGATGAAGCCCTGCCCGCCGAAGCCCGGATTGACGGACATCAGGAGCACCATGTCGAGGCGGTCCATCACGTGGTCGAGCCAGCCGACCGGCGTGGCCGGGTTCAGCACCAGCCCGGCCCTGCAGCCCGCGTCGCGGATCGCCTGCAGCGTGCGGTCGACGTGGCGCGAGGCCTCGGGGTGGAACGTGATCAGGTCGGCGCCCGCCTTCGCGAACTCGAGCGCGAGCGCGTCGACCGGCTCGACCATCAGGTGCACGTCGATCGGGATCGTCACGTGCGGGCGGATCGCCTTGCACACCATCGGGCCGATGGTGAGGTTGGGCACGTAGTGGTTGTCCATCACGTCGACGTGGACGAGGTCGGCGCCGCCCGCCTGCAAGGCGCGCACCTCCTCGCCGAGTCGGGCGAAGTCGGCCGACAGGATGCTCGGAGCGATGCGCAGGGTCTTGTCCATCGACGGGGTCCGATTCACTAGAATCCGATTGTACGGGGAGAGCACATCGTGGCCAGCGAGAAGAGATATGCCGTGCGGATCGCCGCGCAGAGCCGCTACCTTCCGGAGCAGTCGAACCCGGACCAGGGCGTCTACGCGTTCGCCTACACGATGACGATCACCAACGCGGGCGACGTGCCGTCGCAGCTGGTCAGCCGACACTGGGTGATCGAGGACGGCAACGGCCGCGTCAAGGAGGTCAAGGGGCTCGGGGTCGTCGGGCACCAGCCGCTGCTGCGGCCCGGCCAGTCGTTCGAGTACACCAGCGGCAGCCAGATCGACACGCCCACCGGCAAGATGCACGGCAGCTATTTCTTCGTCGCCGAGGACGGCACGCGCTTCGACGCACCGATCGAGACGATCGAGCTCGCGATGCCGCGCACGCTGCACTGACGGCGGCGCGCGCTACTTCTTGCCGCGCATCGTCCACCAGACGATCAGCAGCACCATCGTGACCGCGGCGCCGGCCTCGAGATAGATCACCCACATGACGCGTTCCCCATCGGTGAGGGCGGCGATCATAGCCTGCGCGATCGCGGTGCTCGCCGGTTGTGCGGCACCGACCGGGGACGTGCGCGCGCCGGCGCCCGCGGCGCTGCCCGCCGCCGGGCCGCTGCCGCCGCCGCGGCCCGTCGAACCCGCCTCGCTGCCCGGATGGGCCGCGGACCCGCTCGACGGCCTGGGCGCCGCGATCGTGCGCCAGTGCACGATGCGCGCGCCGCCGGCGCCCTGGCCCGTGCTGTGCGCCGAGTTCGCGGCGCTGCCGCGGCCCGCGCCCGACGCGATGCCGATGCGCGATGCGCTGCGCGGCTGGCTCGCGACGCGGCTCGAGGCCTGGCCGCTGCGCGACGCGAAGGGCGGCACCGAGGGCCTCGTGACCGGCTACTACGAGCCGCTGATGACCGGCAGCCGCACGCGCGAGTCGGCGTCGCAGGCGCCGCTCTACGCGCGGCCCGCCGACCTGCTGACGATCGAGCTCGCCGGCGTCGAGCCGAAGCTCGCGGGCCTGCGCCTGCGCGGCCGCGTGCAGGGCACGCGCGTCGTGCCGTACCACGACCGCGCCGAGATCGAGACCACGCGGCCGCTGGCCGGCAACGAGCTCGTCTGGGTCGACGATCCGGTCGACGCGTTCTTCCTCGAGATCCAGGGCTCGGGCCGCGTGCGGCTGCGCGACGGCACGACGCTGCGCGTCGGCTACGCGGACCAGAACGGCCACCCCTACCGCGCGATCGGGCGCAGCCTGATCGACCGGGGCGCATTGAAGCCGGACGAGGTGACCGCGCCGGCGATCCGCCGCTGGCTGCGCGAGCACCCCGCGCAGGCGCCCGAGGTGATGCGGACGAACCCGAGCGTGGTGTTCTTCCGCGAGCTGCCCGTGCCGCCGCCGGCGCCGCCCGGCGAGCCCGAGCCCGGTCCGCCCGGTTCGCTCGGCGTGCCGCTCACGCCGATGCGCTCGCTCGCGGTCGACCGCTCGGTGGTGCCGCTCGCGACGCTGGTGTGGCTCGACACGACGCATCCGGTCGACGGCCGCCCGATCCGCCGCGCGATGGCGGCGCAGGACACCGGTGGCGCGATCGCGGGCAGCGTCCGCGCCGACTTCTTCTGGGGCTTCGGCGCCGAGGCCGAGCGCGCCGCCGGCGAGATGCGCGCGCGCGGCCGGATGTGGATGCTGTGGCCGCGCGGCGAGACGCCGCCTACCCTCGCCCGGTGATCGGCAGGCGGCCGGCGTTCATCTCGGCCATCAGCGCGATCGACGCGTCGTCGACCATCAGGTCGCAGAACAGCGTGCGTTCCGCGGCGAGCCCGTCGGCGAGCCCCTGCGACGCGGCCATCCGCACCAGGCGCTTGACGTGCCCGACCGCGCGCGGCGGCAGCGCGGCGAGCCGATGCGCGAGCGCGAGCGCGGCCGGCTTCACCGGCCCCTCGACGACCTCGTCGACGAGCCCGAGGTCGGCCGCGCGGGCGGGCGCCCAGGTGCGTCCGAGCAGCAGCGAGCGCATTGCCACGCCGGGGCCGACGAGGCGCGTGAGCCGCTGCGTGCCGCCGGCGCCGGGCAACAGGCCGATGTTCACCTCGGGCAGGCCGATCGGATAGTCGCCGGCCTGCGCGAGCCGCAGGTCGCACGCGAGCGCGAGCTCGAAGCCGCCGCCCATCGCGACGCCGTCGATCGCCGCGACGAAGGGCCGCGGGTTCTCCTCGATGCGTCGCACGCAGCGCAGGTAGGCCGACTCGGGCACCGGCCGCTCGAGGGAGAACGCGAGGCCGCGTGCCGCCATCTTCCTTGCACGCGCCTCGAGCGTCTTGACATCGTAGTGCCGCACGAACACGCCCTGCCCCGTGCCGGTGACGACGACCGCGCGGACCGCGGGGTCCGCGTCGATCGCGTCGAGCGCCGCCTCGAGCTCGCGCTCGCTCGCCTCGTCGAGGCAGCCGCCCGCATCGTTGACCATCGTCACGACCGCGATATGCTGGCCGTCCCGTTCCAACCTGACCCGCTCGCCGTGCATCCGCTGCTCTCCCGCCTGAAGGTGCCGCTGGTGGCGGCCCCGATGTTCCGCGTGTCGGGGCCCGACCTGGTGATCGCCGCCGCGCGCGCCGGGGCCGTCGGCGCGTTCCCGACGCTGAACGCCCGCACGTCCGCCGACCTCGACGCGTGGCTCGACCGGATCGCGCGCGAGACCGCCGACGCGTCCGGCGTGCCCGCCGCGAACCTGATTCTGCACCCGTCGAACGCGCGCCGCGACGAGGACCTGCGCGCCGTGGTCCGCCACCGCGTGCCGGTGGTGATCGCGTCGGTGGGTGCGCCGGACCCGGTGATCGGCCCGGTGCACGACTGCGGCGGCGTCGTGCTCGCCGACGTCGCGACCGTGCGCCACGCCCGTCGCGCGGCCGCGGCCGGCGCCGACGGGCTGGTGCTGCTGACCGGGGGCGCGGGCGGCAACACCGGCTGGCTCAACCCGCTCGCGTTCGTCGCCGAGGTGCGCACGTTCTTCGACGGGATCGTCGCGGTCGCGGGCAGCGTCACCGAGGGCCGCCAGCTGCACGCGCTGCAGGTCGCGGGCGCCGACCTCGGCTACGTCGGCACGCCCTTCGTCGCGACGCACGAGAGCATGGCCGACGACGCGTACAAGGCCGGGATCGTCGCGGCGGGCGCCGACGACATCGTCGTCACCGACGCGGTGACCGGCATTCCGGCGAGCTTCGTGAAGGGGCGGCTGCAGGAGCTCGGCTGGCTCGACGAGCGCGGCGTGCCGGTGGCGAAGCGCACGCTCGACATCGCAGGCTGGAAGCCGGGCGCCTGGAGCGCCGGCCAGGGCGTGGGCGGCGTGCGCGACGTGTGCGGCGCGGCCGAGCGCGTCGAGCGGTTCAGGGCGCAGTACGAGGCGAGCGTCGCGGCGCAGCGGCGCTGAACGCGGATGCGCCGCGGCCGGCGTGCGGCTCGGACGCCCGGCCGCGCCCGTCAGGAGGCCTTGCCGTTCTCGTCGATCAGCTTGATGAGCTGCGCCGCGGGCACGCCACCCGGCACCCGCTTGCCGTTCGCGAAGAAGATCGTCGGCGTGCCGGTGATCCTCAGCTTGCGGCCGAGCTCGGAGACCTTCGCGACGGGGTTGTCGCAAGCGCCCTTGTTGTCCGGCACTTTGCCCTGCAGCATCAGATCGTTCCAGGCCTTCACGCGGTCGGATGCGCACCATGCACGGCGCGCCTTGTCTTCGGAATCGGCCGCGAGGATCGGCAGCGGGAACGTGTAGATGGTCACGTCCTGCATGCTCAACAAGTCGCGGCGCAGGGTGCGGCAGTGCCCGCAGTTCGGATCCTCGAAGACCGCGAGCTGGCGTGTGCCCTTGCCGATGACCTGCTTGATCGCAAGCGACAGCGGCAGGTCCTGGAAGCGGATCGCAGTGATCGCGTCGATGCGCTCCTGCGTCAGGTTGCGGTTCGCCTTCAGGTCGATCAGCTGACCCTCTACGAAGCCGTGCTGGCCCTTCTCGTCGACGTAGATCAGGTCGGTGCCGATCTGCACCTCCCAGATGCCCGCGACCGGCGAGCGGCGCACGCCGTCGACCTTGAAACGGCCCTGCAGCCAGGCCTCGACCGCGGTGCGGACCTGCTGCGCACCGGCGTCGGCGGGCGCGGCGGGCGC
>Ga0315899_10001146_pt1 | contig 30623 bp, 28 predicted proteins | sample LakEriMetagenome_2_FD_203518 | JGI IMG/M metagenome (GOLD analysis project Ga0315899, IMG submission 203518) | Freshwater fungal communities from buoy surface, Lake Erie, Ohio, United States - Buoy 4 MA112 | ecosystem: Environmental > Aquatic > Freshwater > Lake | place: USA: Lake Erie, Ohio...
CCCACCATGATCCTTCATTTTCTGATTGACCTGGTAAGCGGACTTGCCGGGATGAAACGAAAACAATCTCAGTGATCGTCCTCGCATCCAATGGGCGCACCGGGAGGAGGAATCGCATGCAGCGTTGGCTTGGCTTTTTCTGGTGATTTAAACCGATCGATCGCTATTTGCAAGTGTGATTTGTAAACAGGATCAGATGCTGACTTAATCGTCTCCTCCAGGTATTTTTTCAAGGCTGCCAAAGAAGCGCCAAGAGATGCACGCGCTGGGAATGACAACTGCTCATCAACACTGGAAGCCAAAAGATAGGTCAAGAGTATCTGTTCTGTCTGCATTTGAATGGCTCCCTCAACCGATTGCTTTCTGGGGGACTTGAAACTAGCATTGACCAATGCGTTTACCATATCATCCATTCCATATCCTCCGGCATAGGCCTGTTGTGCCAACCGATTGAGACGTTCTGCATTGAAAAGAAAAGAAAGCGGCATGTCGGCAGCCGCTTCAGCAGGTGCCAGTTCATCAAATGCCAATCCCGTTTTCTTTTTAAACAACTCCCTCGTAAACTCATAACCCGCCGGCCTGGGAGGAATGAGCGATGCCAATCCTTTGGGAAGGTTCAAAAATTCAGGATCCAGGCATTTGAGTATTGAAGCCATTGCATTCGCTTGAAGATCTTTTGCAAGAGAGGCTGTCACAACCTGACCATCCCCCTTTAGTGCATAATTGTATTGCATGCCTCCAATGAGCTTGGTAGCTGCTTCCACCTGGTATCGGTGATAGAAATAAACCGGAACCAATACATCTTCCAGGAAGGCCATGGGGGTTCCCTTTCTGATGGTGTTGATACCAAACTGCTGCAACGCCTTTTGTCGGATCTTGATCATTTCTTCCAATTCAACGATGGGCTCTTTTCCATTGTCCCACAAATGGGCTTCCGGATGCAAACCACCGGGTGCGCGTGCATCACGATCGCTGATGAATTTCAGTCCCCTTGCTGCTGCATCTGTGAGTATCTTATGGAGATCAGCCAATTCATTCTTGCTGTTGCTGAGATCTGCATATCCCCAAGTGATCGCTACTTTGTCCCATTCACCGATCTTGTGGTCATACGCATTGGTCACATCAATTTCCCCTTTGGCATTGAACCTGATCAGGGGGTGCGGATAATCCATCACGCTAGATCTGTCTACCACACTGGCTGCATAGTTGTGCATGAGTCCCAGTGTATGTCCAATCTCATGGGCAGAAAGCTGTTCCAGTCTGTCGAGCGACATCTTCAGCATGGGATCATCCTTTAGGGTTTCCTCTTTGAAAGGTGAAACCAATCCCTGAGCAATCATATAATCCTGCCTAACCCTTAAGGAGCCCAATGAAACCTGCCCCTTGATGATCTCTCCTGTTCTGGGATCAACAACGCTGGCTCCATAGCTCCAGCCCCGGGTGGAGCGATGCACCCAGTTGATCATGTTGTAGCGAATGTCCATCGGATCACAACTGTCCGGCAGCAACTTGACAACAAAAGCATTTTTGTATCCCGCTGCTTCAAAGGCCTGGTTCCACCAGTTGCCCCCTTTCAAGAGAGCAGTTCGGATGGGTTCCGGCGTACCGTTGTCGAGATAATATACAATCGGCTTTACAGGCTCACTGACCTTGGCCGAAGGATCTTTTTTGGCCAGTCGGTGTCTGTTGATGTAAAATTTTTCAATAGGCTCCGAAACCGGTGTACTATAATCGAAGAATGAAGTATGGTTGAAGCTGGAGCGGGGATCGAATACACGGGGTTTGTAATTGTTGTCCGGCAACTGCACAAAGGAATGGTGCATCCGCAGGGTGATGGCTTCGGTGGAAGGTACAACCGGCTGAAGATAGTTTCCGGCAAATCCATCTGAATTGACCAATGTGATGGTGGCTTCCAGTTCAGTATTTAACGGAAAATTTTTACAGGCTTGAAAATACATAGCCGACCGGTTGCGATCAAGGGTATAATTTCCCTGTTGCATTCTTCTGATCCTGTTGGCTGCCTGCATGGCATCGCGTGTCAGAAATTCCGTTGCATCCACCAACACTGCATTGCCGGTTTCTGCTTCTGCGGTGAAACCCCAGAGTGTAGATTTCGCAAAGGCCAGCTCAACCCTTTCTCTTTCTTTGGCAGATTCACTGTTGGCACGATAGGCATAATTGGGTTCGGTCATCAAAACCTTTTTACCAACCTTGGTAAACTTGACGATCCTTCCTCCACCCAACAATCCTCTATCGAGTCCTATATCATTGGAGCCAAGACCAGAAGGCAGCGACATCACATAGAGCAATTCCTGGTCTAGCTTGTTGATCTCTATAAAGAGTTTACCATTTTGATCATCTCTGTAAACAGGCAGGTATCCATCCATTTTCATCATGGCCTTTGTTTTCTCAGCAATGGAAGGCAAGGATTGAGAGATGGCGATCGCGGGCAATGCCAGCAATAAGAAGAACAATTGCTTCATGTAGTTGAATGTTTTAATGTTGATCATTGGATGCCGGGTTGTTTGTTGGGGCCGGATTTTTTCTTCGCTTCATCGACCATGGCTTTCACATCGGCCAATAGTTTTTTGGCGTCATAGACGATGCCGTCTTTGATGGTGTATTTGACACCTCCTTTTCTGACTACTTCATTTTTTTCATTCAGGTAGACGGCACCCATCCCATACAGGTATTGCAGATTTTCAAGAGGGTTGGCATCGATGACCACCAGGTCTGCTAACTTGCCCACTTCAATCGAACCCAGGTCTTTCTCTACACCCAATGCCTGTGCCCCGAAGAGCGTTGCGGATCTTACTACCTCCAGTGGGTGAAAGCCGGCCTCACGGAGCAACTCCAATTCGCGGATGTACCCGAATCCATAGGTCTGATAGATAAAACCATTATCAGATCCTGCTGTCACCCTACCGCCTTTGTTTTTGTATTCATTGATGAAACGCATCCATTTGCGATAGTTCTCCTTCCACTCTACTTCCTGTTCAGTACCCCAGTTGAACCAATAGGAACCGTGAGACTGGCGATTGGGTTCATAAAATTTCCAGAGAGACGGAAGGGTATAATCGTCATGCCATTCCAATCTTCTTGTCTTGTGCAGGTCGCGGTTGGCTTCATAGATATTAAAAGTAGGATCAAGTGTGAAATCCAGTTCCAGCAATCGTTTCATGACAGCATTCCATTTTGGCGATCCGGGTTTGGCGGCTTGCTTCCATAGTTTGCCCGCTTCTTCGAAGCGATGTTGTTCGTTCTGGTAATTGTAATTGAGCGGATACTTTTGAATAGTTTTGTTCACCAGTAATGCCTCCGGCAATCCGTACCAGTGTTCCATGGAGGTCAGTCCCGCTTCTGCAGAGTTCAACACATTCCATCTTGCCACATCCATTTGGGCATGGTGCATACAAGACCGAAGACCGATCTTTTTGTTCTCCCGCAAGGCTGCATCCATGATGGCGGGAGCAGCACCAAAAAATTTGATGCCATCCGCACCCTTCTGTGCATTCTCTCTTACCCAGGCGATGGCCTCCTCTGGTGTATTGATGCCATTCTTGGCACCTTGTCCGAACGCAGTATAGGCAAAGATCCTGGGAGCCGTTATTGTATTGGCCAGGCTTTTTTGTTTTTGATCCAGCACCCAGTCCAGTCCATTGCCGCAGGACGGGTCACGGATGGTGGTAATGCCATGCGCCATCCACAATTTGAAAACGTATTCAGCAGGTGTTCCCTGTGCTGTTCCACCGATATGGCCGTGCATATCAATCAATCCCGGCATGACATACATACCCTGACAATCCAGTTCTTTTCCGCCAGCTTTCAATTTTGGACGGGAAGCTTCGTTGATGGCTAGTCCGGGATACCCGACCGTTTTGACAGAGACGATCCTGTTTTGCTCAATCACAATATCCACCGGACCAATGGGTGGCGCACCGGTGCTGTTGATAAGCGTTGCTCCCCTGAGGATCAATTGAGACCAGGGACCGGATCCTTCCTTTTTTTCCGGAGCCTTGGGGATCTGTGCTTTGACGGCATTGACAAGAAACAAGCCGAGAAGGGTATACAAGAGGAAGATATGTTTTCTCATTGTTTGGGATTGATCGGACAATTTACAAAAAATGTTCGTTTTCTTTGTGTCGCATGAAGATCGAATGTTGGAGTATCGGCAAAGCACATGACCCTGCCATCAGGGAGGCCATTGAGGATTTCACTTCCCGTGTCAACAAATACAATCCTGTCAAATGGCAGATCCTTCCGGTTCCCAAGAACGCAGGGATGCTCAGTGAAATGGACCTGAAAAAACTGGAAGGCAAGATGATTTTGGAGTGGCTGGAAAAAGACAGCATCCTGGTTGCCTTGGATGAATACGGAAAAGAAATCAGTTCCACCGGCTTGGCAGATTTTATTGTCAAGAAAGGGAACATGGGAACCAAAAAAATCGTTTTCCTGATCGGTGGTGCATTTGGCATTGATCCTGCTGTTCTGGAGAGGGCCGATCATCGCATCTCCCTTTCCAAATTGACTTTCCCCCACCAACTTGTTCGCTTGATCCTTATCGAGCAAATCTATCGCGCATATACCATCATCAAAAACGAAAAATATCACCATAGGTGATCCATACACTTTAACCATGAGCATCACATTCCTGATCATCGTTATCACCTGCATCGTTTCCATTCTCGCCTTCAACAGAGAACAAATGAGAGAGGATCTTCTGTTCTGGCCATATAAGATGCAGAAAGAGGGACAGTGGTACCGGTTCATCACCCATGGCGCCTTGCATGCAGACTTCATGCACCTCCTGTTCAACATGATCTCCTTCTATTCCTTTGGTATCGCACTCGAGCAGTACTTTTTCAAAGTATTGTTCGGAGAGCAAACCGGCAGGGCCATGATGGCGCTCTTGTATGTCACCGCGATCATAGCCGCTGTCATTCCTGATTACATCAAACACAGGCATCATTCTTATCACCGATCATTGGGCGCTTCCGGTGCAGTTTCAGCCATTATTTTTTCTGCCATTACGATCAGCCCCAAAATGCCTATCCAATTTTTCTTCATCCCCTTCCCCATCCCAGGATATATTTTTGGATTTGCCTTTTTGATATTGTCTGCCAGCCTCGCAAAAAAAGGCGGCGGGAATATTGGCCACAATGCCCATTTCTGGGGAAGTGTATACGGTGTATTGTTCACCTATGTTGCAGCAAAATTGATTGGGGGCATTGACCTTTTTCAGAATTTCCTACAGACCGTGTTTCACATCTGACAACAAATAGATCGAAGGGATAAACCAAGCTTCAGACGCTGACAACACTTAGACCGTAGAGACAAACCAACCTTCAGACGCTGACAACACTTAGATAGAAGGGATAAAACCAATCTTCAGACAGGGATGTTCCGATGAGCTGATCTTGAACCGATCATCGATGCGCTGGCCAATCACCCAGACAATTTTTTTGTTGGACTCCAGTACCCACTGTTTTTCTTTTTCGGTACGAGACAGTTTGCTATCTGTCAAGAAGCGGGCAATCTTTTTCTTTTTCTTCATGCCCAATGGATAGAAATAATCACCTGTTTTCCAGGGACGGAGGATCAATGGAAATTCAAGCTGGGCCTTGTCAACAAAGGCATGAGCGGGATCTTTGTCAATGGCGCCCTGATGATCTTCCAGCAAGAGCTTGCCGCTGGGAAAATCAATTTCGGATTGCTGCGGATCAACCAGAAGAATAGAGGACCCTGTAGTACGAATGGGATCGATCAGCAACCAGTTTCGGTTTCGCAGCACGCGGTATGTAGCCGATGAAATGAATTTTCCAGTGGGAGCATTCAGGAGTTTCTTGAGTTCTATGATTTGTCCTGAAGAAAAACCAAAGGGACTAAAAACATGGTGCATGACCGAATACAGGGGGACCTGTTTTTGCAGGAGGTTGACAGGTATTGCGATGGAATCTCCCTGTTGTTGGAAAAGTTTTTTTTGAATCTTTTCCAATTCCTTTTCATACACCTGTTCTACTTCTTCCATCCGGTGTGCATTCTCCAGTATATTTTGGCGAACGGCTGGAAAAACTTTTTCGATCATTGGGAGGATCTCCAAACGGAAAAAATTTCGGGTATACTTTGCGGAAAGGTTAGAGCTATCTTCCTCCCATTTCAATTGATGGCGCATGGCATAGGCCGCTAGACTATCCTGTGAGAAAGAAAGCAGGGGCCTTACCCGATGACCATTTTTTTCCTTCATGCCCCTCAAGCCAGCGATGCCTGTTCCCCTGAAAAAATTCATGGCCACGGTCTCTACCTGGTCGTCTGCATGATGGGCTGTAAGCAACCACTTGTTGTGCGCGGTATCATCTTGCAACACTTCCTCAAACCATGTATAGCGCAGTTCTCTGGCAGCTTCCTGAACACCGACTCCCATTTCTTTCATGGCTGACACTGTATCAAATCTTTTGATCTTGACAGGCATACCCCATTCCTCAGCGAGTAACCTGACAAACATTTCATCTCTTTCACTCTCTTCTCCGCGCAATTGGAAATTGACATGCAAGATCTCGAATGAACAACCCATGTTTTTGAGAAGATGCCCCAATACCACTGAATCCATTCCTCCGCTGCAGGCCAAAAAAAGCTTGTCACCCTTTTTCCAGAGCGATGCTGCTTTTGCCTGAAAAAGGCTGGAAACTTCTTCAACAGATTTCATGGTTGATCTATCCATCATAGGTCATCCTCCTTTATCAAGACCAATGCTCCCTTTAGTTCTCTTAAATCGTTGTGGGCGGCAAGACGCTGACAAAATTGGATGCCTTCTTCGTAGACAGCGATGGCTTCATCGATCCTTCCCGCTTTTTCTAATAATTTACCCAAATGATAATAGGTTCCGGTATGATGGGGATCATCCGCCAACAGTGACCGCATCACTTCTTCTGCCTGGCTTTCATTGCCTACCTTTAGGTATTCCATGGCCAAGGCATGTCTGCTGAACATGTCTTCCGGATATTTTTCAATGAAATCCTTCAGCTGGGCAATGCGATCCATCCGTAAAATGATTTTAACTTTGAAGGCAAAAATAGAGCTAAGGGGCAACAATTTGATGTAAATTCGTATCGTAATGAAGAAGATCGAACTGGAAATCATTGCACTCTCCCATTCCATCACCCAAAGCAATTCCTATGCGGTTGTGCTGGGTGAGGTAAATGGACTGAGAAGGCTGCCCATTGTCATTGGCGGATTCGAGGCCCAGGCCATTGCCGTTGCCCTCGAAAAAATGAAACCTACCCGTCCCCTAACCCATGACCTGATGAAGAACTTCATGCTGGCTTTCAACACTGAACTGCACGAGGTGATCATCTCTGACCTACAGGAAGGAATATTCTATTCCAAACTGCTCTGCAGTTCTGAAACAGATACAGTGGAGATTGACTCCAGGACTTCTGACGCACTGGCATTGGCCGTGAGATTTGGTTGTCCTATTTATATCTACGAAAACATCTTTGACATCGCAGGTGTTGAAAACCCAGATCAACCCGCTATTGTGGAAAAACCTCAGGCCACACCGGTTTCCAGCAACCAAGACCTGAAAAACATGCCACTGGAAGATCTGAACATATTGCTCAACGAAGTGCTGGAGCAGGAAGATTATATCAGGGCGATCGCCATACGCGACGAAATCAACCGCAGGAAAAAAGGCTGAGATGGTCATATTTCCCAATGCCAAGATCAACCTGGGTTTGCGAGTGGTAGCCAAGCGTTCAGATGGGTACCACGATCTTGATACTGTTTTCTACCCAATACCCCTCACGGATATACTGGAACTTATCACGAACAAAGAATCCAACCAACCCGAATTTTCTTTTGCCAGCTCCGGCTTGGCCATTCCCGGCGGAACAGATCAAAATCTTTGTTACAAAGCATACCAACTTTTAAAAAAGGATCACCCTGGTCTTCCTTCGATCAAAGTGCATCTGCACAAACAGATTCCGATGGGTGCGGGCCTCGGAGGCGGCTCTTCCGATGGGGCTTTCATGCTGACCCTGCTTAACGAGCAATATGGATTGCAATTGAGCAATGAACAATTGAAAGAATATGCCTTGCAACTGGGCAGTGATTGTCCCTTTTTCATCAACAACCAACCCTGCGCAGCAACCGGAAGAGGTGAGATCATGAAGAACATCGAAATTTCACTCAAAGGCTACCACCTTGTACTGGTATGCCCGGGCATCCATGTGAGCACAAAAGAAGCTTTTCAGAACATTGTTCCCCATGTAGCCAATCCCACCTGCGAAGAAGGAGTCATGCAACCCTTGACTGAATGGAAGAACACCCTCATCAATGATTTTGAAACTCCTGTTTTCAGTTTGTATCCCGCCATCGGTCAAATCAAAAAAAAGTTATACGAAAATGGAGCCGCCTACGCATCCATGACCGGAACGGGTTCTACTGTTTATGGCATTTTTGACCAAGCACCCACGCTTGACAATATTTTCCCTTCGCATTATCAAATCATCCATAATTTCGTTTCATGAACGGAGCCTCACAAAAGGGAATGTATTTTCTACAGCAAAATTTGGATCTGCTGAATCACTAGCTGGCTTTTCCCTTGCCGCTTTGTTTTCATTTCCGTTTCTTATCTCTCAAAAATTTACGATCATGTCTCCCCAAGATTATATTTCGCTCGAAGAGCGATATGGTGCCCATAATTATCATCCCTTGCCGGTTGTTCTTTCCAAAGGATCAGGAGCGGTAGTCTGGGATGTAGAGGGTAAATCCTATTTTGACTTTCTCAGTGGTTACTCAGCAGTCAACCAGGGTCATTGTCATCCCCGTATCATCAAAGCATTGACAGATCAGGCGGCCATCCTTAGCCTCACTTCAAGAGCTTTCTACAATGATAAGCTTGGTGCATTTGAGCAGTACATTACAGCACTGCTGGGCTATGACAAGGTCTTGCCCATGAATTCCGGGGCAGAAGCAGTGGAGACCGCCATCAAACTGGCTCGTCGCTGGGGCTATGAACAGAAAAAAGTTGAACCCAACAAAGCCAAGATCATTGTTTGTGAGGGTAATTTTCATGGTCGCACCAGCACCATCATTTCCTTCAGCTCCGACCCTTCTTCCTACCATGGGTTCGGCCCCTACATGCCAGGATTTGAAGCCATCCCCTACAATGATCTGCCAGCATTGACTGAGAAGTTGAAAGATCCCCATGTAGTGGGTTTTCTTTTTGAACCCATTCAGGGTGAAGCGGGTATCCTCCTTCCGGATGAAGGCTATTTGAAAACGGTGAGGGAATACTGTACCACACATCAGGTGCTGATGATGGCAGATGAAATTCAATCTGGCCTGGGACGCACCGGAAAGCTGATCTGTTGCGACCATGAAAATGTCAAACCCGACATTTTGATCCTGGGCAAGGCCTTGAGTGGGGGTACCTTTCCCATCAGCACGGTGTTGGCCAATGATGAGATCATGCTTTGCATCAGACCCGGTGAACATGGTTCCACCTTTGGTGGAAGCCCGCTTGCCAGTGTGGTTGCCATGGAATCACTCAAGGTTTTGGTAGAGGAAAAGATGGCAGAAAATGCTATTGAAATGGGCCTGCTTTTCAGAGCGGGCTTGCAGCAGATCCATTCTCCTTTGATCAGGGAGATAAGGGGAAAGGGATTGATGAATGCCATTGAGATTGACCATCCGGATCCTGATGCTGCCTGGAAGATCTGCGAGCAGTTCATGGCCAATGGACTCCTGGCCAAGCCTACGCATGGCGACAAAATAAGGCTTACGCCCCCCTTGGTCATCAACCGTGAACAGATCGAAGCATCTATCAAGATCATTCACCAGGTGCTCAATCGCTTTCAAGCATAGCCAAAAAGGCAGGAAAACCGTAAATTTGCGACTCAAACAAGCTGTATGGGTGAAGAAAGATCATTGCATTTTTTGGAAGAAATCGTGGAAGCAGACCTTGCCAGCGGCAAGCACCCATCCATCCATACCCGTTTTCCACCGGAACCCAATGGCTACCTGCACATCGGGCATGCCAAGAGCATCTGCCTGAATTTTGGCATGGCCGACAAATATGGTGGCAAGACCAACCTTCGTTTTGATGATACCAATCCCGTTACAGAAGAAACTGAATATGTAGAGTCGATCAAGGCCGACGTGCGCTGGCTGGGCTTTGACTGGGAAGAGGAACATTATGCATCGGATTATTTCGACCAATTGTATGCATTTGCGCTAACCCTGATCAAAAAGGGCTTGGCTTATGTGGATGACCTGAGTGCTGAAGAAATTGCCGCCACCAAGGGAACTCCTACCGAACCCGGTAAGGCAAGTCCCTTCAGGGATCGCAGCATCGAAGAGAACCTGAGCTTGTTTACTGCCATGAAGGAAGGCAAATATGACGACGGTGAAAAAGTATTGAGAGCCAAGATCGATCTCGCATCTCCCAACATGCACATGAGGGACCCCATCATGTACCGCATCAAGAAAACCCATCACCACAGGACAGGCGACAAATGGTGCATCTATCCGATGTATGATTTTGCTCACGGACAATCAGACTCAATTGAAAACATCACCCATTCCATCTGTACCCTTGAGTTTGAGGTTCACAAACCGCTCTACAACTGGTATATCGAACAACTGGAAATATTCCCCTCTCAGCAATTTGAATTTGCTCGCCTCAACCTGACCTATACGGTCATGAGCAAAAGAAAACTGTTGCAGTTGGTCAACGAGGGCTTTGTAGACGGATGGGACGATCCCCGAATGCCCACGATCTCCGGTTTGAGAAGAAGGGGTTATACGCCTGCATCGATTCGTAATTTCTGCGACAGGATCGGTATCCAGCGAAGAGAAAACATCATCGACGTGGGATTGCTGGAGTTTTTTGTCAGGGAAGACCTGAACAAAACTGCATTGCGCAGGATGGTGGTACTGGATCCCATCAAGATGATCATCCACAATTATCCCGCCGGACAAACAGAGATCTTGAAAGGCGAAAACAATCCGGAGATGGAGGACAATGGTGGATACCGCGACCTTGATTTTGGTCGGGAGTTGTGGATCGAATCAGAGGACTTCATGGAAGAGGCAGCCAAAAAATGGTTCCGCCTGGCACCGGGCATGAAGGTTCGATTGAAGAGTGCTTATATCGTAGAATGCACGGGATTCCAAAAAGATGAAACCGGAAAAGTGACGGAAGTGCATTGTAATTATATCCCCGAAAGCAAGAGTGGTTCAGATACTTCCGGCATCAATGTGAAAGGTACAATACATTGGATATCAGTTGATAAAGCAGAGGAAGCTGAAGTAAGACTATACGACAGATTGTTCCAGGTAGAGAACCCTTCCCAAGAAGAAGGCGATTTCAAAACCTATATCAATCCCCATAGTTTGGAGATCATTTCCGCTGCCAAGATTGAACCCGCCCTGAAGGACGCAAAACCTGGGGAACATTTTCAATTTATCCGCAAGGGGTATTTCAGCCTGGACGACAAACTCAGTACCGGAGGTAAAATGGTTTTCAACAGGACTGTCACCCTGAAAGACACTTGGACCAAAGAGGTTAAAAAGGGTTAATCCCTTATACCGCTGTCTTCTTTTTGGGGCCAGATTCTGGCAGAAAGGCCATGACAAAGATGATGATTGCAGACAGTAGCATCAGGTAAAGTCCGATTTGTTTATCAGGACAATACCCGCGGTAACAGGACCCAAAGAGCAGAAAATTCTTGATCGCATAGGCCACGCAAAGTCCCCCTGCCAGAAAAGCCGTTCTCTTCAACCATAGGATCCTTAGAAAAGAACAGAGACTGGTAATTCCTCCAAAAACAAGGAGCAGTTTACCCGGTTTTCCATAGATATTCTTTTCCGAAAAGAAACCATTGAAGGTTTTGTCCAAGTCGGCATGATAGGTCCATGGCATGAAGCATGCAACCAGCAGCAAAATAAAAGCCGCAAGACTGATCCATTTTGAGTAGCGTACCATATCAAAAAAAAGCGAAGGCTTTATCCTTCGCTTTGAGGTCCCGAGCGGATTCGAACCGCTGTAGAAGCTTTTGCAGAGCTCTGCCTAGCCACTCGGCCACAGGACCAGAACGCTGCAAATTTAGTACTTTTGGTCTTATGAACCGAATCGAAACTTCAGAATTGATCATCAACAATCGTGGTGCTGTTTATCATGTGGATCTCAGGCCTGAAGAATTGGCAGATACTATCATTACCGTTGGCGATCCCTTCAGGGTGGAGAAGGTGAGCCAATATTTTGACAGCATCGAACACCGTTCTCATCACAGAGAATTTATTACCCATACAGGATTTATCGGTAACAAAAGGATCAGCGTGGTCTCAACTGGAATCGGGCCAGACAACATTGACATTGTGATGAACGAGCTTGATGCATTGGCGAACATTGACTTTGAGAGCCGGACTGAAAAAAAGGAAAAAAAATCATTGAATATCATCCGCGTTGGAACATCCGGTTCTTTGCAGGCAGATGTTGCAGTGGATAGTTTTGTAGGCAGTACACATGCCATTGGATTGGATAATTTGATGCACTTCTACCCTTTTCGCAGCAACGAAGATGAGCAGGAAATTTTGAGAGCGTTCCGCACCCAGGTGCAGATCCTGCCCAATATGTCAGCTCCCTATGTTTTTGGAGCCAATCCCTTTTTATTATCCAAAATCATAGATGGTTGCCATGCAGGGATCACCGTTACCTGTCCGGGTTTTTATGGCCCCCAAGGTCGCAATCTCCGCATGGGATTGTCGATGCCCCAACTGAATGAGCAGTTGACGGGGTTTCGTACCGGAACCTTCCGGATCCTGAATTTTGAGATGGAGACTGCTGCCATCTATGGAATGGGCAAGGTATTGGGACATCAATGTTTGTCGATGAGCGCCATTTTAGCCAACAGGATCGCCAGGCAGTTTTCAAATGATGCGGATGGGACGGTTGATCGGTTGATTCAACATGTATTGGGGAAACTCGCATAATGAATGAAGATGAAAATTGAATTTTATAAATACCAGGGAACCGGCAATGACTTTGTTGTATTGGACAACCGAAATGGTCAATACAATGGATTGGATGCTGCCCAGATTGAAAAGTTGTGCAATAGAAAGTTTGGCATTGGTTCAGATGGCTTGATGCTATTGGAATTGGAGGATGGATATGACTTTAAGATGGTTTATTACAATGCCGATGGAAAGCTGGGAAGCATGTGTGGCAATGGAGGCCGTTGTCTGGTAAGATTTGCCCATGACAGGGGGATCCATTCCGCGCATTACAGATTCATTGCGACAGATGGTGAGCATGAGGCTTATATCAGGGATGGACGCATTTACTTGAAAATGCAGGATGTGCATGCAGTAGAAAACCGCGATCGGGTCAAAATACTCAATACAGGCTCACCACACTATGTCTCTTTTGTTGAGAATGTGGAAGGCTTGGATGTTTTGGGTGAAGGAAGGAAGATCCGCTATGGTGCTGAATTCCAAGCAAAGGGCATCAATGTAAATTTTGTTTGTCCGCATGAAAATGGCATCAGGGTCAGGACCTACGAGCGGGGTGTTGAAAATGAAACATTGAGTTGCGGTACAGGTGTTACAGCAGCTGCCATTGCTCATTCCAGTGTTGATGGCCGGCAGGAATTGGCCATCAAGGTTGAGGGCGGCAGCTTGGCGGTATCCTTCAACAGGATTAATGAACAGCATTATGAAGATATTTGGCTGATAGGTCCCGCTGAATTTGTTTTCAAAGGAGAGATCAATTGTTGACCACTAAATCTATTTCATGTTCAATCTAAGGGTATACGGCATTTTGATCACAGAAGACAACCAGGTATTGGTCAGTGATGAGTACATCAGGGGTAATTACTATACCAAGTTTCCGGGCGGCGGTTTGGAGTTTGGAGAAGGCACCCGGGATTGTTTGGCCCGTGAGTTCATGGAAGAGATGAATCTAAGGGTACGGGTTGGAGAGCATTTGTATACCACGGACTTCTTTCAAATGTCTGCCTTCAATCCTGACCACCAGATCATATCCATTTATTACAAGGTTTATCCATTGGAGGAAATAGCAGTCCCACTGCGCGACAGGCCCTTTGATTTTGATGAAAGGCAGATGGCCGTTTACCATGAAAAGAAGGAAACCGAAACCTTTCGGCTGATTCCCATGGAAGAGTTTAGCTCCGATGCAGTGACCTTGCCCATAGACAAGGTTGTTTCTGAGATCGTAAAATCCATGTAACCCAAACTGGTTCCCTCTGCTTCAAATATCAATATCTTTGTTTTATCGCCTTGTTTGTAAAACATATAACTATCTATAAATGAAGAATTTCAGCCTGAAAAAACTCCTTCCGCACCTGATCGCCATCCTCAGTTTTGTGATAGTGGCAGTGATCTTTTGTAAGCCCGCGCTGGAAGGCAAAGTATTGCAGCAATCGGATAACATACAATGGAAGGCCATGTATGAGGATCAACGTTTGGCAGAGGAAAAAACCGGAAAGCTCCCCTTGTGGACCAACGGCATGTTCAGTGGCATGCCTGGCTATCAGATTGCCATGCACTCGACCAACCCTATTTCCATCGGTTATGTATACCAGATTTTGACGCTTGGATTGCCCAAGCCTTTTTACTTCTTCATATTGGCATCCATCTGCTTTTACCTTTTAACGCTTTTCCTGAGGGTCAACCCTTATCTGGGGATCATAGGGGCACTCTCCTATGCATACGCCACCTATCATCCGATTTTGGTGGGTGCAGGACATGAGACCAAGATGATCGCCCTGGCTTATCTGCCTGCTTTCATTGGCTCCCTTATGCTGCTCTATGAAAAGAAGTACCTGTGGGGACTTACCCTGACCTCCCTCTTTGCTGCTTTGATGATCAGCGCCAATCACCCGCAGATCAGCTATTACGCGATCATCATCGCATTTTTCATGTCGATCGGATATGCTGCCTACTGGATCAAAGAGAAAGCCTTCAAACACATGTTCACAGCATTCGGACTGGCAGCCGTAGCAGCAATACTGGGTGTAATGTGTAACATCATTGTACTCGCCACCACTTACGAATATTCTAAAGAATCCATCCGTGGCGGCAGTGTATTGGCCGATGAAAAAAGCAACAACAACAAAACCGGACTCAACAAAGACTATGCCCTGAGCTATAGCTTTGGCATCAAAGAACCCCTGGTCATGATGTTCCCAAGGATATTTGGCGGCAGTACGGGGAACCTAGAAGTATCGGAAGAAAAATCAAAAGCGATCGAAGCCCTTCAACAGATGCCACAGGGATTGGGGCAACAATTGCAGGGATATCTGCAGTTTTACTGGGGAGGTATCAGCTCAGGCACTGCAGGGCCGCCCTATTCCGGTGCCATTATTTGTTTTCTTGCCTTACTGGGACTCAGCTTCATTCCCAACAAACACAAATGGTGGATCATTGCTACTACCATACTGGCGTTCATGATGAGCTGGGGAAGCTATTTTGAGGGCTTCAATGTGTTCCTGCTGGAAAACCTACCCTTCTATAACAAATTCAGGGCACCGAGCATGATCATGGTCATACCTACCTTTCTGTTTGCCCTGAGTGCCGTCATCGCAGCGCAGTACCTCCTTTTCTCCGGCGAGGGCAAAGCGCTCTTGAGCCGATACAAAAAAGGACTCTATGTAGTCGGCGCAATTTTTGTCTTTGCTTTCCTGGTATATTTTAGCTCCGATTTCAAAAGTGCAAATGACCAGCAATTGCTTGACCAGGTGTCACAGATTAGCGATGCACAGCAAAAAGATGCCATCTTGCCATCGGTGAGAAACTTTACCAATGCGTTGCAAGAGGACAGGAAATCCCTTTTCTGGGGTGACCTATTGAGAAGCCTCCTCTTTGTGCTAATTGCAGCAGGAACCATATGGATGACCCTCTCACAAAAATTGAAAGCCACATGGGCATTGGCCATCATTGGTGTTGCAGGCATGATCGATCTTTTGTCCATCGATGCGAAATACCTGAACGAAGCCAATTACCAAGATACTGAAACATACGACCAGGTCTTCACACCCTCACCCATCAACAATGCCATTGCAAAAGACACCGGCTATTACAGGGTTTTTGACTTGTCAAACGGTGTAGGTACCGCTTTTAATGGCAATGCCATCACCAGTGTCTATCACCATTCAATCGGAGGATACCATGCTGCTAAATTGAGCATCTATCAGGACCTCATAGAAAAACAACTCTACCGATTCCCCAACTGCATGCCGACGGTCAACATGCTCAATACCCGCTACATCATTTTTCAGGATCCTTCTAGTGGTCAGATGACCTACCAACAAAATCCGGATGCTGCAGGTGCCTGCTGGTTCGTAGACAGCATTCGTACAGAAAAAGATCCTTCCAAACTGATGAAGGCACTGGACAGCCTTGACATCCAACACCTGGCACTTGTGGAAGAGGATGTAAAACAAGCTGGAGCGGCCTCTTCCGGCGACAGCATCTGGATCGTCAACAACCTCAATGATGAAGTAAACTACCACGCCAAAAACAGCAGTGCCAGATTTGCGGTTTTCAGCGAGGTGTTTTACAAACATGGTTGGAAGGCCTATGTGGATGGCAAAGAAACTCCGATCCATAAAACAAATTATGTTCTAAGAGGGGCCATCATACCCGCCGGCGAGCATGACATAAAATTTGTTTTCAGACCGGACTCATATTATAAGAGCCAACAGCTGGAAATGGTTGCCAGTGGCATCATTTGGCTGCTGCTTGCTTTCTCTGCATTTACCAGTTTCAAGGCAAGCCAGAAAAATGATTGAAAATAAATGCCAGGTTTCGGTAGTTATCTGCTCATACAACAGGGCCAGGTATATCCAATGGGCATTGGAAAGCATGGATGGACAGTCCCTCGCGAAAGACAGATTCGAAGTCATTGTGGTCGACAATAACAGCACCGACAATACAGCGGATGTCTGTCGCGCTTTCATCGATCAACATCCAACCCTCGATCTTACCTATGCTACAGAAACAAACCAAGGATCATCTTTTGCCAGAAACCATGGTGCTTCCATAGCCAAAGGAGAAATATTGGTATTCATGGATGATGATGCCATTGCTGAACAACATTTCGTCGAGAGAATTCTTGCTTTTTTTGATCAGCATCCAGAAGCGGTGGGACTTGGCGGAAGGATCATTCCACGGTATATTCCTGAAGAGCCAAAATGGATGTCTCATTTTGTTTCCTCTTTGGTAGGGAATTTTGATTACAACAAAGAGGCGACGGTATTCAAGGATGGAAAATATCCCCTTGAATCCAATATGGCTGTAAGCAGCAAGGCGTTTGCTTCAATTCAAGGATTTAATACTGCCTTACCAGGTGTTAAAGGCACCATCCGCATAGGTGGTGAAGGAAAAGATTTCTTTTATCGTTTGATGGAAAAAGGGGGAAAGATCTACTATGATCCTGGCATCATCGTTGAACATGTGGTAGAAACCGAAAAACTGACAAGAGAATATATGTTCCGAGTAGCCTCCGGTATTGGTCGTGGTGAAAGGGTGAGAATAGCTCCTGAAGGAAATTGGGGACTGATCAAAAAAAACGGGGAGTATTTATTCAAGTTGGGAGCATCCATTGTATTGGGGCTCCTGTACCTTCTGCAGGGGCATCCCCAAAAAGCCATGCCGGTTATCCATTTCAGGATCGATGCGCTCAAGGGACTCAACGAGTAAGCATCAGAAACATTTGTAGAAATAAGGACGACCAGTCATCATTCTCATGGTTGCATAGGCAATCAGCTCGATCACATTGAAAGTAAATCCAGTCCATCGTTTGAGGAAGTTGGTTTTCATCCCCCTGGATAGACAAACCAGCGCTTGTATTCCTCCCAACAAACCAAAAACAGGGATGGTCCATGTATAATTGGCCAGGTGAAACAACATCCAAAACAATCCCCATTTCTTTCTTACAAACAGCAAATTGGATACCATGAGTTGCAAACCCTTTTTGTCATAGAGATTGCTGTAAGAACGATCATCGGTGTTGGTGGCATCTCCTATCGCCTCTCCCATCAGATGAGTGATCTTTGCATTTCCAAAGATGCAGAGAGACCCCAATTTACCCAGGCGATTGCACCACTCCACTTCTTCTCCGTACAAAAAGAAATCCGTATCCATCTTCCCTGCTTTTTCGACAGCAGATCTTTTCACCATGAGGAATGCGCCACTGATCCAATCCACTTTAACTTCCTTTTCTGCAGCCAAAACATGGGGCTTTTTCACCTGCATGGCAAAGGCAATGCTGCGAAGAAAATTTCCCCAATAAGGCAAAGGCAACAAGAGATTGAGAGAACCTTGCATGAAATGGCTGCCGGAAATCTGTTCGCTTCCATCAGCATTCAAGAGCTGAACGCCGCAGGCAACATGATCAGATGCCTGCAGTTGATCATAGGCGAGGCCAATGGCATTGTCATGAATCAAGGTATCCGGATTGAGTAACAGAAATACCTTTCCATTGGCCAATTCCATTCCTGCATTGTTGGCACGGGCAAAACCGGCATTGTACCCCATGGGGTGAAAGATGACCTGAGAGAATGCTTCCTTAAAAAGGATTTCACTGTCATCACCGGAATCATTGTCAACAACAATCACTTCATAATCCAGTGTTTTGTCTGTGTGCTGAAACAAACCTTTCAAGGCATCCGTGATCAAAGCAGCTGACCGATAATTGACAATGATAATGGACAGGTCTTTCATTTCAGTTTCCAGGTAATGAAGTTGAGGAACATGAATATTTTGGAAAACAATCCCAATCGAAGCAAAAAATAGGGAACCCGCTTTTGTCCATGAAACATGTGAAGGAGAACCGGCACAACCTCCTCCAACGGCAACTTGTTTTGTTGAAAATCCTTTTCATCTCTGATCCTAAAGTTCCTCAACAGTCGCCAGTAATAATCGAAAATCTTCCAATCGCGAAATGCCTCTGCTCCCATCTTGGCAGCAAACCAGATGTTTTCCCTGAATTTGATGTCGAGGTTTTCCCCCACAAACTCAGTGGTCTGGTCTTTGTGGAGGCCTATCGTTACAAGGTGTTGGTCGATATAGGCATAATTAAATCCAGCCTTGATCAAGCTGACATTATAATCCACATCCACAAACCAGATAAATCTTTCGTCGTATTGCACCTTCTCTTTTACTTCTTTCCTCAACATTATATTGCTCGGAGGGCCTATCACTTGTGCCAAGACAAGTCGATTCGGAAATTGCTTCAGCTGATAAGGCAGAGAGGGGATTCCCTGAAGAACAACATAGGATCCATCAGGCTTTTGCGCAGTGTTTTTACAAAACACAAAACCGATATTGGGATCTTTCTCAAAACTGTTCAACATCAAGCTGAGAGCATGGGGATCATGAAACCAATCATCCTGGTGCATCAACACAAAATAGTCACCTTTGGACAGGCTGATGGCTTTGTTCCAGTTCATGGGACTCCCCTGGGCTGGAACATTGTGAAAGTATTGGATATTTAATTGGTTCTTATAGGGTTCAATGGCTATTTTTACGCTGTCATCCGGGGAATCATCTGTGATAACCACCTCAACATCCTTGTACGATTGCTGCAGGACAGCCTCCAGCAATCGGGCAACATAGGCAGGTTTTTTATAGGCTGGAACACAGATGGATACCATGGCAATAGAATTCTTATACTTTAACATGCCAAATATACTCAAACTGATCAAGGGCGCTTTAAAAAAGCAAAAACCAATTGGACGGTTTCAACCCATTGGCTGGCTGAATACCAAGATCATCAAGCATGAAGAAGATCGATCCCCCAAAAAAAGGAATATTGGACAATTCAAGATCAATTATATCAAACCTTATGAGCTGCTCCATACCTATGAAGATCTTTTTGTAAACGAGCTATACAACTTCAACACGGGAGAGCAGAAACCCGTTATCATAGATTGCGGCTCAAACATTGGGCTTTCAATCCTTTACTTCAAGGCAATCTATCCCCATGCAATCTTACTGGGTTTTGAGCCCGATCCTGTGAATCATGGGGTTTTGAAAATGAACCTTTCCGACAACCAGCTCAAGGATGTGGTGATCAGCCAGGAAGCAGTCTGGATCCATGACCAAGGAATCAGCTTTTCAGGGGCTGGAACGGAGGCAAGCCGAATTAGAGAAGGAAACAGTGACAGTGAGATTAAAGTGCCAACGATTCGACTCAAGGAATTGATAAAAAAATATCCAAGAATCGATTTTTTAAAAATGGATATTGAAGGGGCAGAACACCCGGTGATCATGGATTGCCGGGAGGATTTGCATGTTGTACAAAATCTATTTTTGGAATACCACGGCAAATCGAATGAAACAGACAAACTGAATGAACTGCTGCAAGTGGTAAAGGAAAATGGCTTTGAGGTTTACATTAAAAATGCTGCAGACCTGATGAAACAGCCCTTTGTTGAAAAACACACTCCTTACGCCTTTGATGTACAATTGAATATTTTCTGCTATAAACCCTGAGCCTCATGCAAGAGCCCCTGATATCAGTTGTGATCCCCTGTTATAATGACGGAAGATATCTCCCAGAAACCCTTGAGCGCCTCAGCAAACAAACTTACTCGAATTTCGAGATCATCATTGTCAATGACGGATCTACTGATGCTGAAACGCTGAAAATATTGGACCAGCTCGCATCACAAGGCGGTGGCATTCAGGTGCTTCATAAAAAAAATGGCAGGATGTCTTCTGCGAGAAACCATGGTGCAGCTGCTGCGAAAGGTGAAATATTGGTTGCGCTGGATGCCGATGACTATTTTGACCCCCAGTTTTTTAAAAAAGGACTTGAGATATTAACCCATAACCCAAATGCAGCAGTTGTAACCAGTCACCTGAAAATGTTCGGTGAAAACACTGCGGTTTCCAAACCCAGGGGTGGCGATCAATACAATTTCCTTTTCAGCAGTGAGTGTCCTGCATGTGCAATGGTTCGAAAATCCTGTTGGGATGCAGTTGGAGGCTATGACGAGGCCATGACCCTGGGATATGAAGACTGGGAATTCTATATACGGATCACACAAAAAGGTTGGACAGTGGCTGTGATACCTGAGATACTTTTTTACTATCGTCAAACCCAAAAATCCACGCACCGAAACAGCACCATACCCAACCGTGAAAAGATCATCCAATACATTGTTGAAAAACATGCTTCCTGGTATCTTTCCTGCCTGGTGAAACTTATTGCCGACAAGCAGGTATTGTACACTGAGAGGCGAACGGCTTATGCAACGATTTTTAAACTATTGGCTGATCGGCTAAAAGGAAAATACCAATAAGCTTATAGGGGTATCAGGTGCAGAAATTCAGTGATGGCCTTTCGTTTGGGCTCATCAAGTTGATAACTGATGTTTCGCGTGTAATAATATTTCAGATCGTAATAGGCAATGGGATGATTGTCTACGATATTGTCCAGGTGTTCCAGCCCAGATGCAATGGCAGTAGAAAAAATTCCTTCTTTTTCTTTTGGCCATTCATGTGAATGAACCCAAACCGCAAAAACAAAGGGCAATCCTGTCATCTCTTTCCAGCCTACTCCCAAATCGTATATATATGGAAATTTTGACCTGTTCATCAAGGCCCTGTCTCCTATGATGAGTCCTGCTGTTCTGCCTTTGATCTGATGGATATAAGATTCATCTTGCGCCTCAAGGAATTTCACCTCTTTTTTCCAATGCCTTTGAAACAAAAGTTTACACAACAATACAGATGTTCTGGATTGATAATCCAGATAGACTGCCTCGATCTCCTCCATGGGCACTTCACTGAATAGCGCAACTGAAGCCACTTCTCCCTCTGTTCCAATACAATAGTCTGAGAGAATGTGATATTCCCCCAGTCCCGGAAGGGCTCCTACAGGGACCAATCCTATGTCAATTTGGTCATTTTTAAGCATGCTTACCAAACGGGCAGGGTAATCCAGCATCAACTCGATCTCATGACTGATGGAACCCTGTTGCAGTCCATAGATGAATGGCTTTGTATTCAAGTAACTTACCGCTCCAACCCTTATTTTCCTGTCCACCAAGATTGCCGTAATTTTGCCGCAAGTTACACCAATCCACTCTTATAATGGAACTCAACTCCCTTACAGCCATTTCCCCGATTGACGGCAGATACCACCGGCAAACCGAAGCTTTGTCGGCCTACTTTTCAGAATTCGCCCTCATGCAATACCGGGTCAGGGTTGAAATCGAATACTTTGTTGCCCTTGCACAACAGAAAATCTTTTCTCTACCTGCTAACAAAGTACAAGCACTTCGCAAAATTTATGCAGACTTCAACAATGAAACTGCCCAACAGATCAAAAACCTGGAGAAGGTTACCAACCATGATGTAAAGGCTCTCGAATATTATATCAAAAAAGAACTGGATGCACTCGACCTGAGTCACCTAAAGGAATATGTTCATTTCGGACTTACTTCACAGGACGTAAACAATACAGCCATTCCCCTCATGTGGAAAGAGGCATTGGAAACCGAATACTTCCCTGCCATTGCAAATCTTTGTATCAGCCTGCGGGGACTGGCAAAAAGCTGGGCAAAGATCCCCATGCTGGCCAAGACTCACGGACAACCAGCCTCTCCAACAAGATTGGGCAAAGAGATCATGGTTTTTGTAGAAAGGCTGGAAAATCAGTTGAGCCTGCTAAACGAAGTTCCCTATTCATGCAAATTTGGCGGCGCTACCGGTAATTTCAATGCCCATACAGTGGCTTATCCTAAAGTAAACTGGGTCAAATTCGGCAACAAATTTTGCCAGGATAAACTCGGGCTTCAAAGGCAGCAATACACCACACAGATCGAGCACTACGATAACCTGGCAGCTCACTTCGACGGCATGAAAAGGATCAATACCATCCTAATTGATTTTTGCCGCGATATCTGGACCTATATCTCCATGGAATACTTCAAGCAAAAGACAAAAAAGGGAGAAGTGGGATCCTCTGCCATGCCACACAAAGTCAATCCAATCGACTTTGAAAATGCCGAAGGCAATCTGGGCTTGGCCAATGCGATCTTTGAGCACTTGTCTGCAAAACTGCCCATATCACGACTGCAAAGGGATCTAACCGACTCCACCGTGATCCGCAACATTGGCATTCCTTTTGCCCACACCATTATTTCACTGAATTCCATCAACAAGGGATTGGGGAAATTGCTGTTGAATGAAGACGCCATTCAAGCTGACCTTGACAAAAACTGGGCAGTAGTGGCAGAAGCCATCCAGACCATTCTCAGAAGGGAAAACTATCCGCAGCCGTATGAAGCACTGAAGGAATTGACCAGGGGAAAAGGAGGAATCAACAAGCAGTCCATCCATGCTTTCATCAACAAATTGAAAGTAAAACCTGCGGTGAAAACAGAGTTGAAAAAAATAACTCCGTTCAACTATACCGGTGTCTAAAAAACGGCTTGATCCAAATTATTTGTGGATCTCTGAACTGAAATGGAATTGGATAGCAGGATTGTTCGCAATCTCCGTATTCAGGAACCATTCACTTTGCGCCAGGTAAACTGTATGGCCATCTTTGTCTGTAACAACGTTCGCAGTCTTGAATCTTGTGAACTCATCCATCTTGCCCTTATCATCTGCTGTCAGCCAGCAAGCCTTGTAAAAGGGCAATGAATTAAACTGCACAGAAGCACCATATTCCTGCAAGAGGCGGTATTGAATCACTTCAAATTGGAGATCGCCAACACAACCAATGATCTTTCTGTTGCCGTTGTGTTGGGTGAAGAGCTGGGCAACACCTTCATCGGTCAACTGGTTCAGTCCCTTTTCCAATTGCTTGGTCTTCATGGGATCCTTGTTCACCACTTCTTTGAAGATCTCTGGAGAGAAACTGGGTATGCCGGAATAATAATAATCTTCTCCTTCCGTGAGTGTGTCGCCTATTTTGAAGTTACCGGTATCAAACAGACCGATCACATCCCCCGGGTAAGCTTCCTCAATCACATCTTTGTCACGCGCCAGAAAACTATAGGGATTGCTGAAACGAACATCTTTGTCGAGGCGCACATGATGATAGAATTTGTTTCGCTCAAACTTACCAGAACAAACTCTCAAAAAGGCAATCCTGTCTCGGTGTTTGGGATCCAGGTTAGCATGAATCTTGAAAATAAAACCACTGAATTTGTCTTCCTGAACATCCACTACCCTGGCGGTTGTTTCTCTGCTGCGGGGTTCAGGAGAGATTCTGATAAAAGTATCCAGCAATTCTTTGACACCAAAATTGTTGATGGCACTACCAAAGAATACCGGCGCCGTATGACCGCTTAAATAGGCCTTGTTGTCAAAATCACCATACACGCCTTCGATGAGCGAGGCGTCTTCCCTCAGTTGTGCGGCATCCTTGTCACCCACATACTGGTCCAATTGTGCATCACCAAGGTCGTTCAAAGTAATGCTGTCCTCTTCGGTTGCCTTTTGATTGGCTTGGAACAGGAGCAAGCTTTTGTCATACAGACTGTATACACCTTTGAAATCTTTTCCGTTGTTGATGGGCCAACTGAGCGGGTGCAAATGAATCTTCAACTCTTTTTCAATCTCGTCCATCAGGTCGAATGGATTTTTACCGTCACGGTCCATTTTGTTGATGAAAACAATAACAGGTGTATCCCTCATCCTGCAGACCCCCATCAGTTTTCGGGTCTGTTCCTCAACTCCTTTCACACCATCCACCACCAAAACCACACTGTCCACTGCTGTTAAAGTCCTGTAGGTATCTTCAGCAAAATCCTTGTGACCGGGAGTATCCAACAAGTTGATCAAGACACCCCTGTATTCAAAGGTCATGACTGACGTTGCCACACTGATACCTCTTTGCCTTTCAATTTCCATGAAATCACTGGTAGCATGTTTCTTGATCTTGTTGCTTTTAACAGCCCCTGCCGTTTGGATGGCACCACCAAAAAGAAGGAATTTCTCCGTCAGGGTGGTTTTACCCGCATCCGGGTGGGATATGATGGCAAACGTGCGCCTTTTTCTGATCTCGTTTTCGTATTTCATGGTAAGGGCGCAAAGATAATCACAAATAGGCACTCCGTTTGTCACGGTCATCCTCCCTTCAGCACTTTTTCCAACCCCCAATGCCGACTTATCCTACCTTTGCAGCATGAGGAGAACCGCAGAAATACTTTTAACCACCTTCAAATTGGCCCTGCAGGAATTGGGTAAAAACAAACTGCGCACTTTCCTATCCCTTTTTGGCGTAACCATCGGCATATTCTGCATCATCGGGGTATTGGCTACTGTCAGTTCTCTGGAAAAAAACATTCAGGATGGCGTCAAGTCTCTGGGAAACAATACTATCTACATAGACAAATGGGATTATCAGGGGGGTGCTGAATATCCCTGGTGGAAATATGTAAACCGTCCCTCTCCAAAACTAATCGAGACAAAATTACTGAGAGAAAAAATTGGTGCTGACATCAACATCGTATTCAATTTTTCCACCCAATCTTTTATTCAGTACGAGAATGACAAGTTGGATGGAATCAATTATCATGGTGTAACGGAAGAGTTTGACAAAATACAGCCAATTGAAATTCAGTATGGCCGCTATCTCAATCAAATGGAATTTGATTATGGTACAGCCAGTATCCTGATCGGATATGACAATGCAGAAAAGTTATTTGGAACTGCAGAGAAAGCCTTGGGCAAGGAAGTATCATTGCGAAATAAAAAAGCTATGATCGTTGGCGTTATCAAGAAACAGGGAAAAAGTTTTATCGAAGGCTGGCAATTTGACCAAAGCATTGTGCTCTCCTACCGCTTCATGAAACAGATGCTTTTCAATGAACGATGGAACAACCCGAAGATCATCGTGAAGGGTCCGGATAACATGAGCATTGATGCTTTGAAAGACGAATTAAAAGGGGCCATGCGTTCCATTCATCGTCTGGGCCCCTCTGAAGAGGATGACTTTGCTTTGAATGCCATCAGTGATTTTAGCAAAGCGGTAAGCTCATTGTTTGGGAGCATCAACCTAGGTGGCTGGATGATTGGATTGCTCAGTTTGATTGTTGGCGCATTCGGCATCGCAAACATCATGTTTGTGACGGTTAGAGAAAGAACACCCATCATCGGATTGAAAAAGGCCATCGGTGCAAAGAAGCGGACGATCATGATGGAGTTCCTATTGGAAAGCGCCATGATCTGTATCATTGGAGGATTGATTGGCATCATCCTGGTCGTAATACTGGCGCAAGTATTCACAACTGTTTTCAATTTCCCGGTCTTTGTTTCCATCAATATTCTGGCTGTCGCCATCCTCATCTGTATTTCCATTGGCATTCTTGCAGGCATCATTCCTGCTATGAGTGCCGCTAAAATGGATCCGGTAGTAGCCATCCGCTCTAAGTAAAATCCTAGAACCTGGCAACAATGCTTCTGTATTGTTTTTGGCTTGAGACATGTTCCGTGCAATTTGCCCACAGGGAGATAGAGGTGTACCACATAGACTACTTACCTTTGCCGAATGAAGGCAAATGATGGTATTTATATCCTGGGGATTGAATCTTCCTGCGATGAAACTGCTGCCGCTATCTGTCATGAAGGCAAAATCATTTCCAACATCATAGCCACACAAGCCATCCACCAACAATATGGAGGGGTCGTCCCAGAACTTGCCAGCAGGGCCCATATGCAGCACATTGTTCCTGTTATCAGCCAAGCCATCCACCAGGCAGGAATCGAATTGAATCAGTTGTCTGGAGTGGCATTCACCCAATCGCCCGGACTGATTGGAGCCCTACTCGTAGGCACAGGCTTTGCCAAATCCCTTGCCCTTTCACTGAACTTGCCGTTGATCCCGGTTCACCATATGCAAGCACATGTGCTTTCCAACCTCATTGAAAAGGAAGACATGCCATTCCCATTTCTATGCCTCACGGTAAGTGGAGGACATACCCAGATCGTCGTTTGCAGGTCGCCATTGGACATGCATGTGATCGGAGAAACACTGGATGATGCAGCGGGTGAGGCCTTTGACAAGTCAGCCAAACTACTGGGACTGCCCTATCCGGGTGGGCCCTTGATCGACCAATATGCACAGGAAGGCGACCCCCTTAGATTTCATTTTCCAGAGCCACAAATGGAGGGCTTGGACTTCAGCTTTAGTGGCGTCAAAACATCCATCCTGTATTTTCTTCAGAAAATGACCAAGGAGCATCCCTCTTTTGTTCAGGACAATCTCGCAGATCTATGTGCGTCTATTCAGCACTGCATTGTTGGCATACTCATGAAGAAAGTAAAAAGAGCGAGCCTGGAAACAGGGATCCGAACAATCTGTATGGCAGGAGGTGTTTCAGCCAACAAGGGCCTCCGAAAGGCATTGGTGGAAAATGGACAGAAGTATCATTGGGAGGTTCATATTCCTTCCTTTGCATATTGCACCGACAATGCAGCCATGATTGCACTAACCGGCTATCATAAATTCCTGGCCGGCGAAAGGGCACCACTATCGATCACCGCCTCAGCAAGAGCAACCTGGTAAACATGGGCCGATCGAATTTTCAATTCAAACAATTCAACATTGAACAGGATCGATGTGCGATGAAGGTGACCACTGATGCTTCTCTCTTCGGAGCCTGGGTTGCTTCCCATGCCGAAACAGTGGAAAGCATATTGGACATTGGTGCGGGGACTGGGCTTTTATCACTGATGCTGGCGCAGGCCTCAACAGCAAGGGTGCATGCTGTAGAGATTGAAAAGGAATGTTTTGGCCAACTGCAAGAAAATATCAGCAATAGCATGTTTTCAAAGCAGATGGATGCATTCCTCCAAGACATCAAAACATTTGATGTTGGTACCCTGTATGACCTGATCATTTGCAACCCACCCTTCCACCAGGATCAGTTGAGATCAGGACAGTCCAATGTGGATCTTGCAAGGCATGATGCAGGACTGCTCTTGCCAGAATTGCTTGGCATCTGTTCTGCCTTGACAAAGGAAAGGGGCTCTGTTTTTATTCTCTTGCCCTATTACAGAAAAAAGGAATGCCTGAATATCGCTGCAGAAATGGGTTGGCGGGCGGAACGATCAGCCACTGTGCGGCATTCCATCCAGCACGAGCCTTTCAGGGTGATGTTTCAATTTTCTAAAAATGCCAATGGAATACATGAGGAGGAAATCATCATTCATGATGAGCTTAGCCAATACACAACTCTATTTTCAGACTTGCTGCGCCCCTACTACTTATACCTTTGATCGAAATGCTAGCGGTTTCTTCCCCAGCCCAGCCAATCGTTGGCATTGGCATAAATCATCAATCCGAACAAAAGCACCATGCCCACGATCTGTGCATATTCCAGGAACTTTTCGTTGGGCTTTCTACCCGTGATCATCTCATAAATGGTGAAGATCACATGACCCCCATCCAATGCCGGTATGGGCAAGAGATTCATGAAGGCCAAAACAATTGAAAAGAAGGCAGTAATGTTCCAAAAGGCTTCCCAATCCCATTCATATTTCGGAAAAATAGAACCCATGGATTTGAAACCACCCAAACCTTTGTAAGCCCCGGTTGAGGGGTTGAGGATTTTTTTGAATTGTGAAACATAATCAGCCAGCTTCTCATTGGCCTTCCGAACCCCCGCAGGGAATGAGGCAAAGAAAGAATAGCTGCGGTGCTCAAATGCATACATGCCTTCCTTTTCCATTTCGTCCATGCTCAGGATGGTAGGAAAAAATCCGATCGATGTATCTGCATTGATCTTGGTTGGAATAGAAATGGTTTGACCCTCCCTCAAAACAGTCAGCACAATGGAATCACCAGCTTTGTTGAGAATAGTGGGCTTAACCTGATCAAAGAATCGGATCTCTGTGCTGTCGATGCCAACGATCCTATCGCCTACTTTCAAACCACTGGTGGCAGCCGCGGTTCCTTCTCCTATCTCTCCCACTATACAGGGGACGCGGGGCATGAGCAGGATCGAACGCCTTCCCTTTTCAACAATTTTTTCGATGAAGTTGGTCGGAATGGCCAGGTTCATTTTCTCTCCATTTCGCTCAATGGTCATGTGATCACCCAACATCAGAGAAGCGTTGATCTTGTCAAAATATTGAACAGGTTCATCGTTGACAGCAAGGATTTTGTCGCCGTTTTTAAGCCCTACTTCATTCACCACGGTATCTACGATCCATACACCATTGGTAAGGCTTTGCATGGGAAGTTTTGTTTCACCCCATTTGAACAGGATCATTGAATAAATAAAAAAAGCCAACAATACATTCACGGTAACGCCACCGATCATGATGATAAGACGTTGCCAGGCTGGCTTGCTTCTGAACTCCCATTCCTGCGCCGGTTGCTTGAGTTGCTCTTTGTCCATGCTCTCATCAATCATGCCGGCAATCTTTACATATCCGCCTAATGGCAACCATCCGATACCATAGATTGTGTTTCCGATTTTCTTTTTGACAAGAGAAAACCAGGGATCAAAAAAAAGATAGAATTTCTCAACCCTGCAACCAAAGATCTTGGCAGGAATGAAATGCCCCAATTCATGAAGAATAACCAGTATGGATAAAGACAAAATGAGTTGTCCGGCCTGCAGGCCCACAGCGTTCCAGTTGATGTCCAATAATGTCAACATAGTTTGTTGTTAAATGATGGCGAAGTTAACCATTAATCCGTGAAAGGCAGGTCAGAGATTGATGAGTGATGCAGCAAAATTTCTTGCTTCACCATCACTGTCGAGGTATTCCTGCAAGGTAGGCTCCGCAATAAAGGGCGTATTGTTCATGGTTTGTTCAATCACTTCCGTCATGTCCAGGAAACCCAAACGATTTCTCAGGAATCCAAAAACGGCCAACTCATTGGCGGCATTCAGGATACAGGGCAGGTTCCCTCCTTTGTGCAGGGCCGTCATCGCCAGTCCAAGGTTCCGAAAAGTTTTGATGTCTGGCGGATCGAATGTCAGCTGGTGTGATTTGGTGAAATTGAAACGGGGAAAATCCGACTTGATCCTTCTGGGGTAGGCCATCGCGTATTGAATGGGAAGTTTCATGTCCGGCAAACCCATTTGCGCCTTGATGCTATTGTCCTGGAATTGCACCATGCTGTGAATGATGCTTTGGGGATGGATGACCACTTCGATCTGGTTAGGCTGGAGATTGAACAACCATTTGGCTTCGATCATTTCCAGACCCTTGTTCATCAGTGTAGAAGAATCAATGGATATTTTAGCCCCCATGCTCCAATTGGGATGGGCAATGGCATGTTCTCTTTTGACATTGACCAGGTAGTTCGGCTTCTTCCCGACAAAAGGACCTCCGGAAGCAGTGAGGATGATTTTCTCAATGGGATTGTTCTCTTCTCCTACCAGGCATTGAAAAATAGCAGAATGTTCAGAGTCAACCGGAATGATGGAAATGCCTTTCTCTGCAGCTCTTTTCATGACCACGTCACCGGCAACCACCAAGGTTTCCTTGTTAGCCAATGCGATGGTTTTACCCGCCTCAATAGCACTAAGGGTTGGTTTCAGTCCCGCAAATCCAACAATCGCAGCCATCATCAAGTCATAACAATCCATGGATGCTGCTTCTTCCAGCGCCGCTTCTCCTGC
>Ga0315899_10001147_pt1 | contig 30616 bp, 22 predicted proteins | sample LakEriMetagenome_2_FD_203518 | JGI IMG/M metagenome (GOLD analysis project Ga0315899, IMG submission 203518) | Freshwater fungal communities from buoy surface, Lake Erie, Ohio, United States - Buoy 4 MA112 | ecosystem: Environmental > Aquatic > Freshwater > Lake | place: USA: Lake Erie, Ohio...
TGCTTGTTTGACTACATTTGCATATCATGCGTATTTGGATAACGGTATTAGTGTTGCTTATTCCGGCTTTTTTCACACAATGCAACCGCGAATGCAGAAATCTGGCCAGCACTGAATCCGGAAGCATAGTAAAGGCCTATGATTTTGGGGATTGCTTTCTTTATACCAGTTTAGACAGCCAGGTGGTTATTGATGATGCCGGTAAATGGACCGCTTTTAAGCAAAAATACCTCAAGTTCTGCGATACTCTGAAACTGGAAAACATTGATTTTACACAGCACATGCTCGTGGGTTACAAACTCAAGACCTATGGATGTAACGTGGCGTTTCACCGCAAACTCACGATTGACGACAGCACAAAAACCTACACCTACGCTATAGAGCAACAGCTATGCAGGGGCTGCAACACTGAACTTACCAGTCCCAACTGGGTTATCATGCCCAAATTACCTGCCGGCTATACGATTGTATTTACAAACAAAATCCGGTAAAGATCCCACAATAAAGTGCCAATGAACACAGGCACAAAGGGGCACCCGCGGCTAGGGTAGAACATACGCCCTGTTTTTTACACACTTTGCACTGTGTTCCATTCTTTATTTACGCCCAAACAAAAAATGTGTAACTTTGCCCTACCAATGGCTTTAGAAATCAAAGTACCGGCCCCCGGCGAATCGGTTAGCGAAGTAACCATTGCCAACTGGCTGAAAAAAGAAGGTGAATGGGTGGAAATGGATCAACCCCTTGCAGAATTTGAGAGCGACAAAGCAACCTTCGAGGTAAACGCCGAAAAAGCCGGCGTGATCGAAAAACTGATCGGCAATGTAGGTGATACCATCCCCGTAGGCAGCGTTATCGCTGTTATCAATACCGAAGCTGCCAGACCCGCCGAAGCCAAGGCCGCAGCACCCAAGCCGGCCGCAGAGCAGCCCAAAGCCCCTATCGCTGAAGAAAAGCCCAAGGCAGAAGCCAAACCCGCTGTCACCCACACTCCTGCAGCTTCAAATGTCCTTGTATCGCCGATTGCTGCCCAGTTGCTGGCAGAATATGGCATTGCCCCCGAAAACGTAGCAGGAAGCGGCAGCAATGGCAAAATCACCAAACTGGATGCCCTGGAAGCCATCGTAAAACTAGGGGTGAACAAAACAGGCAACCGCCCCGCCACGGGACGCAGCGAGCGACGCGAAAAGATGAGCAATCTGCGCAAAACCGTCAGCAAACGATTGGTAGCTGCTAAAAATGAAACTGCCATGCTCACCACTTTCAACGAGGTGAACATGAAGCCCATCATGGATTTGAGGGCAAAGTATAAAAAGACTTTCGAAGAAAAATTCGGAATCGGATTGGGATTCATGAGTTTCTTTACCCGTGCCGTAACCATTGCCCTCCAGGATTGGCCCGCAGTGAACGCCAGCATTGAAGGCGAAGAAATTATTTATCATGATTACTGCGACATCAGCATCGCCGTTAGTGCCCCCAAGGGACTGGTTGTTCCGGTCATTCGCAGTGCACAGAATCTGAGTCTTGCAGAAATAGAAACCGAAGTAAAACGCCTTGCCACCAAAGCCCGCGACAATAAGCTCAGTATCGATGAAATGACCGGTGGAACCTTCACCATCACCAACGGTGGGGTTTTTGGCAGTATGTTGAGCACCCCCATTATTAATCCGCCCCAAAGCGGAATTCTGGGCATGCACAATATTGTAGAACGACCTATAGTTGAGAATGGTCAAATCGTTATCAGACCCATGATGTATGTGGCCCTTAGCTACGACCACCGCATCATCGATGGCCGCGAAAGCGTGAGTTTCCTGGTCCGCGTAAAAACCCTGCTGGAAAACCCTGAAATGCTGCTGGACGGTAAACGCCCCGAAGAAAACGTGCTGGGCCTGTAACACAACAAGGATGCACAGCCACGGGCATCACCACTACGAGCACAATCACTCACATGCCGCCTACCAAGGCAGCATGAATACCAAAGCATTTATCCTGGCCATTGTGCTAAACATGGCATTCGTGGTCATTGAGTTTCTTTATGGCTATTGGTCTCATTCACTCGCACTGATGGCCGATGCAGGCCACAACCTCGGCGATGTAGCAGGTCTGGCAATTTCATTGCTCGCCTTCAAAATGGCTGCTAAATCACCCAATTCACAATACACCTTTGGCTATAGCAAAGGCACCATCCTGGCATCACTGGCCAACGCCATTCTGCTATTGGTGGCTGTAGGATCTATCGGCTACGAAGCGTGCACACGCCTTTTCAGTCCTGAAAACCCGCACTGGCAGAGTATCAGCATGGTTGCAGGTATCGGAATTGTTATCAATACGGCTACTGCATTGCTTTTCATGAGGCGGACAGAGCTCAATAACCGTGCGGCCTTTCTTCACATGGCCGCCGATGCCGGTGTGTCGGCCGCTGTGGTAATGGGTGGATTTCTCATCAGCTGGACAGGAATCAGTCAGATAGACCCTATCATTTCCCTTATAATATGCGTTGTAATTGTGGTGGGTTCATGGGGCCTGCTCAAAAGCAGTATGCGTCTCTCTCTGGATGGCGTGCCTCAGAATATCAATCCGGAGAAAATTCGTGAAGCCGCATTGAAAATTAACGGGGTAAAAGACATACACCACCTGCACATCTGGGCCATGAGCACAACAAGAAATGCCCTTACCGCGCATCTACTCATCAAAGAAGGATTAAGCTATGATGAAGTGCATCATTTAAAAAAAGAACTGAAACACGCCTGGCTGCACCTTAACATTCAGCATGCAACGGTAGAAACAGAAACAGAACATCACGATGACTGCGAAGATTGCCATACAGCCGGCTCATTTGACTAATCCATGAAAAATCTTATCATCTTGCTTGTACTCTGTCCGATACTGGTTTTGGGACAAAGCGGGCTCATACCCCTGCCCCAAAAAATGAGTACGGCTCCCGGCAATTTTATCTGGAAACAGAAACTCACTTATCACTGTCCGGATATATTTCTCCGAAAACCTTGTCAGTTATGGCTTTGGGGACTAACCAAAAATGATAAAAACGACAAACCCGGTAAGGCCGACATTGTTGTCAAAGCATTACCTAAAACCAAAAATTATCACCCGGAATATTACAACCTGATTGTCAGTCCCAAACAAATTCAGATTAAAGCCTACACCGATACCGGGGTTTCCAGGGCCATCACCACCCTGATGCAGCTAATGCCGGCAGATTATGTTATTAACAGACCGGTTGGGTTTCCCATCCCATGCGTCAACATTGAAGATCAGCCGAAATTTGAATATCGTGGCCTTCATTTGGATGAATGTCGCCATTTTTTCGGCTTGGATTTCATCCTGAAATACATTGATGCCATGGCCATGCACAAATACAACGTATTTCACTGGCATCTCACCGAAGACCAAGGCTGGCGGATTGAAATTAAAAAGTACCCTAAGCTTACTGAAGTTGGGGCATGGAGGGATGGCAGCCAAATAGGCAGGTACGCCGAGCAACGATTTGATTCCAGCTCCTATGGTGGTTATTACACACAGGAGCAAATAAAGTTTGTGGTGGGTTATGCAAGACTAAGGTACATAACCGTCATTCCTGAAATTGAAATGCCCGGACATTCCCTGGCTGCCTTAGCGGCATATCCGCAGTACAGCTGTACAGGAGGCCCTTTTAAGGTGGCCAAAGGCTGGGGTGTATTCGATGATGTATATTGTGCAGGCAACGACAGCACCCTGGCTTTTTTAAAAGACGTTTTATCGGAAGTATTAACCCTATTCCCGTCACAATACATACACATAGGCGGCGACGAATGCCCAAAATCGCGCTGGAAAACATGCGAAAAATGCCAGAAACGCATCAAAGAAAATGGGCTAAAAGACGAGCACGAGCTACAGAGCTGGTTTATTCAACACATGGAAAAATGGCTGAATCAACAGGGCCGACAAATCATTGGATGGGATGAAATACTGGAAGGCGGACTGGCCCCAAATGCCACCGTGATGAGCTGGAGGGGCGCAGAGGGCGGTAAAATAGCCGCCAGTATGGGTCATAAAGCCATCATGACTCCAGGCAAACCCTGCTATTTTGATCATTATCAAAGCAAAGACAGTACAGAGCCCATTGCCATTGGCGGCTATAACCCTCTGGAAAATGTGTATGCCTACTCCCCCATTCCTGAAGGGATTGACAGCAACCATGCGCATTTTATCATCGGTGCACAGGGCAATGTATGGACTGAGTATATGGAAAGCCCTCGACATGTGGAATACATGGTATGGCCCAGGGCAGCGGCATTGTCTGAAGTATTGTGGACAGGCCCCGGTGGCAATTACAGCAACTTTTTACAACGCTTGCCGGCAGATATGGAACGGCTGAAAGTCATTAGGGTGAAGCATGCCACTCATTTCACCAAAAAACCCTGACGATTGATTAGGTGCCACGCCGTCGCAACCTCGATTTTTCCGATATTCTCCGGCAAAAGAACGGTGTAGGTATTGCGGGGCGGTAAATCCACCACATTGCCATCTATTTCTATCAGCTTGCCATCTTTCAATAGCATTAACCCCATTACACCGGTTTTGCCTGTTTTGATGGTCAGGTAGTTTCCTTTCCTTTTCAAGGACATTGTGGGCTTAGTCAGGTTTTTTGCGTCCATTTCAGGGTAAAACATGGAATATTTGCCCCTGAAGGCCCGACTTAACGGAAACCACGCTGCTTTTTTGTTTCCTATGTAATCAACGGTACTCCAGGTGATGCCCGGCCAGATGTCATTGGCTTGCCAATAAAGACTTCCGCCACAGTTGCTGTCGTTGCTGTGCGCCCTGTATGCCCGAACCAGCGCACGCGCCTGCAGGTATTGCGACAGCAAAATCATAGATAGCGTATCAGTGGGAAGCATGCCAAACTCCGTAACCATATAGCCATTCAGTAATTTCAATCCCTTGTATGACAACATTCTTTTTGCAGCAGCATCCTTACCAAAGTGCTTTCGCACACACTCCAGCGAAGGCCAGGAAGGCAGGCCGTATTCGCTGGCAAAGCGGGGAACTTTGGTATCAAAATCCTGCAAAGGCCGTTCACCATGCCACACAAACCACAGGTGGTTATCGCCATTATTCATTTCAGTTGCAGGGGCCCAGTTGCTAACCGGGCTTGATGGCAGGTAATTGGAGTTCACTTCCTCAAAAATGCGGGCTAAATCATCATTAAACATGGTGTTATATTGATTTTGCATGAATGCAACATCCGCCGAATCCCAGCCATAGGTTTTATCCCAACCCCAGTGTTTTAAAGCCACATCAATTTCATTATTGCCGCAATACAAGGCCATGCAAGGATGCTGACGTGTTTGTTTCCAAACAGAAACCGCTTCGGTCAGGGCTCTGTTTTTCCAGAAACTGTTATAGGGATACACCGTACCGCTGTACATCAGGTCTTGCCAAACCAGTATGCCGTATTGATCACACTGCTCATAAAAGGATTTTGGCATGAGGCCACCACCACCCCATACCCTGAGCATGTTATAGCCCGCATCTGCCATTTGCCTGACAAGACTGTTTGGACCTTCCCATAACCTTTTGCGCTCATCTTCTGTGCCCCATCCTGTTTGTGGCAGCACATTGGCCCCTTTCATAAACACCGGTTTACCATTTACCACAAAGCGAAAAGACTCACCTTTGGCATCCGAATTACGCTGCAATTGCACATTCCGTATGCCAAAGCGCAAATTTTGTGCGTATGCATCTTTGCCATGCCGGGCCTGAATATTCAATGTGTATTGAAAGGACTGACCTGTTCCATTGGGCTGCCAAAGCTGTGGATTCTGAATGGTGAAGGAAGTGATATATTCATTTTGTCCGGGGGATAACGTTAGGAACGTATCTACCATCGCAAGTTTACCCAAACCGGCTTTTAGGTTAACAGTGACCGTTGAATCGCCGCGAATAACCCAGTGTACATTTACCATGGCACTATTGCCGGTGATGAGCTTTACGGTGGTATAAACATCCAGCACCAGCATATTGTCGAAAGGGATGAATTCGGGCTCGGAACCCAGCCCATTTAATACGCGGCGCGGTGCCACATCCCAACCAAACTGCACCGGGGGCTTACGCAGCACCACAGAACCCTTGGGGTTGGCTGTATCATTATCGGCGGGCCACTTATCACTTCCTGACAGCGGAAAATACAATTTAGCAGCATCACGCAGCGATGGCAACTGTGCCACAAAAAGCGCCGACTCGCCGGCAAGAGAGCCCGATGGTATGATATTCAAAATGGGAATCTGTGTGGATTGCCCCACCCCAATTTGTTGTCCGTTGATGAGATAAGCAGCAGCCGGTTCGGGCCTGGCCATGCGGAAAGCCACATTTTTATAGCCCAGCGCTTCTGCCATTTCAGGCATCTCAGCCCGGTAGCGCCAATAGTGGTTTTCCACCTGATTTGAGGCGATGGGCTTGCCGGAAGAATCCACAAAGCGGTATCCTGCATCGATCAATTCATTAATAGAGGCGGTATAGGGAACATCCAGCCACTCTCCGCTGTAGGCGAGGGTATTTCCCGGACCCGGCTGAAAGGTTTGTAACAGCCATTTTTGGGGCTTAATGCTCACCGGGTACTGGGCCTTAAGATGGGTGACTGAAGCCACCAACAGTGCGATTAACAAGGTTATATAGCGCATGCTTCTTTCAGTTTTTGGAGTTCGTTTATGTCCGGCAACAGGTCATGTATACGGGCCGATGAATGGATTTCGGTGAAGCCGGCTTGCAGGTACGCATGGATATTATGAGATCGTATTCCCCCGCCGGGCATGATGCAGATGCGGCCAGAAGCTTGTTCTTTCAGAGCAATCAGCTCATTAAGGGGCAATCCGCAGAGTAACCTGTTGAATCCGCATTCTATCAGGGTTTCAAGTGCCCGGGATTTATCGGTAACGATATCAAATGCGCGGTGAAACACGGTTTGGAGCCCGGAAGCGGCTTCAAGCAGTCTGCGGCATGCGGGCACATCAATTTCTCCGGTGGGAGTGAGCGAACCAAAGACCACGGCACCAGCCCGGTTATTAGCAGCCACCTGTTGAATCTCTACTTCCATTAGGTTAATTTCTTCATCTGTCATGCAGAAGCTGCCCCCTCGGGGTCTCACCATGACGGCCAGTTGTGGATGCATAGACGCGGGTATATTATGAAACCAGCTTTCGGGCGGGGAGATACCGTCCAGGTAGGGGCTGTCGCAAAGTTCTACGCGATTTGCACCGGCCTGCAGGGCTGCCATGGCGGCATCGGCAGTAAAGGCACATATTTCCAGCAGGGCGGGCATGGTGTTTCCAACAAAGATAGCGTGAATAAAGTCGGTTTTACTTGAAAATATCCTCAATATTCATTATCTTTGCAGCCCTTTTGATGGATTTCGATTTGTCAAAAACGCATGCGTAGCTCAATTGGATAGAGCATCTGACTACGGATCAGAAGGTTTGGGGTTCGAATCCCTACGCGTGCACTAAAGCAATCCACGAAACCCGCCGTTTTTAACGGCGGGTTTTTTGTTTGCAATAAGCGCTGAGCTTGCTCATGCGAGAATTAGCAAACAAAAAACAGGCGTCACGAAGTGCGCCGGTTTCGGGGATTGTAGACTTCGGCAAAGTAGGGTTCAGCAACGAAGGAGCTAATCCCCACATCTGAGCTTGCTCAAGGGAGGATGCGCGCAATAAAAACCTCATTCGCAGAATGAGGCAAGTGGTTGTAGACTTCGGCAAAGCTCCCCATAGCATGGGGTTTAAACCCCATGCTATGGGGAGCGAAGGGAGCAATTAAAATACATTAAGGTTGTAAGACGGATTGTTTATAAAGCCCGAAGTCGGGAGACTTCGGGGAGCTGTACTATGAGCGGTGCTTATTCACAGGAATTGAGTGCCCTGATTACGCGTCCATCGTTTTGGATTTTTCGCTCGCCGGCAATGTTGCGTAACGCATCCATTTTGTCAGGGTCACATTCACTGCGTTTGACCAACCGTGCCAGAATCCAGGCCGCATAATCATCGGAGAATATATACAGCACACGTATTCTTTTGAGCTTGGCTATTTCCAGGTCATCTACCTTATTGCCCGTTAATAAATCAAACAAATTATCACGGCTTATGCGAACTTTATTGTATTTATGTTGGATCATCTTGCAGAGCACATCACCGTTTTTACTGAATGCTACTGCCTTGGCGGCCTGCCGTGTAACCATCCATTCATCTGCTTGTTCATAGCCCCATTCCTTCAGTCTATCCCACATTTCATCCTCTATTTTTTCCGCCACAAATTCTTCCCAATTGATTTTTTCTTCCTTTAATATGGCAGATTCCTCAATGGATTTCAGGGTAGAATTATGCTCGGTGATCACTTGTTTTTCGGCGGCACTGAGGTAATGCAAGTCATCAGCGGCTCCCTTCATTCCGGCAGCCGATTCGCTGAGTGCCTTAGATTCAGCAGCAGCCGCTTTGGCTTCTGAACGCACGGCAGCACCTTCTTTCACGCAGGTTCTGAGCGCACCGCTCAAAAACACGAACAACATAATTCCGGCATGGGCTTTTAACATGCTTCAAAAAAACAGCATTTTTTATAAAAAGCAAGTGGTTTTGTAGGTGAAGTTGGGCTTTATAGGGCCGGAAGGAGGGAGAATGAGGGGAGCGGACAGCGGGGCATTGGAAGGTGATCCATTATTTTAATCAAAAATTATTTTTGTGCCAATTTTTTCAAGACTATCTTTTTCGATAAAATCAACCAACTTGTATTTTTCATCTTCATTTAATCCTTGAATTTTATGTAATGCTGATAAATCCGCATAAAACGTTGCAGGGTTAAATATTAACTCACCTAATATTTTATAAGTATTACCGTTATATTTTATTTCTAATTCACCTCTAGAAATTACTGAATAAATTATTTTTTCCATATTAATATTTCTATATTCGTCTCAGGATTAATTGTATATATTTTGGTCACATTAGGATTTTTTTTGAGTCTAGGTAATTCAATAGTCTCCCAAATATTTCCTGGCCTCAAGTTTTTCCCCAATACTGCTCTGACTTCATTCGCTGCCCGAAGTCTCCCGACTTTGGGCCCCTTTTAAAACACCATTTATTTTCTCAACCTACTCCATCAATATAACCATCAACAAGCTCGACCGCCAACAGACCTTTGCCTCGGGCATAATTGCTTGCCGATGAATACACATAGTGTTCTGCCATAGCCACAATTCCTGCGTGTACCGGATTCATGTGTATATAGTTCAATTTGACCCACATAAACCGCAACGAATAAATTTCCTCCGGATGATTTCCGTATTTCCAGAATTGATAGTTTGTATTTCTGCTATGTGTTTCAGTTGCTTTGCCAAACAACTCCATCATCCATTCTCTCCTGCTTTCCGGCTCGCTTTGTATGGCCTGCAATATTTGGGTTGCTGTAAACTTTTTAAAGTCCCTAATAAGTTCTGATATTTTGCCTTTTGACGATTGAACAATTAAATGAATATGGTTACTCATTATAACATACCCATACAGTATCATACCTTTTTCTTTGATACAATAACCCAGTGATTGTATAATAATATCTCTGTATGACTTTCTTGTAAACACATCAATCCAGTTAACTACGGTACATGTTATAAAATGGGGGCGGTCCTGGTTTCTGATGATATAGCCTGTGCGCATTTTAATGATTTATAAAGAGGCAGCGTGTATGTAAAAGATGCCCAAAGTCGGGAGACTTCGGGCAGCGGGGAGGGGTTATAAAGTGAAATATTAAGGTTTGTTATTAAAGCCTGAAGGAGGGAGATTCGGGGGATGGTTAACTTATTTGAGATATTTCAACCTGCAAACTTTTATATAGTTCCTTATCTTGAATAGAGTTGTGTAAATTCAAATAAAGAAAAGGCAAGAGCTCTTTCGAAATACCATATATTAGTCTTGCGATAGGTAAAATTCTCTTTGCTAATCCAACATCGTTAATATCTATAGTCTGTCTCGTTTCGTCAATTTCATATATTACGCCATAACAAACTTCAATAAAATATATAATATCTGCTCTTGGAATTTCACAAATTTTTCTAAACTCAGTATTTTCTATTTCTGTCAATATAGATTCTATTTTATCAAATTTTTCTTTAGCTAAATTAGGATCAAATCCGACATGGATTTCATTTATCTCATTTATCTTTAATATTAAATTCATATTTTTATTTTAAAGGTATCAATGTTTTATTCTCAAGAGTAATCGTCCATTTACTATCATCTAACAAAAAAGTTTGTTTGGCACCTCCGGTGGTAGTATACTTACCTTGTTTAGTTTTTGCTATTGCACTTTCATAAACTACAATATTTTGATTAGCCGTGGCCTTATAAATATCATATTCAATAGCATGACTATTGAGTGGTAATCCAAGCTTTTGCTCAATTTCACGGGCGTTTTTTAAAATATTTAATTCTTGTTTACTAATATAAAATGATGATTTATTGTATCCCTTTCCTTTTGGAACAAGTTTATAAAGTTCATCGCCATAACTAATCACTTTTCTAACTGGAGTTGAACTACTCGATCTCAGTATATTATTTAAAATATCCTCTTTCATATTCAAAGGCAAAGCACTTGAAAAACAATTCGACATTTCTTCTTTCAAAGATAAGCTAACAGAGGATGGGTTTAGTCCTTGAGGTTGAAAAACATCACTAAAATTATATTCATATTTTAACTTACCTAACTCAGCTGCCCGAAGTCTCCCGACTTCGGGCCCATTTTAAAACACCATTCATTCTCTCAACCCACTGGATCAATATAACCATCAGCAAGCTCCACCTCCAGCAAACCTTTGCCTCGGGCATAATTGCTTGCCGATGAATACACATAGTGTTCTGCCATAGCGACAATTCCTGCGTGTACCGGATTCATGTGTATATAGTTCAATTTGACCCACATAAACCGCAACGAATAAATTTCCTCCGGATGATTTCCGTATTTCCAGAATTGATAGTTTTTATTTCTGCTATGTGTTTCAGTTGCTTTGCCAAACAACTCCATCATCCATTCTCTCCTGCTTTCCGGCTCGCTTTGTATGGCCTGCAATATTTGGGTTGCTGTAAACTTTTTAAAGTCCCTAATAAGTTCTGATATTTTGCCTTTTGACGATTGAACAATTAAATGAATATGGTTACTCATAATAACATACCCATACAGTATCATGCCTTTTTCTTTGATACAATAAGCCAGTGAATCTATAATAATATTTCTGTTTGACTTTCTTGTAAACACATCAATCCAATTAACTACGGTACATGTAATAAAATGGGGGCGGTCCTGGTTTCTGATTACATAGCCTGTGTGCATTTTAATGATTTATAAAGAGGTAGCGTCTAAGTAAAAGGTGCCCAAAGTCGGGAGACTTCGGGCAGCGGGGCTGGTTTCATTAGTCTAAATCATCATAACCTTTTTTTGATTCAATATTTCGTAACTGTGCTCTGAGACAAACTTGGTATGCTGATTCTTCATTTCGCATTGCTTCAATAGATTCTTCCTTACTAATTTCATAATCAACATATTTCACAGCAATTTCACCTTCATCAAATCTTATATACAGTTTTTCATTTTTGCCAATTATTTGACAGCCATATTTTTCATTTATTATTATTTCCATTTTTAAAATGCAGATTTTGTTTTGTAACTACCTGATTGAATTTGATTAACTGTTGCTTCATTTATTCCTCCTGAGGTTTTACCACCAGGTATCCATTGAGTGTTTGCCCCCAATTCATTGCCGTCAGGCATCCTCAACCCTGTTGGGTTTTCAACATCAATCCTTATTGGATTTGTACCTAAATCACCTCTATTTAATCCTAATAAATCTTCTAGTTTGCTTACATCTCCATTAGCTTGTTGAATTAGTGCGTCAGCTTGGGATTTTGGCATAACAAAAGTTCCACTAGGGGCACCAATAGAACCCGTTGGAGTATTTGCGGAAAATTTTGTGACGCCTCCGTTAAATTTCATTAAGTGATTGTCAATATATTTTTGGTTTAAATAAGTACTTGGATTAGGCCTACTTCCTTTAGGAATTGCCAAAATACCTTCCTTTGAAAATCCAGATTTAAAGGCATTTATTAAATCATCCCCCGCCCCGTTCACTCCCCACCCAACAAACCTACCCATTCGTTGGTTGAAAGCCGCAAATGGCTTTCCGAAGGTCTTTTTGCTGATGGCGGCGAAAAAGGAAGAACCGCTTTTTACAAAGTTATTGAATCGGGCATTAACACGCAAGAGCCCCGCATATTTACTTAATGCTATTGCCCCGCTACGTGCTAAAGACGCCACACTTCCCGCAGCCAGTGCTGTATTGAACGTATTCCAGCCACCACGAAATGTTTTCCATGCATTGTAGCCGGACTTATGTCGGTTGCGTTCCTCTTCCGACATTTCCATCCAAGCATCATTGATGTTATCATCCACTTCAGATACTACTATATCTGAGCAAACGAGCGCCAAATTAGCTACTGCCAGACTGGCGCCCCCGGTAAAAGGAACTGCTGCCACACTCACCACCAGTGCTACACCTTGTATTAATCTGCGCGTAAATCTTGCATCACGCTCTTCTTCCAGCGCCTTCTGCCGCTGCCGTTCTAAAAAATACACCAGTATTACAGGCAACGTGGTTACTTCACCCGGGCGGAATACATCCATGTTTTTATAATCACCGCATGGAACTACATTGATAAGTTCTAATGGCCACAAAGTGTCATCATATACCTCTGCATCAGTTTCATTGTACTTCAAAACTGTGCCTGTTTGATAAATGTAACTCTGTTGGGCAGCCCCCCGAAGTCTCCAGGCACCTGACAAATACATATATAATCGGCCATCTTTCAGCATTTTGCCATTCAGGCCATTTCCATCACCAACCAACTCTTCCATATCATCGTAATGGAATTCCATGTCAGATAATCCTAAATAATATTCTTTTATACCTGCGGGATAGGTGAAAGAATGCCAACCGTTATCATCCTGATAATTATCATTTCTGAGAGTTAACCGATCGGTCCGCGCCGCCTCCACTTGGGTAAATAACTCGATAAAAGCATATAGCACCCGCTGCCGTTGACTGGATGACAACACATCCTCATCAGCCCAAACTTCACGCAACCATTTATATCCGTTTTTTCGAAAACCCTGCAAATACAGCACTTCCAGCTCTTTGGCACTCGTATCTCGGGTTTCAAGCAAATCCAACATTACATTCTGCGCCCTTACCCACCAGTAATCCTCATTCTCACAGATCTTATCAAAAATGGCAATTCGCTCCTTGGTAGTTAATTGCCGCAATACACAACGGTTGTATTTTTTTTGATCTGCAAAAAATCCCGCAAATGCAACCCCATCCGCATTACTTTTAATTAACCCTCTTAATACATCTATGGCGCCTGCATCAGTACTCGATTTTTTTAATAAATCCTGTAAATCCAGCACATATTTTTTATAGTTGAAATATCCACCCTGCTTTTCTCTCCTATTTATACGTTTGTAAATACTATCAGTAATTATTTCTTTATCTCCTATACAATCTAGGAGGTTATTAAGCTTTTCATCACTAAGACTCAGATAGGTAAAAACAGTAATAAAATCATTAAATGTGGCCTTGTCATATAGTTTACTCTCAATAAAACTTTCCAGAGAATATTCCTGATCCAAATACCACAACTTTTTATCACCCCCCGGAGCAGACCATGCTCCACCAACATTCTTGAACTTGCCGGAGAGCTCCAGTCCTGCTAGCCATTCTTTAACCGAACTACCATTATAATCAGTAGTTGAAGTGCCTGTAACCACTGGTATTGACAATACTCTAAATGGCTTACCCGGCCTGCCAACTATTGCGCCTGCAAGCGAACTTTTAAATCGCCCTGCTACCGTAATAAAGCTACCACCCTCCTTAGCCATAAATGCAGCAACCCCACTCTCTACATAGCTCGTGCTGTCTATTTTATGTGCACTGTGGGTGTAGAACAAACCCTTTCCGTTATTTCTTTTTAGATATCCTGTAAAAAATGAATCTTGGACAAAATTTGCCACATAGCCTGCATCCCCTAGCTGGAAAGTAATCAGACTGCCAAAAGGCATGTGACAGGTAGATGGAACATATCCTTGATATGCGTTTGAACCAATTTTATCAAACGTAGAAAAAACCGCGCTCTTAATGCTCCCCGGGACTTTTACATAATTGCCCGAAGGATCAATGAATGTGAATGTGGTATCTGGGTTCAGCCAAGGTTTCAACTCCTCCACATTCATGGTCACATACCGCCCCTCCTCCTCCTTCTGCCTCACCGCCCTCAGAAAATTCCCCACCTCCTCCTTGTCATGGATGCGTTTCCATTGCTGGAAATGGGTGAGGGTGTGCGGCTTGCGGTAATCCATCAGGTTGAGGGTTTTGCCTACCTGCTCCGCCGATTCCTCAAACGGATGCTCCAATACTAAAAGCCCGTGCCCCAGTTCGTGCGCTAGGGTGTGGGCTTCGGGCGGACTATTGCCGCAGAAAATGAAACCATACCGGTTATTCAGTGCCATGTAACCCTCGGTGTGGTCTGCGGCAGGACCCAGCAAAAACATTACGGCGGTGTCACTACGTGGACTGCGGTATTTGCCCTCATACTCCCTGATAAACCTTTGTAAATCGCTGCCATAAGAGGTTTTCAATGCCATGCGGTTCACCGATATTTTATCCACCTGCGGATTGTATCCGCTGACGGACATATTCGGCATTACCTCCACCCCTGTTTTAACCCCAAATTTGGCCGTAATCGCATTCAGGTCCGTTTCCAGCTGTCCCTTGCTGATATTACCGCCGCTGCCGCCCACGGGTACCAGCTTCACATGCACTTTTCGCTCGTCTGCCGCAATCAGGTTCAATTTGCCCAGTATTCTGCGGCTGCCACCACTCACACTATCCGGTGGGATAATGCTTCCCACCGCCCATATTGCATCGGCCCAAAGGTGAAGCCGGCCGGGCACTTCAAGCTTCCACACCGTGTCGTTTAGGCGCTCAGATTTTACCCTCACACCATCACTGCGCAAAAACCGAAAACTGTCAGGATGCAACTTCAGTTTACCCTTTCGCAGCGTGGCTCTTACCGTTTCCTTTTCACCGGTAGCCAGCAATTTCCAACCCGCCATATAACCGCCGGGAGGGCCGTCCAGTCGGTCATAGCTGCTACCACCTGTCTGGTTGCTTATGTTGTATGCATCCCAGGCCCTGCGGTTTGGCTCATCATTGTCAAACAACACCATAGTGCCGTCCGGTAGCACAGAACCCGGCATTCCGGATCCGTTGTTTTCATTGCCTACCACGGGTTTTTCAGCAGGGCCCTCAGGTCCCGTCACCTTGCCCCTGGCACTCACATACCAGCGCTTGCCATCAGGGCCTTCTATAACAGTGTTTTGTCCACCCCGGGCAAACTCATCGGCTTTGGCCGTGCGGATGCGGATTCGTCCATCGGGCAATACTTCCACGTCACTCACGGGGACTGCTATGCGTTTATATTCGCTCCGGTTCCAGTTGCTGCCAAACAAATCCCGCCAACGGTCAGCCAGCTTTTCAAAGGTGAGATTGCTGAGTACCAGGGGCTTTCGAAGTATTTTAACCATACCTGCCACCATGCGCCTGTCTGTATTAATACTCACATGCTCCCACGTGCAAGGAATAGGCACCTTACCGGTAAAGGGCAGCCACACCGTACCACTGCCACTGAATTCGCCATTTTCACCTGTGGCAGACAGCACCTTGATGGTAAAATCAGCTGCCGTGAAGGTTTCTCCGGGCTCCAACGAAGGCAGGGGCTGAAGGTTGCTCATGTCAAATACCGGGGCCGGCTTGCCGCATTGCTTACTTACCTCGTCCCACGCACCCTGTGAAGCATCGGTTGTTACCTCAATTTTGTCGGTGGGAGGACTCTCATTGCCAATACAGATGCGATTGACATACACTTCATACTCCGTATTTGGGAGCAATCCTCCCACCGTGGCAACCGTATCGGTTACCATAAAAGTTTGCCATTCTCCTATGCCCTTTGTTCTGTACCACAGACCGTATGCTGCATTGCCACTGCCCGGGGTGGGAGTCCACGAAACCCTGATAGTGCGTCCCTCCTCGGCGCGCGCCCTAATCCCCAATGGCGCAGCACAGGTTTCACCAAAAACAAAGCTGTATACCTGGCTGTAGCCCTCATTTTCAAATCCCTCGCTGCCATCCACATCGATTGCCTGAACCTGCCATGCATAGCTTCTACCGGGCACCAAAGGCGGATCTGCGGGACCGTAAATGTAGGAGGTCTGGTCGGTGAATGTTTCAAACCAGGGAACTGCCGTGGCCAGCATGGCCTCATTGGGATTGCGGCTGCCCGGAATCAGCTCTATCATTTTAAACCGATACCGAATACTGCCGGCCGCGAAAGGAGATGCATAATGCCTAGATGTCCACTGAAATGGCAAAAACTGCGGGAGGGCAGAACCTGCGCGGCTTTCGTGGAACGGGAAGTTGAGCAAAGGCGGTTTATGCTTAAATAGCCCGGCCATCACCACCCCGGTATTGCTGACCTGCAGATTGCGGGCCACACTGTAGGCCGATATAGAAATTGTCCAAAGCCCTTCGGGCAGCAATTGTCCGCCCCGGATAAACGCATTTCGGTCTAGCCCCTGAAAATCCAGGTTTTGCGGTTGCAGCAGTTCTGCAATATCGGGACCGTTGATACTGATAGGGACGCCTGCATTCAGGGTAAACGATTTGAGGGGCCTGTAGCCGGAACGTGTCTGCAAACCCACGCCGGGGCCCTGAAGCTGCAGTTTCAGGTACACATCCACTACAGGTGTAGCCAGGTCTTTATTAAGCAGGGTTATAGAAAGACGGTTGGGCTCTGATTGCAGCTCTGTGAGGCGCGGGGTATAAGGTGGCAATAGCTGTACCGTAGTCTGAATGGGATAATTCTGGGCAAAAAGACCAACGGCGCTAATTACCAACAGCCCCCAGATTACGATATGCTTTATTGCAGACATTTACCGACAAATTAAATCGGTATATATCACATAATCTTGAGTATAAAGTACTAATTTTTCAGACCAACTTACCTACCCAATCAATCATCGATGAGCTTATGTATGGGAATATTAATCCGGTTGGGATCGGGCTGCTGCTGCCTTGGATCTATTGACATGGCGGGTGGCGGCAGTATGACTTTCTTGTGTTTTTTATTGTTTTTATGGCTGAATACAGCCACACCATCATACCAGGTAGCAATCCAGATACTGCTGTCGGGTGCAACCACAATCTTATTTATGCCATCAAATTTTTCTTTAATCGGAACCATATAAGTTTCCCAGTCCACCTCATTATTTACGATTAAATGGGGCATAAACTGGCTGCCTGCCATTATTCTACCATCAGGGAGTACGGCCATTTCATGGGCCGTGAATTGCCACGAGCCGTTGAAATTATAAAATGCTGACTGCGGAATGTTAGTCGATTTAATCCATCCTGTGTCGGTTTTAAGGTGTACGTTAAGTCCGGAAAAGGAGGTTGCCCACAGACGTCCTTTACCATCGACAGCCGTGCGGTAAAAAGCCAAATCCGTAAGTTTGGATTTGAATTTCAGGCGTGGGCTTCCATCATCAGGTATGCTATACCGAAAAGTTCCGTCACCGGCATGAATATCCACCCATTTTTCCTCGTGAAGAGAAATGCCCATAACGCCATTATCAACACCCCGAATGGTACTGAACACACCATTCTTAAAGTGCATGAGGCCCTGATTTCCACCCAATAGCAAAGCATTGCCGGGCAAACCGACCATTTCCATTGCCTGAATGGATGATCGCGGTATGCGCAGATATTCCCAACGGTTGGATTTCAGATGATACAATACCAGAATGCCGGGAATACCTCCAATAGCCAGGGTTTGATCGTTGATAAACACCAAATCGTTAAACCAGCCATACACCAGCGAATCGGGCACCACCGGCTTAATGTGATGCCATCCACGTTCATCATAATAATTTACACCATAATTGGCTGTGGATACCCAGGCCCTGCCTTGCGAATCAAACTCAATATCAGTGATAAAATTATTTTGTACGCTACGGTTAGAAGTATCGTAAAAGGTCCAGGCGTATTCATGCAGCGGCTGAGCGTGAGAAGATACGGCACCCAAAAAAACGAACAGAAAAATCCATTTACGCATGCCCATTTATACCCTGATTGTCGCAAAGGTAAATGCCAAGTCATTCTCCCATCGCATGGGGTTTAAACCCCATGCGATGGGAGAATAAAAAAAGACCGCGTGTAGCGGCCTTTCTATATTGAATTAAATTCAAATTATTTCTTGGGCTCAATCAGTTTGAAGAACTGATCCAACTGAGGCAGAATCACGATGCGGGTGCGACGGTTACGAGCACGTCCATCTTCTGTGTCATTGGCAGTCACGGGCTTGTGTTCAGCACGGCCTGCAGCAATCAGACGCGATGGATCCAAACCGTATTTGGTTTGCAACAAACGAACCACAGCGGTGGCGCGCAGCACGCTCAGATCCCAGTTGTCTTCCAAAATTTTACCATTCATGGGAACATTATCAGTATGGCCCTCTACCATAAAGGTGATGTCTTTCTGGGCTTTCAACACTGCGGCTACTTTCTCCAGCACTTTCAGTGCGCCGCCTTCTACTTCAAAACTGTTTTGCTTGAAAAGCAGCTTATCAGAGATGTCAACAAACACAGCACTACCCTCTACTTTAATTTCAACGTCTTTGTCGTTAATGTCTTTCAAGGCACCCTTTAAACTCAATACCAGCTGCATGTTCAGCGAGTCTTTGCGGGCCATGGCAGATTGCAGATCTTTAATATAGGAATCTTTAGAACTGATATTCTGAAGCGACTGCTTTATGCTTTCGGCCTGTGCTTTGCTGATAATAGACAAATCTTCCAGCTGCCCCATCAGGTTGTTGGCATTGGCACGCAGACTGATTAATTCGGCCTCCAGGCGCTTGATTTCATTGCGCTGGGCCTGCTTGTCGCTCAGACAAACATCGAGCTGGTTGGTGATGCGATTCAAAGAATCATTCAGAAGCACATTTTTGGAAACTTCGGCGTTGTATTTTTTCTTGGAAACACAACCCACCGATACCAATGCAATCAGGGTGAATGCAAATAGGATTTTTTTCATAAACATTAATTATTGAATAGGTTTGCGTAGGTTTTCTGCAATATTACCACTACTAACAAAAACCGAACCAAAAAGATTGTACACAGATTGTGGAAGTCGATAATGTGCACAAAAAATCCAATGGGTGTCAGAGCAACGTACTTGGACAGACGTAATCCGTGAGCTGAAACTTTCCTGATTTTTTAATGTTAGCGAAGCCTCCTGCCACATCCACCAGGTTGTTATATCCACGGGCTTTTAGAATGGAGGCAAAAATCATGGAACGGTAGCCGCCTGCACAATGCACATACCAGGTTTTATCTTTTTCTGCCTTCAGCATGCTATCATTCACATAATCCAGCGGGGCATTAACGGCACCTAAAATGTGCTCTGATAGGTGTTCGCTGTTTTTTCGTACGTCAAGAATGGCTGTTTCTGGATTATTCTTCTGAATTTCGGCAAGCTCATCGGCAGAAATACTTTTGATAGCATCTACCTCCTTGCCGGCATTAATCCAGCTCTGCATGCCACCCTTGAGAAATCCAATGGCAAAATCATAACCCACACGGGCCAGGCGCGTTACCACCTCGGCTTCGCGGCCTTCATCTGCCACAATCAGTATTTCCTGTTTCAAATCGGGAATTAAGGTTCCCACCCAAACGGCAAAACTGCCATCAATACCAATATTAATGGCATTGGGGATGAATCCCTTGGCAAATGTTTGGGGAGCACGTGTATCCAGAATCAACGCACCTGTTTCATTGGCAGCTGCCTCAAACGCTTCGGGAGAGAGGGCCTGTGTACCGCGCTGTATCACCTGATCGATATTGTCATACCCCTCAATATTCATCATCACATTCTTGGGAAAATAGGCCGGTGGCGGCATCAGTCCGGTAATTACCTCCTTGATAAATTCATCGCGGGTCATGTCAGCGCGCAGTGCGTAGTTGTTGCGCTTCTGATTACCCAGCGTATCAAAGGTTTCCTTGCTCATGTTTTTACCACAGGCAGAACCCGCACCATGCGCAGGGTACACAATAATCTCATCAGCCAAAGGCATGATTTTATTTCGCAATGAATCGAACAGATATGAAGCCAGTTTTTCCTGGGTAAGGTCATCTACCACTTTCTGGGCCAGGTCTGGACGCCCCACATCACCAATAAACAGGGTATCTCCGGTAAATATCGCAGTGGCTTTGCCATGTTCATCTTTCAGTAAATAGCAGGAACTTTCCATGGTGTGACCCGGGGTGTGCAACAGGGTAAAGGTGATGTTTCCTACTTTAAATTCCTGTCCGTCGGTGGCAACCAGGGCATCAAAACCCAATGGCATGGTGGTGGGGCCATATACAATATTAGCACCTGTAGCTTTCGCCAGATCCACGTGTCCGGAAACAAAATCGGCATGAAAATGCGTTTCAAAAACGTATTTAATTTTTACACCGCTTTTCTCAGCGCGCTCCAAATATGGCTGTATTTCGCGAAGTGGATCTATCACCACAGCTTCACCAGCAGATTCAATGAAATAAGCTCCCTGAGCCAAACATCCGGTGTAAATTTGTTCGATTTTCATGTTTATTTTATTTGATGTTCAGTCGTACAAAGTTCGTTAGGTTTTAATAATATTCCTGTCAATTTTAAATAATTCCTGACTAAAAATTAAAAACGAATTCTTTCAAAAGTACATACACTCCCATTATCAGCACAAACCAGCCAAAACCGGTTTTCAGTTTTGAGGCATCAATGCGTTTAGAAAGGTAATTGCCCACAAAAATACCGGCAATGGCAATGCAGGTAATACCCACAAGCAAAGGCCAGTTAACAACCATCGAACCGATACTACCGGTAAAGCCGATAAATGAATTCGCCGCAATAATTATAAGGGAGGTACCCACTGCTTCTTTCATGGACAAGCCGGCAAACAATACCAATGCAGGAATAATCATGAACCCGCCGCCAACACCCACAAGCCCGGTTAGAAAACCTATAAATGCACCTTCCAGCAAAATCATTTGATAATTAAACGACGAAGGCTGCGATTCCTTTACCCTATATGTAGGCTTTCTAATCATATTTACAGAGGCAAATACCATAAGAACGGCAAAAATTCCCATCAGCAGCATGCTTTTGGTAAATTCAAACTGGTTGAAGGTAAATACCACATCCGGAATCAGTGGCACCAGCCATTTGCGGGTGGTATACACCGCCAATATAGAAGGCGCACCGAAAATCAGGCCTGTCTTCAGGTTTACCAGACCTTCCCTGTATTTAGGCACAGAGCCAATAAGACTGCTTGTTCCCACAATAAACAACGAATAAGCGGTGGCAGTGAGCGTATCCAAACCAAATAGATATTTCAATACAGGTATGGTCAGTATGGAACCACCGCCCCCAATGAGTCCCAGCGATATTCCAATGAGTGCAGAAGCCAAATACCCCACTATGTCAGTAAATTCCATTGATTAGATTTGCTTACGTGGTGCAAAATTCCGATTTATTGAAAAATAAATATGTTACTATTGTCACAATCGGAATATTAAAACAGCAATTCAATGCTGTTGCGGTGCAGTTTCACCAAGTTTTGGTTTTCCATTTGTTTCAGCAACCGCGATATTACCACCCTGGAAGAATTTAGGTCGTTGGCAATTTGCTCATGGGTAAGATGTAGCGTGGATGTGTTGAACGCATTTTTCTGCCGAATTAAATAGTATTCAAGCCGTTCGTCCATGGCATGAAAAGCCACACTGCGTATGGCATCCAGCAATTCTTGGTAGCGCGATCTGTAGGTTTCCACCACAAAAATGTACCACGATTTGTATTTCAGCATCAGTTCATCCATATACTCTACAGGAATAAAAAGCACTTCACTGTCTTCGATGGCAAAGGCCTCCACATCGCTTTTCTTATTACGTGCAGCACACACGAAACTTAGCGCGCAGGCTTGTCCGGGCTCCAGGTAATACATAAAGAACTCCTCTCCGTTTTCGCCTTCTGTGTAGAGTTTAATTCTGCCGCTCAGCACCAGCATGGTATATTTCATGGGCTCACCGGAGCCGATGATTTGGGTTCCCGCCTTGAAATTTTTTATAATTCCCTTATTGGAAATAGTCTCCAACAATTCAGGCTCGAAACGGGAGAAATGGGTTTGCAGGGAATTCATGATTAACAATTTCAAAGTTAGACTTTAACTCCAAAGTCAACAAATGTGTTTATAAATCTTCAGCTGGTACTGCTTTGAATTAACCATGTTAAGCTAGTGTTTTCAAATTTTTTCCTAAATTTTTTCAAATACATACTATATCAATTATTGATAAACGATTAGTAACAATAACTAAAGATTGAATTTTTGGTGAAAGGGGTTTTTTGCTCGCAAGTAATACACCATGAAAAACTTTTTTATTAAATCTTGCCTGTTTGTTTCCCTCTTGATTGCGGGCAGAACAAATGCACAGGTAACCAATGCCGGTTTCACAGGAACCGTAAAAGATGGTAACGGCAATCCACTCAATGGCGCTACCGTTAAAGCAGTCCACGAACCGAGTGGCACCATTTTCACCGCATCTTCTACTTCAGCGGGAACCTATCACATTCCGGCAGTGAGGATCGGTGGTCCCTACGTCATTGACGTGGAGTACGGTGACTACAAATCCATTACTGTGAAGGACATTTACACCACTTTGGGACAGGATTTTGTATTGGACCTCATTGCGCTTTCCAAAGAAAGTGCCATGTCTACCGTAAACATCTCTGTGCAGCGTTCTAAAATCCTGAACTCTCAAAACACGGGTGCTAACACCAACATCAACCAGGAAGCAATCAACACATTGCCTACCCTGAGCCGCAACCTGAATGACTTTTTGAGAATGACCCCCCAAAGCAGATCAAGTTCTGTTGCATCAACCACCGGCAACGGTGTTTCTTTTGCGGGACAGGATTCACGGTTCAACAACCTAACTATCGACGGTTCTATTTTTAATAACTCATTTGGTCTGGCTTCAGCACCTGCCGGTCAGACAGCTTCTACCCCTATTTCGTTGGATGCCATTCAGGAAATCCAGGTGAATCTTGCTCCCTACGACGCTCGTTTGGGCGGCTTTACCGGCGCAGGCATCAATGCAGTTACCCGTTCAGGTACAAACAACTTCGAAGGGAGTGCTTTCGTAAACAGCAGGAACAACAATATGGTCGGTAAAAAAGCCGGTGACATTGAAGTTACTGCCGATGAATACAATGTACGTCAGATGGGCTTTAGATTCGGTGGGCCCCTCATCAAAAACAAACTATTTTTCTTTGCCAATGCTGAAGAAGAAAAACGCTTTGATCCAGGCACTCAATACAAAGCAAACAGGGGCGAACCCAATGGAACTGCTAACGTTACCCGAGTTAGGGCTTCCGCACTCGATTCACTGCGCACATTCCTGAAAGATAAATTCGGTTACGAAGCCGGTGAATATGATGGATATAAGCGCGAAACCTACAGTTTCAAGTACCTGTTGAAATTTGACTGGAACATCAGCAACAAGCATAAAGCATCTTTGCGTTACAACTCCCTGGTATCAAGAAGAGATGTATTGGCTTCAAACTCAGGCACTTTCTCCGGCGGAAGAAACGGAACCATCAATGCACTGAATTTCTCTAATAATAATTACATTATTAACAACAACCTCCGCTCGGTAATCGCTGAACTGAATTCAAATATTAGCAAACGCTTATTCTCTTCATTCCAGGTGGGTTACACAGCCAACCGCGATTTCCGCAGCAGCGGCGGCGGTATTTTCCCGTTGGTCGACATCATGGAAGGTGGCTTAACCTACACATCTTTCGGCTATGAGCCCTTCACCCCAAACAACGTACTGAATACCAACACATGGCAAGTGCAGGAAAACTTAACTTACTACAAAGGCAGACACACCGTGAATGCCGGCTTCAACTACGAGCGTTTTGCATTTGAAAACACCTTCACACCTACCTACTACGGTCAGTACATATACAATTCTTTGAGCGACTTTTACAAAAGCGCCAACGGCGACACCTCCGTACAGCTGAAACGCTATGCGCTAACTTACAGCGCTGTTGAAGGTGGTGCCCTACCCACCGCATCTCCTGTAGTTACACAGTTAGGAGCTTATATTCAGGATCAGTTCAATGCTTCATCTCGCCTTAAAATCACAGGCGGCGTTCGAATTGACATGCCCAGCTATGCTTCTGAAAGCGAGTATTGGAACAAAAGGGTTGATACCATGAAGTTTATCGGGCCCGATGGAAACCGCACCGCTTATTCTACCAAAGCCCTGCCAAAAGGAAAACCCCTTGTATCTCCCAGAGTAGGATTCAACCTCAATGCCAAAGGAAATCGCGACATTCAGGTGCGTGGTGGATCCGGCTTGTTCACAGGTCGTCCCGCATTTGTATGGATTAGCAATCAGCTGAGCAACAACGGCGTTACCACCGGTTCTATGCGTTATGATAATATTCGCATTAACCAAATCCCCAGCCAGTCTGGTGTTTCTGCTTTCAGCAAAGACGTTGAAGCATTTATCCCTGCCAACCCAACCACCCCATCTTCATTTAACCTCGCACTCACCGATCCTAACTTCAAGTTTCCTCAGATCTGGAGATCAGATATCGGTGTAGACGCCAAATTGCCCGGTGGATTGATTGGCACTTTGGAATTCATGTACAACAGAACCATCAACAACATCATGTACCTGAACGTAAATCAGGAAAACCCCATAGGCAATTTCAGTGGACCTGATACTCGCCCCTATTTTGGCTATGCAAACAATCCAAACCGCGTGTATGACAATGTTTCAGATGCAATACTGCTAACCAACACCAACAAAGGATATAACTATTCAGCTACCGTTAAAATTGAAAAACCTGCTGTAAACGGCTTCGGCTTTATGTTGGCTTACAATTTTTCTGAAACCAAAGACCTTATCACCGGTGGCTCCATTGCCTACAGCAGCTGGCGCGACAACAGAAGCGTAAAAGGCAACAATCTTCCTGATCTCGCCTTCTCAGATAACGATCAGCGTCACAGAATTATTGGTGCTATCACCTACAAAACCCCTGTTAAAAACTACCCCACCACCATCAGTCTGTTTATGCAGTCAGGCAACCAGGGCCGCTACAGCATGTTCTATTCCAACGACATGAACGGCGATCAACTTGCCAACAATGATCTTATTTACATACCCAATTCTGCTGATGAAGTGAACTGGAAACAAACCGTTGTGAACAAAGACACTGCAACCGTGCAAGAGCAAAAAGATGCTTTCAACGCACTTTTAAACAGTGATGCTTATCTCAGCGCCAACAAAGGCAAATATGCTCAGCGCAATGGTGTTTTGATGCCCTGGCTCACCACTTTTGACCTTTCGGTTATTCAAGAAATCCGCCTGAAAAAACCAGGCAAACATGCCCTTCAGCTTCGCCTGGACATCTACAATGTAGGAAACTTGCTGAACTCTGCCTGGGGCGTGAGCGATCAGGTTAATTATGCTGCTTTACTCAAATATGAAGGTAAAGATGCAAACAATAACCCAATCTACTCTTTAAACAGAGATAAAGGCAACCAGCTCATCAATACTGTTACCTCTCAGAGTGCAGGCCTGAACGATGTTTGGCAAATGCAATTCGGATTGCGTTACACCTTTAACTAACCGCAACCAATCTCAAAAAAAATGGCAGCTAATAGCTGCCATTTTTTTTATTTAATATTAAAACTATTCATTTTTAAATAACATAAATAAAACACTTCATTCATTATATGTAAACCCTTTGAAATCAACTTTGTTTATGCAGGTTCGTAAGCTTCAGGCCGTTATCATAAGCGATGTACATTTGGGCACTTATGGCTGCCATGCCACTGAGCTTGTACAATACCTAAAATCCATACAACCGGAAATACTGGTGCTGAATGGTGACATCATAGACGGGTGGGCTTTCAGTAAACGTTATTTCCCTGCCACCCACATGCAGGTAATTAAGGAGATTACTTCCTTTATCAGCAAGGGCACAAAAGTTTACTACATCACCGGAAACCACGATGAAATGCTGAGAAGATACTCAGGATTTAATATGGGAAATTTTTACCTGGATGATAAACTTGTGTTGGAAATAGATGGAAAAAGAGCCTGGATATTTCACGGGGATGTTTTTGACGCAAGCACCAATGGAGCCGCCAAATGGCTGGCAAAATTGGGTGGCAAAGGGTATGACTTACTAATACTGCTAAATCGCCTCATCAATTTTGTGTTGAAAACCCTGGGCCGCGAAAAAATGAGCTTCAGTAAAAAAGTGAAAGCATCCGTAAAAAGAGCCGTACGCTGGATTGGAGATTTTGAAACCTGTGCCGCAGACCTGGGAATAGAAAAACAATATGACTACGTAATCTGCGGACACATTCATCAGCCACAGGATAGAATCATTGAAACAGAAAACGGTAAAATCCGTTACCTGAACAGCGGTGACTGGATAGAGAATCTGACAGCCCTGGAATATGAAAATGGAGACTGGAATATCTACCAGTATGCTGAAGCAAAAACCGCGCATGCCACGGTATTTGAACTTACCAAAAAGCACCCATTTCCTGATGTTGTTAATAATCCTGTAGAACTGGTCATTCAATCTTTGGTAAAATGAGAATTTTCTACGCTGTTCAGGCCACCGGCAACGGACATATAGCCCGGGCCTTAGAAATTTTACCCTATCTGAAGCAATACGGCGATGTAGATATTTTCTTAAGCGGCACCAATGCCCAGCTTGGTCAGGGATTGCCCATCCTCTACCGCAGCAAAGGCCTGAGTCTGGAATACAATAAAAAAGGGGGGCTGGATTACTGGAAGATTGCCAAAAAACTCAAGCCTGCCATGCTGGTTAAAGATGCATTGAAACTGCCGCTGCACCAGTATGATTTGATATTGAATGACTTTGAGAGCATTACCTCCATTGCCTGCAAACTCAAAGGACTTCCATCGGTGCATTTTGGGCATCAGGCCAGCTTCAGAAGCCCACTGGTGCCAAGGCCTTTGAAAAAGGATACCCTGGGTGAATGGGTACTGAAAAATTACTGTACCGGCAGCGTCAATCTGGGATTGCATTTTAAACAATACGACGACAACATCAACACCCCCATCATCAAATCCGCAGTTGTGAATGCAAACCCTACCGACCGCGGTTATGTGACCGTTTACTTACCCCAATACCCGGGAAATGAAATTGCCACCTACCTCAAATCCCTCACCTACATTCACTTTCAGGTATTTACCCGCGAAACCAAAACCATAAAACAGCTGGACAACATCACGTTTTACCCCATCGACAATGAGATGTTTACCCAAAGCTTGATTGATTGCCACGGTATTATAACAGGGGGTGGTTTTGAAACCCCGGCAGAGGCGCTTTATCTGGGCAAACGGGTGATGGTGATGCCCATACACGGGCAATATGAACAGTGGTGCAATGCCGCTGCACTGCAAGAATGGAATGTCCCGGTTCTCGAAAATCTTACGACCAGGACCGGAGTAAGCATACACCGATGGTATTATGGTGATGCCCCCACTATCAAACCGACTTTTAATGAAAATGCTGCCATTATTCGCTGGATAATGGATAAAGCCGGGGACTATAAATTAACCCCTAAAAAATTCGCAGATATAGCCCCTGTTACCGGAATTTTCGGCAACACAGAAGCTGTTTAATTTCGGCTTTTTTTATTCACTTATTTCTTGCTGTTTGTCATTGTTATTGAATGGTAAACATTCATCAATACCAGTTAATATATCTATAATAATCTGTTATTCATAAAAAAACAAATTCGTAAGAATTTCGCTTCAATATGAAAAAAATTACAATATTGACAATTGGCTTACTGGGTGCCAATTTTCTTTTTTCACAAAAATTCCAGGGGTTTGAAAAATCCGGCTCTGATAACTGGAAATTCACCACCAACTATGCAAGGTATAACTTTATATCTCTGTTTGACCAATGGGCCGACACCAGTGAAATAGGGCTAACCGCAGGAACTGACCTTAAAATTACGGCTCGCACCGGCACCAAACTTTGGGGTATGCGTGATTTAAACAATCCCGTTACTGTTTCCTCCCCCCGCCACTACATGGATTTTGAGGCCGTTGATATCAGCAAATACACCACCACAGACATTGAATTCTATTACTTTACCAATGCATACGATAGTCCTGACACCATTGGATACATTGTAGAATACGACACCCTCAAAACATGGAATCGTGCCAATCTGGTGGAATTTTCCAAAGATTCGAAAGCTTGGACCAAAGTCTCCATTTCGGTTCCTGCCGGTAAATCTTTTGTGCGCCTTCGCATCTATGCATTGCAGGATGGAAACGGCGACTGGGCTGCCATCGATGATTTTAAACTCACGGGTTCCAATATTGATAAAACCGCGCCTTTCGTAAGCAAAACCTCCATCGAAAACCTTAGCACCGTTAAAATTGCTTTCAATGAAATGCTGGGCAACAGCGCCGATTCTACCACCAATTATTCCATCTCTCCCTCTGCTACCCTCAGCTCAGCCCTGCGCAGCAGCAGTCCCGGTGCCGATACCGTTACCCTTTCATTCTCTCCAGCGCTCACTGTAGGAAAATACTACACCATCACTGCCAAAAGCAACATCAGGGATACCGCCGGAAACCCCATGGCTGCAGATTATAGCTTTACGGTTGTTTACAACAATACAACACCCGATCTGGCCATCACCGAAATCATGTATAATTCACCCAGCAGCGACCCTGACACCCTTGATTTTATTGAAATCGTGAACAAAGGCAATACAGCATCTGCATTGGGTGGTTTAACATTCCACAATGGCGGAATAACTCGCTTACCGGAAATCACCCTCAACCCCGGTGCCTTTTACCTGATGGGCATGGATAGCAGTGCCTGCAAACGTTTCTATGGCAAACCCTTTGGCCAATATACAGATGCCCTTTCCAACGGAGGAGAGCCCCTTTTCCTACGCAATACATTGGGCAAAACCATCGACTCTGTAAACTACGATGATGCAGCACCCTGGACTTTAGGTCCTCCTACACCCGATGGTGGCGGACCTTCACTGGAAATCATTGATTATCGCCTGGAAAATAATGATGCCTCCAATTGGCAGATTTCGGGCACCAAAGTGGCCACATGGAATGGCATAACCGACATTTTCGCCACACCCGGAAGCAGCGTATTGCCCAGCATCCCCACCGTGGTATTTACCGCCGCAGTGCAGTATGTTAACGAATCTTTAGACAGCGTTTTCTTTACGCTTCGCACATCTACCCCAAACAGCAAAACCATTCAGGGAAAAGTGGCCCTGGTGAGTAAATTTGGAACTGCACAAAAAGACTCAGATTTTGTATGGAAAGATAGTATTTATACCATCCCCGCAAACTTTGCAGGCGACCTTAAATATGGTTTCGCAATTGTGAAAGACAGCAAAACAGAAGCCGACGAAAATTTTGCCCTTCGCCTTAGCATCGTCAACAACGGAGTAACAGGTAGCACCAAAGACCAGACTGTCTTTATTATTGACAATGACCAGCCCGTGATTAAACCCGTAAAAAACATTGCCCTCAAATTTGCCGGTCGCTACAGCGTTACCGGAACTGGCAACAGCGCTGAAATCAGTGCCTATGATCCCGGCAGCAAACGTCTGTATGTGGTAAACTCTTTGAAAAATACCGTTCATATGGTGGACCTGAAAGATCCTTCCAACCCCAAAGAAATCAAGGTGTTTGATGCCACCCCATACGGAGAACTGACCAGCGTGGCCATCAACAACGGCATAGTAGCAGTGGCCTGTCCATCCGCTACCATCAGTGCCGACGGCAAATTGCTGCTACTCGATACCGGTTGCAACCTCAAGAAAACCGTTACGGTTGGCGTATTGCCCGATATGGTTACCTTTACCCCTGATGGTAAAAAAATCCTTACCGCCAATGAAGCACAGCCCGAAGCAGACTACAGTCAGGATGCAGAAGGCAGCGTGTCAATCGTTGATATCAGCGCAGGATTGAACAGCGTTGATCAAAGTAAGGTAACTACCATTGATTTCAAACGTTTCAATACCAATGCTACCGCCCTGAAACAGTCCGGTATCCGTGCCTATGGCGCAGGAAACACCTTCAGCCAGGATATGGAACCCGAATACATCACTTTCTCGACAGACAGCCGCACTGCATACGTTACGTTGCAGGAAAACAATGCCATGGCCATCATCAACCTGCAAACCAACCGCATCGATACGCTGGTAGCACTTGGCAGCAAAGATTTCAGTCTGCCTGAAAACAGCACCGATGTGAACGATCAGGGTTCTCAGATTGTGATGGGAGCATGGCCGGTAAAGGCGTTCTATTCTCCCGATGCTGTTCAGAC
>Ga0315899_10001148_pt1 | contig 30586 bp, 27 predicted proteins | sample LakEriMetagenome_2_FD_203518 | JGI IMG/M metagenome (GOLD analysis project Ga0315899, IMG submission 203518) | Freshwater fungal communities from buoy surface, Lake Erie, Ohio, United States - Buoy 4 MA112 | ecosystem: Environmental > Aquatic > Freshwater > Lake | place: USA: Lake Erie, Ohio...
AGGTCGCGCCGCAGCCGCACCGCGCCGCTCAGCGTGCCCTCCGGATCGAGGTAGCCCATCAGCAGCGCCGCGTCGGTCACCGTCGGCCGCGTGCCGCCGAGCCCGTAGCAGGCCGGGCCGGGCTGCGAGCCGGCGCTGTGCGGACCGACCTTCAGCAGGCCGGTCGCGTCGACGTGGGCGATGCTGCCGCCACCCGCGCCGATCTCGATCAGGTCGACCGTCGGCAGCCGCACCGGCAGGCCGCTGCCCTTCTTGAAGCGCAGCAGCCGCGCCGCCTCGAAGTCGGTGGTGATCGCCGGGGTGCCGTCGTCGACCAGGCAGGCCTTCGCGGTCGTGCCGCCCATGTCGAACGCGATGACGCTGGGCACGCCCGCGCCGCGCGCCGCGTGCGCCGCGCCGAGCGCGCCGGCCGCCGGTCCCGACTCGAGCATCCGGATCGGCATGCGCTCGCCGTGCTCGCGAGAGATCACGCCGCCGTTCGACTGCATGATCCGCAGCGTGACGTCGATGCCCATCTCGCGCAGGCCGCGCTCGATCGTGCCGAGGTAGCTGCCGACCGCGGGCATCGCGTAGGCGTTGAGGACGGTCGCGACCGTGCGCTCGTACTCGCGCAACTCGCCGAGCACCTCGCACGACAGCGACACCGGCACCCCGGGCGCGACGCGGTGCGCGACCTCGCGAACGCGCAGCTCGTGCGCAGGGTTGGTGAAGCTGTGCAGCAGGCAGACCGCGATCGAGCGGGCGCCGCGGTCGACGACCGCGCGGACCGCGCGCTCGATGTCGGCGTCGGCCGGCGCCTTCAGCACCGCGCCGTTCGCGTCCACCCGCTCGTCGATCTCGACCCGGAGCGCACGCGGGACCACCGGATCGGGGCCGGGCGCGGTCAGGTCGTAGAGGTCGTGGCGCAGCTCGCGGGCGATCTCGATCACGTCGCGAAAGCCCGCGGTCGCGATGAGGCCGGTCGTCGCGCCCTTGCGCTCGATCACGAGGTTGGTGACCGCCGTGGTCGCGCCGACGACGACGTCGGAGAGCGCGTCGACCGGGATCCCGTGGCGCGCGAGCAGCGTCGACAGGCCGGCCCGGATCGGCGCGACGACGTCGAGCGCGTCGCTGAGCACCTTGCCGGTGAGCACCGAACCGTCGTCGCCGAGCAGCACCAGGTCGGTGAAGGTCCCGCCGATGTCGAACGCGAACCGGAATCCGACGCGCGCGGACACGGTCAGCCCTTCACCTTCGAGAGCTTGATCCCGCGATCGAAGCCCTTGGCGAACTTGCCGATCTCGAACACGCCGTCGGGGATCTGGAAGAAGGTCTCGCGCTCCCGGTCCGCCTCGGTGGTGGAGTGCATGCTCGTCGAGTCGAACGGGCAGGTCTGCGTGCACATCTCGCAGCCGATGCAGTTCGCGTGGATCGACGCGACCTTGCCCGCGCCCTGCGCGAGCGCGTCGTAGAAGCAGGTCTGGATGCAGATCGTGCAGCTCGGGTTCTTGCAGGTGTCGTGCGCGACCTCGCTGTGCATGCGCGGCTTGCGGAACTGGTCGCCGTAGTCCTTGACCGAGCGCTTCGAGGCGATGCCGGTCATCGACTCGATGTCCGGGTAGCCGTGGCTGTCCATGAACTCGTCGAGCCCCTTGATGATGCTCGGCAGGTACTTGATCCCCTTGAGCATCAGGATCGAGCCGACCTGCACCAGCGGCGCGCCGGTCATGATGAACTCGACCACGTCGCGGTGGTCGTAGATGCCGTTCGAGCCGGTGACCGGCATGCCGAGCTCGGTGTAGATCCTGTGGACCCAGCGCAGCGACAGCGGCTTGGCCCAGACGCCGCCGATGCCGGCCGGACCGCCGAGCCGCGGGTTGCCGGTCTCGATGTCGACCGAGAAGCCGGTGTAGCGGTTGGTGGCGGTGACCGCAGACGCGCCCGCCTCCTTGACCGCGCGGGCGACGTCCATCACCCGCGACTGGTCGGGCGTGAGCTTGATGACGACCGGGATGTCGACCGCCTCGCACACCCGCGCGGTGACCTCGCGCGCGACCTCGGGCTCCTGGCCGATCATCGAGCCGCCGTGCACGCCGGGCATCATCGCCGGATGCGGGCAGCCGAAGTTCAGCTCCACCATCGGCAGCCCCGCGTCCTCGATCGTGCGGCAGATGTCGACCCAGCTCTGCACCGTCTTGCCGCCGGCGCTGCCGATCAGGTGCGAGCCGCGGTCCTTGGCGTACTTGTTCAGCTCGATCAGGTGCGGCACCCACTCGCGCAGGCCGGTGCTCGAGTAGCCGGAGCGGCTGTAGAAGACGAAGTTCTTGTTGACCTTGCCGCGGATCGGCTCGTTGCGCTCGTTGAGGATGGCGTACTTCGAGTTCTCGGTGAGGCGCGCCATGTCCTCGATGTCGGTCAGCGTCTTGACGATCATCCCGGCCGCGCCGGCATCCACGCATTCGCGGATCACCTCCGGGCTGTTGGTCGTCTCGAGCGACGCGATGATGATCGGGTGCTTGAACTTGATCCCGCAGAATTCGAGCGAGAGATCGGCCATGGCGCTTCTCCGGTGAGTGCGTGTCAGGGTGCCGGAACGACTGTTTGCATGCTAACAGAGGATGTCCGGGCGGGGGAACGGGGGCGCGGGCCGCTCAGGCCGGACCGCGGGTCGGGCGAGGGCGCGCGGGCGCGGGTTTCGCGGCGGGTTTCGCGGCGATCCTCGAGTCGGCCTTCGCGGCGATCTTCGTCGCGGGCTTCCCGACGGTCTTCGCGCTGCTTCGCGCACCGCCCTTCGCGCCGCCCTTCGCCGCGCCGCGCGCAGTACGCCCGGCCGCCCGGACCGGCACGTCGTCGGGCTCGCCGAACGAGCGCCCGCCCGGCGCGAACGCCGTGCGTCCGAGGTCGTTGTTGCCGCGCACGAGCCGCTCGAGCAGGTCCATGAACGTCCGGCGCTCGACGCTCGACAGCGGCTGCAGCAGCCGCCGCTGCGAGGCCTGCATCTCGTGGTCGTGCGCATGCAGGAAACGCTCGCCGTCCGCGGTCAGCGTGCACAGCCGGCGCCGGCGGTTCGCGGCATCGGTCTCGCGCCGCACCCAGCCGCGCGCCTCGAGGCGCGACAGGATGCCGGTGACGTTCGCGCGATCGAGGCCGAGCTCCTCGCCGAGCGTGAACTGATCGACCCCGGGGTGCATCGACAGGATGCTCAGCACGCCGTACTGGATCGGCGTCACCTGGCCGTCGGCGACCTGCGACAGCCACACGGCGACGTGAAGCTGGTGGAGCCGCCGCACGAGGAATCCCGGACGGTCCCAGATCCCTCGCCGGGGGTCTCCGTCGCGATTGACAACCCTGGGGGGCGCGCCTATCGTTTGCATGCGAACCATCGTTCCACGCGCGTCGAGCGGCGTCAAGACTCGCGCGCGCCACCCTTGCTGGCGGGCACGGGCGAGACGGCCGTCCAGTCGGATTCCTGCTTCACCTCACAGGGAGCGCATCGATGCAGCGAAGAGGTTTTCTGGGCAAGACGGCGGCCGGCGCGGCCGCCACCCTGGCGCTCGCGCCCGCGGCGCAGGCGCAGTCGAACGCGCTGCGGTGGCGCATGCAGACCGCATGGCCGAAGAGCCTCGACACCATCCAGGGCTCGGCCGACGCACTCGCGCAGCGCGTGACCGCGATGTCGGGCGGCGCGTTCGACCTTCGCTCGCACGCCGCCGGCGAGATCGTGCCGCCGGGCCAGATCTTCGACGCGGTCTCGGCGGGCACGATCGAGGCCGGCCACGTGTTCTCGTCGTTCTTCATCGGCAAGAACCCCGCGCTCGCATTCGACGCCGGCCTCGCCTTCGGGCTGAACGCACGCCAGCAGGCCGCGTGGATGCTGCACGGCGGCGGCCTCGATCTGCTGCGCGACCTCTACCGCCAGTACAACATCGTCCCGATCCCCTGCGGCAACGTCGGCGTGCAGATGGGCGGCTGGTTCCGCAAGGAGATCCGCGGCGTCGAGGACTTGAGCGGGCTCAAGTTCCGCATCGGCGGGCTCGGCGGCACGATCATGCAGAAGCTCGGCGTGGTGCCGCAGCAGATCCCCGGCGGCGAGATCTACGCGGCGCTCGAGAAGGGCACGATCGACGGCGCCGAGTGGATCGGCCCCTACGACGACGAGAAACTCGGCCTGAACAAGGTCGCCCGCTTCTACTACACGCCCGGCTGGTGGGAGGGCAGCGCGCAGATCACGCTGCTGGTCAACGCGAAGGCCTGGGCCGCGCTGCCGAAGATCCAGCAGGAGATGGTCGAGGCTGCCAGCACCGAGCAGATGGCCTGGATGATCGCCCGCTACGATGCGAAGAACCCGGAGGCCCTGAAGCGGCTGCTCGCCGGCGGCACCCAGCTGCGCGCCTACCCCCGCGCGGTGATGGACGCCTGCCACAAGGCCACCGAGGACACGCTCAACGAGATCGCCGAGAAGAACGCCGACTTCTCCAAGCTGCTCGCTTCGTGGCGCCGCTTCCGCGACGACCAGAACGCGTGGTTCCGGGTCGCCGAGAACACGCTGGACGGCTATCGTTACGGGGTGTCGGCGGCGCGCTGACGCGGCCCGGCCGGGCAGGTAACCCGCCCGCCCGGCGTCCCCACCGACGGAGGACCCCCGTGACGAGTTCGAGTCCGACCGGCATCGGCCGGCGCGTGCTCCGCAAGGAGGACGAGCGCCATCTCCACGGCCGCGGCCGCTTCATCGACGACCTGTCGTTCCCGCGGCTGCTCGAGGCGGCCTTCGTCCGCAGCCCGATCGCCCACGGCCGGCTGCGCGGCGTGGCGGTGCCCGCGGGCGCGCGCGGGCGGGTCTTCACCGCCGCCGAGCTCGCCGCCGCGTCGGTGAAGCCGATCACCGCGCGCTCGACGCTGCCCGGCTACCAGGTCTCCGACTACCCGCCGCTCGCCTCGGGCACGGTGCGCTTCGTCGGCGAGCCGATCGCCGTGTGCCTCGCCGACTCGCGCGCCCGCGCCGAGGACCTCGCCGCGACCGTCGAGCCCGACCTCGACCCGCTGCCGCCGCTCGCCGACGTCGCGACCGCGAAGGCCTCGGACGTGCGCCTGCACGGGCACTGGAACGACAACCTCTTCATCCACCTGAAACGCGAGGCGGACCTGTCGACGGTCGCGTCGCGCGCGGCGCACGTCGTCACCCGCGAATTCCGGATGGCCCGCCAGAGCATGTCGCCGATGGAGGGCAAGGCGGTGCTGGCGTACTGGGACGACCAGCGCTCGCAGCTCGTCGTCTACTCGTCGACGCAGGTGCCTCACATGATCCGTTCCGGGCTCGCCGAGTGCCTCGGCCTCGAGCTCGCGAAGCTGCGGGTCATCGCGCCCGACGTCGGCGGCGGCTTCGGCTACAAGTGCAACCTGATGCCCGAGGAGGTCGTGGTCGCGTGGCTCGCGCTCACGCTGCGCCGCCCGGTCCGCTGGATCGAGGACCGCCGCGAGCACCTCGTCGCCGGCACCAACTGCCGCGAGCACCACTACCGGATGTCGGCCTACGTCGACGCGCGCGGCCGGCTGCTCGGCCTGGACGCCGAGGTCCACGTCGACAGCGGTGCGTATTCCGTCTGGCCGTTCACCGCCTGCCTCGAGACCGGCCAGATCATCGGCAACCTGCCCGGCCCCTACCGGATGGAGGCCTACCGCTGCCACGTCTACGGCGTGGCGACCAACAAGCCGCCGTTCTCGCCGTACCGCGGCGTCGCGCGCCCGGGCGTCGCGTTCGCGATGGAGCTGATGATCGACGCGATCGCGCGCACCGTCGGCCGCGACCCGTGCGACGTGCGCCGCGACAACCTGGTGACCGGCGCCGACATGCCGTACACCAACATCGCCGGCAAGGCCTTCGACTCGGGCGACTACCCGTCGAGCCTCGATCGCGTGAAGACGATGCTCGACCACGCGGGCTTCGCCGAGCGCCGCGCCCGCGCCCGCGCCGAAGGCCGCTTCCTCGGGCTGGGCTTCGCGACCTACACCGAGCAGGCCGCGCACGGCACCTCGGTGTTCGCGTCCTGGGGCCTGCCCATCGTGCCCGGCTACGACGGCGCCACCGTGCGGCTCGCGGCCGACGGCACGCTCGAGGTGAAGGTCGGCGTGCACTCGCACGGCCAGGGCATGGAGACCACGCTCGCGCAGGTCGCGAGCGAGCTGACCGGCCTGCCGATCGAGCGCATCGTCGTCACCCATGGCGACACCAACGAGACGCCCTTCTCGACCGGCACCTACGCGTCGCGCTCGATCGTGATGGCGGGCGGCGCGGTGTCGAAGGCCTGCGAGGTGCTGGTCGAGCGCGCGAAGCCGCTCGCCGCGCACCTGAGCCGCTCGACGCCCGCGTCGATCCGGCTCGAGGGCGGCCGCTTCGTCGGCGACGGCGGCGAGCTCGGCTGGGACGCGATCGGCGAGGCCTGGTACCACCGGCCCGAGCGGCTGCCGCGCGACGCGCACACCGGCGGCCTCGAGGTCACCGAGGCCTACAAGCCCGCGGTCGACACCGGCGTGTTCAGCTACGCGAGCCACGGCGCGCTGGTCGAGGTCGACGTCGACACCGGGCAGGTGAAGCTGCTCGACTACGCGATCTGCGAGGACTGCGGCACGCTGGTCAACCCGATGGTGGTCGAGGGCCAGACGATCGGCGGCGCGGTCCAGGGCATCGGCACCGCGCTCTTCGAGGAGATGCCCTACGACCGCGCCGGCCAGCCGCTCGCCTCCACCTACGCCGACTACCTGCTGCCCGGCGCGGCGGAGATGCCGACGATCCGGATCGAGCACATCGAGACGCCGTCGCCGCACACCCGCCACGGCATCAAGGGCGTCGGCGAAGGCGGCGCGATCGCGCCGCCGGCGGCGATCCTGAACGCGGTCAACGCGGCGCTCGCCGAGTTCGGCGTGGAGTTCGCCGAGACGCCGCTGACACCGCGTCGGCTGCTCGCCGAGCTGTTGCCGAGGCGGCGCGCGCGTCGCGTCGCGCCGACCCCGGCGCCCGACGTCGCGGTCGCGGGCGGAGGCGGCGCATGAAGGCCGCCGCGTTCGACTGGCACCGCCCCACCGACCTCGAGGACGCGCTCGGCGCGCTCGGTGCGCCCGCCACCCGCGCGATCGGCGGCGGCCAGTCGCTCGGGCCGATGCTGAACCTGCGGCTCGCCCGCGCCGACCGTCTGGTCGAACTGCGGCGCCTGCCCGAGCTGCGCTTCGCCGGCGTCGAGGCCGGCGTGCTGCGGATCGGGGCCGCGATCACGCACGCCGAGATCGAGGACGGCGCGGTGCCCGACACCACCCGCGGGATGCTGCCCTACGTCGCCCGTGCGATCGCCTACCGGGCGATCCGCAACCGCGGCACGATCGGCGGCAGCCTCTGCCACGCCGATCCCGCGGCCGACTGGGTCAACGCGGCCCTCGTGCTCGGTGCGACCGTCCGCCTCGAGGGTCCCGGCGGCGCGCGCCGCCTGCCGGTCGAGGACTTCGTGCGCGGCGCCTACGCGACCGCGCTCGGAGCCGGCGAGGTGCTCGCCGCGGTCGAGCTGCCCGCCTTCGGCCCGTCGATGCGCTGGGGCTGGAACAAGATCTGCCCGAAGGTCGGCGAGTTCGCCGACGCGATCGGCGCGGTCGTCGTCGATCCGTCGATCGGCCACTGCCGCGTGCTCGTCGGCGCCGTCGAGGCGCGCCCGGTGCTGCTGCCCGACGCGGCGGCGTTGCTCGCCGGCCTCGGCGACGACCCGCTCCAGGCCTGCCGGACGGCGGTCGAGCGTTCGGTGCCGGGGCGCGATCCGGTCTTCGTCCACCAGCACGCGGTCGCGCTCGCACGAGCGATCGACGCGATGAACGCCCGCCGCCCGTGAGCCCGTCCATGACCGCCTCTCCGAGCACCCGGGTCGTCCGGCTCCACGTCAACGGCGAGGCCGTCGAGCGCGCCTGCGAGCCGCGCACGCACCTCGGCGACTTCCTGCGCAAGGACCTCGGCCTGACCGGTACGCACCTGTCGTGCGAGCACGGCGTCTGCGGCGCATGCACCGTGCTCGTCGACGGCGCGCCGCAGCGCTCGTGCATCACCTTCGCGGCGTCGTGCGAGGACAGCGAGGTCGTCACCATCGAGGGCTGGGGCGACGATCCGGTGATGGCCGCGCTGCGCCGCGCGTTCCACGAGCACCACGCGCTGCAGTGCGGCTACTGCACGCCGGGCATGCTCTGCACCGCGCGCGACATCGTGCTGCGCCTGGCGGGGCCCGACGCGCAGCGCGTGCGCCACGAGCTCGCCGGCAACCTGTGCCGCTGCACCGGCTACGTCGGCATCGTCGAGGCGATCGAGTCGGTGCTCGCCGCGAAGGCGCGCGGCGAACTCGCGATGCCCGCGCCGCGCGAGGCCGCGCCGATCGCGCCAGCGCCGGCCCGCACGCGCGCGGTCGCGGGCACCGCGCCGGCCGGCGCCCCGCGCGCGGCCGCGGCCGCACCCTCGCCCGCGGCCGATCCCGCAGGTCTCGCCGACTGGACGCCGATCGAGATCGCCGACGGCGGCGACTGGACCGAGGTCGAGCAGGCGCTGACGCTGCCGGTCGCGCCCGCCGAGGTCTGGTCGCGCCTGCAGGACCTGCCGCTGGTCGCGCGCTGCCTGCCCGGCGCGTCGATCTCGCGCCATGCCGGCGACCGCGCGGAGGGTACGATCGACGTCGCCTTCGGTCCGATCGGCGCGGCGTTCGCGATGCGCGCCGAGCTGTTCCGCGACGAGGCCGACCGCGTCGGACGCATGCACGCCGAGGGCACCGACCGGCTGAGCGGCACGCGCGTGAAGTCGCGGCTGCGCTACGAGGTGCACGCCGACGGCGAGCGCGCGAGCCGGCTCGCGCTGCGGCTCGCGTTCCGCCTCGAGGGCCCGCTCGCGCAGTTCTCGCGCAGCGGGCTGGTGGTCGACTACGTGAGCGAGCTCTCGCGGCGCTTCGCCGCGAACCTGCAGGCGGTGGCCGCCGGGCGGGGCTCGGCGGGCGCCGCCGCGCCGATGCCGCACGCGGCGACCCCGAGCGTGTTCAGGCTGCTCGTGCTGCGGCTGCGCCGGTTGCTCGGCTTCGCCTGAGCCGCGGGCCCGCCGCGCCGGGCCGCTGCCGGCGCCGTCGGAGCCGGATGGTCCGACTCAGACCGGCGTCAGCAGCGAGCGCCCCGCGAAGTGCGCGGCGACGTTGTCGAGCGTCAGCCGGCCCATCGCCGTGCGCGTCTCGTTCGTGCCGCTCGCGTGGTGCGGCTGCAGCACGACGTGCGGCAGGTCGATCAGCGCCTGCGGCACGTTCGGCTCGTCGTCGAACACGTCGAGCCCCGCGCCGCCGAGCGCACCCGAGCGCAGCAGCTCGACCATCGCCGGCTGGTCGACCACCGAGCCGCGGGCGATGTTGACGAAGTGGCCCGTCGGTCCGAGCGCCTCGAGCACCGCGCGCGACACGATCCCCTTCGTCGCGGCGCCGCCGGGGCACGCCGCGATCACCACGTCGGCCCAGCGCGCCATCTCGACCGGGTCGGCGAAGTACGCGTAGGGCACGCCCTTGCGGTTCGGACCGTGGTAGGCGATCTCGGTGCCGAAGGCCGCGCAGCGCGTGGCGATCGCCGCACCGATCCGGCCGAGCCCGACGATGCCGACCTTGCGCTTCGCGACCGCGGTGGTCAGCGGCATCGTGCCGCGCTTCACCCACGCGCCGTCGCGGACCCAGCGGTCGGCGGCGACGACCTGCCGCAGCGAGGCGAGCATCAGCGCGACCGCGAGGTCGGCGACGTCGTCGGTCAGCACGTCCGGCGTGTTGGTCACCGCGATGCCGTTGGCGCGCGCGTGGCCGAGGTCGATCGCGTCGACGCCGACACCGAAGCACGACACCAGCTTCAGCTTCGGCAGCGCCTTCATCACCGCCGCCTCGCAGCCGCGCCCGCCCGAGGTGACGAGCACCTCGCAGGTGCCGGCGAGCGACGCGAGCAGCGCGGCCTTGTCCGCGGCCTCGTGGTAGCGGTGAACCTGCCACGTCGATTCGAGCTCGCGCTGGGTGGCCTCGTGCAGGCCGCACAACAGCAGGACGGGACGGGTCATCGCGGGGGCTCCGGAGGCGGGTGGACAGGCGCCGGAGTATAGACGGCCTCGTCGCGCCGGCCGTGCGCCGCGGACCGCCCGCGCGGACCGCCCGAGGCGCCCGGGCTCAGGCGCCGGGCGGCTTGCGCGTCTGCGGCGCGCGGCCGGATTCGTCGGGCGCGGTGCGCGCGCCGGTGGCGATCGACACGGCGAGCGCCGCGATCGCGCGCTGGGTGCGTTCGCGGCGTGAGGCGGCGTGTGCGCCGGGCGCCAGGCCACGCTGCAGCGTTCGGGACGGGATCCTCATCGACGGCTCCGTGACGGCGGGGCGCGGCCCCGACCCCTCGGACGATGCAATGCGCGTGCCAGCCCGCCTGCGATGCCCGCGCGGCCGGGCGGGTCGCGCGTCGCGCGCGCGCCGCGGCGCCGCGCTCAGCGGTGGACCTCGGCCTCGCCGTGCGCGGCGAGGAGTTCCATCAGCTTCTTGCGGATCAGCATACCCGGGCGGTCACTGTCCATCGAGAACTCGACGCCGCGCCGGCGCGTGTCGACCAGCGCGTCCGGATCGGTCGATTCGAGGATCGCCTTGTCCTCGCGCGTGATCGCGTGGTCGAAGTCGATCAGCAGCCGCGCCGGGCAGTCGGACTCGGTGTCGTTGCGGAACAGCCACTGGCACAGCTGCAGGCTGCCGTCGTCGATCGGCGTGAAGCAGTTGAAGATCACGTGCCGCACGCCGCTCGGGTACTCGATGTCGAGGCGCCGGCTGAACGGCAGGTAGTACGCGTTGCGCATGTGGCGCGTGGTGACCGGATCGTCCACGCCGCTCACGCGCCGGAACGCCGGCGGGTTCGCGGCCTCGATGACGGTCTCGGCGTGGAAGCCCGTCTCGTGCTCGACCAGCTCGTAGCGGCTCGGCTTCGGCTGCGCGGCCACGCCGAAGGTCGCCCGGTGCACGAAGCTGAAGTGCGCGTTGTCGAACGAGTTCTCGAGCGCACGCAGCGGGCTGGTCTCCCAGCGCTCGTGGAACTGGAAGATCGTGCGGAACCCCGGGTCGTCGAACTCGGGCACCTCGGGGATCGGCGCGATCGGGTCCTCGAGCGCCACCCAGGCGTAGCCGTAGCGGGCGACGCAGCGAAAGGCGGTCGTGCGGTAGTCGGGCGGGATCGGGCGGTCGGGCTCGTGCTGCGGGATCCGCACGACGCGCCCCGCGATGTCGTAGGTCCAGCCGTGGTAGCCGCAGACGAGCCGACCGCCCTCGCACCAGCCGCGGCTCAGCTTCGCGGTGCGGTGGCAGCAGCGGTCGCGCAGCGCCGCCGGCGCGCCGTCGGGCCCGAGGAACAGCACGATCGCCTCGCCGAGCAGCGTGAACGGCTTCGGGCCGTCGGCGAGCGTCGACAGAGGCACCGTCGCGTGCCAGAACCGGCGCAACACCGGCTGCTTCGTGGTCAGCATCTCGAGACTTCCTTCGGGGACGGCGGGCCGGATCCGGACGCCGGCGCTGGGTCACGCTGCAACCGTCGTGCCATCGGGGCCGGGCCGCGGGGCCGCGGTCCGGCCAGGCCGCACGGCACTCGGCTGGTGCGCCGCGTGCCGCCGCGCGGGCGGCGCCGGTGCGTGCGCGCACCGGGCGCGACCGGTCAGCCGATCGCGCGAGGCGCCGGGAGCCCGTGCTTCTGCGCGAAGCGATCGAGCGCCGGCAGGATCGACGGATGCAGCGCCACGCCGTTCGTGCGCTGCTCGCGCTTTCTCGCGAGCGCGCGCTCGCCGGGCAGCCGCACCGGGCGCGACGGGTCGCGCGGCGACGAGGTCCGGCACGCCTGCGCGATCCAGTCGGTCTGCCAGGTGAAGGGCGCCAGCCCCGCGAAGGCCTCGGGGTCGGTGACCCGCACGCAGACCGTCGCGCCCCAGCCCTCCGGCACGTCGGCTCGGCCGAAGCCGGCGAGCCCGCCGGTCATCGCCTCGATCGTGAGCGCCAGGCCGTACCCCTTGTGACCGGCGTCGAGCCCGCCGAGCGGCAGGATCGTGCCCGGCGGCTGCGTGAACAGCACCGCCGGGTCGTCGCTCGGCTGCCCGAGCGCATCGAGCCACCACGCGTGCTCGCCGCGGCGACCCGCGGCCTTCATCCGGTTGCTCATCCCGTTGGTGGTGATCGATGCCGAGATGTCGATCAGCACCGGGTCGCCCGAGGTCGGGAAGCCCACCGCCATCGGGTTCGGCGTGAACACCGCCTGCGTGCCGCCGAACGGCGCGACGCTGGCGACCGCGGGATCCGAGCTGTAGATCTCGACCACCAGCCCCGCGCGCACCGGCGCCTCGAGGTAGGCCGCGAGGCAGGCGATGTGGTGGCTGCGCCGGATCGCGACCGCGGCGGTGCCGTGCTCGCGGGCGCGCGGCACCGCCCAGTCGATGGCGCGGCGCACCAGCGCCGGGCCGGGCAGGCGCCGGCCGTCCCAGGTCGCGGCGGCGCTGCGCTCCGAGATCGTGACGTGCGCGCCGGTCGCGGCCATCGAGCCCTTCTCGAGCTCGCCGAGGTAGCCGGCGAGCAGCGCGAGGCCGTGGGTGTCGTGGCCGAGCAGGTCGCCCTCGAGCAGTACCTCGGCGACGTCCTCGGCGAGCGCCGCCTCGAGGCCCGCGGCCTCGAGCAGCCGCTGCGCCCAGGCGACCAGCGCGTCGGCGTCGTGGCGGGCCGGCGGCGCACCCTCCGGCGTCGACCCGGCGCCCATCAGTAGACCGCCCGGCCGCCGGACAGGTCGAACACCGCGCCGGTGGTGAACGAGCACTCCTCGCTCGCGAGCCACGCGACCATCGCCGCGATCTCCTCGACCAGACCGAAGCGGCCCATCGGAATCTTCGACAGCATGAAGTCGATGTGCTGCTGCGTCATCTGGTCGAAGATCGCGGTCTTCACCGCGGCGGGCGTGATGCAGTTGACGCGCACGCCGGTCTTCGCCGTCTCCTTGCCGATCGACTTGGTGAGGCCGATCACCGCCGCCTTCGAGGCCGAATAGGCCGACGCGTTCGGGTTGCCCTCCTTGCCGGCGATCGACGCGATGTTGATCACGCGCCCGTAGTCGCGCTCGAGCATCTTCCTCACCACCGCTCGGTTGCAGTGGAAGGTGCCGTGCACGTTGACGTCGAAGACCTTGCGCCACGCCTCGGGCGGGTAGTCCCAGGTCGTCGTGTTCGGGCCGGTGATGCCGGCGCTGCAGACCAGCGCGTCGATGCGCCCGAACGCGGCCGCGGTGGCGTCGGTCGCCCGCTGCACCGAGTGCTCGTCGGCGACGTCCACCGCGATACCGAGGTGCCCGTCGCCGAGCGCGGCGGCGGCCGCCTTCGCGGCGGCCTCGTCGAGGTCCCACAGCGCGACGCGCGCGCCGCTCGCGGCGAAGCGCTGTGCGACCGCGAGGCCGATGCCGGCCGCGCCGCCGGTGACGACCGCGCAGCGGCCCTTCAGGTCGATGGTGTTCACGCAGGCGTCTCCTGTCGATGCGGTGCAAGGGAGCGCCGGACTGTAATCGAAGCGTCGGCCGCGATCAAAGTTGCCGACGGTCGAACCGGTGGCGGGTCGCCTCTAGCGGGCGACCTCGAAGAACCGGTTCTGCATGTACTTCTGCGACTGGTACAGCGACGCCGCCTCCGGCGCCTTCGGGAACGGCATCCGGATCGGTACCGGCACCATCCGCGGCTGCAGCGTGGGCTCGCCGCAGAGCATCCGCGCGTCGAACTCCTCCAGGCTGCCGAAGATCCCGCCGGCCAGCGGCCAGGCGTCGGCCGCGGCCGCCTCGTAGAGCAGGAAGTTGCGCGAGCGGCCCGAGGTGTTCGTCGCCGAGCCGTGGACCAGCCGCGCGTGGTGCAGCGTGATCGACCCGGCACGACCGAGCAGCGGCACCGCGTCGCGCTTGAGGTCGAGGTCGACGCGCGTCGGGTCCATCGCACCGACGAAGACGCCGTTCGCGTGGTGGTCGTGGATCGTGCCGCGGTGCGTCCGCGGCACGACCATCATCGGCCCGTTGTCGGGCGTGAAGTCGTCGAGCATCACGCCCATCGCGAGCACGTCGTCGTTGGTGTGCGGGTAGAAGGCCCAGTCCTGGTGCCACTCCACCGGCGCACCGTAGCCCGCGGTCTTGAGGTTCAGCTTCACCGACTGCAGGCGCACCGAGGGGCCCAGCAGCGAGGTCAGCAGCGCCTGGACCTTCGGGATGCGCGGCAGCGCGGCGAACGCCGGGTGGTGCCTGTGCGGCTGCTTGAGCCGGCGCACCCGCGGCGCGTCGGGCCGGTGCGTGTCCTCGAGGTCGTACAGGTCGGTGTGGTCCGCCACGCCCCGCGCGCCCGCGAGCAGTGCGTCGACCGCAGCGCGCATCGTCGCGAGCTCGGCGGCGTCGAGCACGTCGGGCACCACGACGTAGCCGTCCGTCCGATACGCGTCGACCTGATCCGGTGTCAGGGCCATGCCCGCTCCCATCCTGTTAGCGCTAACAACATCGCCGATTTGGCGATACGCTCGACCGCATGTCAAGGCACGCCGCACAAACGCCGGGCCGTCGGAACGGCGACGAGGCCCCGGCCACCCCGGTCAGGCTGGTCGAGGTCGCGCGCGCCGCGGGTGTCTCCAGCATGACCGTCTCGCGGGCGCTGCGACACCCCGAACGGGTCGCACCGGCGACGCTGCAGTCGGTACGCGGCGCGATCGCGCGGCTCGGCTACCTGCCCGACGGCGGGGCGGCCGCACTCGCGACCCGTCGCAGCCGCGTCGTTGCCGCGATCGTGCCGACGCTGATGAACTCGGTGTACGCGAGCACCGTCCACGGGCTCGCGGCCGCGCTGCGGGCCGCCGGCTACGAGCTGATGCTCGGCGACAGCGGCTACGACCGCGATGTCGAGGCGGCGCTGGTGCGCAGCTTCATCGGGCGCCGGGTCGACGCGCTGGTGCTGACCGGGGTCGAGCACGCCGAGGCGACCCGCGCGCTGATCGCGCGCCACCGGGTACCGGTCGTCGAGATCTGGGACGCGACGCGCTCGCCGATCGACATGCTGGTCGGCTTCTCGAACGTCGCGTCCGGGCGCGAGGCCGGGCGCTGGCTCGCCGCGCACGGGCGCCGCCGCTGGGCGTTCGTCGGCACGCCGCCGGAGCGCGAGGACCGCTCGGGGAAGCGGCTGAAGGGGCTGCGCGAGGCCGCACGCGCCGCCGGGCTGCCCGCGCCCGAGACGGCGTTCGTCGCCGACGGCATGAGCGCCGCGGCGGGGCGCGAGGCGGTCGCCGCCCTGCTCGCGCGGGTGCCGGCGGTCGACGCGCTGTTCTGCGCGAACGACGCGCTCGCGGTCGCGGCGCTGCGCGCGGCGCACGAAGCGGGCGTCGAGGTGCCCGGCCGGCTCGCGGTGATGGGGTTCGGCGACTTCGACGTCGCGGCGGTGGTGCGGCCGGCGCTCACGACGATCGCGATCCCGGGGGAGGCGATCGGGGCAGCGGCGGCGCAGGCGGTGCTGTCGCGACTCGACGGGCGCGATGCCGGCGGCACCGTCAGGCGCGACCTCGGGTTCGGCATCGTGCGGCGCGAGTCGGCGTGAACCGGCCGGACGCACCGTCCGCGTTCCACGGTTCGTTCGGGGCGACGGGCGCCGACCGCGTCCGAGCGACTATCATGGCGCCCCGCACCGGAGCCCCCCGATGAAAGTCCTGTTCACCGACTACGACATGCTCGACGTCACGCTCGAGCGCACGCTGTTCCGCGAGGCCGGCATCGAACTCGTGGAGGCCCAGTGCCGCACCGAGGACGACGTGATCGCCGCGTCCGAGGGCTGCTCCGGCCTGCTCGTGCAGTACGCGCAGGTCGGCGCGAAGGTGTTCGCCGCCCGCCCGCAGCTCGGCTGCGTCGCGCGGATCGGCGCCGGCTACGACACCATCGACGCGAAGGCCGCCCAGGCCGCCGGCGTGTGGGTCGCGAACAGCCCCGACTACGGGGTGGGCGAGGTGTCGAGCCACGCGTTCGCGATGATGCTCGCGGTGATCCGCAACATCGTCCGCTGGAACGCCGACGTGAAGGCCGGCACCTGGCACTACACGAGCGCCGGCACCGTGCCGCGCCTGACCGACATGACCGTCGGCGTGCTGGGCTTGGGCCGCATCGGCAAGCGCTTCGCGCACATCGCCCGCAACACCTTCAAGCGCGTGATCGCGCACGACCCGAACCTGATCGACGGCGACTTCCCGGCCTACGTCGAGCGGGTGTCGCTCGAGCAGTTGTTCGACCAGGCCGACGCGATCTCGATCCACTGCCTGCTGCATGACGGCACGCGCGGGCTGGTCGGCGCGGACCTGCTGCGACGGATGAAACCGGGGTCGTACCTGGTGAACACCGCGCGGGGGGCGATCGTCGACATCGACGGGCTGACGAAGGTCGTCGCCGAGGGGCGGCTCGCCGGCGTCGGGCTGGACGTCCTGCCGACCGAGCCCGTGCCCGCCGGGCATCCGCTGCTGGCGGATCCGCGGGTGATCTTCTCGCCGCACTCGGCGTTCTACTCGGTTGCCTCCGAGGTCGAGCTGCGCAGGAAGGCGGCGATGAACCTGGTGCAGTGGATGCGCACGGGGCGGCCGGAGTATCCGGTGGCGATCGGCACGCGGCTGCCCCCACGCTGAGGGGAGGGCCGGGACGTGGCTTCGCCTCAGCGCGTTGCGCCGAAGCGCACCTCGAACCGGCTGCCGCCGCCCTCCCGCGGCAGGCATGCCACGGACGCGGCATGCCGCTGCGCGATCTGCCTGACGAGCGACAGGCCGAGCCCGACGCCGCCGGCGCTCTCGCCTCGCCCGGACACCCTGTAGAACGGGTCGAAGATCCGCTCCCGTTCCGCCTCGGGCACCCCAGGCCCGCGGTCGAGCACCTCGAACGCCGGGCCCGACGGCTCGCGCCACGCGCGCACCTGCACCGGCGTGCCGGCCCCGTGGCGCCGCGCGTTCTCGAGCAGGTTGCGCGCCATCCGGCGCAGCAGCCGCGGGTCGCCGACGACGGTGAACGGCCCGCCCGCGGCGGACGTCGGCGCCGCGCCGTCGTCGACCGACAGCGTCGCCCGCACCCGAGCCGCCTCCTGCGCCAGCAGCGCCAGCAGGTCCACCGGTTCGCGCGCGATCGGCGCATCCGCCGCATCCAGCCGGCTCGCCAGCAGGATCTCCTCGATCAGCGCGTCGAGCTCGGCGACGTTGCGCTCGACCTCGTCGCGCAGCGCCGCGCGCTGCGCGTCGTCGGCGGGCGCGGCATCGGGGTCGGACAGCAGCGCCGTCGCCATCTTCAGCCGCGCGAGCGGCGAGCGCAGCTCGTGCGAGGCGTTCGCCAGCAGCGACTTCTGCGCCCGCATCAGCGCCTCGATCCGCTCGGCCGAGCGGTTGAAGCTCGCCGCGAGCGAGGCGATCTCGTCGCGGCCCTTCACCTCGACGCGCGCCGACAGGTCGCCCGCACCGAGCGCCTCGACCCCCTGCTGCAGCCGCTCGAGGCGACGCGTCAGTCTTCGCACCACCGGGTATGCGCCCACCGCCACCGCGACCGTCAGCGCGAGCAGCAGCGCCCCCCACGCGACCGGCGGCCCGCCCTTGAAGCGCCACATCCGTGCGACCGCCCAGCGTCCGTCGGGCAGCCGCACCGACCACGCGGGCGGCCCCTGCTCGGCCTCCTCGCGCCACGGGCCCCAGCGGAACCCGCCCTCGCGGCCGCCCTCCTCGCTCGTAGGTGGCGGCAGCGGTCGACCGGCGGACGCGATCGGCGCACGGTCGGGACCGAAGAGCGCGAGGTCGGCGCCGGTGCGCGCGTGCCAGCGCTCGAGCGCCGCCCGCTGCACATCGGCCGGCGCGTCGGCCGGCGGCAGGATCGCCGCGACCACCTCGGCGATCAGCGCGCGCTCGTCGCGCGAGGCCCGCTCGCGGTCGAAGGACAACTTCCAGCCGATCGCCGCGATCAGCGCGAACAGCAGCAGGCTCGCGAGCATCGCGAGGTAGATCCGCAGGTAGAGCCGCCTCATCGGGTCACTCCGGCGGCCACCTCAGGCGCCGTCCTGCGACTTCGGGAACACGTAGCCGGCGCCGCGGATCGTGACGATCCGGCGCGGATGCCGCGGGTCGTCCTCGATCGCCGCGCGGATCCGGCCGACGTGCACGTCGATCGAGCGGTCGAACGCGTCGAGCGGCTCGCCGCGGACGCGCTCCATCAGCTGCTCGCGGGTCAGCACGCGGCCGGCCGACCCGGCGAGCGCGACCAGCAGCTCGAACTGGTGGCTGGTCAGCGGCCGCGGCGAGCCGTCGACCCGGACCTCGCGCGCGCCACGGTCGATCTCGAGGCGGCCGAAGCGCATCGTGTCGGCCGCGGACCCGGTCGCATCCGCAGGGCCGGGGGCGACGCGCCGGCGCAGCACCGCACGCACGCGCGCCAGCAACTCGCGCGGCTCGAACGGCTTGGGCAGGTAGTCGTCGGCGCCGAGCTCCAGGCCGACGATGCGGTCGGCGAGGTCCCCACGTGCGGTGACCATCACGATCGGCACGTCGGAGTGCGCGCGGATGCGGCGGCACAGCTCCAGGCCGTCGGCGTCGGGCAGCATCAGGTCGAGCAGCACGAGGTCGACGCGCCCGGCGTCGAGCGCCGCGAGCCCGGTCGCGCCGTCGGCGGCCTGCTCGACCTCGAAGCCCGCGCCGCGCAGGTAGGTGGCGACCATCGCGCCCAGGCGCAGGTCGTCCTCGATCATCAGCACGCGGTGGGCCATGGGCGGATTGTGGCGTGCCGCGCCGTCGCGCGTCACGCCGTGCCGCTGCGCGTGCGCCGGCGAGGACGGCGCGTACACGCTCAGAGCCAGCGGCGCGTGCGCGCGGCGTACGCGCGCCACGCGGGCCCGAAGCACGCGTGCAGCGCCGCGTCCTCCGCCCGCGCGTGGCGCAGGTCGAGCCACGCGAGGTAGGCCGCCGCGACGCCGCCGGCCGGCCACGAGCCGAGCGCGAGCGCGGTGCCGGCGAGCACCAGCGCGGCCCCGAGGTACATCGGATGCCGGCCGACGCGATACGGCCCGGTCGCGACCAGCGCGCGCGGCGCCTCGTGGACGCACACGGGCGTCGCGTTCCAGTCGAGCTCGACCGCCGCCGCGCGGATCAGCCAGCCCCCGCCGAGGATCGCCGCGAACGACGCGAACGCCTGCGCGAACGACAGCTCGAACGCCGCGGGCGACGCGGGCCAGGCGGCGGCCAGCATCGACTGCAGCGCGATCGCGGGCAGCAGCCACACCAACGCGGGTACCGCCGGCACCGAACCGAGCGCGGCGAGGCGGGCGCGCGCGGCGCCCGCGCGCCTAGCCCCCGCCGCGGCACCCGCACCCGGCACGGCGTCGCCGCCGCCGCCGCTCCATCCGGCCATCACGTTTCCGCGGAAACGTCGGGTGACCGCTGTCCCGGGCTCCGCCGCGCCCGCGCTCACGACCACCGCCCCGCGCGCTTCTGCATCCGCTCGGCGAGCTTCACGCGTTGCTCGGGCGTCAGCACTTCGGCGGTGTCGGCCATCGCCTGTGCAAGCCGCTTCGACGCGCCGTCGGCGAGGCCCATCTGCTTCGCGCGCAGCGCCTCGATCGCGCCGCGATCGATCGCGGCCGCCGACAGCAGCGCGATCCCGTCGCGGCGCGCCGCGCGCGCCTGCTCGCGCAGCGGCGCGAGATCGGTCATCGCGGCCTGGGCGATGCCCTGGAGCTTCAGCTTCTGCTCGGGCGTGCCGTCGACGGCCGACACGACGCGGTCGGCCATCCGCTCGGCGAAGCGCGCCGCGCGCTCGGGGTCCATCTGGCCCGACATCGGCCCGTCGTGCCAGCCGCGGTGCCCGCCGTGCGAGCAGGCGCCGAGCGCGAGCGCACCGGCGGCGACCGCCGCGAGGCCGGCGACACGCCAGCGGCGCAGGAAGGACGGGCGGCGCGGGCCGCGGGCGGAGGGATCGGTGGCGTTCATCGTGGGCTCCATCGGTTCGGACGGGGCGGACCGCGACGGTCCGCCGATGGAGCCATGCTGCGCGCGGCCGGTGAACGCGATGCGACCGCCGCGTAAAGTTGCGTGAAGCCGACCCGGAAACGACGAGGCCCGGCGCTCGGCCGGGCCTCTCTGGACGGGACGCACCGGGCACGGTGCGCCGCGCGTGTCGCTCAGGCGAACTTCACGACCTTCTGGCGCTGCGCGCCCAGGCCCTGGATGCCCAGCGTCATCACGTCGCCCGCCTTCAGGAACTGCGGCGGCTTCATGCCGAGGCCGACGCCGGGCGGCGTGCCGGTGGTGATGATGTCGCCCGGGTTCAGCGTGAACAGCTGGCTCACGTACGCCACCAGGTGCGCGCAGTCGAAGATCATCGTCTTCGTGCTGCCGGTCTGCTTGCGCACGCCGTTGACGTCGAGCCACATGTCGAGCTTGCCCGGGTTCGGGATCTCGTCGGTCGTCACCAGCCACGGGCCGATCGGGCCGAAGGTGTCGAAGCCCTTGCCCTTGTCCCAGGTCATGCCGCGCTCGATCTGCCACTCGCGCTCGGACACGTCGTTGACGACGCACCAGCCGGCGACGTGCGACAGCGCGTCCTTCTTCGAGACGTAGCGCGCGGTCGAGCCGATCACGATGCCGAGCTCGACCTCCCAGTCGCTCTTCTTCGAGCCCTTGGGCAGCATCACGTCGTCGTCCGGCCCCTGCATGCACGACAGCGTCTTGTGGAAGACGATCGGCTCCTTCGGGATCGGGTTGCCGGTCTCGGCCGCGTGGTCCGAGTAGTTCAGGCCGATCGCGACGAACTTGGTCGCGCCGGTGAAGGGCACGCCGAGGCGCGGGGTGCCGCGCACGGCCGGCAGCTTGGCGGCCTTGATCTTGGCGAGCTTCGCGAGCGACTTCGGCGAGAGCTGTGCCGGGCCGATGTCGGGCACGACGCCCGACAGGTCGCGCAGCGTGCCTTCGGCGTCGATCAGGCCCGGTTTCTCCTTGCCCGGCTTGCCGTAGCGGACGAGTTTCATGCGAGGTCTCTCCTGGTGGGGGTCTTCGGTTCGGTACGTCAGATCATCGTGCCGCCGTCCACGCAGAACGGCTGGCCGGTGGCGAAGCGCGACTCGTCGCTCGCGAGGTACACGGCGATCGGGGCGATCTCCTCGGCCGTCGCGAGCCGGCCCATCGGCTGGCGCGCGACGAACATCTTGCGGGCCTCGACCGGGTCGGCGAACGCGTTGATGCGGTCCTGCAGGCTCGGCGTGTCGACGGTGCCCGGGCAGATGCAGTTGCAGCGGATGCCGCGCGCGACGTAGTCGATCGCGACCGACTTGGTGAGGCCGATCACCGCGGCCTTGCTCGCGCCGTACGCGAAGCGGTTCGCGAAGCCCTTCAGGCTCGAGCACATCGAGGCCATGTTGATGATCGAGCCGCCGCCCTTGGCGAGCATGCCGGGCAGCGCCGCGGCGATCGTCTTCCACTGCGCGCGCACGTTGAGGTCGAACGACAGCTGCCAGTCGCGGTCGGAGCACTGCTCGATGCCGCCCTGGTGGACCCAGCCGGCGCAGTTGAACAGCACGTCGAGCGGCTCGGCGCCGACGACCGCGGCGACCTCGGCGTCGTCGAGCACGTCGAGCTTCCGCGTCTCGATGCCGGGCACGCCGGCAAGCGAGGCGAGCAGCTCGGGCTTCACGTCGGTCGCGATGACGCTCGCGCCTTCCTTCGCCATCATCAGCACGGTCGCGCGGCCGATGCCGGCGCCGGCGGCCGTGACCAGGATCCGCTTGCCTGCGAGTCTTCCCGCCATCGTCTGTCTCCCTCGTGTGTCGTTCAGGTGCGCGAAGGCCGCGATGATAGCGCGCCGGACATCGCCGCGGCCGCGAGCGCGCCGTGTTCCCGGAGCGCGTTCAACGCCGTGGCGAGGTCGTCGGCGAGCCGCGCGTCGTCGGCGGCGTCGCCGAACACCTCGCCGATCGCGAGCATCGCGCGGGCGACATTCGCCGCGTCGCCCCCGGCGGCCGCGCGCAGCCGCGCGGCGAGCGGATCGTCGAGCGACAGCGCGCCGCCCGCCTCGTCGCGGCCGTCGCAGAAGCGGATCCACGCGGCGATCGCGAGCAGCGGCGCGTCGTGCGGCAGGCCGGCGCGGCGCGCGTCGAGCAGCGTCGCGACGAGTCGCTGCGGCAGCTTGCGCGAGCCGTCCATCGCGATCTGCAGCAGCCGGTGGCGCAGCGCCGGGTTCTCGAACCGCTCGAGCAGCCGGGCGCCGTAGGCCGGCGCCTCGCCGCGCACCGGCGCGGGCAGCGTCGCCGCCGCCTGCGCCCACAGCCGCTCGACGAACGCGCGCAGCCGCGGCTCGGCGATCGCCGCATCCACCGTCGCGAGCCCGGCGGTCGCACCGAGGTAGGCGAGCGACGAGTGCGCGGCGTTCAGCAGCCGCAGCTTCATCGCCTCCCACGGCGCGACGTCGTCGACCAGCAGCGCGCCGGCCGCCTCGAGCGGCGGCGCCTCGCCCGCGAAGCGTCGCTCGACGACCCACTGGGTGAACGGCTCGGCGGCGACCGGCCAGGCGTCGTCGACGCCGAGCCGCGCCGCGGCCTCGGCGCGGTCCGCGTCGGTCGTCGACGGCACGATGCGGTCGACCATCGTGTCGGGGCAGGCGACGCACGCGTCGATCCAGTCGGCGAGCGCCGGGTCGGACGCCCGCGCCGCAGCGCGAAGCCTCGCATGCAGCCGCGCACCGTTGCGCGACAGGTTGTCGCACGACAGCAGCGACAGCCCCCCCAGGCCCGCCGCCCGCCGCGCCGAGAGCCCGGCGACCAGCAGCGCGACCGCGCCGCCCGGCCCGTCGTCGTCGTAGCCCTTCTCGGTGATCGTCAGCGTGACGAGCCGCGTGGCGGGCGCCGCGAGCCGCGCGACGACCGCACCGGGCGCCGCCGGCGCGACCAGCAACTCGCGCAGCGCGCCGACCACGCGCGCTCGCGTGCCACCGCCGTCGCGCACCAGCAGCGTGTAGAGCCCGTCCTGCGGGGCGAGCGCGTCGCGCATCGCCGGGCGCACGAGGCTCGCGCCGGACACGCCCCAGCGCGGATCGCCGGACGCGAGCAGGTCGTCGAAGGCGACCGCCTGGTGGGCGCGATGGAAGTTGCCGACGCCCAGGTGCACGACGCCGATCGACGCGCGCCGGCGGTCGTACGCGGGGCGCGCGACGTCGGCCGGCAGCGTGGCGAGCGTCGCGTCGGACAGGCGGGCCATCGGCACCGTCGCCGTGTTCAGCGCATCGCCGGGCGCGATACAGCGCCCGGGTCAGCCCAGTCGCGGTTCGGGATCAGCGGGAACCAGCCCGGCCGGCCCGGATCGCGGTCGTAGGGATAGCCGCCCAGTTCCTTGTACAGCTCGTGGTACTGCGCCACCTTGTCGCGGTCGAGCTTCACGCCGAGGCCCGGCGTGCGGGGCACCTCGATGTGGCCGTCGACGTACTTCATCTTGCCGCCGACGATCACGTCGTCCTTCAGGTGGTGGTAGTGCGCGTCGGCCGAGTAGCCGAGGTTGGGCACGACCGCGCCGAGGTGCAGCATCGTCGCGAGCTGCACGCCGAGCTCGCCCGACGAATGCACCGCGACCCCGAGGCCGAAGGTCTCGCAGACGCCGGCGGCCTTGATGCACGGCCGGATGCCGCCCCAGAAGGTCGTGTCGAGCAGGATCACGTCGACCGCGCGCTGCCCGACGTTGGCCGCGAGCTGCTCGAAGTTGACCACCACGGTGTTGGTCGCGGTCGGGATTCGGACGAACTCGCGCAGCCGGGACAGCTGCGGCATGCCCCAGACCGGGTCCTCGAAGAAGTCGTTGTTCAGCCCCTCGATGCCGCGACCGAACGCGATCGCGTCGGCGAGCGACCAGGCGCAGTTCGGGTCGTGGCGCAGCGAGTCGCCGGGCATCGCGGCGGCGAGCGCCCGGTAGCACTCGAGCTCGTGCCCGGGCGGGAACACGCCGCCCTTGATCTTGTGCGAGCGAAAGCCGTGCTCGGCCTTCAGCGCGCGGGCGTTCGCGACCAGCTGCTCGGGCGTGCGGACCTCGCCCTCGCCGGTCCGCTCGTCCGGATAGCGGAAGAACAGGTACGACGCGAACTCGACCGCGTCGCGCACCCGCCCGCCGAGCAGGTCGCAGACCGGCACGCCGAGCTTCTGGCCCATGACGTCGAGGCACGCGAACTCGAGCGCCGCGTGCATCTGCGTGCGGTTGTTGTACAGGCTCGCGGTCGGGTTGCAGACGGCGAAGCGCATCGCCTCGAGACGGAAGACGTCGTGCCCCTTCAGCAGCGGCAGCAGCCCCTCGACCGCCGCGGTCGCGGTCTCGCCGCCGCCGCCGAACTCGCCGAGGCCGACGTAGCCGTCGTCGGTCTCGACCTCGACGAGCGTGCGCACGAATCGCCCCCAGTGCGCGCCGTTGCTGTGGCGAAGCGGCGCCTCCAGCGGCACGGTGACCGGGGTGGCGCGGATGCGGGCGATTCGGGTCATGGCGGGTCTCCCGGGCGCGGCGTCGGGCCGCTCAGGCGCGCCGCGCGAGCGGCGGCTCGTCGGCGGAGTCGGTGAAGTAGTGGGCGTTCTCGGACGCGATGTTCGCGATCGCGTCGAAGATCGTCGCGAGGTGCGCGCGCATCGCCTGGGCGGCGCCGGCGCCGTCGCCGGCGATCACGCGGTCTGCGATCGCGCGGTGCTCGGCCATCCGCAGCCGGGTCCTGGGGGCGCTCGCGAGCGACAGGCGCCGCACCCGGTCGAGCTGCGCCTTCGCGGAGTGGATCACCTGCCATGCACTGCGGTGGCCGGCGGCGTCGGCGAGCAGTTCGTGCAGCGCCTCGTCGACGCGGAAGAACCCGGTCGCGTCGTGCGCCGCGATCGCACGGCGCTGCTGCGCGAGGTTGTCGCGGAGCCGGGCGCGCCCGCCGTCGTCGACCCGCGCGGCGGCGAGCTCGACGATCCGGCACTCGAGCGTCTCGCGCACGAAGTGGTTGTCGCGCACCAGGCGCAGGTCGATCCGCGCGACGAAGGTGCCGACCTGCGGCACGACCTCCAGCAGCCCCTCCTCGGCGAGCCGCTTGAACGCTTCGCGCACCGGCGTGCGCGAGACGCCGTAGGCTTCGCCGAGCCGCGTCTCCGAAAGCGCCTCGCCCGGGTACAGCGTGGTCGACACGATGCGCTCGCGCAGGTCGCGGTACAGCGAGGGCACCAGCGACGGTTCGCGCTGCGTCAGGCCGGGACCACGCGGCGAGCGAGACATGTATACTAGTGTACAGGCAGGACCGGAACGGCGCTCGCCAGCGCGGGTCCACCTGCGGTACCGTTGCGCAGCCGCGTTCCGGAATGCCGCGCCAGAGGGAGGAGACCGATGCTCGAGTGCCAGGTCCACGGGGCCGAAGATCTGCGCGTCGTCGACGTGCCCACGCCGCAGCCCGGCCCCGGCGAGGTGCTCGTGCGCCTCGGCGCCGCCGGCATCTGCGGCTCCGACATGCACTACTACTTCCACGGCCGCAACGGCAGCTTCGTGATCCGCGAGCCGCTGGTGCCCGGTCACGAAGCCTCGGGCGTCGTCGCCGCGGTCGGCGCGGGCGTGACCCGCGTGAAGGCCGGCGACAAGGTCGCGGTCAACCCGTCCAAGCCCTGCGGGCGCTGCCCCGGCTGCCGCGAGGGCCGCGAGAACCTGTGCTCGAACATGCGCTTCCTCGGCAGCGCGAGCGTCTTCCCGCACATGCACGGCACGTTCCGCGAGTTCTTCCTGATGCCGGAGTCGCAGTGCGTCCCGGTCGCGACCGACGTCTCGCTCGCCGAGATCGCGATGTCCGAGCCGTTCTCGATCGCGCTGCACTCGGCGCACCGCGCGGGCAACCTGCTCGGCAAGCGGGTGCTGATCACCGGCAGCGGCACGATCGGCTGCATGATGACGCTCGCCGCCAAGCTCGCCGGCGCCGCGCACGTCGCGATCACCGACGTCGTCGACCATCCGCTCGAGGTCGCGAGGCAGGTGGGCGCGGACCTCGCGGTGCGCACCGACCGGCTGCCGAAGGACGGGCGCCTGTCGGACGTCGTCGGCGAGCCTGACGTCGCCTTCGAGGTGTCGGGCGCGCCGTCGGCGTTCGCCGCGTGCCTCGAGACCGTGCGCCGCGGCGGCACGATCGTGCAGGTCGGCACGCTGCCGCCCGACGGCTTTCACGTCAACGCCAACCTGATCATGGCCCGCGAACTCGACGTGCGCGGCTCGTTCCGCTTCGCCGACGTGTTCGAGCACTCGGTGCGCTCGATCGCCGAGCGGCGCGTCGACGTGCGCCCGGTCCTCTCCGGCGTGCACCCGCTCACCGACGCGGCCCGCGCGATCACGCTGGCCCGCGACAAGACCGTCAGCATGAAGGTCCAGCTCGGCCCCGGCGCCTGAGGCCGCGGCTCCCCACGTCACGCATCACACGACCCCCCGAGGAGACACGATGAAGCTGTTCGCGACGATCCTGACCGCGGCCGCCGCGCTCGCGCTGCCCGCCGCGCCCGCGCTGGCCCAGACCAAGCTCAAGTGGGCGCACGTCTACGAGGTCGCCGAGCCGTACCACACCGAGTCTGTGTGGGCCGCCGAGGAGATCAAGAAGCGCACCAACGGCAAGTTCGACATCCAGGTCTTCCCGGCCTCCTCGCTCGGCAAGGAGACCGACATCAACCAGGGCCTGACCCTGGGCACCGTCGACATGATCATCAGCGGGCCGTCGTTCGCGGCGCGCAACTTCCCGCGCATCGGCGTGGCCTACTACCCGTTCATCTTCCGCGACGCGGCGCACCAGGCCGCCTACGCGAAGAGCGAGGTGTTCCGGGAGCTCGCCGAGGGCTACCGGCAGAAGACCGGCATCGTGATGACGGCCTACACCTACTACGGGGCTCGGCACACGACGTCGAACCGCGCGTTCAACGACTGCGCCGGCATGAAGGGCCTGAAGATCCGCGTGCCGGACGTGCCCGCCTACATGGCCACGCCGCGCTCGTGCGGCGCGAACCCGACGCCGATCGCGTTCGCCGAGGTGTACCTGGCGCTGCAGAACGGCACCGTCGAGGCACAGGAGAACCCGCTGACCACGATCGAGGCGAAGAAGTTCTTCGAGGTGCAGAAGCACATCATGCTGACCGGGCACATCGTCGACGGCCTGGTCACGCAGATCGCGCCGCACGTGTGGACCAAGCTCACCGACGCTGAGAAGAAGATCTTCACCGAGGTCACGCAGGAAGCCGCCGCGCGCGCAACGGCGCAGATCGTCAAGCGCGAGTCCGAGCTCGTCGACGAGTTCAAGAAGAAGGGCCTGAACATCGTCCAGGTCAACCGGCAGAGCTTCGTCGACGCGGTGCTGAAGAATGTGACGCCCGAGTCGCTCGGCTACGACCGCAAGGACTACGACCGCATCGTCGCGCTCAAGTGACGCGCGGTCGCGGGCCGCGACGCGCACCGGAGCCGGCCCGCGGGCCGGCTCTTTCGTGTCGGCCCGCCGTGTCCCTCACGGTTCCATACCGAAACGCCCAGGCATCATGAACGACACCTCCCGCAGCCCCGCGCCCGGCGACGACCCGCTCGGCGGCGAGGCCGTGCTCGACGAGTCCGGCCACTTCCACGCAACCGACGCGCCGATCGACCTGTCGGGCTACACCTGGGAGGACTGGCTGACGCTGGGGTTCTTCTGGCTGCTGGCACTCACCGTCTTCTATCAGTTCTTCACGCGCTACGTGCTGGCCGACTCGGCCGCATGGACCGAGGAGATCGCGCGCTACCTGCTGATCGTCGTGACCTTCGTCGGGTCGTCGATGGCGGTCCGGCGCAACAGCCACATCCACGTCGAGTTCCTGTACCGCTGGCTGCCGCCCACGGTGGGTCGCGCGATGTCGACGCTCGTCGACATCGCGCGTACCGCGTTCCTCGGGTACGGCACCTGGCTGTCGCTCGAGCTGATGCCGAAGATGGCGAACCTGAACATGACCGTCGTGGACCTGTCGATGAAGTACGTCTATGGCCTGGTCACGCTCGGCTTCGCGATGATGACGTTCCGCTCGGTGCAGGTGTCGATCCGGCACTGGAAGCGCGGCTGGAGCCTGCTCGAGCGACCGGCCGAGATGGAAGCCTGAGGGGACCGCGATGAACACCATGCTCTTCGCCGGCTTCCTCGGCGCGCTGACCGCGGGCATCCCGATCGCCATCGCGATGTGCATCGGTTCGCTGGTCTACATCTGGCTGTCGGGCTCGATCCCGCCGCTCACGGTCATCCACCGGATGGTCGGGGGCGTCGACTCGTTCCCGCTGCTCGCGGTGCCGTTCTTCATCTACGCCGGCAACCTGATGAACTCCGCCGGCATCACCAACCGCATCTACAACTTCGCGCTCGCGCTGGTCGGCTGGCTCAAGGGCGGACTCGGCCACGTCAACGTCGTCGGCTCGGTGGTGTTCGCCGGCATGTCGGGCACCGCGGTCGCGGATGCCGGCGGCCTCGGGACGATCGAGATCAAGGCGATGAAGGACCACGGCTACCCGGTGGACTTCGCCGTCGGGATCACCGCGGCCTCCTCGACGCTCGGCCCGATCATCCCGCCCTCGCTGCCGATGGTGATCTACGGCGTGCAGGCGAACACGTCGATCGGCAAGCTCTTCGCCGCCGGCTTCGTGCCGGGCGCGATCATGGCCCTCTTCATGATGGGCATGGTCGCCTACTACGCCCACGTCCGGAACTACGGTGCGGACATCGCGTTCTCGTGGGGCCGGATGGGCCGCGCGTTCGCCGAGCTCGGCGCGATCGTCGTGACCGCGGTCGTGCTCTTCACGCTGTGGCGCGACGAGTCGCTCGGCGGACTGCTGAAGTTCGGCGCCCCGCTCGCCGCGGTGCTGGTGGTCGACAAGCTGCTGAGGTTCGAGGCCTTCATGGCCCTGCTCACGCCGGTGATCCTGATCGGCGGCATGGCGTCGGGGCTGTTCACGCCCACCGAGGCGGCGGTCGCCGCGGTCGCGTGGGCGCTGTTCCTCGGCTTCGTCTGGTACCGGACGCTGACCGTCAGGATGCTGGTCAAGATCAGCATGGAGACGATCGAGACCACTGCCTCGGTGCTGTTCATCGTCGCGGCCGCCTCGATCTTCGCCTGGGTGCTGACGACGACGCAGGTGACCGAGGCGATCGCCCAGTGGGTGCTGTCGATCACCGACGACAAGTGGGTGTTCCTGATCCTGGTGAACCTGTTCCTGCTGTTCGTCGGCTGCTTCATGGAGACGATCGCGGCGATCACGATCCTCGTGCCGGTGCTGCTGCCGATCGCGATCAAGCTCGGCATCGACCCGGTCCACTTCGGGCTGGTGATGGTGCTGAACCTGATGATCGGGCTGCTGACGCCGCCGGTCGGGATGGTGCTCTTCGTGCTCGCGAAGGTCTCGAGGCTCGGCTTCGAGGAGACGGTGAAGGCGGTGCTGCCGTGGATGGTGCCGCTGTTCGCGACACTGATCATCATCACGTTCTTCCCGAGCGTGGTGCTCTGGCTGCCGAAGCTGCTGTATCCGTGATTCCTGAAGAGGTCGGGACCGGCACAGCGCGAGTCACGGTTTCCCGACCTTCTCCAGCTTCGCCAGGTCCATCCCGCCGACCGCCCGCTTGAGCTCGGCGAGCGGCACGCCGCTCGCCTCGGCCTCGACGATCACGCCGTTGCCGAGCACCAGCTTGTACTCGGCCCGCGAGCCGTCCTTGCGCTCGCTCTCGCGCACGATCCGCGCACCGTCCTTGTAGCTGCGCTCGCGCTCGTCCTGGCTCTCGCGCTCGCCGAGCGCGCCGGTCCAGCCGGCGACCGCCAGCAGCCCGGACAGGCCGCCGACGTCGAGGATCTCCACCTTCACCCGGCGGTCACCGGCCACGTACTCGGCCTCGGCGCGCGACGCGGCCACGCCCATCGGCGCCGAGCTGCCGGTCTCCCAGCGGCCGCGCGGCAGGTCGGCCAGGGTCTCGGGCAGCGCGGCCTTCAGCTCGCCTGCGTCGATCGGCGCGCGCTGCCCGGCGCCGGTCAGCGCGCCGATCACCTGCCCCGCCGCCTTCGCGGCCGCGTCCGGATCGCCCGACTTGGTGGCGGCCTCCATCTTCTTCGAGGCCTCCTCCATCTTCTTCGCGAGCGCGTCGAGCTTGCCCGCGTCGACGCTCACCTCGCCCTTGGGCGTCGAGAACTTCAGGTCGCCGCCGCCCGCGAGGCCGGCCGGCGACGGGCCGATCGCCGCGCCGATCCAGCCGACGACGAGCCCGCCGAGCAGCCCGCAGACGATCAGCACCGCGGTGTAGGGCAGCGCGCGCGACTCGGGCACCTTCATCAGCACCGGCACGCCGACGTACAGCAGCCAGACCGACCACAGCGCCCCGACCAGCGCGAGCATCGACAGCGCGGGCAGCAGGTAGAACACACCCGCCACCAGTGACGCGGTCGCGCCGTAGGCGACGAGCTTGAAGGCCGACAGGTAGCCCGCGCCGCCGCCGAACTTCGGCGCGAGCAGCTCGGCGATCTTCGCGACCACGGCGATCATCACGATCGACAGCACGATCC
>Ga0315899_10001149_pt1 | contig 30567 bp, 23 predicted proteins | sample LakEriMetagenome_2_FD_203518 | JGI IMG/M metagenome (GOLD analysis project Ga0315899, IMG submission 203518) | Freshwater fungal communities from buoy surface, Lake Erie, Ohio, United States - Buoy 4 MA112 | ecosystem: Environmental > Aquatic > Freshwater > Lake | place: USA: Lake Erie, Ohio...
GCTGAGCCGTCGCGGTTTGTCAGGCTGGGGTCGACCGATTCACGTTGAAACGCTGTTTGCGGCGCAAATCGGAAGTTAATACGAGGATGATGGTGCCGGTTGAGGGGATTGAACCCCCGACCTTCGGTTTACAAAACCGCTGCTCTACCGCTGAGCTAAACCGGCTCCACCGGCAAGGAGTTATCGCCCCGAACCGTGCAACGCAAGAGGCGGTTGCATGCGAACCGTTCATGTTGGGTTCAGCCAGCTGCGCCTAGCCTTCTCTCATGAGGCGGGGAGGGGCCCGCCGAGGAGGACACCATGTTGAAGTCGCGTCTGATCGCCGGTGCCATGGCCGCCCTTGTCGCGGCTGGAACTCTAACGGTTGCGGCTGCTCCGGCAGAAGCCGGTTGGCGCCGCGGCTACGGCCCCGGCCCCGGATATTATGGGCGCCCCTATTATGGCCCGCGCTATGGCTACAACCGCGGCTGGAATGCCGGAGGCGCGGTGGCCGTGGGTGCCATTGCCGGGCTTGCGCTGGGCGCCATGGCCGCGAGCGCAGCGCCTCGGCCTTATTACTACGCGCCTGCGCCGTCCTATTATCAGCCACCTGTGCGGGCCTATCAGCCCTATTGCTTCTGGCAATATTATCCGAACGGTGCGCGCGCCTGGATCTGCACCTGAGCGGCGCAGGGCCTTTTACAAAAAGGGCCCTTCACAAAAGATTCGACTTACAAAAAACCCCGCTCTTGCGAGCGGGGTTTTCGTTTTTGAAAAGGCGGGGGGAGCACCCCCGCCGATCCGATGCTTAGTGTTCTTGATAGATGTCGCGATCCTTCGTTTCGGGGATGAAGATCATCCCGATGACGAAGGTCATGATCGCAAAGACGATCGGGTACCAAAGACCGAAGAAGATGTCGCCGGTCGAGGCCACCATGGCGAAGGCCGTGGGTGGCAAGAAGCCACCGAACCAGCCATTGCCGATGTGATAGGGCAGCGACATGGCGGTGTAGCGGATGCGGGTCGGGAAGAACTCGACCAGTGCCGCCGCGATCGGGCCGTACACCATCGTGACGTAGATCACGAGGATGGTGAGGATGCCGATCACTTTCCAAGCCTGAGCCGTGGTCGGGATCACCGAGTTCGTTTTCACGATCGAGGCATCACCCGCCTTCGGATAGCCCGCTTCCGCAGCTGCCGCCGTAAAGGCCGTCATGTTGGCCGGGATGGCGGCCACAACTGGGACATCCTTGCCATTGACGGTGACCTTCGTCGGCGAGCCAGCAGGCGCTGACACGAGTTCGTACTTGATCGCCGCACGCGCAAGCGCCACGCGAGCCACGTCGCAAGGTGCTGTGAAGGTGCGGATGCCGACCGGATCGAACACCGAGCCGCATTGCGCCGGATCAGCCGCAACCTGCACCTTCACCGTGTTGATGGCCTTGTCGAGCGCCGGGTTGGCGATCGAGGTCATCGTCTTGAACAGCGGGAAATAGGTGAGAGCAGCGATCAAGCAGCCCGCGAGGATCACTTTCTTACGGCCGATGCGATCAGACAGCGAACCGAAGAAAATGAAGCCGCCGGTGCCGAGGATCAGCGACCAAGCAATCAGCACGTTGGCGGTGAAGAGATCGACCTTCAGAATGCTCTGCAGGAAGAACAGAGCGTAGAATTGCCCCGTGTACCACACCACGGCCTGACCGACGACGAGGCCGAGCAGCGCGATGATGACCATCCGCAGGTTCTTCCACTGGCCGAAAGCTTCCGACAGCGGTGCCTTCGACTGCGTGCCTTCTTCCTTCATCTTCTGGAAGGCTGGCGATTCCTGCATCTGGAGACGAATCCAGACCGAGATCGCGAGCAAGAAGACCGAGAGAAGGAACGGAATACGCCAACCATAATCAGCGAAGTCCTTTTCGCCGAGATAGATGCGCAGGCTCAGAATGACGACGAGGGACAGCAGGAGGCCCAAGGTCGCTGTCGTCTGAATCCACGAGGTATAGAAGCCACGACGGCCCACCGGTGCGTGCTCAGCGACGTAAACGGCTGCGCCGCCATATTCACCGCCAAGTGCAAGACCTTGAAGCATACGCAGCGCGATCAGGATGATCGGTGCGGCCCAACCAATCGACGCATAGCTCGGCAAAAGGCCGACCGCGAAGGTTGAAACGCCCATGATCAAGATCGTGATGAGGAAGGTGTATTTGCGGCCGACGAGATCGCCGAGGCGGCCGAACACCAGTGCGCCGAACGGGCGAACGAGGAAGCCTGCTGCGAATGCCAGCAGCGCGAACACGTTTCGTGTGGTGGTATCGAACGCGGAGAAGAACTGCGCGCCGATCATCACGGCCAGAGAGCCGTAGAGATAGAAATCGTACCATTCGAAAACGGTACCGAGCGAGGAAGCGAGAATGACCCGCTTTTCCTCTCTTGTCATCGGACGGACCTTGTCCGAACCGGTGGCTGCCATGCTCATTTGAGTTGTCCCCTGAGTGTCCAGTATCTGTTTAAGGTGCGCTGCCTTGCCCTGCGGATCGCAAGGCGGTGTACAGCGTGAACGCAAACGGCCCGTATCCCTTTGCAAGGTGCGATTGACCGCTGAAGGCCTCTTCCCCTTGTGGCGGATTGACCGAGCCGTTTCCTTGCCGCGCGTTTTGCGCGTTGTTCTTGATTGGAACCTGATGGTTCGCAGGGGGTCGCGGACGACGCCCCTTCAATAGTTTCACCTTAGCGAACAGTGAAATGAGTGCACGCTGGCACTTCGTCTATGTGTGCAGTGCACAAAAACGGGCGCGTGGGCTCAATCCTTGCGGGTCACCGCATAGAGGGCGATGGCGCAAGCGTTGGAAACATTGAGACTTTTAATGGCACCGGGCATGTCGAGGCGTGCCATTGCATCGCAGCGCTCGCGGGTCAGGCGGCGCAAACCCTTGCCCTCCGCACCCAAAACAAGCGCCAGGGGGCGGGTTCCGGCTAGCGCGCCGAGGGGGGCAGGGCCCTCGGAATCGAGCCCGATTCTCCAATAAGCGCGATCGCCGAGCTTCATCAGCGCCTGGGCGAGGTTCGAAACCACGATCAGCGGCACATGCTCAAGTCCGCCAGAGGCGGTCTTGGCCAGCACGCCGGCCATGTCCGGGCTATGCCGTTCTGTCAGGACGATGGCGTCGACGGCGAATGCAGCGGCGGTCCGGATGATGGCGCCGACATTATGCGGATCTGTGATCTGGTCGAGAACCAGAACCAGACCGTCATCAGGCAAATCCTCAATGTCGCGTGCAGGCAAGGGCTCGGCTTCGACGGCGATGCCCTGATGGACGGCGCCTTGCGGCAAAAGCCGGTCGAGCTCGTCGCCACGTACGAGGAGCGGTGGGCGGCGCGGCTCGCCCGCTGCCTCCTTCAAACGCGCCAATGCATTCTCGGTGATGAAGAGCCGACCAAGCTTGCGGTTGGGGTTGCCAAGAGCCTCGATGACCGCGTGCATTCCATAGAGCAGGGGCTGGGACGCACGGAGCGAGGGACGTTCCGATTCATCCTGTCGTGGCCTGCCCGAACGCCCATCACGGCGCTGATCGGGGCGTTGCCCCTGTCTGTCGCGTCCGTTCTTGTCGGTGCGGCGTGCCATTCTATTCGTCCTTATTGTCAGCGCGTGTTTTGCATGAACGGGGACAGGCGTCCATTCCCGCCGGATGGGCGGCTTTTCGGGTTGACACATTCAGGCCCTATCCGCATAAAGCGCGCCATCCCCGCCGGTTCGGCGGGGTTCTTTTTCCGGCCTGTCCGGATGTGGGGGAATGTCCCGAGCGGCAAAGGGGGCGGACTGTAAATCCGCTGGCTATGCCTTCGCAGGTTCGAGTCCTGCTTCCCCCACCACTCCACGCCTCAATACCAGTATGAATGTTCAGGCAGATTAATCTGTTGCAGATCTCCGCAATGGGCTTGTGCCGTGCGGCGTGCGCGCGATGGCTAAACTCATCATGATTGTTTTCATACTTGTCCGCGTATGATCATCTTTTGCAGACTTGCAACAGAGTTGATCTGAAAACATCCTCGCAATGGACTGCGGGTCAATCTGAATCGTGCAAACCATCTGGATTTTACAAAGCAATTGCGGTGATGCGAATCGGAGACAACTCAGTATGGCGCACAATGCATCCTGAGCTTGATTGCTCAATTTGGGCCTGAAATCCAGACTCCAGTAGTTTATCATTAATCTTGTCGAATCGCGCGCATAAATTCGAGCTATCCCCAGTTTAGTGGGGTCCGATTCCATGCGTTACGGTCTGAGGCCATTCCGCGCCGCGCTTTTGGTGAGTTGCACGATTTACGCATCAGGCGTTGCCGCGCAAGCGCCCTCGAATGAAGAACTCTACAAGCTCGTGATGGGGCTTAAGGCCGAGCAGGAAAAGCTCCGCGAGGAAAATCGCCGCGTGAAGGCCGAGGCCGATGATGCGCGGACTGAATTGCGGCGCTTGCGCGGGGAACAGAAAGCGACCAGCGCGAAGATCGACGCTGTCGCCAAAGCCGCACCTGTTAAGGCTGTGACAAAAGGCGGACAGGTGGTTGCCTATGAGCCCACCAATTCTTGCGCCGCTTACGGTGCGGGTTACAGTTCGGTAGGCGGCTCTGGAACCTGCGTTCGGCTTGGCGGCTATGTGCGCGCGGAAGCGCAATTCACACCGCAGCAAACCGTCTATTCTCTGGCTTCTGTTTTTAGAAACACCGGCTATGTAGAGCAGACGCTCAATGGCAACCTTCAGGACACGGTCGGCACCGAAGTGCGCGGTCGGGCCGATCTCGACGCTTATACGCCGACCGATTGGGGCGATGCGCGCGTCTCGGTGAAAGTGCGTTTGACGACGTTGACTGGATCGCGCACAGCCAAGATCGCCAACAACGCAGAATATACTTATTTTAATGGCGTCGAATTGCGTGCTGTTCCTGAAGCGGCCTTTATGAGCATAGGCGGTCTAACCGTTGGTCTTGCGCCATCCAATTACGCGCTGATGCCGACTTCAATGTATACGGGAACGCCGTGGGCACAATATACGAATGGCGTCGTGCAGATTGCCTATAAGCACAATTTTGGCTCCGGTTGGTCGGCGACCGGTGCGCTCGAACGGGCGCAAGATTGGGCTTACAGCATGGCTTGGAACCGCCCTTCGACGGCAGTCAATCTCGTCGGCAATATGAAATGGGAACAGCAATGGGGCTGGATCGCCTTGCAGGGTGTGTTCAGTGGCAATTCGGTTGAAAGGGCGGCACCCGATTTGCAGCCCAGCGCCCCGAGTCCGCTCGATCCCGGTGCTGCACAACTTTACGGCGGCGATGCCGATGGACAGAAGCGCTATAATGCCGGTGCTGTCGGTTTAACGGCAAACGTGAAATTGCCGATGATTCATCAGCGCGATCAGCTCTGGCTCACCGCAAACTATGCCAATGGCAATCTGGGTGCTCTGTTGGGGGCTGGCGGCTTAAGCAATATTTCAACGCAGAACAATGGATCGTTTTTCGGCGGGATTTTACGCGTTGATCAGAACATGATGGTGACGTCAGGCTACGGCACTTTAAATTCGCCTTATCAAGTCAGAAATGTGCAAGGCTTCAACGTGGCCGCCATGCTGACACATCATTGGAGCGATCGCTGGCGTTCGAATTTCAATGCCGGCTATGTGCAGATCAACCCGCCACGGTCCAGTGCCTATGATGGTCGGCCATACGCGCCGTCGGACACGCCCATCCCGATGTGGGGTCGCGGTCAGCTCTATACGGTGGCTGGAAGCATAATCTATTCAATTGCCGAAAATTTCGACGTCGGCTTCGAAACCGCATATGGCTATATTCGCAACCAAGTACAAAATGCGCCTGGTAGTTATCAGTTGGTCAATGTTGGTAGCAATCAAACGCCGGAGCTAACGCCGCTCGCCTCACTGCCCGGCCTCAGCCAAGGGAACGCCATCTTCAAGATGCGCATGGACCGTTTGTTCTGATTGCAATCCAACGGCAATACAAAAGGGGCCGCTCTGGCCCCTTTTATTATGTCCGGCATCGGCCAATTTCCGTTTTGTCTGTCGGGCAAGTATTTGCGCTCAAGTGCCAGACATAGGGCCTCATGCACGCCATGTCGTACGGATCTTTGAACGCCCCATTTTGGGGCGAAAGCCATCATTACTGCTTGCTTCGGATCAGATAAGGAAAAACAATTCGTCATAGCTTTGATTTGCGTTTTTGAAGCGGAGTACCCCGATGAGCGCCTCCCGAAGAAATCTGACCTTCATGCTGTCGACTTTGATCCCGCAAGGCGTTGCGGGTTTGTCCGCTTGCCTGAGTGCAGCGGATGCGTCGGCGGCGGTGCAGCCCGATGTCGCCAAAACGGAGATTGCCGAAAAGCTGCAATCGATCCGTGCGACCGTTTCGGCGGCGCAGGGCATTGAATTGCGTGGCACGACTGTTTCCAAAGACGACCCATCCCAGCAGGTCGCTTGGTGGTGGCGCAATGGCGGTTGGGGCAATGGCGGTTGGCGCAATGGCGGCTGGGGCAATGGCGGCTGGCACAATTGGGGCAATGGCTGGCACAATTGGGGCAATGGCTGGCACAATTGGTGAGCCATGGAGCGCGTTCCGACCTCCATGGTCGTGATCCAGCCGACCGGTTTCTGCAATATCGATTGCAGCTATTGTTATCTGCCGAACCGCAACGATAAGCACACGATCGGCCTCGACATTGTTGAGCGTTTGTTTGCGCAATTGTTCGGCATGAACCGGACGGCTCCGGAAGTGACGGTCGTATGGCATGCGGGCGAGCCGCTCGTCGTGCCGCCGTCCTTCTATCGCGATGCATTTGCGATCATAGAGCGTCATCGGCCTGTCGATGTGCGGGTCAAGCATTCATTCCAAACCAATGGCATGCTGATCAACGATGAATGGTGCGCGCTGTTTAAGGAATGGAATGTCGGCATTGGTGTGAGCATTGATGGGTCTGCTGAATTGCATGATGCAAATCGCAAAACGCGTTCGGGCAAGGGCACACATGCGCAGGCGATGAAAGGCGTTGCGACTTTGCGCGCGCATGACGTACCGTTTCACGTCATCACCGTTTTGTCAGCCGCATCGTTACAGAGCCCGGAACGGCTTTTGTCTTTCTATCTTGATGCGGGCATCGATCATGTCTGCTTCAACGTCGAGGAGTCGGAAGGCAGCCACGTGTCGAGCTTGTTCGAGACACGCGGGCTCAGCGATGTCTATGCCCAGTTTCTGCGTCGTTTTTGGCATCTTGCGCAGGAGAGCGGACGCATTCACTTCGTACGCGAGATTGATCTCGCGATCGGACGCATCTTCCGGCCCGAAGAAGCCGAAGGCCACAATATTCAGGTCGAGCCTTTCGCCATGCTGAACATCGGTTCGCGCGGCGAAGTGTCATCGTTCTCACCCGAATTGCTCGGGCTTGAGAACGCGGCCTATGATAATTTCGTTTTCGGCAACATTCTCGTCGATCCACTTGCGACGATCGAAGAGCGTTGCCAGTCATCCGCACTTCACCGTGACATCAAGCAAGGTGTTGCGGCGTGTGAAGCGTCGTGTGCCTATTTCTCGGTCTGTGGTGGCGGTGCGCCGATCAACAAATTGTTTGAAAATGGCAGCTTTGCTTCGGCCGATACGTCCTATTGCGCGCTCACGCAAAAAGTTCCAACTGATATCGTGATCGCAGCCTTTGAAAATCTTGCGGCGCAGGCGCCGCAGGCCTCATCTTCTTTCACACTCGAACCTGTATAGGGTGGATCATGACCGCATCGTCTTCCTCAGTGCTGAAATCCCTGCTTCTGACGGCAGGACTCGTTTTGGCCATGCCTGCCCTTGCGCAGAATGCATCGCCGCCGCCGACAACCAGCGCGTCAGCTGCGCCTGCGGATCAGGCCGGCAGTTCGGCCGTTCCGGGCGGCCCGATGGCACCCGTGCTTGCTGTCACAGGTGTTGAAGTGATGCGCTCGGCCTTGCCGGGCGGCATGGATGTCGTACGTGTGCGCGGTGTTGTGACATCGGGCGCATGGGGCCAACCGCAATTGATGCCGATCACGCGCGGTCCATCCGCCGATGGCGTGCTCGATTTCGTCTTCGTGGCGGCGGCGCCGCTCTCGGGCGTGCAACCGGGCCCGTTCATGCCTGTTGAAGCGCTTCTGCCGATCGCCAATAACCATCCCTACAAAGGCATTCGCGTGCGTGGCGCAACGAATGTCGTCGCATTGAAGTCGCTGCCGGGCGTGATCGAGCAGGCCGCTCCCAAGGCCGATTGCGCGCAATGCATTGGCAAGGTCTTCGCGTTCAAGGGTGCTGCCAACCCGCCTGCCGATGCGGTGCGCGAAGAATCGCTGCCGTGGAAGCTGCGCGTCATCAAGGTCAACGAAGGCGTTGCGAGTTTCGATGTCGATCCGAACCGTCTCAGCCTGCTGCTCGGCGACGACAACAAGATCGTGGCCGCGCTCTGGGAATGAGACGCGCCGGATAACGAAGCGGAGAGGGGCCCCTTGCGGGCCTCTTTTTGTTTGGGGACGCCCGGAAGCGGGCGGCGGCCGTTCGGCCTCTGGCCCCTTCGGGGCTTTTTTGATTTAGGACGCCGGGAAGCGGGCGGCGGCCGTTCGGCCTCTGGCCCCTTCGGGGCTTTTTTGATTTAGGACGCCCGGGAGCGGGCGGCGGCCGCTCGGCCTCTGGTGTATCGCTTGATCGTCACAGAATAGACCTCGTCATGGCGAGGAGGGCGGAACCTGAGGCGGCAATCCATCCTTGCCACTGCTCGCATGGCTCCGATGGATTGCTTCGTCGTTGCTCTCCTCGCAATGACGAGAGAGGGGCTGAACCTTGGGCGGACTTAACCGAAACCGCCCCTTTGCCTTGCCAAAAGGGCCGGGCCGGGGCATATCTCGGCCGACGCGGGTGTAGCTCAATGGTAGAGCAGCAGCCTTCCAAGCTGAATACGAGGGTTCGATTCCCTTCACCCGCTCCATTTTTATTTTTAGGCCGCCGAGAAGTCGGCGACGGCCGTTCGGCCTTTGAAGCGCCTGCGGCGCTTTTTTTTGTTTAAGGACCTCGCGAAGGCTGACGAGAGCCTAAAGCAGGTTGCGGCTAGAATTGTTTTGTTTCTCTAGTCCGAAGTTCGCGACTGAAAATCTGATATAGTCGCGAACGTGGAGGAAAGCCTGCCACGATTTTTCATTTAAAGAGCCGCGTAAGATAAAATGGTCTCCTATTGGATTATGAGCCGGGTCTCCGCCGGCTTCGGGTACGATATGCACTGCGTGAATGATTTTGTTGCAAGCCTCACGAAAAGTGAGTGGCTTTTCTTTTCCGCTATTGAGGTCTAGCAACCTCCCACAGTCACTCAAAGCGTGATTTTTTCGCTTCGGACTTGTGTCCATAGTAAAGTCAAATTGAATTCTATTTGCCGCTGCGATACTGATTAAAAGGTGTGTTATCTCATCGAATACGAATTCATTTCGCAGTGCCAGCAACTCGTCATTGGTGGTGGCTGCTAAATCGAACAAAACTTGGTCCGAGGCTATTAAGCAGGCAAGACGATATAGATCACGGCGGATCAAAACACCGTTAAGCTGAAAGTTGTAACTGCTCATTTGCAGGTTTCCATGAATTGTCACGGTGTGGACCCTCTATTTTGGTCGCGGGTGCCTTTGCGGAGGGTTAATCCGGGTTATTTCAGGGGTTTCGAAGGCAAAAAGGCCCCCATAAAGACTAGCCCCACCCTTGCGATTCCGGCTGAAACACCCTAAATCCGCCCCGTCCCAAAAGCGCCCCGCTTCCGGCGGCGTCGAACGTCAATGGATGAACTATGGCCAAAGAGAAATTCGAGCGGAATAAGCCGCATTGCAACATTGGAACGATTGGTCACGTTGACCATGGGAAGACGTCGCTGACGGCCGCGATCACGAAGGTTCTGGCCGAGAAGGGCGGGGCTCAGTTCACGGCGTATGACCAGATTGACAAGGCGCCGGAAGAGAAGGCGCGTGGCATTACGATTTCGACGGCTCACGTTGAATACGAAACGGCGAACCGGCACTATGCGCACGTCGATTGCCCCGGCCACGCTGACTATGTGAAGAACATGATCACGGGTGCGGCGCAGATGGATGGCGCGATCTTGGTTGTGTCTTCGGCTGACGGCCCGATGCCGCAGACGCGCGAACACATTCTTCTGGCTCGCCAGGTCGGCGTGCCTGCGCTTGTCGTGTTCATGAACAAGGTCGACATGGTCGACGATCCGGAATTGCTGGATCTTGTTGAACTGGAAGTGCGCGAGCTTTTGTCGAAGTATGATTTTCCTGGCGACGACATTCCGATTGTGAAGGGCTCGGCTCTTTGCGCTTTGGAAGATCGCAGCCCGGAACTCGGCCGCGATGCCATCTTGAAGTTGATGGAAGAAGTTGACCGTTACATTCCGCAGCCGGACCGTCCGAAGGATCAGCCCTTTTTGATGCCGGTTGAAGACGTGTTCTCGATTTCGGGTCGTGGCACGGTTGTGACGGGCCGCATTGAGCGCGGCGTTGTGAAGGTCGGCGAAGAAATCGAAATCATTGGCTTGAAGCCGACGATCAAGACGACGGTGACCGGCGTTGAAATGTTCCGCAAGCTGCTCGATCAGGGTGAAGCTGGCGACAACGTTGGCTGCTTGCTGCGTGGCACGAAGCGCGAAGAAGTCGAGCGTGGTCAGGTTTTGGCGAAGCCGGGTTCGGTGAAGCCGCACACGAAGTTCACGGCAGAAGCGTACATCCTGACGAAGGAAGAAGGCGGCCGTCATACGCCGTTCTTCACCAACTACCGTCCGCAGTTCTATTTCCGCACGACGGACGTGACGGGCATGGTGAAGCTTCCCGATGGCACGGAAATGGTGATGCCGGGCGACAACGTGTCGATGGAAGTGACGCTGATCGCGCCGATCGCGATGGAAGAAAAGCTTCGCTTCGCGATCCGCGAAGGTGGCCGCACCGTCGGTGCCGGCGTCGTCGCTTCGATCATCGAGTGATCGACCAGCACAGCTCACGGACACGGCATTACGATGAGACGGAAAGCGGCTTCGGCCGCTTTCCTTTTGCGGTGCCGGCGTTGTCGCTTCGATCATCGAGTGATCGTCGCCCGCATGGGTAAGACTTCGAAAGAGGCGGGGGTGACCCGCCTCTTTTTCGTTCGCTCTTCGCAGGCCGTTTGTGGCCTTTGGCGCCGCCAACAGGGCCTGCACGGGCCGTTTTCCCCCTTGCGCGAAACCGGCTTTTGAGGCATTGAACGGCCACTGAGAGGCCGCCTTAAGACGGTCTTCGAAGGGGCTTAGCTCAGTTGGTTAGAGCGACGGTCTCCAAAACCGTAGGTCGAGAGTTCGAATCCCTCAGCCCCTGCCAATTCGCCCCGGCCCTTGTGGCCGGGGTTTTTCGTTTGGGTACTTGCCGCAAAGCTTTGCTTCCCTTGACCCCAACGCCGCCTTCGCGTATTCGTCTCAGCAATCCCCGATATTCTAATCCAAGCGAAAACGGCCTCCCGGCCACCAGTCGCTTGGCCGGATGACACCGGGGCAGGCGGGGCCCGGCCCCACAGAGATTTAGACGGACACCATGGCGAAGCCCAATCTGTTTGCCTTTTTTCAAGAGGTACGCTCCGAAGCGTCGAAGGTCACTTGGCCGACGCGGAAGGAAACCATGGTGACCACGGCCATGGTGTTTGTGTTGGTGCTGGTCGCCAGCATCTTTTTCCTACTATCTGACATGATCATCCGCTGGGCGCTTTCGCTCGTCCTCGGTCTTGGCCGCTGAGAAGGGTCCGTTCGATGCCGATGCGCTGGTATATTGTTCACGCTTATTCAAACTTCGAAAACAAGGTCGCCCAATCAATCCGCGATCAGGCTGGTCAGCGCGGCCTCGCTGAAAAGTTCGAAGAAGTGCTGGTGCCGACCGAGAAGGTCGTCGAACTGCGCCGCGGCCGTAAGGTCGATGCCGAACGCAAATTCTTCCCCGGCTATGTGCTGGTGAAGTGCGACCTAACCGATGATGTCTATCATCTGATCAAGAACACGCCCAAGGTCACAGGCTTTTTGGGCCAAGACAATAAGCCGATGCCGATCCCCGAGCGCGAAGCTGAGCGCATCAAGGGGCAGGTGGCAGAGGGTGTCGAGCGTCCGAAGTCCTCGATCGTGTTCGAAGTCGGCGAGAACGTCCGCGTGGCCGATGGCCCCTTCGCCTCCTTCTCGGGTGTCGTGGAAGAAGTCGACGAGAGCCGCGCCCGCCTCAAGGTCGCCGTGTCGATCTTCGGGCGCGCCACTCCGGTCGAACTCGAATATGGGCAGGTCGAGAAGGTTTGATCCTTCCGCAAGGGTATCGCCCCTTTCCTGTTGAAATTCTCCCCCACCTCGCGTAGGGGAGCGCGTCCCGCTTTTAGCGGGGCATCACACGCGGGAGAACGACCCGGCCGCCATGCCGGGGTCAAAGCGTTCGTACCGCGACCTGCAACCGCCCGAACCCGCTTGGAACGCGGGCGCGGGAGATTTTCGGAGCAGCCAACATGGCCAAGAAAATCGCAGGCTACGTGAAGCTTCAAGTTCCGGCTGGTGCGGCGAATCCTTCGCCGCCGATCGGCCCGGCACTCGGCCAGCGTGGTCTCAACATCATGGAATTCTGCAAGGCGTTCAACGCCAAGACGGCGCAGATGGAAAAGGGCACCCCGATCCCGGTGATCATCACCGCGTATCAGGACCGCTCCTTCACCTTCGAAATGAAGCTGCCGCCGGTGTCCTTCTATCTCAAGAAGGCGGCCAAGATCGACAAGGGCTCCGGCACGACGGGCCGCGGCACGATCGGCAAGGTGACGAAGGCGCAGATCACGGAAATCGCCAAGGCAAAAATGCCTGACCTCAATTGCGACACAGTGGAATCGGCGGAAGCCATGATCACTGGTTCGGCCCGTTCCATGGGCCTGGAAGTGGTGGGGTAAGTCATGGCTCATAACAAGCGTATCAACAAAGCTCGCGACGGCATCGACCGCGAAAAACTTTACACGCTCGATGAAGCGATCAACTTCATCAAGGAACGCGCCAACGCGAAATTCGATGAGACCATCGAGATCGCGATGAATCTCGGCGTCGATCCGCGTCATGCCGACCAGATGGTGCGTGGCGTTTGCAACCTGCCGAACGGTTCGGGCCGCACGCTGCGCGTCGGCGTGTTCGCACGCGGTGCCAAGGCTGACGAAGCCAAGGCGGCGGGTGCTGACGTCGTCGGTGCGGAAGATCTCGTCGAGATCGTCAATGGCGGCAAGATCGATTTCGATCGCTGCATTGCGACGCCCGACATGATGCCGCTCGTCGGTCGTCTCGGTAAGGTGCTCGGCCCGCGCGGCATGATGCCGAACCCGAAGGTCGGCACGGTGACGATGGACATTGCCGGTGCAGTGAAAGCTGCTAAGGGCGGCGCCGTCGAATTCCGCGTCGAAAAGGCTGGCATCGTGCATGCCGGCATCGGTAAAGCCTCGTTCGGTGCGGATAAGCTCGCGCAGAACATCAAGGCGTTTGCGGATGCGGTGGCGAAAGCGAAGCCCGCTGGCGCCAAGGGCACCTACATTCAGCGCGTGGCCGTCTCTTCGACGATGGGCCCGGGCGTGAAGGTTGACCCGCAGACGGTGATGGGCGGCTAATTCGTTCGTCGCAGTTTTGAGAATTGAAAAGCCCCGCGAGAGCGGGGCTTTTTTGTTTTGACGGCCCGCGCGTGATGCGAGTGTTCAATCCTATACATTCGACGTGAGTGATGCAGACTATAATTCCGCTTCAAAACAATATTACGATCTTCAAAGCAAACAATCCATTTTATGTGTTCGATGCCATTTGTACGACATTTGCCGTTTCAATGTTGCGATGTGCAGCGGTTAACGTTGACCCGTATGTATTTCCTGCAAGTTTCAATGACGACATGAACGCCTACTACTCGCCTGATTACGCAGGCCCTGGTAGCGGCGATAACACTCCTCGTGAATCTGCGCCTTGGCCGGCAGGTGATCAAAACGGTGATGGCGTCGGTGCGGGGAGGGTGGCGGTGATGATGTCGTGATTTGGAATAGGGGAGATGGAAGCGATATTCTTTATTGCGGTGTTTGGGGGTGGATGCGATCCGCTTCGGTGCAGGGATCAATAAAGCCCACCTTCGTTTTACCCTTGTTGGGGACGGCGTGCTTGTGACGATCGCGCTGTCTGCGACGGGAGTTACCGATGGCGGGTCCATCTTGCTGCAATATCAGACGAGTAGTTCTTACGAGACTGAAACGCTGTCATTGGCTGACAAGTCCACGATCACATCGAGCCAGATCAAAACAGCAGCGCTGACATTCACAGGCACAGCGGCATCGGAGAAAATCGTCGGATCGTCAGTTTATTACTTTTGGGACGACACGATCACCGGTCTTGGTGGAAACGATACGCTTGAAGGCGGTAGTGGTAATGATAGTTTCGTATTCAATATCGGGCATGGGCACGATCTGGTGAACGATTTCGACCAATATGGTGATGATCGTCTCCAATTCGCGACGGCGCTTTTTAGGGACTTCAATGCAGTCCTTGCAAAGACAAAACAGGTTGGCGCCGATCTGCTGATCACCACATCGGCAACGCGTTCGGTCCGCTTTGTGAATTCAAATAGGAGCGATTTCACGGCTGGCGATGTTCGCCTGATGGCTTGAGGCTTAATGTCAGAAGAGTCCAGGTTTAGCGAGGCTGGTTCGGATCGCATCGGAGAATTTGGCGTCATTGATGGCCGCCTTCGCGCGTTCGGAAGACTGCGCGGCGGATCGGATCGTGGCGAAGGGTTGGCCATTCGGGATAACGCCGAGCTGATAAAGATAATCAGGGAAATAGCCGGACGCCACGATGCGCCAATCAAGTGGGAGGCCGGGTACAAGACGGCGTGCGAGTTCAAACGGCACGGTTGTGCAATTCGCGGTGATGGTATTGTAGAATTTTGGACGCGCATTCAATCGGTTGGCAAGCGCCACTTCGTGTAGCAGCAATTCGCGCGCCGTCGCCTTCGGCATGGCGAGCGGATAGATGCGCACGTCTTCGTTACGCACTTGCGCGCGCACGCCGATGATGTCGATCTCATCGGCCGCGACGATGGCCAATTCATATTGGCGGAAAAAGCCGGCGAGGGCGGAATAGGCCTCGCCTTTTTCCTTTCGGATTTCGGCCGAGAAAACGAGCCGCTCAATGCTGCCATCCGGCTTCTCGAAACCGAAGCTCAGCATGGTGTGCGCAATCTGTTCGCCCATCCAATAAGACGCGATGAGATCGACACTCACAAGGCGATCGAGATCGTAGGTATGTTTTTGCCAGACGGGGTCGGCCGTATCGTCTTGACGCCACCGAAAGCTGCGGACGTGATCCATTGTCAGGATCGTGCCCTTGACCTTGCCGGTGGCAAGGTAGGCGACGTCTTGCGCCCAATCGCGTCCGTTGGAGGGTCGCAGATGAAAGAATAGGGCGAGGGCGAGGCAGCCCGCCAGCGCGAAAGGCAGCAAGCCCCAGAGCGGTCCGCGCCATAGCGCCCAGAGGGCGGGGGGGATCGTTAGCGCTGCGATGCTGGCCGCAAGATGGCCCCATCCGGTCAGATAGGTGAGCGCGAGCACGGACCATACGCCCCATCCCAGCAGGAAAAGCGATGCCGTTAGGCGGAGAATAACAGACAGGCTGCGACGCAAGGCGAGGCTTCTCCCGTAAATGTTTCGGATCCGCGCGTAGCTTTCGGGCGCCGCTTGACCTGGAGTGCAGAACCCTAGCCGAGCCTATGGCCTGTGCAAAAGCCCGCTGTGTCTTGAGGGCTCTTCTTTCGCGGCAATAAGACCGGTTGATTTGCTCCGCCTCTGCATTAGCTTCTCGATTGAGATTTTGGGAGGATTTCATGATCACGCGCCGCATTGGCCTTTCGATGACCTTCGCCGCCCTCGCCGCGACTGCGCTGGTGGGTCCGTCTGTTGCCCAGACCTATCCTGACCGGACGATCACGATGGTCGTTCCGTTTGCTGCCGGCGGTTCAACTGATCTTGTCGCGCGAATTCTTGCGCAGAAGCTGACGGAGCAGATGGGCCAGAGCGTCGTGATCGAAAACCGGGCCGGTGCGGGCGGCAATATTGGCGCTGCTGCTGTGGCGAAGGCGACGGCCGATGGCTACACGCTGTTGTACGGGACCATTTCCACCCACACACTCAATCCGCTGATGGCGAAGAAATCGGCTTACGATCCGGTGAAGGATTTTGAGCCGATCGCGCTCATTGGCAACATTCCGAATGTGCTTGTCGTCAATCCGTCGGTGCCGGCAAAGACCGTGCAGGAATTGATCGCCCTCGCCAAGGCGAGCCCGGATAAATACAGCTACGCATCGTCAGGCGTTGCGACGCCGCTGCATCTGTCGGGCGAAATGTTCAATTCCATGGCGGGTACCAAGATGGCACATGTGCCCTATCGCGGTGCTGGTCCGGCGATGAACGATCTCGTTGCAGGTCAGGTGCCGGTATTGTTCGACAATCTTCCGTCTTCAGTGGAGTTCATCAAGGCGGGCAAGATCCGTGCGCTCGCGGTAACGACGAAGACACGTGTCGAGCAGATGCCTGACATTCCGACCATGGATGAGCAGGGCCTCAAAGGCTACGAGACCTATTCATGGCAGGCGATCTTCGCGCCGGCGAAAACGCCGAAGCCCATCGTCGACAAATTGAATGCCGAAGTGAAGAAGGCGTTGGCCGACCCGGCGCTGCAGAAGCGGCTCAAGGATCTGACGATGACGATCACGCCTTCGTCGCCTGCCGAACTGAACAAGTTCGTTGAAGATCAATTGGCGCTTTGGGGGCCGATCACCAAGGCAACGGGCGTTCAGGTCGATTAAGCGCCCGCATTCTGGACGAGACGGCCCGGAAGTTTCCGGGCCGGTTCCCTTTTTTGTCAAAACTTTTGCACAAACCCTTGGCAAACCAGTCGCCAGCGGCTAGATGGTGGGTCCGCGTTTCACCAGAGATGGACGGAGAGGCACGTCGTTTCTTCGTCATTTTTGTGATTCTGATTGAGAAATCAATCAGATAGACCGTCAGGCCGGGCGCTTTCGGAGCTTCTCCGAGAGGGTCAGACCGGGCGGTCACGTCCTGTCCGAGACTGCAGGGGCAGCTTAGGCTGCTTAATGTCCTGCATAGACGGGGAGACAAATCACCGTCCCAGCGGCTCAAACCGGCTGGGTCAGCCCTGCAAAGGGTATGGCGGTTTGTTCGAACCATGTACCGGGTCTCGCCCTTCGGGGCGTCGCACGGGGACAGGCACGTCGGAAGCCGTCGGGCCTTATGCGGAAGCCTTCCGCAAAAGACCGGCAAATGCAACCGGCGGGACAATATGTCCCCGCCAACCAGAGAGAGCCCCGTGGATAAAGCGGCAAAAACTGAGCTCGTCTCGACCCTCAACGGTGTGTTCAGCACCACGGGCGTCGTTGTCGTTGCTCACTACGCCGGCCTCACGGTCGCCGACATGCAGAAGCTGCGTTCGCAGATGAAGCAAGCCGGTGCGTCCGTGAAAGTCGCGAAAAACCGCCTCGCCAAGATCGCTCTCGAAGGCACGGATGTCGCGTCGATCGGGTCCCTCCTTAAGGGACCAACGCTGCTGGCTTACAGCAGCGATCCGATCGCGGCACCGAAGGTCGCAGTCGAGTTCGCCAAGACCAATGACAAGTTGGTCATCCTTGGCGGTGCGATGGGTGCGACCGCTCTGAATGCGAACAGCGTCAAGGCCTTGGCCTCGCTGCCTTCGCTGGACGAATTGCGCGCGAAACTCGTCGGCCTGGTTCAGGCCCCGGCGACCAAGCTCGCGCAGCTCGCCAACGCGCCCGCGGGCAAGCTCGCACGCGTTTTCGGAGCCTATGCCAAGAGAGATGCGGCGTAAGGCCGTCTCAACCCAAACGGTTCGAACCAATCCCAAAGGAAGAAAACAATGGCTGATCTTACCAAGCTCGTCGACGAATTGTCGTCGCTGACGGTCCTCGAGGCCGCTGAACTCGCCAAGATGCTCGAAGAAAAGTGGGGCGTCTCGGCCGCCGCTGCTGTGGCTGTTGCTGCTGGCCCGGCTGCTGGCCCGGCTGCCGCTGTTGAAGAACAGACTGAATTCACGGTCGTTCTCGCTTCGGCTGGCGATAAGAAGATTGAGGTCATCAAGGAAGTCCGTGGGATCACGGGCCTCGGCCTCAAGGAAGCTAAGGACCTCGTCGAAGGCGCGCCGAAGCCGGTCAAGGAAGGCGTTGGCAAGGACGAAGCTAACAAGATCAAGGAAACCCTTGAGAAGGTTGGCGCTAAGGTCGAGCTGAAGTGAGCTTGAGCGCCGCTTTGTGGCGGCGCGACTGACAAGACCCCGCAAGGGGTGAGGTCCCGGAGCCTAAAAGCTCCGGGGCCATTCTGCCGTCCGGAGCCTTTTTTCCGAACGGGTTCGAAACGAATGATGGAAAAGACCCGTCACCGGCCCGCTGCGGCGCTCCGGTCGTCACGGGAAGCGAGGAACAGATGGCTCAGACCTTCACCGGCCGGAAGCGTGTGCGCAAGTTCTTCGGTCATATCCGCGAAGTCGCGGAGATGCCGAACCTGATCGAGGTTCAAAAGGCGTCGTATGACCAGTTCTTGCAAGTCGACGAACCGCCGGGAGGCCGCGATGATGATGGTTTGCAGGCCGTCTTCAAATCCGTGTTCCCGATTCATGATTTTTCCGGCGCGTCGCGTCTCGAATTTGTGAAGTACACATTCGAGCCGCCGAAATACGACGTCGATGAATGCCGCCAGCGCGGCATGACTTTCGCTGCACCGCTCAAGGTGACGCTGCGCCTCATCGTGTTCGATGTCGATGAAGAAACCGGTGCCAAGTCGGTGAAGGACATCAAGGAACAAGACGTCTACATGGGCGACATGCCGCTCATGACGTCGAACGGCACCTTCATCGTGAACGGCACGGAGCGCGTCATCGTTTCGCAGATGCATCGTTCGCCGGGCGTGTTCTTCGATCACGACAAGGGTAAGACGCATTCCTCGGGCAAGCTTTTGTTTGCCGGCCGCATCATTCCCTATCGCGGCTCGTGGCTCGACATCGAGTTCGACGCGAAGGACATCGTCTATGCGCGTATCGATCGTCGTCGCAAGATTCCGGTGACGTCGCTTCTCTATGCGCTCGGCATGGATGGCGAAGACATTCTCTCGACCTTCTACAAGACTGTGATCTATTCACGCGTGAAGGATGGATGGCGCATGCCGTTCGATCCTGATCGTATGCGCGGTCTTAAGATTACGAAGGATCTCATCGACGCCGATAGCGGCGCGGTTGTGTTCGAAGCAGGCAAGAAGATGACGCCGCGTGCGGCGCGCCTCATTGCGGAAAAGGGCACGAAGTTCCTGCGCGCAGATGATGAAGATTTGTACGGTCATTACATTGCCGACGATCTCGTCAATCCGGCGACTGGCGAAATCTTTGCCGAAGCGGGCGATGAGATCACCGACAAGAATCTGAAGGTTCTTCTTGAAGAAGGCCTGACTGATGTGCCGGTGCTCGATATCGACCACGTCAATATCGGTCCCTATATCCGTAACACGCTTACGATTGATAAGAACTCATCGCGCGAAGAAGCGCTGTTCGACGTTTACCGCGTGATGCGTCCGGGTGAACCGCCGACAGTCGACACGGCGGAAGCGATGTTCCATTCGCTGTTCTTCGATCCTGAGCGTTACGATCTCTCGGCCGTTGGCCGGGTGAAGATGAACATGCGCCTCGATCTCGATGCGCCGGACACGATGCGCGTGCTTCGTAAGGAAGACATCGTCGCCGTGGTGCGTGCGCTTGTCGATCTGCGTGACGGCAAGGGCGAAGTCGACGACATCGACCATCTCGGCAACCGTCGCGTCCGCTCGGTCGGCGAATTGATGGAAAATCAGTATCGCGTCGGTCTTCTCCGGATGGAGCGCGCGATCAAGGAGCGCATGTCGTCGGTGGATATCGACACAGTGATGCCGCAGGATCTGATCAACGCGAAGCCTGCTGCTGCGGCCGTGCGTGAATTCTTCGGTTCCTCGCAGCTCTCGCAGTTCATGGACCAGACCAATCCGTTGTCGGAAATCACCCACAAGCGCCGTCTCTCGGCGCTTGGCCCGGGCGGTCTCACCCGCGAACGCGCGGGCTTCGAAGTCCGCGACGTGCATCCGACGCATTATGGTCGTATCTGCCCGATTGAAACGCCTGAAGGCCCGAATATCGGTCTCATCAACTCGCTCGCCACTTTCGCGCGCGTCAATAAATATGGCTTCATTGAAAGCCCGTACCGCAAGGTACGCGATGGCCAGATCACGCCCGAAGTCGTCTACATGTCGGCGATGGAAGAAGGTAAGCATTACGTCGCTCAGGCGAACGTGGCTGTCGATAAGAACGGCAAGCTGACAGACGATCTCGTCGTTGTGCGCCATGCTGGCGATGTCATCGTCGTTCCGGTCGAGCGCGTCGATTACATGGACGTGTCGCCGAAACAGCTTGTCTCGGTGGCCGCCGCGCTCATCCCGTTCCTTGAGAATGACGACGCGAACCGCGCGTTGATGGGCTCTAACATGCAGCGTCAGGCTGTGCCGCTCGTGAAGGCCGATGCGCCTTTCGTTGGCACGGGCATGGAGGCTGTGGTGGCGCGTGACTCGGGCGCAGCGATTGCGGCGCGTCGTGCTGGCACGGTTGTGCAGGTCGATGCGACACGTATCGTTGTGCGCGCTTCTGCAGATCTCGATCCGTCAAAGTCGGGCGTCGATATTTATCGCTTGATGAAATTCCAGCGTTCGAACCAGAACACCTGCATCAACCAAAAGCCGCTGGTGCAAGTGGGCGATGTCGTGCGTAAGGGCGATATCATCGCCGACGGTCCGTCGACGGAGCTCGGCGAACTCGCGCTTGGCCGCAACGTGCTCGTCGCGTTCATGCCGTGGAACGGATATAATTTCGAAGATTCGATCCTGCTTTCGGAGCGTATCGCTAAGGAAGACGTGTTCACCTCCATTCACATCGAAGAGTTCGAAGTGATGGCGCGTGACACGAAGCTCGGACCGGAAGAAATCACGCGCGACATTCCGAACGTTTCGGAAGAAGCGCTGAAGAACCTCGACGAAGCCGGCATTGTCTATATCGGCGCCGAAGTGAATGCCGCCGATATTCTCGTAGGCAAGATCACGCCAAAGGGCGAAAGCCCGATGACGCCGGAAGAAAAGCTTCTGCGCGCCATCTTCGGTGAAAAGGCGTCGGACGTACGCGACACATCGTTGCGCGTTCCGCCGGGCGTGCAAGGAACGGTCGTCGAAGTGCGTGTGTTCAACCGTCACGGTGTTGACAAGGATGAGCGCGCGCAGGCAATCGAGCGTGAAGAAATCGAACGTCTTGCCAAGGACCGCGACGACGAACTCGCGATCCTTGATCGTAACGTCTATGCGCGTCTGCAGGACGAACTCGTCGGCAAGACGGGTCTCGCCGGTCCGAAGGGCTTCAAGAAAGACAGCGCGATCACTGTTGATGCACTCGCGGAATTCCCGCGCTCGCAATGGTGGGTGTTTGCGGTCAACGACGATGCCGTGATGGCCACCGTCGAAGCCATGCGCAAACAATATGAAGAAGCCAAGAAGGGTCTCGAGCAGCGCTTCCTCGACAAGGTCGAGAAGTTGCAGCGTGGCGATGAATTGCCGCCCGGCGTTATGAAGATGGTCAAAGTCTTCGTTGCGGTGAAGCGCAAGATTCAGCCGGGCGACAAGATGGCCGGGCGCCATGGCAACAAGGGTGTCGTTTCGCGCATCGTGCCGATCGAAGACATGCCGTTCCTTGAAGATGGCACGCATGTCGACATCGTGCTCAATCCGCTCGGCGTGCCTTCACGCATGAATGTGGGCCAGATTCTCGAAACGCATTTGGGCTGGGCCTGCGCGGGCCTCGGCAAACAGATCGGTGAGATGGTCGACGCTTATCGCCGCAACCATGACGCCAAGCCGCTCAAGGCGAAGCTGAAGCAGGTTTATGGCGAGAATCCTGACGTCGTAAATCTCGATGACGAGGCGGCAGCGACGCTCGGTGACAATCTGCGCCGTGGCGTTCCGATTGCCACCCCTGTATTCGACGGCGCAAAGGAAAGCGACATCGAGCGCATGCTGCAAGAGGCTGGCCTTGCCACCTCTGGACAGGTGACGCTCTATGATGGCCGCACCGGCGAAGCGTTCGATCGCAAGGTGACAGTGGGCTACATTTACATGCTCAAGCTGCACCATCTCGTCGACGACAAGATCCACGCGCGTTCCATCGGTCCTTACTCGCTCGTCACGCAGCAGCCGCTGGGTGGCAAGGCTCAGTTCGGCGGACAGCGCTTCGGCGAAATGGAAGTGTGGGCGCTTGAGGCATATGGCGCGGCGTACACGCTGCAGGAAATGCTCACCGTCAAGTCGGACGACGTGGCGGGCCGCACGAAGGTGTACGAAGCCATTGTTCGTGGCGACGACACGTTCGAAGCGGGCATTCCGGAAAGCTTCAACGTGCTTGTAAAGGAAATGCGCTCGCTCGGCCTCAACGTGGAACTCACCGCGTCGAAGAAGCAGGATAACGAGCAGCTGCCGCCTTCGGAAGCCGCCGAATAAGCCAAAAAAGGGGCGGGGCGCTTGCGTCCCGCCAGTCGGGCCACCAATCCGGCGCAATCGAGTTTTACGCATTCAATCCGGTCGGGCAGCGAAGATTAAGTCCCAACCGAGAGCCAGGAGACGGCGATGAATCAAGAGGTCATGAATCTCTTCAACCCGGTGTCTCAACCGCCGACGTTCGATCAGATCAAGATTTCGATCGCGAGCCCGGACAAGATTTTGTCCTGGTCGTTCGGCGAAATCAAAAAGCCTGAAACGATCAACTACCGCACGTTCAAGCCCGAACGTGACGGCTTGTTCTGTGCGCGCATCTTCGGTCCGATCAAGGATTACGAATGCTTGTGCGGCAAGTACAAGCGCATGAAGTACAAGGGCGTGATCTGCGAGAAGTGCGGCGTGGAAGTCACGCTGTCGCGCGTTCGCCGCGAGCGCATGGGCCATATCGAATTGGCTGCGCCCGTCGCCCATATTTGGTTCCTGAAGTCGTTGCCCTCGCGCATCGGCCTTCTGCTCGACATGCCGCTCAAGGATCTCGAGCGCATTCTCTATTTCGAAAACTATGTCGTAATCGAGCCGGGCCTGACGCCTCTCAAGGAACGTCAGCTGCTTTCGGAAGAAGAATATCTGCGCGCGCAGGATGAATACGGCCAAGATAGCTTCACCGCTTTGATCGGCGCCGAAGCGATCCGCGAAATTCTCCGCTCGCTCGATCTCGAGAAGACCGCTGCTGATCTGCGGGTCGAGATTGCGAATGCGAAGACCGAACTCAAGCCGAAGAAGCTTGCGAAGCGCCTGAAGATTATCGAAGCGTTCTTGCAGTCCGGCAACAAGCCGGAGTGGATGATCTTGACGGTCGTTCCCGTGATCCCGCCGGATCTGCGTCCGCTCGTGCCGCTCGATGGCGGTCGCTTTGCGACATCGGATCTGAACGATCTCTATCGCCGCGTCATCAATCGTAACAATCGTTTGAAGCGCCTCATTGAGCTGCGTGCGCCGGATATCATTATCCGCAACGAAAAGCGCATGCTGCAGGAAGCTGTCGATGCGTTGTTCGACAATGGACGGCGCGGTCGCGTCATCACGGGTGCCAATAAGCGTCCGCTGAAGTCGCTCGCCGATATGCTGAAGGGCAAGCAAGGCCGCTTCCGTCAGAACCTGCTCGGCAAGCGCGTCGATTATTCGGGCCGTTCGGTGATCGTCGTCGGTCCTGAACTCAAGCTGCATCAATGCGGTCTGCCGAAGAAGATGGCGCTCGAATTGTTCAAGCCGTTCATCTATTCGCGCCTTGACGCGAAGGGTCTGTCGGCCACCGTCAAGCAAGCGAAGAAACTCGTCGAAAAAGAAAAGCCCGAAGTTTGGGATATTCTCGATGAGGTCATTCGCGAGCATCCGGTGATGCTGAACCGCGCGCCAACGCTACATCGTCTCGGCATTCAGGCGTTCGAACCGGTTCTTATCGAAGGCAAGGCGATCCAGCTGCATCCGCTCGTCTGCGCGGCGTTCAACGCCGACTTCGACGGTGACCAGATGGCCGTGCACGTTCCGCTGTCGCTCGAAGCGCAGCTGGAAGCGCGCGTCTTGATGATGTCGACGAATAACATTCTGCATCCTGCGAACGGCCAGCCGATCATCGTTCCGTCACAGGACATCGTGCTCGGCCTTTATTACCTCTCGATCATCTCGGACGGTGAGCCGGGCGAAGGCATGATGTTTGCCGATATCGGAGAAATCGAACACGCGATCGCTGCCAAGGCGATTACGATGCATTCGAAGATCAAATATCGCTACATTGGGGTGGACGAAAACGGCGAGAGAATGTCGAAAATTTACGACACGACTCCGGGCCGTGCACTGCTCAGCCAGCTCTTGCCGAAGCATCCGAAGGTGACTTTCGACGTCGTGAACAAGCTCATGACGAAGAAAGAAATTTCGAACATGATCGACACCGTCTACCGCAATTGCGGTCAGAAGGAGACGGTCATTTTCTGCGACCGCGCGATGCAGATGGGCTTCACCAACGCGTTCAAGGCCGGTATCTCATTCGGCAAGGATGACATGGTGGTGCCGGACAATAAGCCGGCCATCGTTGCTGAAACTGAAGCGCTCGTGAAGGATTACGAGCAGCAGTTCAATGATGGTCTCATCACGCAGGGCGAAAAGTACAACAAGGTCGTCGATGCGTGGTCGAAGTGCTCGGATCGTCTAGCGCAGGAAATGATGGCGCGCATCTCGTCCGTCCAAAAGGACGATGCGGGCCGCGACAAGCCGATCAACTCGATTTACATGATGTCGCATTCGGGCGCGCGTGGTTCGCCGACCCAGATGCGTCAGCTCGCAGCGATGCGTGGCCTTATGGCCAAGCCGTCGGGCGAGATCATCGAGAGCCCGATCAAGTCGAACTTCAAAGAAGGCCTCGACGTTCTCGAATACTTCAACTCGACCCACGGTGCGCGTAAAGGCCTGGCCGATACCGCGCTCAAGACGGCGAACTCGGGTTATCTCACCCGCCGCCTCGTCGACGTTGCGCAGGATTCGATCGTCACCGAACGCGATTGCGGCTCGGAGAACGGTCTCAAGATGCGCGCGATCATCGACGCGGGTCAGATCGTTGCTTCGCTCGGTTCGCGTATTCTCGGCCGCGTGACGGCTGAAGACATGATCGATGCCAAGGGCGAAGTGGTCGTGCCGAAGGGAACGATGTTGTCGGAAACCGACATCGATCGCATCAACGCGGCTGGTATTCAGGAAGTGAAGATCCGTTCGGTTCTTACTTGCGAAACCAAGAACGGCGTTTGCGGCACCTGTTATGGCCGCGACCTCGCACGCGGTACGCCGGTGAATATCGGCGAAGCGGTCGGCGTTATTGCGGCGCAATCGATCGGGGAGCCAGGCACGCAGCTGACGATGCGCACCTTCCATATCGGTGGCGCGGCGCAGATTGCGGATCAATCGTTCATCGAGTCGAATTTCGAAGGCGAAGTCCGCATGCGCAATCGCAATGTGGCGCGCAATTCGGAAGGCGATCTCATCGCGATGGGCCGCAATTTGTCGGTTGTCATCGTTGGGCCGGATGGCCTTGAGCGTGCGGTTCACCGCGTGCAATATGGTGCGCGTCTGAAGGTTGACGAAGGCGACAAGATCAAGCGCGGACAGCGGATCGCGGAATGGGATCCTTACACCCGTCCGATCCTGTCTGAAGTCGATGGTGTCATCGGCTACGAAGATCTCGTCGAAGGTGCATCCGTTATTGAAACGGCGGACGAGTCGACTGGCATCACCAAGCGCGTCGTTATCGATTGGCGTTCGAACCAGCGTTCGGCCGATCTGCGCCCGGCCATCGTCATTCAGGACGATAAGGGTAAGATCGCCAAGCTCGCACGTGGTGGCGAAGCGCGTTACCTCTTGCCGGTCGATGCGATCATCGCAGCCGATCCCGGCTCGACGGTGAAGGCAGGTGACGCGGTTGCCCGTATCTCGCTCGACAGCGCGAAGACGCGCGACATCACCGGCGGTCTGCCGCGTGTTGCCGAACTCTTCGAAGCGCGTCGTCCGAAGGAAGCGGCGATCATCGCGGAGAAGGCCGGCACCATCCAGTTCGGCCGCGACTATAAGAACAAGCGTCGCATCTCTCTAGTGCCGGACGACGGATCGGATCCGATCGAATACCTCGTGCCGAAGGGCAAGCACGTCTATCTTCAGGCGGGCGACGTGGTGGAGAAGGGCGATTACATCGTCGACGGCAATCCCGCGCCGCACGACATTCTGGCGATCAAGGGCGTCGAGGAACTCGCTGCTTATCTGGTCAACGAAATCCAGGAGGTCTACCGGTTGCAGGGCGTGAACATCAATGACAAGCACATTGAAGTGATCGTCAAGCAGATGTTGCAGAAGGTGGAAATCGAGGATCCGGGTGAGTCCGACTACCTCGCCAATGAGCAGGTCGATCGCGTCGAAATGGACGAGGTCAACGAGAAGCTCATTGCGGAAGGTAAGCGGCCTGCTTCGGGCACTCCTGTGTTGCTCGGCATCACCAAGGCAAGCTTGCAGACGCGTTCGTTCATCTCGGCGGCCTCGTTCCAGGAAACCACGCGTGTCCTTACGGAAGCGGCGGTCAATGGCAAGAGCGACGATCTCGCAGGTCTCAAGGAGAACGTCATCGTCGGCCGGCTCATTCCGGCGGGTACCGGCGCGATGTTCAACCGTCTGCGCGAAGTGGCCCAGCGCCGCGACGATCTCATCGTCGCTCAGGCGTCGGAAGGGCAGGAGGACGGTTCCGATCAGGGGCCGGCTCCGTTGCCGATCGATGCGCCTCAGCCTTACGTTTAAGGACAGAATCGGGGCTTCTAGCCTACGAAACAATCAAGGCCGCCTTCGGGCGGCCTTTTTCGTGGCTGGCTCGGTGTGTTTTCGAGGGCTATGATGCAGGAATTCGTGACTGCGGCGGCAAAAACAGTCCGGGGCGGTATCTTTCGGGGTTGACGGTCTTCGAGTCCCCGCGTATGTACCGCGCACTCCGGCAGACAGTCGGTCCGTTCGATCGGGAGCGCCACGTTCCCGACCTCAAGACCGAGACGCTGCCCGACAATCAAACCGACTGTAAGGTCGTCAGATTGGGTTCATGACCGCGGTTTCCGTGGTCCTCTGATGGAACACGCGCTGGAGGCTCAATGGGCCGAAGGCGCGGATTTGTTTTGCGCGGCTGTTCGCGCAGGACGCCACCTTTTCTTTGCCCGGATGTCCGGGCGCAGCCTGGGATTTAGAGCCAACGATGCCGACAATCAGCCAGCTCATCCGCAAGTCGCGGAGCCCTCAGAAAGCGCGGAACAAGGTTCCGGCGCTCGAGGCATGCCCGCAGAAGCGCGGCGTCTGCACCCGCGTCTATACGACGACCCCGAAAAAGCCGAACTCGGCGCTTCGTAAGGTTGCCAAGGTCCGTTTGACCAATGGCTACGAGGTCATCGGGTATATTCCCGGTGAAGGCCACAACCTGCAGGAACACTCTGTCGTCGCGATCCGCGGCGGCCGCGTGAAGGACTTGCCGGGCGTGCGCTATCACATCATCCGCGGCGTCCTCGATACGCAGGGCGTCAAGAACCGTAAGCAGCGTCGTTCGAAGTACGGCGCGAAGCGGCCGAAGTAAGAGCGGAGAGCACCCATGTCTCGTCGTCACCGCGCTGAAAAACGCGAAATCATTCCGGACGCCAAGTATGGCGACGTCGTTCTCACGAAGTTCATGAACTCCGTGATGTATGACGGCAAAAAGTCCGTCGCCGAACAGATTGTCTATGGCGCGCTCGACACGATCGAGACGAAGCTGAAGACCGATCCGATCACGGTGTTCAAGTCCGCGCTCGACAATGTCGCGCCGGCTATCGAAGTGCGCTCCCGCCGTGTTGGCGGTGCGACCTATCAGGTTCCCGTCGAAGTGCGTTCGGAGCGTCGTCAGGCGCTTGCCATTCGTTGGCTGATTACAGCCGCGCGCGGCCGCAACGACAAGACAATGGTGGAACGCCTTTCGGCTGAGCTTATCGATGCTTCCAACAATCGCGGCAACGCGGTGAAGAAGCGCGAAGACACCCATCGCATGGCGGAAGCCAACCGCGCCTTCTCGCATTACCGCTGGTAATCGTTGAACGAACTCGAATACGCAGGATCCAGTCATGGCCCGCAGTCATAAAATTGAGGATTATCGTAATTTCGGCATCATGGCCCACATTGATGCCGGGAAAACGACGACGACTGAACGCATCCTCTATTACAGCGGCAAGTCGCACAAAATCGGCGAAGTGCATGAAGGCGCTGCGACGATGGACTGGATGGAGCAGGAGCAGGAGCGTGGCATCACGATCACATCTGCTGCTACGACCACGTTCTGGAACGACAAGCGCCTGAACATCATCGACACCCCTGGCCACGTCGACTTCACAATTGAAGTTGAGCGTTCTTTGCGCGTGCTCGACGGTGCTGTGTGCGTGCTCGACGGCAACCAAGGCGTCGAACCGCAGACGGAAACTGTGTGGCGCCAGGCCGACAAGTACAACGTGCCGCGCGTCGTGTTCGTCAACAAGATGGATAAGATTGGCGCTGATTTCTACAAGTGTGTCGACGATATCATTCAGCGCGTTGCTGGCGCTCCGGTTTGCATTCAGCTGCCGATCGGCGCTGAGTCCGATTTCAAAGGCATCATCGATCTCGTCCGCATGAAAGCGGTCGTGTGGGACAATGAAAATCTCGGCGCGTCTTTCCGCGACGAAGAGATCCCGGCTGACCTCGTTGAGCGTGCGAAGGAATATCGCCTCAAGCTCGTTGAAGCTGCCGTCGAACTCGACGATGAAGCGATGAACGCCTATCTCGAGGGCCATGAGCCGGACGAGCATCTTCTGAAGTCGCTCATTCGCAAGGCCGTCATCACGCGCAAGTTCAACCCGGTGCTTTGCGGCTCGGCGTTCAAGAACAAGGGCGTGCAGCCGCTTCTCGACGCCGTTGTCGATTATCTCCCGTCCCCGCTCGATCGCGAAGCGATCAAGGGCATCGACTACAAGACGGAAGAAGAAACCGTTCGTCTGCCTGGCGACGATGAACCATTCTCCATGCTCGCCTTCAAGATCATGGACGATCCGTTCGTTGGCACCATCACCTTCTGCCGCGTTTATTCGGGCAAGGTTGATTCCGGCACGACGGTGATGAACTCGACCAAGGATAAGAAAGAGCGCATCGGCCGGATGCTCTTGATGCACGCGAACAACCGCGAAGACATCAAGGAAGCTTTTGCGGGTGACATCGTCGCTCTTGCTGGCCTCAAGGAAACCCGCACGGGTGATACGCTTTGCGACATGCTGAAGCCGGTCATTCTCGAGCGCATGGAATTCCCGGATCCGGTGATCGAAATTGCGATCGAGCCGAAGTCGAAGGCCGACCAGGAAAAGCTCGGCATCGCGCTCTCGAAGCTCGCCGCTGAAGATCCGTCCTTCCGCGTTTCGACCGACAGCGAGTCGGGCCAAACGATTCTGAAGGGCATGGGCGAACTTCACCTCGACATTAAGGTCGACATTCTCCGTCGTACCTACAAGGTCGATGCGAATGTCGGCGCGCCGCAGGTCGCCTATCGTGAAACGCTCACGAAGAAGGCCGAAATCGATTACACGCACAAGAAGCAGTCCGGCGGTTCGGGCCAGTTCGCGCGCATCAAGATCGTTGCCTTCCCGAATGAGGTCGGCAAGGGCTACGAGTTCGAATCGAAGATCGTCGGCGGTTCGGTGCCGAAGGAATACATTCCGGGTGTCGAAAAGGGCCTCGAAAGCGTCATGAATTCGGGTCCGCTCGCGGGCTTCCCGGTTGTTGACGTGAAGGTGGAACTCGTCGACGGCGCCTATCACGACGTCGACTCTTCGGCGCTCGCGTTCGAAATCGCGGCGCGCGCTGCTTTCCGCGAAGCGATGCAAAAGGGCGGTGCCGTTCTCCTCGAGCCGATCATGAAGGTCGAGGTGGTGACGCCGGAAGATTACACGGGTTCGGTTATCGGCGATCTGACGGGTCGCCGTGGCCAGGTGCAGGGGCAGGACATGCGCGGCAACGCCATCGTGATCAACGCGATGGTGCCGCTTGCCAACATGTTCGGCTACGTGAACACGCTGCGCTCGATGAGCCAGGGTCGCGCGACCTTCACCATGCAGTTCGACCACTATGAGCAGGTGCCTTCGGCGATCGCCGCCGAAGTTCAGGCGAAGTACGCCTGATCCGCATCATCCGACATCAACCTTTTCCGATTACGGGAGACCCCGATGGCCAAAGAGAAATTCGAGCGGAATAAGCCGCATTGCAACATTGGAACGATTGGTCACGTTGACCATGGGAAGACGTCGCTGACGGCCGCGATCACGAAGGTTCTGGCCGAGAAGGGCGGGGCTC
>Ga0315899_10001150_pt1 | contig 30528 bp, 28 predicted proteins | sample LakEriMetagenome_2_FD_203518 | JGI IMG/M metagenome (GOLD analysis project Ga0315899, IMG submission 203518) | Freshwater fungal communities from buoy surface, Lake Erie, Ohio, United States - Buoy 4 MA112 | ecosystem: Environmental > Aquatic > Freshwater > Lake | place: USA: Lake Erie, Ohio...
CGTTGATCAGGTTGTCCATGGCTCAACGCTTCCAGGCGAAGCGCGTTTCAACCCAGCGCCCCAACACCACAAAGGGGATGAACAAAATCAAATAAGCCACTGCACCCATCACCAGCGGGGTGGCGTTACCCGCTTCGCTCGAAGCGGACGATGACACATTCAGCAACTCGTGCAGCGCCACCACCGAGCCCAGCGCCGTGCCCTTGGTGATGGCAATCGTGCGGTTGGTCAGCGGCGGTACCGTCATGCGCAACGCTTGCGGCAAGATCACATGGACCAAGGTTCCCCACGAACCCATGCCGGTGGAGCGGGCCGCTTCCCATTGCCCCTTGGGGATGGCCAGCATGCCGGCCCAAAAAATCTCTTCGGTGAACGCGGCCAGCACCAAGGACAGCGCCAACCAGGTGGCAGTGAAGGCGCTCATCGACAACTCGATGTAGGGAAAGGCAAAAAACAACAAGATGATCACCACCAGCGGGGGCAGGGCACGAAAGATATCGGCAAAGGCGATGATGAAACCGTTGATCAGCTTGACATGCTGGATGCGCAGCACGGCCAGGCCCAGGCCCAGCACCAAACCGGTGGCGATCACACACAGGCCCAAGCCCATGGTGAGTAACATGCCGTCGATCATGGGCGCAACATAGCGCGCCGCCACCTCGGCATTGAAAAAGCTGGCTAAAAAACGGTCCAACGACGACAGGGGCACGGTGCTGTTCATGCGCGCTAGCGTTGGCCCAGTGAGGCTAGAAATTCGCGCAAACGCGGGTGCTGGGGGGTGTCAAAAATCGTCTGGGGGCTGCCCTCTTCAACAATGTGACCTTGGTCCATGAACACCACATGGTCGGCCGCAGCGCGGGCAAAGCCCATTTCATGGCTGACCACCACCATGGTCATGCCCGATTCGCGCAGCTCGCGCATGACCTTCAACACGCTGCCCACCAACTCGGGGTCGAGGGCACTGGTGGGCTCATCAAACAACAAAATTTTTGGCTTGAGCGCCAACGAGCGGGCAATGCCCACCCGCTGCTGCTGACCGCCCGAGAGCTGGCCGGGAAAGGCATCGGCCTTGTCGGTCAAGCCCACCCGGGCCAAAGCTTCCAGGCCCACGGTTTCGGCCTGGGCTTTGCTCATTTTTTGCACCTTGCGCAAGGCCAGAGTGACATTGCCCAGCGCCGTCATGTGCGGGTACAGGTTGAACGACTGAAACACCATGCCCACTTGCTGGCGCAAATCATTCAGGTTGACGCCAGACAGGGTGATGTCTTTGCCGTCGACCATCACCGCCCCCGACTCCGGCACCTCGAGCAAATTGCAGCAGCGCAGCAAGGTGCTTTTGCCCGAGCCCGAGGGCCCGATGATGAATATCAGCTTGCCCGTGGGCACGCTGAGGTTCACCCCATGCAGCACTGCCAGGGGGCCGTAAGCCTTGTGCAGCTCGCGTAATTCCAGGGCGGGTCTCATGCCCAGCCCTGCTCAAACATCTCCGCGCGCATCAAGCGCATTGCGGCGTGTTGGGGGTGGGGTCGTAGCCGGGCATGCCCACCACGCCGTGTCCTGGTGAGACCTTGACCGCAGCTGAATCGGCGGCGGGCTTGCTGCCAAACCACTTCTCATGCAGGCGTGCGTAAGTGCCGTCCATCTTCATGCACTTGACGGCATTGGAGAGCACGGTGCGACCGGCTCTGTCGTCCAGGCGCAAAGGAATGGCCCAGACCAAACCGGTTTTGATGGTGAAGGTGGTTTTGACCAGCGGGTTTTGCTTGGCGGCCCAGGCCACCACGGTGTTGCCAGCCAAATTGGCTTGGGCGCGGCCCGACAAAACAGCTTGCACCGCGTCGGCATTGGTGTCGTAGATGTCGTATTTGAAACCGAACTTGCCCATGTTCTCTTTGGCCCAAGTTTCATAAGCCGAACCTTTGTTGACCGAAATGGTCTTGCCTTTGAGTTCGTCCAAGCTGTTGATCTCGGCATCCGATTTTTTGACCAAAAATTGGAAGTCGGTGTCCAGATATCCCTCGGTGAACAGCATTTGCTCGGCGCGTTGCGGGGTCACGGTGGTGGGGGCAGCGATCCAGTCGTATTTTTTGGCGTTCAAGCCGGGGATCAGGCCCGAGAACTGCGTGCCTTCGATGTTGACTGGGCGCTTGAGGCGCTTGCCAATTTCCATCGCCATGTCGACGTTGAAGCCCTCAATGGTTCCGTCGAGCTTGCGCATGGCGTGGGGGGCAAAGGTCGCGTCCACGGCAGTCTGTATGGTTTGCGCCATGGCAGCCCCGCAGAATGCGGCGGACAAGGCCAGGGCCAGTCCAGTGAGTTTGGTTTTCATGCAGACACTCCTTTTGTGGTTAAAAAAATTCAAATCCATCAGCCCAGCGGCTTGCCCGCACCCACCCGATCGACGATGAGCTGGTAGTGCTCGGGGCGGCGGTGCTTGGCAAAGTTAAAGACATGCTCGCGGAAGGTGTCACCCAATGCCAGATCGCAGTGGTGAAAGATGAGTTCGTCTTCTTCGCTGGCGCTTTGCGCCACCACCTCGCCGGTGGGCGACACAATCGCCGAACCCGCGATCATGTGAAAGCCGTCCTCGGCGCCGCACTTGGCCGCAGCACCCACCCACAAGGCGTTTTCGTGCGCATGCGCTTGCAGCAGCAACAGGTGGTGGAACATGCGCAGGTGCGGCGGCTCGCTCCAATGGATGTTGTGCGATGGCGTGTTGTAGCCCAGCACCACCACCTCGGCGCTTTGCAAGCCCATCACGCGGAAAGTCTCGGGCCAACGGCGGTCGTTGCAAATGCACATGCCCATGCGGGTGTCCATGGTGTCCCATACCTTGAAGCCTTCGTTGCCCACTTGGAAGTATTTTTTCTCCAGGTGCTGAAACGGCGCGGCCGGTTTGTGGTCGTCGTGGCCGGGCAGGTGCACTTTGCGATAGCGGCCCACGATCTGGCCTTTGCGGTCCACGATGATGGCGGTGTTGAAGCGCTCGCGCTCTGGGGTGAGTTCGGCATAGCCCAGGTAAAAGCCGATGCCGTACTGGCGCGCCAAGTCAAACAAGGGTTGCACATCGGCGTTGGGCATGGACGGCTCAAAGTAGCGGTCAATCTCGGCCTCGTCGGTCATCCAGTAACGCGGGAAAAACGTGGTCAGCGCCAGCTCGGGAAACACCACAAAGTGGGCATGCCGGGCGTGGGCTTCTTTGAGCAGCTCGACCAAGCGCGCCACCACGGCGGCTTTGCTGTCGCGCAAATGGATGGGGCCGAGTTGGGCAACAGCCAGGGGGAATGGGCGTTTCATGACAGTTTGGGTAACAAAGATTTGAGGAAACCCGCCGAGCCGGTGCTCGCGGGGGCGTTGACCAAGGGGCCGGGTTTGCCACGGGCGATGAACTCGCCGCTGCCCCGCGCCACTTGCAATTCATTGTGCGCGATCACCACCCGTCCGCGGTTGACCACGGTGGTGGGCCAGCCGGTCAAGGTGCGGCCTTCGTAGGGGGTGTAGCCCACCCGGTCGTGCAGCATGTGGGTGCTGACCTGGGTTTGGCGCAGCGGGTCCCACACGGCGATGTCGGCGTCTAAGCCCACGGCGATGCGGCCTTTGCGGTGCGACAAGCCATACATATGGGCATGGTCGGTGGCGGTCAGGGCGACAAACTTCTCCAGCGTCATGCGGCCGGTGTGCACCCCTTCAGAGTACAGCAGCGGCATGCGCAGCTCAATGCCGGGCACGCCGTTGGCCATGTCTTTGAACGTGGTTTTATCGCCTTTGGGCAGCTTGCCCGATTCGTCGTAGCGGTAGGGCGCGTGGTCAGAGCTGAACACCTGAAACGTGCCGTCAAGCAACCCCGCCCACACCGCGGCTTGAGACTCGGCGTCGCGTGGCGGCGGGCTGCAGCAAAACATGGCCCCCTCTAAACCGGGCAGGTCAATGTCGTCGGCGGTCAAAAACAGGTATTGCGGGCAGGTCTCGGCAAAGATGCGCGCGCCCAGGGTTTGGGCATGGCGGATGTGGCGCACCGCTTCGATGCCCGAGACATGCACGATCAGCACCGGCACATCGAGCAGGCGCGACAGCGCAATCACCCGGTGGGTGGCTTCGCTTTCGGCGAGCGGGTCGTGCGACACCGCATGGAACTTCGGCGCCACATGGCCGTTGTCGAGCAAGCGCTGGGCGATCCATTTGATGATGTCGTTGTTTTCGGCATGCACCATCACCAAAGCGCCTTCGCGCCCAGCGGTGTGCAACACATCGAGCATTTGGCTGTCATCGAGCTTGAGCTTGTCGTAGGTGGTGTAGACCTTGAACGAGGTGTAGCCTTTGCGGATCAGGTCGGGCAGGTCGTGCTGCAAGGCTTGGGGCGTGGGGTCCGAGACGATCAGGTGAAAGCTGTAGTCGATGACGGCCTTGGGGCCGGCGCAGGCGTGGTAATCGCTCACCACTTTGGGGAGCGCCATGCCCCGATGTTGTGCGGCAAACGGGATGATGGTGGTGTTGCCCCCAAAAGCGGCGGCCACCGTGGCCGAGTCAAAGTCGTCGGCGGTCATCACCCCATTGCTGGATATTTGCTCCACATGGCAGTGGCTGTCGATACCGCCGGGCAGCACCCAATGGCCATGGGCGTCAATGTCGCGTGCGCCCGCCGGCAAACCGGGGGCCAGGGTGTGGATGAGGCCATCGCGCACGCCCACATCCACGCGCATGCGCCCATCGGCATTCACCACAGTACCGTTGCGAATGGTCAAGTCAAATTGGGACACAGCAAACCTTTGAAATACAAATGGGACAAGGAATCATTGTGGGTCAAGTGCCAGTGGCAAATACCAGGGGTCAACCCCATGCATCTGTGTTGTGCGCATGCATGAATCGGGCCTGCAAGCGCCGCACGGATATGGGGCGGGTCATGGGGCTCACACCGGCGCCAGCTTGGCACGCGGGTCGTGGCGCGCCAGGCGGGAGAGCAAAAACTCCACCTCTTGGCGCGCGCTGGCGCTGAGCATGGCCGCCGGTTTGCGCTGGGCGTCGCTGGCCAGCAAACCGCGCCGCTGCATCACGTATTTGCGCACCGCCAGGCCTGCGCCTTGTTGCTGCTCGTAGCGCAGCAAGGGCAAATGGGCATCAAACAAGTCGTGGGCTTGATCGCGCTGTCCCGCTTGGGACAAGCGCACCACATCGCACAGCATGTCGGGGAAGCAATAGCCGGTGTTGGCGCCATCGGCACCGCGTGACATTTCAAAGTCCAGGAACAAGCCGCCGTTGCCGCACAAGATGGCAATGTGGCGCATGCTGTTGTCGGCCTCAAATTTCCGCAAGGTGCTGATCTTTTCCAGCCCTGGCCAGTCCTCGTGCTTGAGCATCACGATGGAGGGAATCTCTTGCACCATGGTGCGGATGACGTTGGGGCTCATTTGCACCGAAAACGACAGGGGGTAGTCTTGCAGCACGATGGGCACATCGGGGCCCAAGGCGTCGGCCGCTTGGCGGTAATAGTTGATCACCTGGTCATCGGTGCGCAAGGTGTTGGGCGGGCCGATCATCACGGCGGCCGCGCCTGCGGCCATCACCTCTTGGGTCAGGGCATGCATAGAGGCAAACCCCGGCGACGACACACCCACAATAACCGGCAGGCTGGGCGCGCGGCGGATCATTTGGGTGGTGATGGCCACGCTCTCGCCGTGCGACAACTTGGGGGCCTCACCCATTTGCCCCAGCACCGTCACACCGGTGGCACCGCAGGCGACATAAAAGTCGGTCAGCCGGTCCATGGATGCTGTGTCAATGCGGCCATCGGGGAGAAAGGCCGTGGGGGCGATGGGGAAAACGCCTTGGGCGGCGGGGGTCAGCAGCATGCAGTCTCCACAAATGAATTTCGATTCAGTATATCCACACCCCCATGGCCCGATGCGCGTCAGTCGGGGCATTTAAGATGGCTTCAGGAGAAAACCACCATGCTCAAAACCCACGGACGCTACGACTACTCGGCCATTTCTCGCCGCCCCGACTACAGCTGGCCTGGCGGCAAACGCCTGGCCGTGCACATTGCCTTGAATGTGGAGCACTTCGCCTTTGGAGAAGGCTTGGGCAATGACTATGCGGTGCCACATCCGGCGCCCAACAGCCGCAGCTTTGCCTGGCGCGACTATGGCAATCGGGTCGGTGCTTGGCGCTTGATGGAGCTGGCCGACGCACTCCAATTGCCGTTTGGCTTGCTCACCAACACCGAGTTGTACGACTATTGCCCCGAGATGATCCAGGCCTTCAGCGCGCGCGGAGATGAGATCGTGGGACACGGCCGCACCAACAGCGAGCGCCAAGCCGACATGCCCTTGGACCAAGAGCGCGCATGCATCCAAGAGGTGTCGCAAAAAATATTCGACCATGAAGGTGTGCGCCCCAAAGGTTGGTTGGCACCCTATATTTCGCAATCCGTAGCCTCTTTGGACCTGCTCAAAGCAGCGGGTTTTCGCTACATGATGGATTGGTCGCTGGACGACCAGCCGGTGTGGTTTCGCACCCAGCACGGGCCGATTTTGTCGGTGCCCTATGCCCACGACCTGAACGATTCGATCGAATGTGTGTCACGGCGCACCCCGTCGCAATTGTTTTGCGACAGCCTGATCGATCAATTTGACGAAATGCTGCAAGAGTCCGAGCGCCGCCCCTTGGTCATGCCCATCGTGCTGCACAGCTTCATCATGGGCCAGCCCTACCGCGTGCGCCAATTGCGCCGGGTGTTTGAGCACATCTTGCAGCACCGCGATCAGATTTGGCTCACCCGCCCCGGCGACATTTGCATCCACATTGAATCTTTGCCTGCCGGCACCGTGCCGGGCGCGCCATGAGCGCCGCGCAGCTGGGCCAAGCCTCAGCCGCACACCTGGGTGCGGCCGAGGCCGCGCGCCGCATCGCTCGAGGCGAGCTCAGCGCCCAAGCCTTGGCCGAGGCCTGTGTAGCAAGGGCCACAGCGCGCGAGGCGCAGTTGCATGCCTGGGCCCATTTGGCCCCTGAGGCGGTGATCGACCAAGCCCGTGCCCTGGACGCCCAAACCACACCCAAAGGGGTGTTGCACGGCGTGCCGGTGGCGGTCAAAGACATCTTGGACACCGCCGATATGCCCAGCCGCTATGGCTCGTCTATTTACGCCCAACACCAACCGCTGGCCGATGCGTCATGCGTGGCGCTGTCCCGTGCCGCCGGTGCCCTGGTGCTGGGCAAAACCCACACCACCGAGTTCGCCAACATCCACCCAACCATCACGGTCAACCCACACCGTGCGGGCCACACACCGGGTGGGTCGTCCAGCGGTTCGGCCGCAGCTGTGGCTGACTTTCAGGTGCCCTTGGCTTTTGCCACCCAAACCGCCGGCTCGACCATTCGCCCCGCTGCATTTTGTGGCGTGGTGGGCTACAAACCCAGCTTCAACCGCATCAACCGCGCTGGGCTGAAGTTCTCTGCTGAATCGCTCGACACCATTGGCCTGTTGGCGCGCCATGTGGAGGATGTGTCTTTGTGGGCCCAGGCCTTGATCGGCCAAGCCCCTGCCGCCATTCCCGCAGCACCCCTGCGCGTGGGCTTGCACCGCACCGCTTTGTGGGGCCAGGCCAGCGACAGTGCCCAGCAGGCCTTGATCGATGCTGCTCAGCATTTAAAAGCGGCTGGTGCCAGCGTGAGCGATGCCACTTTGGATGGCGACTTCACCACCTTGTACGAAGCCCAAGGTGTGGTGATGCGCTACGAGGCCGCGCGCGCCACAGCGTGGGAAATGGCGCACCGCCGCAGCCTATTGAGCCGTGATTTATGGCTGCGCTTCGAGCAGGGCATGGCTATACCGCATAGCCAATACCTGGACGCATTGGCCTTGACCCGCCATTGCAGCGCCAAGCTGGAGGCCACCTGGCAACACTGCGATGTGCTGCTCAGTTTGAGCGCGCCGGGCGAAGCCCCTGAGGGCCTGCACAGCACCGGCGACTCGGTGTTCAACCGCAACTGGACGCTGTTGGGCTTGCCCTGTGTGCACCTGCCCACGGCAGCCGGGCCGCATGGTTTGCCCTTGGGTGTGCAATTGATTGGCCCCTTGGGCACAGACGTGGCCCTCCTGGGTGCGGCCCTGTGGGCCGAGTCGGTGTTGGCGCCGCATTACCCCTTGCGTGACCACCTGCGCTGACAGCGCGCGGGGCTTACAGCCGACCTTGGCTGCGAATGGCCGCCAAGTACTCGGGGCTGCCCTCGGCGACAAACTGGTCGCGGGTGGTGACATAGCGGTCGGCATACAAGCGCCCCACCGGAAAGTAGTGATCCATGTTGACCCGCAGGGTTAGCGGGTCAAACACACCTTCGTGGCTGTGCAGCCACACCACTTGGCCAATGATCAATTGGCGCAGCGGGCTGATGTCGATGGTTTGGTACAGCTTGCACTCCAGCGCCACCGGTGACTCGGCGATGCGCGGTGCCGCCACCGCGCGTGAGGGCAGGGTGGTGAAGCCCACGGCGGTGGCCTCGCTCTCGTTGCTGGGGAAGTCGCGCGAGCACGCGTGCATGCGCTCGGCCGTGGCCTCGTCCACCAGGTTAACCACAAACTCACGCTGCAAGGCGATGTTGTGCGCGGTGTCCTTGGTCGCCCCACCGGGCTTGCGCTCGATGCTCAAAATCAAAATCGGCGGGTCGTCACCCATCAGGTTGAAAAAACTGAACGGCGCGGCATTCACCACGCCCGCTTCGTTCAAGCTGGTGACCAAGGCGATGGGGCGCGGCACCACCACGCTGACCAGCAGCTTGTAGCACTGGCTCGGGGCCATGGTGGAGAAGTCAAATTCCATGGGTGGGCTTTCGGTTCAGGGCAATTGCGCGGCCAGCTCAAGTTGCCACAGTTGTTGCAGCATGGCCCGTGCTGCGGTGCCGCCAATCACGGGTGCGGCCAGCTCGATGAACTTGCCGTTCAAGTCGGCATCGGTCAGCGGGTCTTCGGGGTCGCCCTTGCGGTTGGGCTGAAAAAACACATCTTCGCGCCCATCGTGGGTGACCAAGCGCACCCGCGCCGCGCGCTGGCCGGGAAAGCCCGCGTCGATTTGCGCGTCTGCGCGCAGGCTCAGGCGCTGCATCAAGCCGCGCACCTGGGCGTCGGCCAAGCGCTCGGGGGTGAAGGCGGCCAAGCGCACCGAGCCATGTACCAAGGCGCTGGCCACCACAAATGGCAGGCTAAAGCGTGCCTCGGCGGCGGTGGCCGGGTTGGGGTTGCCGGCCACATCCAAGGCCGATTGGTAGGTTTCGATGTGCACCGCGGCCAAATCCTCGGCGCGCACGCCCATGCGTTGTTGCAAGGCCAGCGCACCGTCAATCGCGGCAAAGGTGTGGCCACAGCAGGCATGGTTTTTAAACGTCATGTGCTGGATGTTGAACACCCGGCCCAGGTCGCCCAGCATGGGTTGCCAGTTGGGGCCACTGCCCATGGCCACGCCCATGCCAGCTTCGCCTTCCAAAATATCCAGCGAGCCGGTCACACCGGCGCGGGCAGCTTGCGCGGCCAGCACCCCCGCTTCGGCAGCGCGGCCAGCGTGCAAGGGCTTGGACATGGAGTCCATGCGAAAGGCTTGTTGTAAACCGGCGGCAAAGGTGCCCACCGTGGCCAGTGCGTGGGCATATGCGCTGGGCGGCAAGCGGTACAAGGTGGCGGCCGCTGCGGCCGCGCCAAAGCTGCCCACGGTACCGGTGTTGTGCCAGTGCTTGTAATGCGCCCGGCCCAAGGTGGCACCGATGCGGGTGGATATTTCGTACCCAGCCACCACCGCACGCAGCAGGTCCAAGCCCGAGGCCTGGGTCTCCTGCGCCACGGCCCAGGCCGCGGCAATGGTGGGCGCACCGGGGTGGTAAATGGCTTCGCGGTATATGTCGTCAAACTCCACCGTGTGGGCCGCCGTGCCATTGATCAAGGCGGCGGTGCGGGTGGAGGCGGCGCGGCCCAACGCCAAGCGGGCGCGGCCATGGTCCAAGTCGTCGGCCAAAGCTTGTTCAAGCAAGGTGGGCGGTTCGCACACCGCGCCGGGCAACAAGGCGGCGTACCAGTCGATGACGGCGCGCTTGGCATGGTGCAACACATCGGGGGACAGCTGCGTGGTGGACAGCTGCGCGCCATAAGCGGCCAGCGATTCAATGATGGTCATGGCGAGGATGGAACTGAGGGGTGGGGGTCTTGCGGCCAGGCGCAAATACCTGCGGGCTTTCAGGGCACAGCTTAACAAGCCTTGGCGGTCCCCTGAGAGACAGCGCGGGGCGTGCCCTGGCTGGGGTCGGGCGGGCGGCGCAAAGGGCCTTGGACAAAACCTTGTCAGAATCCAGCGCTTGACCACTGGGGTACGGCATGGATTTCAATTTGAACGAAGAGCACAGCAGCTTTGCCCAAGCGGTGCGGCGTTTTGCGCACACGGAGCTGGCACCCGGCGCATTGGCGCGTGCCCATTCACCGACCTATCCCACCGATGTGGCCAAGGCCTTGGCCCGCCAAGGTTTGCTTGGCATTGCCTTTGACGAGCGCGATGGCGGTCAAGGCGGCACCTTGATGCACGCGGTGTTGGCCATCCAAGAGGTGGCCCTGGCCTGCCCCAAAAGCGCCGACATCGTGCAAGCGGGCAACTTTGGCCCCATTCGCACCTTTGTCGAGTACGCCAGCCCGACCCAAAAGGCACGGTGGTTGCCGGGCTTGCTCAAGGGCGAAAAACTCATCTCCTTAGGCATGAGCGAGCCCGAAGCCGGTTCGGCCGTGACCGAGCTCGTCACCAGCGCCACTTTGGAGGGCGACGAGGTGGTGATCAACGGCAGCAAGGTGTTCTCCACCCACAGCCCGCATGCCTCCTTGTTTTTGATTTATGTGCGCTTTGGCCCCGGCGTGGACGGCATCGGTTCGGTGTTGATCGAGCGCGGCACGCCTGGGTTTTCCATCAGCGAGCCGTCTAACTTCATGAGTGGCGAGCAATGGTGCCAGCTGTACTTTGAAAACTGCCGCATCCCGGCCAGCCAGGTGTTGTTGGGCATTGGCGGGTTTAAAAAACAAATTGCCGGGTTCAATGTCGAGCGCTTGGGCAATGCCTCGCGCTCTTTGGCCTTGGGGCGCTACTGCTTCAATGTGGCGCGTGAACACGCCTTGATCCGCAAGCAGTTTGGCCGCCCTTTGTGTGAGTTCCAAGGCTTGCAGTGGAAATTTGCCGAAATGGCCTTGCAATTGGAGAGCGCGCAGTTGTTGCTCTACAAAGCCGCGATGGAAGGCGAGGGCGGCCTGCCCAGCGCGCACACCACGGCCATGGCCAAGTTGGCTTGCAACCAAGCCGGTTGGGCGGTGGCCAACGAGGCCATGCAGGTCATGGGCGCGACGGGTTACAGCCAAGAGACCTTGGTTGAATATTGTGTGCGCCGCACCCGGGGTTGGATGATCGCCGGGGGCTCGATCGAGATGCTGAAAAACCGCATCGCCGAAGGCGTGTTCGAGCGCACGTTTTCGCAACGCCCGCCCAAAGCTGCATGAGTGCGGCCAAACCATCGCCGGGACAAGCCCAGCCCCGATTGCAAGGCGCCGAGTTGGCGCGGGTGTTGTTATCGCCCACCAGCGTGGCGGTGGTTGGGGCGTCGGACGATGCGGGCAAAACATCGGGCCGACCGCTGACATTTTTGCGCCAAGCCGGGTTTGCGGGGCGTGTTTATCCGGTGAATCCGCGCCGCGCCCAGGTGCAGGGCGAGACCGCTTGGCCCGACCTGGCCAGCCTGCCCGAAGTGCCCGAACATGTGTTTGTCACCACCCCCACCGAGACGGTGCTCGACACGGTGCGCGAATGCGCGCGGCTGGGTGTCCGTTTGGTCACGGTGTTGGCCAGTGGGTTTTCGGAGGCAGGCCCCGAAGGCCTGGCGCGCGAACAGGCTTTGCAAGACATCGCCCGCCGCAGCGGTTTGCGCGTGCTTGGGCCCAGCAGCCTGGGCGTGGTCAACCCGCGCGCTGGCATGCCCCTCACCGCCAATGCGGCCTTTGCCGAACCCGACATGCCGGTGGGCCGCGTGATGGTGATCTCGCACAGCGGCAGCATGATTGGCGCCTTGGTCTCGCGCGGGCGTGCCCGTGGGGTGGGATTTGCCAGCTTGGTCTCGGTGGGCAACGAGGCCGATTTGAGCGTGGGCGAAATTGGCGCCGCCACCTTGGACGACCCGCAGATCGAGGGCTATGTGCTGTTCTTGGAGAGCTTGCACCACGGCCAGGCCTTGCGCGCTTTTGCCCTGGCCGCCGCTGAGCGCGGCAAGCCGGTGGTGGTCTACAAACTGGGCCGCTCCAGCGTGGCCGCCGACATGGTGCAAAGCCACACCGGCGCCCTGGCCGGTGAGGACGACATCGCCGACGCTTATTTCAAAGACAGCGGCATGGCGCGAGTGGGCATTTTGGAGTCGCTGCTCGAAGCCCAGGCATTGGCCTTGCGCTGGCCCTTGTTGGATGCCGTGCCGCCTTTGCGCCGCGTGGGTGTGGTCACCACCACCGGCGGCGGTGCGGCCATGTTGGTCGATCAATTGGGCATTCGCGGCGTGGTGGTCGAGGCGGCCAGTGCCGAGACCTTGCAGCGTTTGCATTCACAAGGTGTGTCGGTCAACCCAGGCCGGGTGCTGGACCTGACTTTGGCCGGCACCCGTTACGAAGTGATGAAAGCGGCCTTGGATGTGATGCTGTCGGCCCCCGAGTTTGACGCCGTGGTGGCGGTGGTGGGCTCATCCGCGCGCTTTCAGCCGCAATTGGCGGTGCAGCCCATCATCGACAGCGCTGCCCACAGCAAGCCCTTGGCGGCCATGATCGTCCCAGACGCGCCCCAAGCCATCGCCCAACTCACCGCCGCGCAGGTACCGTGCTTTCGCACCCCGGAGTGCTGTGCCGATGTGATCGCGGCCTTGGTGTCGCGCCGCGCCCCATCGGTGCGCGCGGCTTTGGCCGCACCTGCTCTTTTGGCGTTGGGCGAGCCCCCACGCACCGAGGCCCATGCCAACGCTTCTGTCCCTGTCTCCTGGTCAGAGCGCCAATCGCACGCTTGGCTGGCCCAGTTGGGGGTGCCGTCGGCCGCTGCGGTGGTGGTCGCGGCCGATGGGCCGGTGCCCTTGCCCCTGCCGTTTGCCTACCCGGTGGTGGTCAAGGCCTGCTCGGCCCAGTTGGCGCACAAAAGCGAACACGGTGGTGTGGTCTTGGGCGTGGCCGATGCCCAAGCCTTGCGCTTGGCCATGGAGCAGGTGAAAACCAATGTCGCCGGCCACGCGTCGCTGCCTGTCGACTTTGAAATTTTGGTGCAGCCCATGGTCAACGGGCTGGCCGAGGTGCTGCTGGGCTTCAAGCGCGACCCCGATGCGGGTGCCATCGTCATGCTGGCCGTGGGCGGCATTTGGGCCGAGGTGGTGCGCGAGCGCAGCATCCGCTTGGCCCCGGTGGAGGAAGCCCAGGCCATGGAGATGATCACCGAGTTGCGCGCCTTGAGCCCCTTGCAAGGTTTGCGCGGACAAGCCCGGGGCGACCTGGCTGCTTTGGCCCAGGCCATCAGCCGTTTTTCGCAAGCGGCGGTGTTGGCCGTGGGTGACGGCGTGATCGAGGCCGAGGTCAACCCCTTGATGGTTTTGCCCGAAGGTCAAGGCGTGTGCGCGGTGGACGCATTGGTGCTGGCCCTGGCCGCGTCCGAGCATGGGTGACAAGCCGTCCGCCGTGCCTGGGCAGGTCGGCTTATGATGCGTTGGTGGGTGGCGCGGCCGCCTTTTTATCGCAAATATTGGATTTGAGGAGATTTCATGAAGCTAATGCATTTCAATGACTTTCGCTTGGGCGTGCTCAAAGGCGATCAGGTGGTCGATGTCACCGATGTGGTGGCCAATATTCCCCACGTGGGACCGGGCGACCGCATGAACAGTTTGATCGCCCACTTTGGCGATTTCCGCGCCCGCCTGGAAGCCGCTGCGGCCTCTGGCACCGGCGTGCCGGTTGGTTCGGTGCGCATTCGCCCACCCGTACCAAAACCCACCAACATCGAGTGCATGGCGGTGAACTACATGGAAGACGGCACCCTCAAAGAGCCCTCGCCCATCAATGCCTTCCACAAGTCCCCCGGTTGCATCATTGGCCCCGGTGACACCATGGTGCTGCCCGACTTTGCCGCTTCGGTGTTTGAAGGCGAGGCCGAATTGGGCCTCGTGATTGGCAAGCCTACCAGCCGCGTGTCTGCCGCCAACGCCATGGACCATGTGTTTGGGTACATCAACTTCATCGACGGCTCGGCCCGTGGTGTGGTGCCCCCCACCAACGTGTTCTACCAAATGAAGTCGCGCGCCACCTTTGCGCCCATTGGCCCTTATCTGGTGACCGCTGACGAAGTGCCCGATCCACAAAAGCTGCAAGTTAAGCTGTGGGTCAATGGCCAGTTGAAGCAAAACTTCAACACCGACGACATGGCGCACAAGATCCCACGTTGCATTGAGTGGGTGTCGCACATCCATGACTTGGAGCCCGGCGACATCATTGCCACCGGCACCAACCACCGCGGTTTGTCGTCGTTCCAAGACGGTGACAAGATCGAGTTGGAGTGCGAAGGCATGGGCCGCTTGGCCATCAACGTGAAAGACGACCTCAAGCGCACCTGGGCGCGTGAGACCCGTTTGGAGCGCACGGAAAAAGGCCATGAAGGCCTCACGCCTCAGCTCACCGGCAAATACGCCAAGGCCTAAAGCCCCAACTGGCTTTGCGCCCCAGCGGCTCGCCCGACCTGGCCCAGCGATGGACGGTCGGGCTTTTTTATGGAAGCTCTGGGCGCGCCAGTTTCTGGCCAACTTTGAGCCCACCACGTTGGCAGGCGGTTTGTCTAAAGCGCCTGTTTTTGAAATTCATCTGAGGGGGATTGGCCATGTCAGCCACAGCACAAAACGATGGGCGGCGTTTTCCGCTTTTGAACGACCAGACCATGACACCGGCGCAGCGCGAACTCGCGGCGGCCATCCGTTCGGGCCCGCGCGCGGCGGTGGCTGGCTCAGCGGCCAACAGCGCCGACACCACCTTGGGCAGCCCGTTCAATGTGTTTTTGCGCAGCCCCGAATTGGGCGACCATTTGCAAAAAATGGGCTCCCACATCCGCTTCAAAAACACCCTGGGCCCCAAGCTCACCGAGTTGGCGATTTTGGTCACCGCCCGTCAGTGGACGGCGCAGTACGAGTGGCACGCCCATCACCGCCTGGCCTTGCAAGCCGGCCTGGACCCGGCCATCGCAGCGGCCATTGCCCAAGGCCAACGCCCGGCGTCCATGAGTGCCGAAGAAGCTGCTATCTATGACTTTTGCCACGAGTTGCACAGCACCACGCGGGTCAGCGACGCGGCCTACCAAGGCGTGTTCAGCCGCTTTGGCGAGCAAGGCGTGATGGACTTGATCGCCACCAATGGTTACTACGTGTTGGTGGCCATGGTGCTCAATGTAGACCGCACACCCATACCTGGCGGGGCAGCCTTGCCATTGGCGCCTTTGCCGTAAGTGCATGCGGTCGATGGCGGGGGCCGCTCCTGCCATGTGCCCGGGCCTCAGTGCAGCTTCACATGCGGCTCGGTGCGGCGCAAGATCAGCCGGGCCAGGGTGTCCAGCGTCACCTTGGTCCAGCCGTGCAAGGCCAGCTCGTGCATTTTGTACAGCGACAGGTACATCATCTTGGCGAACACGCCTTCGATCATCAAGCTGCCGCCGATCAAGCCGCCCATCATGTTGCCTACGGTGCTGAATTGGCCCAGCGACACCAGCGAGCCAAAGTCGCGGTAGCGGTAGTCTTGCAGGCTTTGCCCTCGCAAGCGGCGCTGGATTTGCTTGACCATGTGGCTGGCTTGTTGGTGCGCGGCCTGCGCCCGGGGCGGCACATTGGGCAGCCGATTGGACTTGCTTTCAGGCCAAGGGCAAGCGGCACAGTCGCCCAGCGCAAAAATGTCCGGGTCGCGGCTGGTCTGCAAGGTGGGTAGCACCACCAGTTGGTTCAGCCGGTTGGTCTCCAGCCCGGCGATCTGGTGTAAAAAGTCAGGCGCTTTCACGCCAGCGGCCCACACCACAATTTCGGCCTCCAGGGTGCGGCCATCGGCCAAGCGCACGCCGTCGGCCATCACCGCCTCCACCTTGGCGTTGGTGTGCACCTCGACACCCAGCTTTTCCAGCAACAACCGGGTGGCGGTGGACAAGCGCTCCGGCAGGGCGGGCAACACACGGGGCGCGGCCTCGATCACCTTGACGCGGATGTCTTTGTCGGGGTTCACCCGGTCCAGCCCATAGGCCACCACCTCGCGGGTGGTGCGGTGTAATTCGGCCGCCAGCTCGATGCCGGTGGCCCCGGCACCAATGATGGCCACATGCAATTGCCCACTGCGCAGCGCAGCGGCTTGGTGGTGGGCGCGGATGCAGGCGTTCACCATGCGCGCATGAAAGCGCCACGCGTCCTCGGCTGTTTCCAGGCGCATGGCGTGCTCGCGCACGCCGGGTGTGCCAAAGTCGTTGCTCAAGCTGCCAATGCACACCACCAAGGTGCCGTAGGCGATGCTTTGCATGGGCGTCACCTCTTGGCCGGCCTCGTCCAGGTAGGGCGCCAGCGCCACGGTTTTGAGGTCGCGGTCGATGGCGCGCAACTCGCCCAAGCGGAAGGTGAAGTGGTGCCAATGCGCTTGGGCCATGTAGTCCACCTCGTGGTCGCCCATGTCCATGCTGCCCGCGGCGATCTCGTGCAGCTTGGGCTTCCAGATGTGGGTGTGGTTTTTGTCCACCAAGGTGATGCGCGCCTGCGCGCGCCGCCCCAGGGTGTCGCCCAAGCGGGTGGCCAGCTCCAGCCCGCCCGCGCCCCCGCCAATGATCACGATGTGGTGTAGTTGGGTCATGGGTGTCCTTGTGCGCGTTTGTGATGTGGTTGTCTGATGTCGATCGGTGCGGTGTCTTTGACTTCAAACCAAATTTTTTGGGTCTGGATGTCGATCAGGCCCTTGGTGTAGCCCTTCAAGCCGAGCGTCTTGATATATGCGTCCTTGACGTCTTCTTCGCTTTTGCCCACTTTGAGTTGGGTGTGGAGGTTCACAAATACAAAAATAGTATTAAAAAACTACATTTTGAACGGAAATCGATTTAATAAAATTTATATATTTATATTTCTGGGTTTGGTTCGGATTTATGGTGATTTGCCATTTTGGGCTTGTCACTCAGGGCGTGAGGACCGTCAATGCCTTGAAGTACTCGCGAAAAAAACCGGCATCGGTGGTCAGCAATGCATCGGCCTGTTGGGATGCATGGGCGCCGATCAAAAAATCGGGGGCCACGCGCACACGCGGGCCTTGGTTGCGGGCGTATTCGCGCATGATGCGCGCAGCCTCCATGGCCGAGGCCAGATCCATCGGGTCATGGTCAAGTTGGCAATCGGAGAGAAAGTCTCGCAGGTCATGGGCGGTGGCGAAGTAGCGGCCCAATTCAGCCACCACCACCGCGCACACGCAGGCACTGCCTTGGGCGAGGGCGGTCTCCAAGGCGGCTTGCGCCGCTGCTGCACCCGGTGCGCCTTTGACGATGTCAAACAGCACGCTGGAGTCGACCGCGGTTTTCATGGTTTTTCGGGCGTTTCTTGCCAAGGCACGTGGCGGCCGCGCAGCTCGCTCAAGGCTTCGTCGCGGGTCAGCCCGTCATCCACGGCCTTGCCCACCCAGCGGCTCAGGTCCAAAGACACCTTTTTCTCAACCACCAGACGGTTGCCGTCCAGGCTGATTTGCAATTTGCTGCCCGGTTTGAGGCCCAAGGCGTCGCGGGCCTCCTTCGGGATCACAATTTGGCCGCGCTCGGCCAGGGTGATGTCTTGGGTTTCCATGGCATACCTTTCCAAATGATGAGGTCAGTATGCTTTATTTGGTATGAAAAGACAAGTATGAATTGATTCACCCCATTGGGCTTCACCCTGACGAGGCCAGTTACACCAACAAGGCATTCACCCGCTTCACATACGCCGCCGGGTCTTCAGGCATGCCGCCTTCGGCCAGCAAAGCTTGGTCAAACACGATGTGGGCCAAATCGTGGAAATGAATTTGACCCTCGGGCGTGTCGAGCTTTTTCACCAGCGGGTGCTCAGGGTTCACTTCCAAAATGGGTTTGCTCTCGGGCGCACTTTGGCCGGCTTGCTTCATCATGCGTGCCAGTTGCAGCGACATGCCGTCGTCTTTCACCACCAAACACGCGGGTGAGTCCACCAAACGCGAGGTGACGCGCACGTCTTCGGCCTTGTCTTTCAAAGCTTCTTTGAGTTTGGCCAGCAAGGGCTTGAAGGTTTCGGCGGCTTCTTCGGCGGCTTTCTTTTCATCTTCGTCTTGCAGCTTGCCCAAATCGAACGCGCCCTTGGCCACGCTTTGCAGCGGGGTGCCGTCAAACTCGTTCAAAAAGCCCAGCGCCCATTCGTCCACGCGGTCGCTCATCAGCAGCACTTCAATGCCTTTTTTGCGGAAGACTTCCAGCTGCGGGCTGTTCTTGGCCGCAGCCAAGCTGTCGGCGGTGATGTAGAAGATGGCCTCTTGTCCTTCCTTCATGCGCGCTTTGTAGTCGGCAAAGCCCACACTCACCGTGTCGGTGGTTGAGCTGGCAAAGCGCAGCAGCTTGGCGATCTTGTCTTTGTTGGCAAAGTCTTCGCCCAAACCTTCTTTCAAGACCGCGCCAAAGTCGGCGTAAAACTTCGTGAACTTGCCTGCGTCTTTTTTGTCCTCGTCGCTGGCGTCCGCTGCATGTGCGTCGTGTTTGGCCAAGTCTTCCAACATGGACAGCACGCGACGTGTGTTGCCCTCGCGGATGGCTTTCACGTCGCGGCTTTCTTGCAGCAACTCGCGGCTCACGTTCAGCGGGAGGTCGGCAGAGTCCACCACACCTTTCACAAAGCGCAGGTAAGTGGGCAGCAAAGCCTCGGCGTCGTCCATGATGAACACGCGCTTCACATACAGCTTGATACCGCCTTTTTTCTCGCGGTTCCACAAATCGAACGGCGCTTTGCTGGGCAGGTACAGCAGTTGGGTGTATTCGGTGCTGCCTTCCACTTTGTTGTGGCTCCACGCCAAGGGCGGCTCAAAGTCGTGGCTGATGGCTTTGTAAAACTCGGCGTGTTGCTCGTCTGAGATGTCTTTCTTCGGGCGGGTCCACAAGGCCGAGGCTTTGTTGATGGTTTCCCATTCGTCGGTGACCACCATTTCACCGGGTTGGTCTTTCTCGCCTTCTTTCCATTCTTCTTTGCGCATCAGGATGGGCAAGGCGATGTGGTCGGAGTATTTGTTGATGATGGATTTGAGCTTCCAGTTGCTCAAGTACTCCTCGGCATCGTCGCGCAGGTGCAAGATGATGTGGGTGCCGCGCTTATCCTGGCTGATGGTTTGCACCTCAAACTCGCCCGTGCCGCCACTGGTCCAGCGCACGCCTTCAGCCGCTGGCGCGCCTGCGCGGCGGGTTTCCACCACGATTTTGTCGGCCACGATGAAGCCTGAGTAAAAGCCCACGCCAAACTGGCCAATCAAAGAGCCTTGGTCTTTGGCGTCGCTTTGTTGGTCGCCTGAGAGCTTGCTCATGAAGTCGCGGGTGCCGCTCTTGGCGATGGTGCCCAAGTGGTCAATCGCCTCTTGCTCGCTCATGCCTATGCCGTTGTCGCTGATGGTCAGGGTCTTGGCGGCTTTGTCAAACGCCACGCGAATTTCCAGTGTGGGTGTGTCTTCAAACAAAGCGGCGTTGTTCAGCGCTTCGTAGCGCAGCTTGTCGCAAGCGTCCGACGCGTTGGAGATCAGCTCGCGCAAAAAGATTTCTTTGTTGGAGTACAGCGAGTGGGTAACCAAATGCAACAGTTGTGCAACTTCGGCTTGAAAGACGTGTTTTTGGGTGCTCATGGGGTGGGGTCAACAAAAAGAGGGATCAAGAAAAAGCGTCAGACTGGGCTGACGCAACACAAATTGTCATATAGGGGTTTGGCGCGGGGTTTTCAAGGGGCTAAAACACCTCACCCGCCGCCAAATACCGCCACTGCCCCACCGGCAGTTGCCCCAGCTTGACGCGGCCAATGCGCACCCGCTTCAGGCCGACCACGGTCAGGCCCACCAGCTCGCACATGCGCCGGATTTGGCGTTTTTTGCCCTCGCGCAGGACAAAGCGCAGTTGTTCCGGGTTCTGCCAGTCGACTTTGGCAGGCTTTAACGGCTGGCCTTCCAGCGCCAAGCCATGGCACAGCCGGGCCAATTGCTCCGGCGGAAACAAGGCCTGCACATCGGTTTGCACCTCGCCCACGGGCAAGCGCCCGTACTGCACCCGCACCAAATATTCCTTCTCCACTTGCGAATCCTCGCTAATCAGCTGACGTGCCACGCGCCCGTCTTGGGTCAGCACCAGCAAACCCACGGAGTCAATGTCCAAGCGGCCAGCAGGCGCCAAGCCCATGCGTTGGCGCGGCACAAAGCGGGTGGGCGAGCGGTCGTCTCGCCAGCGGTTTTGCCCCTCAATCAGGTTGATGGCGGGGGTGTGGCCGTCCTCGGCTTGGCCGCTGACAAAGCCCATGGGCTTATTCAGGATGATGGTGACTTGTTTGTCTTGCTGGCCGCGCGCAAGTTTGTCGACCTCGATGCGGTCCAAGGGGCTGACCGGTTTGCCTAGCACCGCCACCTCGCCATTCACTTTGACCCAGCCCTTGGCAATCCAGTCGTCGGCCTCGCGGCGCGAGCACAGGCCAAGCTCGGCCATGCGTTTGTTCAGTCGGGATGTGGTGTCACTCATGGGGTGTCGAGTGTATGGCTGCGCAAGGCGTTGAGGTTGAGCACGCGCACCCCGCCGTATTCCAGCCGTATCCATTGCGCTTGTTGCAAGGCGTTCAAGGCCACATTCACCCGCTGGCGCGACAAACCGACCAAATACGCCAGCTCTTGCTGGGTGATGCGCAACACCTCGCCAACGCCGGGAAACAGCACCGGGTTGAACAGCGCGGCCAAATTGCGCGCCACCCGCACATCGGGGTTGCCCAAGCGGTCGATTTCGCGCGCGGCGATGAACTGGCCCAGGCGCTCATTGAGTTGGTTCATCACAAAGCGGTTAAAGCCAATGGATTGGTCCAGCAGCTGGTGAAAGGCCTCCAGTGGCAAGCCCGCCACGGTGGTTTTGCGCAGGGCTTGCACGTTGTATCGGTAGGCCTCGTGCTTGAGGGCAGTGCCCTCGCCAAACCAGCCGCCCGAGGGCAGGCCGGTGAAGGTGACGCTGTAGCCTTGTTCGTTGTCGGTGCTCATTTTGAGCAAGCCCTCAACCACCCCAAACCAGTAAGTGGGGGCCTTGCCAAAACGGCAGACCAAGTCACCGGGCTCGGCGTCGCCGACCACGATGCGGGGAATGGCCAGGGTTTGCTCGTCCTCGGTCATGGCTCCCAACCATGGGATGCCCGCCAGTTCTGCCTGGGTGGGCGGGCGGCGGCGCTGGTGCAAAGGTGTGTCGGCGTTCATGTCAGCAGGGGGTCAGAAGAGATCAGGGCTTTCCCTAGATTGTCGTTGTAACGACAAAATAATGTCAAAGTCTCTTGTACAGTCACAAAAGAGACAAAGTTCAAGCACTGGCCTACAGGCAGCGCGGGGACTTGGACAGCCCTCACGCATGCAGGGCAAGACACATTGGGGACAAGATGGAGCGCACGTTTTCGCAATTGTTGATGGGCCATGCCCAGCAACGACCGCAGGCCCCGGCCATGCGCGAAAAAGAATATGGCATTTGGCACAGCCACAGTTGGGCCGACATGGCGCAAATGGCCTCGCAAATGGCAGCAGGCTTGCATTTGGCCGGTTTGCGCCGTGGCGAGCACATCGTGGTGGTTGGCGCCAACCGCCCGCGCCTGACAGCCGCCATGCTGGCGGCCCAAACCTTGGGCGCCATCCCGGTGCCCTTGTACCAAGACGCGGTGGCGTCTGAATATGTGTTCCCCATCAACAACGCCGAGGTGCGGTTTGCGGTGGTGGAAAACCAAGAGCAAGTCGACAAGATGATCGAAATCCGCGGCCAATGCCCGGGCATCACGCACATCATTTACGACGACCCGCGCGGTTTGCGCAATTACCAAGAAAAAGGGCTGTCCTCGTTGGACGCGTGCATGAGCGCGGGGGCCGCCCATGTGGCCGCGCACCCGGGTTGGGTGCAACAAGAAATAGACGCCGGCCACGCCGATGACGTGGCGGCGATGTTTTTCACCTCGGGCACCACGGGCAACCCCAAGGGCGTGGTGCACACCCACCACAGTTTGATCGACCGAGCCCAGGCCGGTGCCGACTTTGACCACCTCGGCCCCAACGAAGAGGTGCTCGCCTATTTGCCCCCGGCTTGGATTGGTCAAAACATCTTCAGCTACGCCCAGTGGCTTTGCTGTGGGTATGTGGTCAATTGCCCCGAATCAGCCGCGACCATGGCCATTGACCTCAAAGAGGTCGGCCCCACCTATTACTTTGCGCCACCGCGCGTGTTTGAGGGCTTGCTCACCAGTGTGATGATCCGCATGGAAGACGCTGGGGCTTTGATGCGCGGCATGTTCGAGCACTTCATGAAAGTCGCCCGTGCCCATGGCCCTGCGCGCATGGATGGCAAATCCATTGGCCTGTGGGCATCGCTGCAATACGCTGTTGGCGACTGGTTGGTTTACGGGCCGCTGCGCAACAACCTGGGCATGTCGCGGGTGCGTGTGGCCTATACCGCCGGTGAAGCCATTGGCCCCGACCTGTTCACCTTTTATCGCTCCATCGGCGTCAACCTCAAGCAGCTCTATGGCTCGACCGAGACCGCTGTGTTCGTGTGTTTGCAACCCGACAACGAAGCGCGCGCCGACACCGTGGGCGTGCCTTGCGCGGGGGTGGAAATCAAAGTGGCCGACAACGGCGAAATCTTGGTCAAGTCGCCCGGCTTGCTCAAGGGCTATTACAAAAACCCCGAAGCCACCGCTGAGGTGCTCAGCGCCGATGGGTGGTACCACACCAGCGATGCGGGGTTTTTGGATGCCAGCGGCCACCTGAAGATCATTGACCGCGTCAAAGACGTGGGCCGCATCAAAGGCGGCGGCAACGATGGGGCCATGTTTGCGCCCAAGTATGTGGAGAACAAGCTCAAGTTCTTCCCCTTCATCAAAGAGGTGGTGGCCTATGGCGACCAGCGCGAAAAAGTGTGCGTCATGATCAACATTGACTTTGACGCCGTGGGCAACTGGGCCGAGCGGCGCAACCTGCCCTATGCCGGCTATACCGACTTGGCGCAAAAACCCGAGGTCTACGCCCTGATCCAAGACTGCGTGGAAAAAGTCAATGCCGACTTGAGCGTGGACAACTTGCTCGCGGGCAGCCAGGTCAGCCGCTTTTTGGTGTTGCACAAAGAGTTGGATGCCGATGACGGCGAACTCACCCGCACCAACAAGGTCCGGCGTAGCTACATCGCCGACAAGTACCAAGTGTTGGTGGACGCCTTGTATGGCGGTTTGCAAACGCAATTCATTGAAACCGCTGTCAAGTTTGAGGACGGGCGCAGCGGCAGCGTCAGCGCCACCTTGCGCTTGAGCGATGCCAAGCTGTTTGCCCCCGTCGGGAGGGCCGCATGAGCGACAAGCGCATTGGCGACGTCATCTTGGACGTGAAAAACATCAGCTTGGCGTTTGGTGGCGTCAAGGCATTGACCGATATTTCTTTCGATGTGCGCGAGCATGAAATCCGCGCCATCATTGGCCCCAACGGGGCGGGCAAAAGCTCGATGCTCAATTGCATCAATGGCGTGTACACGCCCCAAAAGGGCACCATTGCTTTTCGGGGCCAAACCTTTGACCACATGGACAGCCGCCAGGTGGCCGAGATGGGTATTGCCCGCACCTTCCAAAACCTGGCCTTGTTCAAGGGCATGAGCGTGCTCGACAACATCATGACTGGGCGCAACCTGCGCATCAAAAGTAATATATTGCTGCAAGCCCTGCGCATCGGCCCTGCCGAGCGAGAAGAAATGCAGCACCGGGCGTATGTCGAACAAATCATCGACTTTTTGGAAATCCAGGCGTACCGCAAAACCCCTGTGGGCCAGTTGCCCTATGGCTTGCAAAAGCGCGTCGATCTGGGCCGTGCCCTGGCGCTGGAGCCCAAGGTGTTGTTGCTCGATGAGCCCATGGCGGGCATGAACGTCGAAGAAAAACAAGACATGTGCCGCTTTATTTTGGATGTCAACGACGAGTTCGGCACCACGGTGGTGTTGATCGAGCACGACATGAGCGTGGTGATGGACATTTCTGACAGCGTGGTGGTGCTCGATTACGGCAAAAAAATTGGCGATGGCACCCCTGAAGAGGTGCGCAACAACCCAGAGGTGATCAGTGCTTACCTCGGCACCTCGCACTGAAAACATGCACCACTGCACCAGCGTCAACGCATAGGAAGAGACATGGGATTTTTTCTGGAAACCTTGATTGGCGGCCTGATGGCCGGCATGTTGTATTCCCTGGTGGCCCTGGGCTTTGTGCTCATCTTCAAAGCCTCGGGGGTGTTTAACTTTGCCCAAGGCGCGATGGTGCTGTTTGCCGCCTTGGCCATGGCCCGTTTTGCCGAGTGGATCACCGCTTTGACGGGCTTGGACAACTTGTTGGTGGCCAACTTGATCGCCTTTGTTTTGGCCGGTGCGGTGATGTTTGCGGTGGCCTGGTTGGTGGAATACCTGGTCTTGCGCCATTTGGTCAACCAAGAGGGTGCGACTTTGCTGATGGCCACCTTGGGCATCACTTACTTTTTAGACGGCCTGGGTCAAACCATTTTTGGCTCGGACATTTACAAGATCGACATTGGCATGCCCAAAGAGCCCTTGATGCTTTTTGAATCGGTGTTCGAGGGTGGCTTGTTGGTCAGCCAAGAAGACCTGATTGCGGCGGGCATCTCAGCGGCCTTGGTGGCCATGCTGACCTTGTTCTTCCAAAAAACCTCGACGGGTCGCGCCCTGCGTGCGGTGGCCGATGACCACCAAGCCGCGCAGTCGATTGGCATCCCGCTCAACCGCATTTGGGTCATTGTGTGGTGCGTGGCCGGTGTGGTCGCTTTGGTGGCCGGCATGATTTGGGGCAGCAAGCTTGGCGTGCAGTTTTCGCTTTCGGCGGTGGCTTTGCGCGCTTTGCCCGTGGTGATTTTGGGTGGCCTGACTTCGGTGCCCGGTGCCATTTTGGGCGGCCTGATCATTGGCGTGGGTGAAAAACTCTCTGAGGTGTTTTTGGGCCCTTATGTGGGCGGCGGCATTGAAATTTGGTTTGCCTATGTGCTGGCGCTGGTGGTGTTGTTGTTTCGCCCGCAAGGTTTGTTTGGCGAAAAGATCATCGACCGGGTCTGATTGACGCGTGTCGACATCCAAAGATTAAAAGTGAAACGCAAACAACATGTTTTATAGAGAAAACGGTCAATTCAAAACCAGTTACCGGGCCGATCAGCAGATCTTTCCGATCACGCAAGACCGCTGGGCCGTTTTGGCCTTGGTGGCGTTTGCCTTCATTGGCGTGCCGTTGGTGGTCGACGAGTACCTGTACCGCGCCATCTTGATTCCCTTTCTCATCTTGTCGCTGGCCGCACTGGGCGTGAACATTTTGGTCGGCTATTGCGGCCAAATTTCGCTGGGTTCGGGGGGCTTCATGGCGGTGGGCGCCTACGCAGCCTACAACACCTTCATCCGCATTGACGACATGCCTTTGTTGATCGCGCTGCTATCAGGCGGATTTTTTGCCACCTTGGTTGGCATCTTTTTTGGCATACCGAGTTTGCGCGTCAAAGGTTTGTATTTGGCTGTCGCCACATTGGCGGCGCAGTTTTTCTGCGACTGGGCGTTTTTGCGCATCAAGTGGTTCACCAACAACACCTCGTCGGGCTCGGTGTCGGTGTCGAACTTGCAGGTGTTTGGCCAACCCATCGAGACACCGGTGCAAAAGTACATTTTTTGCCTGGCCATATTGGTCGTGTTTGGTGTGCTGGCCAAAAACTTGGTGCGCAGTGCCATTGGCCGCGAGTGGATGGCCATTCGCGACATGGACGTGGCCGCGGCGGTGATTGGCATTCGCCCCATGTACGCCAAGCTCAGTGCTTTTGCGGTCAGCTCCTTCATTGTGGGCGTGGCCGGAGCGCTGTGGGGCTTTATCCATTTGGGCGCTTGGGAGCCGGCGGCGTTCTCGGTGGACCGCTCGTTCTCGCTGTTGTTCATGGTCATCATTGGCGGCATGGGCTCCATCATGGGCAGCTTTTTCGGCGCTGCTTTCATTGTGGTGCTGCCGATTTTTCTGAACCAAGCCATTCCGGTGTTGGGTGGCCTCTTTGGTTTTCAGGTGTCCACGGCCTTTATTTCGCATGCCGAGTACATGGTGTTTGGCGCCTTGATTGTTTGGTTTTTGATTGTGGAGCCCCACGGCCTGGCGCGCTTGTGGAGCTTGGGCAAGCAAAAGCTGCGCGTGTGGCCTTTTCCCCATTGAGTTTTTTCACCGTTGTTTATTTTCTAAAGGAGACATTGATGAGTCAAAAATTGCGCAACTTCACCCTCGCCGCTGGCTTGGCTGTGGCTGCTGTGGTCGCCAGCGTGGCCACACCGGCCATGGCCCAGCCCAAAGAGCAGTTCTTCCCCTTGCTGGTGTATCGCACCGGCGCCTATGCACCCAATGGCGTGCCCTTTGCCAATGGCTATGCCGACTACCTCAAGTTGGTCAATGCGCGTGGCGGCATCAACGGCGTGAAGGTGTCGTTTGAAGAGTGCGAAACCGGCTATGCCACCGACCGTGGCGTTGAGTGCTACGAGCGCCTCAAAGGCAAAAACGGCGGTGCCACCGTGTTCCAACCGCTGTCCACCGGCATCACTTTTGCGCTGACCGAAAAAGCCCCGGGCGACAAGATTCCTTTGATCACCGCTGGCTATGGCCGCAGCGAATCGGCCGATGGCCAGGTGTTCAAGTGGAACTTTCCGCTCACCGGCACCTACTGGGGGGCTGCTGATATGTTGATTCAGCACCTGGCGGCCAAAGAGGGTGGCTTTGACAAGCTCAAAGGCAAAAAAATCACCTTGGTCTACCACGACAGCCCGTATGGTAAAGAACCCATTCCTTTACTGCAAGAGCGCGCTGCCATGCATGGCTTTGCGCTGACCTTGCTGCCCGTGGCCCACCCTGGCGTGGAGCAAAAAGCCACTTGGTTGCAAATCCGCCAAAACCGCCCCGACTATGTGCTCAACTGGGGCTGGGGGGTGATGAATTCCACCGCCCTTAAAGAGGCCGTGGCCACGGGCTTTCCGCGCGACAAGATGTATGGCGTGTGGTGGGCCGGTGCCGAGCCCGATGTGAAAGACGTGGGCGACGGTGCCAAGGGATACAACGCCTTGGCGCTGCAACACGGTGCTGAGCCCAATGCAGCGGTGGTCAAAGAAATTTTGGCCAAGTTGCACGATAAAGGCCAAGGCACTGGCCCTCGGGCCGAGGTGGGTGAGGTGCTTTACATGCGCGGGCTGGTAGCGGCCATGTTGGCGGTAGAGGGTGTGCGCGCTACGCAAGAACGCTTTGGCAAAGGCAAGTGGGTGTCAGCCGAGCAGGCGCGTTGGGGATACGAAAACCTCAACCTGACCCAAGCCAAGTTGGATGCCCTGGGCTTCAAGGGCGTGATGCGCCCCATTTCAACCTCTTGTTCTGACCACCAAGGCGCTTCCTGGGCGCGCGTACATCAGTGGGATGGCACGAAATGGAACTTTACCAGTGACTGGATCCAACAAGACGATGCGATCATCAAACCCATGATCAAGGCCGCTGCCGACAAGTACGCTGCCGAGAAGAAGTGGACACGCCGCACCGGTCAAGACTGCCAGTCGTGATCGGCAAGGCCAGGTTTGTGGGCGCCCCAGGCGCGTGCGAATCCGGCCGGGGGCTCAGCCGAGCCCCCAATCGCCAGGCTTGCGCTGCAGGCTTGGCGATTGGTTGAACAAGGCAAGACATGGAACCCAACAACATCGTTCTCAACGTCAATGGCATCGAGGTCATCTACAACCACGTCATCTTGGTTTTGAAGGGTGTGTCATTGCAGGTGCCCAACGGCAAGATCGTCACCATTTTGGGCGGCAATGGCGCGGGAAAGACCACCACCTTGCGTGCCGTGTCCAATTTGTTGCACGGCCAGCGAGGCGAGGTCACCAAGGGCAGCATTGAACTGCGCGGCGAGAGGATTGAAAACCTCTCGCCGGCTGATTTGGTGCAGCGCGGTGTGGTTCAGGTGATGGAGGGGCGGCATTGCTTTGCCCACCTGACGATTGAAGAAAACCTCATGACCGGCAGTTACACCCGCAGCGACAAGGGCGAGATCGCGGCCAATTTGGAAAAGGTCTACAACTACTTTCCGCGTTTGAAAACCCGCCGCACATCCCAGGCCGCTTACACCTCGGGGGGCGAGCAGCAAATGTGTGCCATCGGTCGCGCCTTGATGGCCAACCCCAACATGGTGTTGCTCGACGAACCGTCCATGGGTTTGGCGCCGCAAATCGTGGAAGAGGTGTTCAACATCGTCAAAGACCTCAACGAGAAAGAAAAGGTCACCTTTTTGTTGGCCGAGCAAAACACCAACATGGCTTTGAAGTACGCCGACTATGGCTACATCATGGAGTCGGGGCGCATCGTCATGGACGGCGTGGCCAGCGACTTGGCCAACAACGAAGACGTGAAAGAGTTTTACCTGGGCATGGGTGGCGGTGAGCGCAAGAGCTTCAAAGACGTCAAAAGCTATAAGCGGCGCAAGCGCTGGTTGGCCTGACCCACTGCCGCCCAAGCCCCTCGCCTCTTTATTCAACCCTGCGCGCGACGCCCCAACCCGCGCGCCGCGCAGGACACACGGAAACGCCCCATGAACGCCTTCTACGACGCCCTTGAACAACGCAGCCCCGACGAGCGCGAGGCCGCTTTGATGGCCGCCTTGCCTTTGCAAGTGGCCCATGCCCAAGCCCACAGCGAAGCTTTTGCACACATATTGGCCGGTGTAGACGCGCACAGCATCACCAGCCGCGTGGCCTTGGCCCAATTGCCGGTGACGCGCAAGAGCGAGTTGTTTGAACGCCAGCAAGCTGAGAGAGCACGCCATGCGTTTGGCGGTTTTGCCAGCATGGGCTTTGGCCCCCTGATGCCGCGCGTGTTTGCCAGCCCCGGCCCCATCTACGAGCCCGAGGGCACACGGCGCGATTACTGGCGCATGGCCCGGGCCATGTATGCAGCAGGCTTTCGCTCGGGTGAATTGATCCACAACTGCTTCAGCTACCACTTTGTGCCGGCCGGATCGATGATGGAAACCGGCGCCCATGCGTTGGGCTGCACGGTGTTTCCTGGGGGCACGGGTCAAACCGAGCAGCAAGTCCAGGCCATGGCCGAGCTGCGCCCCGCGGGCTACATCGGCACGCCGAGTTTTTTAAAAATCATTGTTGAAAAGGCTGCAGAAATGGGCGTGGCCCTGCCCAGCTTGACCAAAGCCATGCTCGGTGGCGAGGCCTTTCCGCCATCGCTGCGCGACTGGTTGGCCGAGCGCGGTATCCATGCCTATCAGTGCTTTGCCACCGCCGATTTGGGTTTGATCGCCTACGAAACTTCTGCGCGCGAAGGTTTGGTGCTGGAAGAGCAGGTGATCGTCGAAATCGTGCGGCCCGGTACCGGTGACCCGGTGGCCCCAGGGGAGGTGGGCGAGTTGGTGGTGACTTCACTCAACCCCGACTACCCCTTGATTCGCTTTGGCACCGGTGACCTCACCGCCACCCTGCCAGGTGCTTGCCCGACAGGACGCACCAATACCCGCATCAAGGGATGGATGGGCCGCGCCGATCAAACCACCAAGGTGCGCGGCATGTTTGTGCACCCGTCCCAAGTGGCCCAAGTGCTCAAGCGTTTCCCTGGCTTGGGCCGGGGCCGTTTGGTGGTCAGCGGTGAGATGGCCAATGACCAAATGTGCTTGAAGGTCGAGGCCGATCAGCCATCCCCCGAGTTGGCACAACAACTGGGCGACGCGTTGCGTGAAGTGACCAAACTGCGCGCCACCATTGAATGGGCCGAACCCAACACTTTGCCCAACGACGGCAAGGTGATTGAGGACGCACGCAGCTACCGATGAAAACCGGGTTTTTGACCCAGGTCAAAGGCCTTCTATTCAATCGGCTATTCAACGGTTTTTACGTAATACCCACGATGGGCCACGCTGCGTTAACTGGTTAGCATGGCAGCATTGTGTAAAAGGAAAAATGACATGAAAACGACTTGCATCAAGATGGCTGCCGCGGCTTTGTTGTTGGGGCCATTGGCCGTTTGGGCCACCGACTACCCGATCAAAGACAAAACCGTCACCCTGATCGTGCCCTTTGCCGCCGGTGGTCCCACCGACCGCGTGGCGCGTGACTTGGCCGAGGCCATGCGCAAAACCTTGGGCGCGAGTGTGGTGGTCGAAAACGCCGCCGGTGGCCCCGGTGGCTTGATTGGTGCGGCCAAAGTGGCCAAAGCCAGTACAGATGGCCA
>Ga0315899_10001151_pt1 | contig 30508 bp, 24 predicted proteins | sample LakEriMetagenome_2_FD_203518 | JGI IMG/M metagenome (GOLD analysis project Ga0315899, IMG submission 203518) | Freshwater fungal communities from buoy surface, Lake Erie, Ohio, United States - Buoy 4 MA112 | ecosystem: Environmental > Aquatic > Freshwater > Lake | place: USA: Lake Erie, Ohio...
AACAGAACATCATGGCCGTGCTGGAGCTGGCAGAGCCAGATAAGGATGCGCGCGCCACCCGGCTGGAAACCCTGCTGGAGGAATTTGGCCTGACCCGGCTGCGCAGCGCGCCTGCCATGGCGCTTTCGGGCGGGGAACGCCGGCGCTGTGAAATTGCCCGCGCGCTTGCGGCGGACCCGTCGATCATGCTGCTCGATGAGCCGTTTGCCGGTATTGACCCGATTTCCATCGCAGACATTCGCGATTTGGTGAAACAGCTGAAAAAACGCCAAATTGGAGTCCTGATTACGGACCATAATGTCCGTGAAACCTTGGACATCGTCGACCGAGCCTGCATCATTTATGATGGCCGCGTGCTATTTGCTGGCAGCCCTGCAGATTTGGTCGCGGATGAGAATGTCCGTCGCCTCTATCTTGGCGAGGGCTTTAGCCTATAGCCATGGCGCTCGGCCCTCGCCTGGATTTGCGGCAGAGCCAGTCGCTGGTGATGACGCCGCAACTGCAGCAGGCCATTAAGCTGCTTGCGCTGTCTAACCTAGAAATCGACGCGTTTATTGCAGAAGAAGTTGAACGAAATCCGCTACTTGATGCGGAGCGCGATGGCCCTGACTTGCCCGCGCAAGACAGCGCAGATGAAGACTGGCATGAACTGTCCGGCGAGGATGGGGATGATCCTGTTACAAGGGAACAGTTGATCGAAGCCGATACTGGGCCAGATAGCGATGGCCCCTTAGATGTCGATTATGCCAGCGAGACATTTCATCACGACAGCGCAGCTGATGGCGGCCCCGGGCGAGATGGGGCCTTAGGCGTTAACGGCGCCTTGGGCAGCTTTGACGAGGATGGACCAGATTTTGAGAATTTTGCCGCAGACGGCCTGTCGCTCCACACATATTTGATGCAACAGGCAGGTGCCACTCTGTCTGGCCCCGAGCTCTTACTTGCCGGCCACATCATCGCCCAAATTGACGAGTCAGGCTATCTCTTGGCGCCTTTGGCAGACATAGCCCAGCAATTGGGCACCACACAGGCGGCGTGTGAGGCGGTTCTTCAGCACATCCAGAGCTTTGACCCCACAGGCGTGGGCGCACGATCGCTTGCGGAATGCATCGCGCTGCAAGCAAAGGAAGCGGATCGATATGATCCGGCAATGGCCCGGCTGCTCGACAATCTGGACTTACTCGCACTGGGCCGCCTGCCCCAACTCAAGCGGATTTGCGGTGTCGATGACGAAGACTTGGCCGATATGATCCGCGAACTGCGCAGCTACAACCCAAAGCCCGGCCTACGCTTTGGCGGGGAGGCCGCCCACAGCCTGACGCCGGATATTTTCGTATCGCGGCGCGGCGCTGGATGGGCGGTTGAAATTAACAGCGCCAGCCTGCCTCGGCTGCTCGTCAACCGCAGCTATTATACCGAATTGCTCACCAGCAGCGCGGATAGGAAAAGCCGCGCGTGGCTTAATGAGTGCCTGACATCCGCCAATTGGCTGATCAAGACGCTCGACCAGCGGCAGCGGACCATTTTGAAGGTCGCAACAGAGCTTGTGCGTCAGCAAGATGGTTTTTTTCGCCACGGTGTCAGCCAGTTAAAGCCCCTCACCTTGCGTCAAATTGCCGATGTTATTGCCATGCATGAATCGACCGTGAGCCGGGTGACCTCCAACAAATATCTCGCCTGCGACCGGGGGGTTTTTGAACTCAAATATTTCTTTACCAGCAGCATTGCTGCCGCAGATGGGGGCGATGCGATTTCCGCTGAAGCCGGGAAAAGCGCCATTCGCACACTTATTCAGGCAGAAGACCCTAAAGCGATCCTCTCTGACGACACCTTGGTGGATTTACTCAAGGCCCAAGGCTTTGATCTGGCCCGCCGGACAGTCGCCAAATATCGCGAGGCTATGGGCATTGGATCCTCCGTCCAACGGCGCCGACAAAAGGCGCTGGGCGGCTAGATAGCTGGGCGGCAACTCAACCGATCTGCTGCAGCCAGACCAGCGCGACAGAGCCCGCAACAATGCGATACCACGCAAAGGGCGCAAAACCATAGCGCGTCACAATGGCAAGAAAGCCCTTAATCACTATCAACGCCACAATGAAGGACACGGCAAAGCCAATGGTAATATTGGTTACATCCTGCGCGGCAAGGGCGGCCCCTTCCTTATAAAGCGCAAGCGCTGTGGCCCCCATCATCGTTGGCACAGCCACAAAAAAGCTAAATTCCGCCGCAGTTTTACGCTCAATCCCCAGCGCGCGTGCGCCCATGATGGTCGCGCCAGAGCGGCTTACCCCGGGGATCATCGAGAGGCATTGAATAAAGCCAATGGTCAGCGCGGTTTGCCAGCTCATCGCTTCCACATTTTCGGTGTGGCTGTCGCGCGCAAAACGTTCAATGACAAGAATGGCAACACCGCCCAAAATCAGCGCCCAAGCAACAATTTCGGGCGTCTCAAGCATGGCCTTAATGGCGGAATAGGCAAGCGCACCGACAGCTGCTGACGGCAAAAAGCCAAGCAAGATGTTGCGGGTAAAGCGAACTGGCCCCTGCTGCCACGAGAATAGCCCCAGCGCGACATCCCAAAAGCGCCGCCAGTACAACACAATCACGGCCAGAATAGCGCCCAGCTGGATGATGACATCAAAGGCACCGCCAGAGCCGTCTTTAAAGCCCAGCAACTCCCCCGCCAGCACCAAATGGCCTGTGGAGGATACAGGAATAAACTCTGTCAGCCCCTCAACAATACCCAAGAGGATGACAGTTAACAGCACACTCATGCAGCAGCCCCAAAGCGACCATGACGACGATAAATAAGCAACCAGCCGCGCGCAACGGCATCAAGCGGGGTTGCCTTAACTCCCAGCGCTGCAAGGCCACGCGCCTTGGCTGAAACAATATTGTCCGACTGGAGCATGATCCATTGATCACGCGTGATGGGCGCGCCCGGCAGCCAGCCTGTCAAAGTGGCAAGCGCTGCAGCTGCAATATCAGGTACATCAATGAAAATAGGTGACCGGCCGGTTTGGGTCGCAATCCATTCATTAATCTGGCGCATCGACAAAATCTGCGGGCCACCCAGCTCATAGGTTTTGCCGCCATGCGCTGCCGGATCAGCCACCAGTGCCGCAACAGCATGGCCGACATCGCCTGCAAAAACAGGCTGGAAGCGCGTCTTGCCGCCAATCACTGGAATGATTGGCAACGCGCGGATCAAAGCGGCAAACCGATTGATAAAGGCATCTTCCCGGCCAAAGACGATGGAAGGCCGCACAATAACGGCCTTGGGAAAGGCCTGACGCACAGCTGCTTCGCCCTCGCCCTTTGTCCGGCCATAGGCCGACTTGCTTTGCGCATCTGCACCAATGGCAGACATATGCACCAGGCTATTCACGCCCGCGCGCGCCGATGCTTCGGCAATATTTCGTGCGCCTTCAACATGCAGACGCTGCATATCCACAAAACTACCTACCAAATTGATAACGGCATCTGCGCCTGCAATGGCCGCCGTCAGCGTTTCAGGCTGGGTAATGTCTGCTGGCACATAAGTGATCTGACCCAGATTCGCCTGCGCCTTTAGATAATAAGCGTTTTTCGGGCTGCGTTCTGCAATGCGCACACGCGCACCGCGCCGCAAAAGCGCCTCAACCACATAGCGACCCACAAAACCGCCACCGCCAAAAACTGTTACCAAAGCGTCTGTCATTGTTTGCAGATTCCCTTTTATCTGTGGACAGCCCCTTGCCCGCGCTCTGGGCTGTTGACAAGCGCGAATGGCGTGCCTAATCGCGCCACTTCGTTCCGCAGAGATCCCCTTTTTAAGGATCTGCGCCGTGCCCAGGTGGTGGAATTGGTAGACGCGCTGGCTTCAGGTGCCAGTGGCCGCAAGGCCGTGGAGGTTCGAGTCCTCTCCTGGGCACCATTTCTCCCCGCACTTAAGGGTGATCCCCCAAGATAAGATGATTGAGCGCCACGGATGTGCGTCGCGTTGGCAGGTCAATTTTGCGTCAGCGATATGGCGGAAAAGAAAATTTCCCCTCTTGTTCATATTTAAAAATACAAAATCAGCTTCTGGTGATTTCTACGTAAGTTTAAATCATATCCATTTGATGTAGATTATTTTCATATCTGACATCATGTCTAGATTTGAAACTAAATTACTATAATACGACTCGTGAGAGGGGAGAGTCGGAATGCAAAAACTTGCGCTGATGGCGCCGATAGCCATTGCCTTGTCCGCAGGACAAGCCATCGCTCAAGACACAAGTCGGACCGATGCACGATATTGTGGGCTTGGCGTTCAGGGATCACTCAGCGACTTTGAGCAGTTGAACCCAAACCTCGCCAAAATCTTCAAAACTGATGTGGCGCGCACCGCGATTAACACCAAGCTGTTCGATAGAACCAAGGCAATCACGCAAACGCTGAACCTAAAAAGCAAAGCAGACGGCACAGCCGCGCTAGGCCTATCCCATGTACTAACATCCGAAACAATTGAGGCGCCGAGGTTCGTCGACCCCCGAGATGGCAAAGTCAGCTATGCTGTCTCTTATAGTTTTGGGATCAACACCGTCCTTTTTGATACGAATAGCCGACAAGTTCGGGCCATTATCCCAGCAATCGTGATTTACCATGAGGTGCGACCAACAGCGCCTGATGCCAATGCAAAGGCGCTTGCATTCCAGACGATCTTTAACGGGATTGGTGTGCCCGAGACCGCTATGGAGCGGTGGGTGGAGACAATGCAACGGCTCCAGATCCGGGCGGATGACAAGACATATTTCCAAGTATCGCCGATCGGACTGTCCGACGAAGCCAGGGCCCAGCTTGAAGGCTATGGGAAGATGCCCGGGCAGAAGCCTGCCCTCTTCGTCAAGAAACTGACTGAACAATATGAAGCTCTTGTTGCTGCGAATTTTGCCAAGCCAATTGTGCCTGTTGCTATGAATGCCGATGGCTCGGTTGCCAGCGGCAACCAATATGTTGCGAGCATTCCTGACTGTTTGGGCGGGACCGGCAGCTTTACGCTGCCAGACCCAACCTACAAAGTGCGGCTCACTGTTGAAAAACTGGCGAATGCCGCTTTCCAGCATCAGCTTCCAGGATCTGGCTCGACAGGGTCAGCAACGCCCTATCAAACAGAATTTGCTTATGGCGCGCGGCTCAAAACTGAATTGTTGGAGTTTGACAGCCTGACAGGTGAAAAGCCCATCGATGCTAGAACGCTTCAGTTCAAGCGCTCCGTCCGCTTTGCAGGCGCGCGTGAAGTGAACGACTATGAGCAGTTCACAAAGCTGACCACCAATTTCATGGGCGAGTTGCTTCAGACATATGCCAACCCCCAGAAGGATTGGATCAAGGAGCATATCTCGGCAAGCGTCACGGACAAAAAGCAGCGTGACGCCTCCAAAATTGCCAAAGAATGGAAAGCGTTGGTCCAAGGAACCATGCAAATCCGGCCTGTTGCCCAGAGCGACGGCGATGACGACGAATAAAACGAGAGGGGAAAACCATGAACACAAGCTTTAAGCGTGCGGTTTACGCATTTTTTGCCGCAATCCCGCTCTTCTTCACTGCCACACCAGCCAAGGCTGCAGGCGAGGCAGAACTACTTATCTTTTATGGCGCCATTAAGCTTTCTCAGTCACAGGCGCTGAAGGCAACTGCCAATTATTATCAGGCAATTGGCATGGGCGCCAAAGCGCAAGAAGCCACGCGGCTTGCCGATGACTTGGCAAATGGCACTTTGGGCGGCGGTGCAGGCATGCAGGCATTTGTTCAAAGCAACGAGGCCGTGGAGCGCGACATATATGAACTCCAAGCTTTGGGGGCATATCCTACAGCGCGACAAAAAGAGCTGGCTAAAAAGGCACGCCAACAATTGGGAACTGCAAAAGCTGCGCTGATCGTGGCCATTGCAGTTGGCACAAAAGGCGTCTTGGATAGCGGCGGGAACACCTTTCAAAAGATACTTTTAGGCGGGATCGTCGCAGTGGAGGCAGGCAAAGTCATGTCGTCCATTAAACGCGTATCGCGTGCGGCCAAAGCCTATAACAACTTCCAGCTTGGCGGATCTAACGGCTTTCAAGTCGTCTCTGCAGAGGTGAAACCGCAATTTGCGCAACTTTGAATGAATTAGGGTGACATATGGGCAAGTTAGAATTGACAAATTTCTTCGCAGCGGCGGCGCTACTTGCCTCCATATCAACGTCTGCCATGGCGCAGTCAGAAGCGTTGCAGATGATCGTAACAGGTGACGTGGCCCTTGAATCCACCAGCGGCAAGGCCGTCAATCTTGGCTTGGCCGAAGCGGAGAAGGCCGCGTTTAATAACGCTTGGATTGTTATCAAGCGCCATCCCGACGTGGGCCTTAAAGTTCGCAACCTAACGCTGGAACAAAATGGCGCAGTTGTGCAGGGGCTCAAGCAGCGTTGTGCACCGCCAACCATGATCACCTATGTTGTAGATAAGAAGCTCAAGCGCCTCTCGGCTCGCTATCGAATTGATTGCAACTTGCCGGATGTCTTGGTGGAAGTCGACGGCGTCATCCGCGCTTCGGCACCGGCCCAAAATCTGGGCAGCCGCCCAAAGATTGCAGCATTCTTCATCGTGAAGGAAATCGAGACGACCACAAGCTTTGATCCAAATATCGATCGGTCTGCCCGCGCAGCAGCACGGGCCGGGGTGTCTCAAAGCGACAAATCAAGTGCCACCTATCAAAGCGACACGCGGTCGCGGTCTGCCGTCCGCGAAGGATATGGAGAGACAGCTGGGTCTGTGACCGACACCTATAGCTCGCGCGATCAGGAAAAGGGCAAAGTGAGCGCCAGCTCCACATCCAGTTCCCAAGTCTCTGCAACTGAGGAAGCAACATTCAAGGCACAGGGCCGAACTGTTGTTCGTGCTGCTGACATCAAATATCGCAGCGCGTCTCCCGAGGCAATTAACTCAAATCTGACTGATGTCTTCAAGAACGCCTCGGTACGCATTTTCCACTATGCGGATATTTCAGGCGATTGCCCAGGCCCCAACCCCGATACGGTGGCGAAAGAATATGGCAGTAAAGCTGAGGACCTTAGTTCTCCCATCCGCACAGGCATTCAAAAGGCTCTCGCCAATTGCCAGTTCAAGTACATGCTCCTTGGCGATGCGACTGTCGATACCGGCCAATTGGATAGCGTGACCGGAACACCAAAGGTCAGTGTCGTTTTGAGGACCAAGATTTGGAGCATCGGCGATGGCTTCCCAGAGGTCCTCGCAACAGTGGAGCGGACAGCCTCAGCCAGCAATCCCGATCTTGGCATCGCTCGGAGCGCAGCCATGTTCCAAGCTACACAACGCGTGGGTGAAGAAGTCCTTAGCCGCCTTACTGCTGAAGGCGTTCGCTGAAGAACGTAATGAAGGGTCCAAGCGAGATGCGCATTGTCCAGAAAATCCTGTTGATCAGCCTGTTGGCCTTCAGCATCGCTGGTTGTGACAAAATCACCGGCTTTTTTAAGAAAGACGCTGAATTCCAAAAGGAGATGCCAGATTTTGGCGGCGTAAAGGTCGTCGAAGTCGAGGCGGAAGGATATGGCCCTTCGCGCAATGCGGCTATTTTGGACGCCATCAATATGGCGCTTAAACAAACAAATGGCAGCCCTGTTGTCGGCGTTACGATCAACAGCGATGGCACTCTTTCCCTACCCGGTCAGAGTGGCGCTTTTGGCATAACTAATGAAACCGTGATTTCTGTAACGGGCGGTTCAATTCAGGGATTTGAGATCCTTGATGAAGCAGAGCAGCAGGCATTGGGCCGATGGAAAGTTAAACTGAAGGTCAAGGTCAACAAATATGAGGGGTCCGCCGATACCAAGCGCCCCAAAGTGGCCATCGCCTATCCGCGGACATCACAAGGCACCTATGTTATTGGTGATGAAGTTCTCTCGGCAGATCAGGCCGCTGGCGCTATTCGTGGCGTAATTGGTGAATCCATCCGCAAATCAAACCGCTTCTTTGTCATCAATCGCGAATTTGACGCGGAAATCAACGATGAGATTGCACAAATTGGCGGCAACACAAATCCCGCCGAGCTGGCAAAACTGGGCCAGCGGCTGACGGCTGACATTCTCGTTATCCCTGAAATCAACTATCTTGAGTATCGGAAATCGACGCGGACTATGCGCTTTTCGGGCAGAGAGCTGAATTCCTATGCTGGGAGCGTGTCAGTCAATTTTAATGTGATTAACGTTGTAACGGGTCAATTGATCATGACCGAACGTTTCTCTGCAAACTTCCCATCAACGCCGCCAAGCGTTTATGGCGCGCAGCGTGTCGGTGTGGCGAGTGTGAACGATTATCTGGCCAGCATGTCGGAGCAGTTTACTCGCAAATTCATTCTCAAGAACTTCCCCGTATCTGTCATCAAAATGGATGGCAAAACGGTTGTCCTAAGCCAGGGGGAAGGCATGCTGAAATTGGGCAGCACCTATAAGGCAGTCCGATTGGGCGAGGATATCAAGGACCCGCAAACGGGCGAATCCCTCGGCCGCCTTGAAGCCCCGATTGGCACAGTGAAAGTGATGAAAGTCACTGAGAAAATGTCTATCGGCATTTTGAACGGCAATTTTAATCCTGCGATGTTCAAGCCGGGCATCATCGAATTGAGAGATGAAGTGGGTGCCAACAGCACGCCAGCCGCAGCGCCGAGCACAACTGGCGAGGCGTCTCAACCATCCTCTGCGGCCCCCGCTACAAGAGAGGCGGCACGCCCAGCAAAGCCGCCGCGGCAAAGAGACGAATTTGACGCACCTTTTGATTTTTAGATCCGAAAATTACCCATAGTCAGTCATTATGTTCATTATCGGTTCAATTACCAAGCTATAGCTTTGGCATTGTTGAAGTTCATGCTGAACTATATTGGTCGAGGGGAATGATGATGGTGAAGAAGATTCTAGGCGTTCTCATGTGTGCGTCATTCGTATCGCCTGTATATGCTGGGGGGCGGCCCTATCAATATTCTGACTATTCTGGCTATGGGCGGGCGCAGAATGCGCGCGAATATAGGTCTGAGCGCCGAGACTATCATCGCCGGGGCAACGGATCGGGAACGGCCGTCGCACTTATTGGCGGCCTTATTCTTGGAGCCGCGATAGCCAAAAGCGCGCAGCGGGCAGAAACACGCGCTATTTATTCAGAGCGAGACTTCACGCCAGATTGCTACGATCGCAAAGTGACCGAGCAGACAGTATCTGGTCGTCTTGTCACGTATATCGAAACAGTCTGCAGATAGGTTAGGCTTCAGCCTCGTGAGGACGCTGCACCGGTCATTTCGAGGCTTGCGGACATAAGGGGCCGCGTGACCGAATAGGACACCCCTATTCTGTTAATCAACGCCTGCGCACAAGCTGATACCACATCCTCAGGCTCTTGGGGCGGCTGGGCATTGACGTCAGAGGGCGGGCGCATCCACCAGATACGTTCAGTCGCGCTGATGTCCGCTGGAGGATGTGTCTGAATTGACAAAGGCGGAGATGGCCTTAAAGGCCCGCAATTCGGTTTCGTTAAAGGAGAGCTTGCCATGAAAAAAGTAATTAAGACGGCGGCCTGCGTGGTGTTGATGGGTGCAACGCTTAGCGCGTGCGCTTCACATAAGTTCGTGCGTCAGCAAATTTCTGATCTTGAGCAGCGTCGCAACGCAATTGATGCAGAGCAGAATGCACGCATCGATGCCGTTGGTCAGACGGCGCGTGATGCGCTGAACCGCGCCAATGCCGCACATCAGTTGGCGGAAGGTAAGTTCCTGTTCGCCACGAGCCTGTCTGATGACAGCGTGACGTTCAAATCTGGCAAGGCCGTGCTTTCAGCTCAGGCGCAAGGCCGCCTCGTTCAGCTTATTGAGCAGCTGAAGGCAGAGAACAAGAATGTCTATGTCGAAATTCAAGGCCATACAGATAGCCTCGGGTCAGATGCGCAGAATATGGCAATTGGCCAGCGCCGCGCAGAAGCCGTGCGTTTGTTCATGAGCAAGCAGGGCGTTCCGCTGAACCGCATGAGCGCCATCTCTTATGGCGAAACAGCGCCAGTGGCAGCGAACACGACGCGTGAGGGGCGCTCTGCCAATCGCCGCGTGACGATTATCGTCCTGAGCTAATTTCAGACGTAAGACGAATTCAGCCTGGTGCGGCCCTGCTGCGCCAGGCTTTATTATAGGCAATGCCGCCGCATGACCAAGCGGCACTTCTGTTTCACATTTGAAAATGATGCGGCGCAGGATCTGCGTGGCAAAGCCTTTGCAAAACCGCTGCAAAAGCCAAGAAATCCCCAACATCTTGCTGGCGCGAAACCACAATAAAGTTGCGAAACCGCCTGTGCAGCCCCATTTAGGGATAGGCGCCGCAAATTTGTGGGCTTCAGAAGAAAATCAAAGGGAATTAAAATGGCAACGCTTACCATCGACGGCAAAGATTATGACTCGGACGCGCTGAGCGACAACGCAAAGGCCCAGCTTGTGAGCCTTCAGGCCGTCGACCGTCGCATCGAGAGCCTGCAAGAAGAGCTGGCTATTCTTCAGACTGCGCGCATTGCCTATGGCAACGCTCTGAAGACGGAACTCGACGCCTAATCGGGTCTCAACTCCAAGAAAAGAGGCGGGGCCAAAATCCCCGCCTTTTTTATCGCATCCCAGCGCTGAGATTTCGGGCAAGATGATTGTCATTAGCCGCATCACGACAGTTTACGACGAGGTGGAAGACCGCGTCAGCCTGACGGGTGAAGGCCAATCGGGCGAGATTTATCGCGGTTGGCTGACACATCGGCTGTTTGATCGACTTTTAGAACGCCTCTTTAGCATATTGGGCAAAGCGGCAGATGATGGGTTTTCAGCTGTTCTCAACGAATTTGCGCAAGAACGCGCAGAAGCTGAGCTAAGCCCGACCGTACCCGTGCAGCCCAAGCAAGAAAGCCGGACGCTGGGCCCCTATTTGATTACCGAAATTGACATTGCAGAGCAGGATGGCGCGGTGCAGTTAAGCTTTCGCCACAGTGCGGATGCGGGCGCTATCATTCCGCTTGCCCATCAAGATTTGCGGCAATGGCTGGCCATTGTACGCACTGCTTACAAAAATGCAGGCTGGCCAATGCAGACTTGGCCGGACTGGATGTCTGAGCGCAGCCATGATGTCGCGGCGCGGCCTGTGCTTCATTAAACCACGCATCGCGCAGCGGGCGTTATTTGCGTAAGATCGGCGCCAATAAGCGGACCAAAACGGGCAAAAATGCTCTCAAAACAAGCAAAACCAGCCACGCCCCAACACAATCCCCAATGAAGATCCCGGCAAATAAGCCAAAAGACTGCGGCACTGCGCCAACAGCCTCAAGCGCAAGCGCCAAAAGCAGCGCATTTCCAGCCGCACAGCCAGCAGACAGCCACAGGAGATCCCATGGGGACATGCCGTGAAGATCCGGCCGAATGCGCCGCATATGCGCAACAATAAATGCCCCAATTGGCGCGCCAATTGATGTGAGCAGGGTTACAATCAATTCTGGAACATATCCGCTGCCAAGATCATACCAGCCCATGACAACACACAGCAGCCCGCCACCAAACAAAATTGGAATGGCAATTGGGCCAAAAATCAAAAAGGCAATAATCCGCACAAAAGCGGGCAAAAAGAAATAAGAAATCAGGCCAACGCTCGCGCTCGTTAACCCCAGTTCTTTGGTCAGCCAGAACAGAAACGCATATAGAAACGCCAGAAAGACGGCAAAATTGACGTTAAAGACGGGCGATGCCTTCACTGAAACGCTTTGAAGATATTATCCGCCGTTTCCGTAAAGCGCACGTGCCGCTTACGGCGATCAGGATCATTGGCTTCAAATTCAACCACGCCCTTTTCCCGCAGCGCCACCAATGTCCGATAGCCTGTTGACCGCGACCCAAAGCCCGAAAGCCCATAAACATCCGTGACGAGAATAGGGTCTTTCTCTTGTGCCAGCGCATAAAGCTCAAACAGCATGCGCTCTTCCTCACCAGATAATTCGGACAAGGGCGGCAGGCGCCGCAAGCTGACAAGGAAATTGATGAGTTTGATTTTTGAATTTGCTATCATGCTTAAAAGTCAATCAACCGAGTTGAGCCTAATACCTTGAAAGATAGGAGCATTGGGCCCCGCAGACAAGGCAGTTGCGTTCGAGCACACAGATGCTGACAGCTATGTGTTCGTTAATCAGACCGCTGGCGACACAATCGTTCTTCTCGATAATTTCAACTCGGCCGGTCTCGGCGCTGCCGCGACTACGTCTGGTTACATCAACATCGGTTAAACCAACCCTCTCCCCCCGGCCGTGCCATTTCGGTCGGGGGGATTTTACAAATGAATTCCCGATTAAACTTCTAGAGCTCGCTCTCCTCACCCGATCGGAGAGCGGGTATTTTTTTGTGTGCTGCACGTAAACGCTTTGAAAAAAAGGCGGGTTCTATATGAACTGGCTATATGACGGACGGCACAAACGGCCCTGATCGATTAGGTGGAACGTCTGGCGATGATGTGCTTCGCGGGCTGGCTGGGGATGACACGCTTTTAGGCGGAGACGGCGACGACAGCCTTTTTGGTGATGACGGTAATGACGCCCTCTTTGGGGGACCCGGAAATGACACACTTTATGGTGGAATAGGCAACGATCAACTCCAGGGCAGTTCAGGAAATGATCTGCTGGACGGCGGCGATGGCAATGATCGTATCTTTGGTGAGACGGGGGATGACCGGCTCGCGGGCGCAGCTGGAAATGACCTGTTGCAAGGCGGCGACGGCAATGACCGCCTCGATGGTGGCCTGGGCGCTGACCGAATGTTCGGTGAGGCGGGTGATGATATTTATGTCGTCGATAACCTGCTGGACTTCATATATGATCCGCAGGGCAATAACACTGGCACCATTACCGTTGATTACTACAAAAAGCCCTCCGGCGTCACTTGGACGCTGGCAGAGGGCGTAAAGCCGCTGCCCTATTGGATAGATAGCCTTGTCGATGGCAATGGCGCGGTTACTGATGCGGCAGATGCATTGACGGCGGGCGTCATTAAATATGCATTCCCGACAACGCCTCTTTCTGCCTGGAATGATGACGATAAGTCGGGCTTTACAGCCTTTAATGAGGCGCAGCAGGCCTATGTGAAGGCCGCCTTTAACTATATTGAGACGATCATCAATGTCCGCTTTCAGCATGTGGCGGATGGCAATCAGCCGGATGTATTGAGTTTTGCCAATAACGCGCAAAAGGGAAGCGCTGGCTATGCTACGGGCTCGCTTGGGGGCAGCAAGTGGGCGGTGTTCCTTAACAATACAGGCAGCAGTGCTGCCGGCAATTTGGCCCCTAGAGACGGTCTGTATGCCGCACTCACCATTATTCATGAAATTGGTCATGCGCTGGGCTTGAAGCACCCGCATAGCGAAACGGTAGAGGGACTTAATCCCGCCGATGGCCCCTTCCTCTCTCCGGGGGAAGACAGAACAGCCTATACGCAGCTGAGTTATAATTCGACCCCGGCCGATTATGAGGGCAAATTCCGGGTGCTGGATGTTGCGGCCCTGCAATATCTGTTTGGCCCGGCCAAGGTGGCAGGCACTGGCCCGCACCAAATGGGGGATAACAGCTATGCCCTATCCACATCGACCTATAACTTCATTTGGGATGGTGGCGGCACCGATACGCTGGATGCCAGCGCAGCGGGCACTGCCCTCACGCTCAGTCTGGAGGCTGGCGCGCGGAGCTATTTTGGAGCCGGGCCAACTGAGCTGATTACGGCAGCCGGCCAAATCACCATTAACTTTGGCACGCAGATTGAAAATGCATTGGGCACGGCGTTTGACGATAGTCTGACGGGTAATGCAGCAAGCAACAGTCTGACGGGCAATCGCGGCAATGACACGCTAAAAGGTGGTGCCGGAGATGATGTGCTATTTGGTGGTGCCGGTAATGACCAGCTTGATGGCGGCAGCGGGATTGATACAGCCCGCTACACCAGCCTTTTTGCGGATGTGAGCGTTGCGTTAGACAAGGGCGTTATTCGCATCACAACCAAGGCTGAGGGCAGTGACAACCTGGCGCGCATTGATCTGCTGGTCTTTGCGGACCGGACAGTCTCTATGGCGGCTGTATTTCAAGATTTGGTGCCTCAGCAATTCCGGTTAATTGCAGGCAATGGTTTTGTTGGAAAGATTGGCGGGGCAGGCAGCCTGTTTGGCGCCGATGGCGTGCAGGATATCAGCCTTGTTGCTGCCACTGGTGCCATCACTTTAGACCCCAGCTTTAATCTGGGCGGTGATATCATCCGTTTGCCAGAAATCGCCTCGGCTTGGACAATTCAGCGATCTGGGTCTGCTGCCTTGTTGTTTAATGGAACGCTGGCCGTTTCCATTCCAGTTGGAACACAGGGTTTAACCTTGGTCTTTGCAGATGGCGCGCGCACTTTGGCCTATACAGGCACTAGCTTTGCAATTGGCGCGCAAAGCTTTGCCGAAACGCCAGTTGAAATTACAGCACTGGGCAGTGGTGCGCCCGCTATCTCCGCCAATGCTGGGGTGGCCGCACGGCTGATCCTGGCCGAAAATGGCAGTGCAAAAATTAGCGGAAATGTGTCGATTATTGGCACTGCGAGCGGCAAAGAAAGCCTCACGAGCCTCGGTGGAACATTCAGCTTTGATCCCAGCTTTAATGCAGGCGGCGATAGCATCACTCTGCCCGGTAAAATCAACAGCTATGCGGCAAAGGCGTCGGGATCTTCCATGCAGCTGAGCGCTGGATCAAGCAGCTATTTGGTTCCGGTGGGGACGACGGGCGCGACCTTGGTCTTCGATGATGCGTTTCGCACGCTGCTTTATGCAGACGGCCAGTTTAAAATTGGTGGGCAAGTGATTGAGGCCGGTTCGGCCAGTCTGTTGATCGCTTAGGAGAACGCAAGCTGTTGGCAGTCGTCATGCCGCGCACGACCGGTCCCCAATGATTTTTAAAAACCTATGCAAATTAATGATTGCGAGTATGATCGCGAAAATGCGGTTCAGGGCACTTGTCATTGCGGCATGCGCTTGTCTTTCCAGCTGTGGTGGAGGTGGCAGCGCGCCAACGCCCCCCCCGACGGTTACAGCTTCGCCATCGACGCCCGTAATGGCGACTTCGGTGACCCTGCAAACCTATGAGCGCTTAGCAAATGTCGCCTATCCTGCCCTTATAACAAGTCAAAATGCGACTATCTCAACGGAAACGGTAAGCGCTGAAATCCCAAAAATTACTGAGGATTACAACCAGATAACCATCGCAAAGCCGGGCTATATTCCCATCTGGTATCCCTACAGCCCGCTTGATACTGCACCGATCCAAGTTGGCCTATATCGGGCGCTTCCAATCACAAAGCAGGTGAATTTCATAAAAGCCATCATTCCTCATGACGCGGGCGGCTGGCTTATCGATTACTACAAGGCAGGATATTTCCAGAGCACCGTTGAGCGCATTGCCGCTATCGGGGGCAATAACGTCGTCTATGCAGATTCCGCAATTATCAAGTCGATGGATGTCAGCGCTAAAACCGTTACCCTTTATGGGAAATACTTCCCTCCCGACCAAGCGCTTGCCGACATGGCGAGTGCCGCCAAGGCCCGCGGTGTTGAATTTACATTTATGATTGGCATCTACCCCGGAGATGCGCTCGGCAATGACAGTTGGACAGTTCCAAAATTTTACGACGCGATTAGCCAGTTGAACAACACTGACCCATTCTGGGATGCCTGGTTCAGCGAATATAAGAAGATTTTATTTGAGCGCGCGGCATTGGCACAAAAGCTTGGAGCGTCGCGCTTCGTTATCGGCTTTAATCTAGATTATATGGTCCCCCGTGGAAACGCGCGTTGGGCGGATCTGATCAAGGCCGTCCAGGCCGCAGGCTTTACTGGTAAAATTTCTTATTTTGGGGGTACAAATGGGGCCTATAATGGGTTCCTGTCCATTCAAAATGCAAAGGACAGAGCTGATTTCGTTCGCCTATTTGATGAGATTGGTCTGAACTTTTACAACCCCGTCATCCCCCAGCCGTCAGAAGTTCTTGCCAGCGATCAGCCCCGAGATCGTATCCTGAGTGGCTTGAGGACCCAAGTCGCCTCTGTGTCGACCTACGGCGTGCCCGTGTTCCTCCTGATAGGCACTCCGTCTGTCCACACAGGTGTGAGCTCGCAGGACTATATTGAGCCCGCATTTTCTTGTGGGGACTTGAAGGGCTACGTCCGCGACTATCAAGTTCAAGCCGATGTTTATCAAGCGGCTGCAGAACTTGTGAATGAACAATCGGGCACCAGTTCCAGCCCCATCAAAGGGATTTTCAGCTGGGGCTATCACTATCTGGACAACCCCCGAAAACATCAGACGGCGGGAGATGCTTGCTATGACTTTGCGGCAAGCATTCGCAATAAGCCCGCTGAGGCCGTCTTAAGCTACTGGTTTAAGGGCTGGTAAGGTCCATTTTGCCCCAAAGCTGTGATCGACACCTAGCCTCTTTCCGATCAGCATCTCAACGGCTCTGCTTTTAGGCAATAAGGTGTTTTCATTTGTGAAATTTTCATTACCGTTAACCCGTTATGGCAGACTATCGCGGTACCTCCGGCAATGACGTTATTGATAATCGAGTTTTAAAGCTCGGCCCCGGTGACAATATTTATGGTGAGGCCGGTGATGACCGCCTGATTAGTGCCAGTTTTACCAATTTGGTGGGTGGCCCGGGCAATGACACGCTGGAAGGCGGCGGCGTTGCTATGGCGGTTTACTGGAGTGCTTTTAATTCCGTCACTGTTGATCTTGAGGCGGGGTATGCAATCGATGGTGAGGGCGGGCGGGATGTTCTCATCGGCATCAAAGGCGCTCATGGTTCAGGCCAAGATGACCGCCTCTTGGGAGACGCTAAAAACAACACATTTTGGCCCAATGGCGGCACCAACTATGTCGATGGCCGGGGTGGCGAAGACCTAGTCATTTTAACCAGTGACCCAGAGCAGACAAAACTTACCAAAACAGCCCAAGGCTATTGGACTTATTCAAGCCCAACTGGCAGTGGTGAGCTCCGTAATGTTGAGCTTCTTCAATATTATCACGCCAATGTGTTTAGCCCGGTTTATTCCCTGGCCGGCGCTGCGGCCGAAGTGTCAAAGCCAGTTGTCGTCAAGGCGGGGGACCCTCAAAAAATTGGGTCTTCTTATGGCGAAATTGCAACGGACTATTTCAAAGTCACCCAATTTGGCTTTGGCTCCTATGTGATTAATGAGGCGCATCCCGCCTTTTATTATCCCAAAGTCACCGACACGCACCCCGCGGCCTCCTTCTCGCTCGATGCGCACAACATGGTGACGGGCGACTTTAATGGCGATGGACTGGAAGACTTAGCAGTTATCTGGGTTGCCTTCCCTCACACGGTCTATCGCGAAACGCCTGTATATCCCGAGATATTCCTCAATCGCGGCGATGGCACCTTTGGCCCGGCCAATGAGATTATTTCAGGGCCGGTGCCTGATCGCCACATGAATTACCGGGCCTATGCAGCTGACTTTAACGGCGATGGCCGTGACGATTTGCTCATCGCCTCCATGTCGCAAGGTGCGCAGAATAATCCCACGCCCAATGCGGACTTGCGCGAACCCATTACGCTCCTGCTCTCCACACCCAATGGCAAGCTGGTTGATGCGACCAAGAATATCCAAGGCCAAGAGCAAGGCGGCGTGCCCGAGGGTTACAGCTTTGGCCACGACATGAGCATTGGCGACGTCAATGGCGACGGCTTTATTGATTTCTACACCAACAAAGTCTTGATGCTGAATGACGGCAAGGGCCAATTTAAGCTCGCCAGTTCCAAAATGCCCGAAGAGGCACGCAGTTTTTCCTATGTCATGTCCTCCGGGATGGGCGACTTAGATGGCGATGGCATTGACGATCTGGTCGTCGCCTATGCCGAAGGCTATGGCCGCTATGTCTTCCTCTCAGATGGAAAAGGCATTGAAGGTGCGCGCGTCATCCGCCTGCCCGAAGGGCCCTATGGTCTCGCTAATACCAAGAGCAATTACTTAAGCGTTGGTGACCTAACAGGTGATGGCCGCCCAGATATTCTCATCGCCTGCACGCGTGCTGACCCTTATTATGAGGGTCAATATCTCCAACTCTTCGTCAACAAAGGCAATGGCGTCTTTGTTGAGGAGGGGGGCCGCATCAACAACGCCCCCTTTGATAAATTTCATGGCGAGGGCGAGCTTTATCTGCGCGATATGAATGGCGATGGCAGCATCGACATTGTCCACGCCACCGGGAAAACTTGGGATAGCCAAAGCAATCAAATTATCGCGGGTGGCCTCAGGATCTTCTTGAGCGACGGCAAGGGCTATTTCACCCATGTAGACCCCAGCCTCTACGCCTATGTTGCCTCCTCACAATTGGAGGGCTGGGGCCATCAGGTTCAAAATGGGCCAGATGTGCCGCCCCGCATGGCGCCCATTCAGTTAACCTTCGGCCCAGGGGTTGATTTGGTCGGCTCGGTCATGACCCCAAATTATTCTGAAGTCCGGCCAAATATCAACCAAGTCACGCTGTTTGTGAGCGAAAGCATCAAGCCGCTAGGGCGCGGCGTTGATGAAAGCCTCACAGGTGGCGCCAATGACGATGTGTTTTGGGGGCTGGATGGCAATGACAAGATTGATGGCGGGGCCGGTTACGACACTGCCGTCTTCTCGGATCGCTATGCCGATGTGAGCATCAAGCTCACTGGCAACAGCATTAGTGTTACAACTAAGACTGAGGGCGCCGACACGCTCACCAATATTGAGGCATTGCGCTTTGTTGATCGGACCGTGACAGTCGCGGCCTTGAAGCGCGATTTTGCGTCAGCCAGTTTTAGCCTCATCACCGAAATGGGCTTTGCCGGCAGTGTTGGCGGAAGCGGGAATGTTGTCGGCACACCGAGCTTTCAAGAAATTGTGGTTGGTAGCCGGGCTGGAAACATCGCCTTTGACCCCAGCTTTAATGCAGGCGGCGATATTATTCGCCTGCCCGGCAAAGCGGCGGATTGGACAATCCAGCGCACGGGCTCAAGTGCCAAATTTGTGAGCGATACAGTGGCAGCCACCATCCCCATTGGTACGACTGGAAATGCTATTATTTTTGCGGATGGCATCCGTACCATGGCCTATAGCGATGGCGCCTTTAAAATTGGCAGCCAGAGCTTTTCTGAAAACCCAAGCAAGATCACAGCGCCGGCTGAAACCACATCTCTGATCAAGCCAGGGACGCTTGCCGAAGCCAATGCGCGTCTTATCCTTTCCGAGGGTGCAGACGTCTCTGTGGGCGGCAAGGTGCAGGTGATTGGCACCAGTGCCGGCAAAGAGCTGGTTGAGGTGCTGAATGGCAAGGTCAGCTTTGACCCCAGTTTTAATGGCGGGGGCGATGTGATTGATCTGCCGGGTAATGCCAGTGCCTGGTCGGCCGTGCGCTCAGGCTCCTCCATGCTTTTGACCAAGGGCAATGACAGTGCCTCCATCCCCATTGGGACAACAGGCACGGACCTGGCCTTTGACAATGCCACGCGCGCGCTCCTCTTTGCCAATGGTCAGTTTAAAATTGGCACCCAAGTGATCGAAGGAAGTACGCCTACGGTACTGATGGGGTAAGCCTATCGTCCGTACTTTCGCGGCGGAGAGAGGACTCTATTTATGCTCGCTCGGGTATCAGCTCGCGCAGCGGAAGATGTAAGAGATTGAGGGTTGTTTTTACCCGTCAAACTTGTCAATTTACTTTACAGTTTTGACTATCGGGTCGACCGGGAGAGGCAGTCATGGCGGCAATCCAAAAACACATCACGCGACGCTCAGCCATGTCGATTATCGCGGGAGCAGCAGCAAGCGCAGCGGTGCCTGCGGCTGCCCGTATGTCACCCAAAAAACCCAATTTCCTTTTCATTCTGGCCGACGACCTCGGCTATGCCGATCTCTCATGCTACGGACGTCCTGATTACAAAACGCCAGCACTTGATCGGCTGGCCGCGCAGGGCATGCGGTTTACATCGGCTTATGCAAATAGTTCAGTGTGTACAGCAACGCGCGTGGGGCTCATCACCGGGCGTTATCAATATCGTCTGCCAGTTGGTCTGGAGGAGCCTTTAGGATCACGCCCGGTTGGTCTGCCGCCATCACATCCAACCATCGCGTCGCTACTGCGCAAGGCAGGCTATACGACCAGCCTCATCGGTAAGTGGCATATGGGTGTCTTGCCAGACTATGGGCCCCAACAGAGCGGCTATGATGAGTTTTGGGGATTGCGCAAAGGCGGTGTCGATTATTTCACGCATGACTATAATGGCGAGCCCGACCTCTGGGACGGGCCGACCCCAATCAAGCGCACGGGCTATCTGACTGACCTGCTCGCTGATCGCACCATTGAAAGCATGGAGCGTTTTGGTAACAGCGATAAGCCTTGGCTTATCAGCTTGCATTTGACTGCGCCGCATTGGCCTTGGGAAGATCCAGAAAATGATGATGAATCGCGGCGCCTAGCGAAATCCACTGATGCCCGGCGGTGGATGCATTATGATGGCGGGACCATGGAAATCTACGCCAAGATGGTCGCCAATATGGATGCCAATATCGGGCGTGTGCTGGCAGCCCTCAAGAAACAGGGCCAGGACCGCGATACTGTGGTTGTCTTTACCAGCGACAATGGCGGCGAGCGATTTTCAACCAATTGGCCATTTAGCGGTCGCAAAACCGACCTTCTTGAAGGTGGGATACGTGTGCCAGCCATCGTCCGTTGGCCCGGGCTCGCGAAGGCGGGTTCGACAAGCGATGTCCCAGTTATGTCCATGGATTGGCTGCCGACCTTTGTGGCGGCAGGGGGGGGCGCGCTCGATGCCAATTATGCGCCAGATGGGATTGATATTCGCAATGCCATTGCTGGTGGCACCTTGCCAGAGCGGAGCCTTTACTGGCGTTACCGACACAATAATCAGGCCGCGCTGCGCAAGGGTTCGATGAAATACCTCAAGATCAACAACAATAGTTTTCTGTTCGATCTTTCAACTGACCCCATGGAGCGCGCAAATTTGAAAGCGCGGCGGCCCGATCTGTTCAAGGCCATGGAGGCTGAATGGTTGGGTTGGAACAAAACCATGCTGCCTTTTGATCCAGAATCCATGTCGCACGGTTTTACGGCAGATGTGATGGTCGATTATATGGGTGTCGAGAAATAGTTCCTCAGGCTTGCCGCACGAGCCAATCTTTCACTTTTGCAGCCGCCTCTGCGCAGAGTTCAGGCTGACCGAAATAATAGTGATTTGCGCCCTGGATAACATGATGCTCGATGTCGCACGCTGAGGCTGCTGCCATTAGGCGCGCGGCATGGCTCGGCGTGCAAGCATCATCGGCGCTATTTTCAATGACCAGCATCGGGCATTCAATCCGCGCGGCGCATTTTAAGCCATCTGCGTTTGAATCGTCATAAGACCACTGAGATAGCCAACTGCGCAACGTACTAAAGCGGGCAAGGCCCACAGGGCCATCATTGACCACAAAGGGATCGCCCAGCATGCAATGATTGGGTGGGCGGTCATTGGGATCTACCGATGGGTCGACCCAGCGCGGATCAGCCATCGTGCCTTGAACAGTAAAGCAGCGCTCGTGGTTCTCAAGGCCAGCCGCCTTGAGCGCTGCCAGCTCTGCCTTAACCCAAGCCGTGATACGCCGGTTACGGGCAATCTGCCGCGCCCGATATTCAGCAAGGAAAGCTTGCGAAAATGGAGGCTTCGGTCCGTCAGGTGCAAAGATATTCCATTCAGGATTGCGCTCAAAGGGGCGACTTTCGTCTTCAATCGAGGGGTCCATCCACTCCGTCAGCGTCAAGTTGCGTGACAAGTGCGCCGCCAGCAGCAAGACGCCGTCGGCAGGAATAATATTGGCCGCCGTCAGGTCATAAGGATCGCCCGCAGGCGTGTGCGTCACGCGCGGGTCCTGCGCCTCGGCTTGATAAAATAGCGACAGCGAGCCTCCACCCGACCAGCCGCCAAGATAGACTTTTTTATAGCCGAGCCGTTCCTTGGCATCGCGGACACAGGCAGCCAGGTCCATGACGGCGCGTTCCATGATAAGTGCGGTGTCATTGCCGCGGTACCGCGGGTTGCAATAGATGCTGTGGACGCCTTCGCGGGCAAAAGCATTCATCAGCGGAAGCCACGCCCCACCGCCAATGGGGTGCGAGGCAATGATGACCGTGTCTGAGTCCACTTCCGGCCTCAGAAGGCTGCACTCGACAACGACCTTGCCGATCTCGCCTGCATAAGTGTCCTTGAATGCGCTCTTCTCACTGTAAACGACCAAATAGGTCGAGCGGTCATATTTCATGCTGTTATGGCCTTTGGTCGGGCGCGACGGTCGACCGCCTCCGCGCCAAATTTCTCGACTTTTTGGCCCCGCGTTCGTGCCGTCCAGCGCGCCAGTGTCTCATCGAAATTTGCAGCTTCATGGGCAAGGATCGTATCATGGTCTGCGACACGATAGGTCAACTCAATCTGGATGCCATTGGGGTCGTACATATAGATCGAACGCACGAAGCCATGGTCAACCGGGCCCAGAGCGCTGATGCCAAAGCTTTTGATACGCGCCTGCATGGCCAGCAAGTCGTCCTCAGACGCAACTTCAAAGGCCCAATGCATATCAAAACTTTCCTTGCGCTCGAACCAAGTGGCGTCAGCACTCGCGGGCGCGTCAAAAAAGGCGATATACTCGCCATTTCGCATCTGAAAGAAGATATGCATGTAGGGATCATCGTCACCTGTTCCGGTTACTTGCTCCAGACAGACACCTGTCGGATCAGCCAGGCCTAAGACGTCGCGATAAAACCAAATAGTTTGCTCGGCATCGCGACAGCGAAAGGCGCCATGATGAACACCCTTGATCGGGCGGGAAGAAGGGTGCTCAGTCATTGGCCATTCCTCTTGTTGCGCGATGCAAAGCAAATACGAAGCGTTACTTTTTGTTCAGAAGGACAATTTTACCTGCAGTGCAAAGGTGCGCGGCGGCTGAATATATTGCGAAATCAGCCCCGCTACGGTCGGCGTATTAAAGGCATGCGACGCCGTCAATTTGTTGGTTAGGTTTTTACCAACAAGAGCAACTTCCCACGCATCGTCAACCGCGCGAAGACCAATGCGCGCATCAAGTTTGCTGTGACCGTCTTGGGCGGCAGCCGGATTATAGCTGTCTTCCAAGAAAGCCCGGCTGCGGAATGTCATGCCGCCATTGCCAAACATTTCGATCGTGTCGCTGAACGGCTGCACGATATCGAGGCCCAGTGTGCCGCTCCATTTCGGACTGCGCGGGATTGGAAGGCCAGCAGCATTATTGGCGGCTCGGACAGTAGCCGTCCCCGTGATGCAGGCCGTGTTTGAATAGAGACAGGGCGCGCCTGGGAAATCGAGATAGGTCGCATTGAGACGCGCAAGCGAGCCTGTGAGCGTAATGCCATCTGTTACCTCAAAGCGCGCGTCTGCTTCTATCCCCTTGCTTTGCGCGCGCCCGGCATTGAGCGTTATGAATGCCGCAAGCGTTGCATCGAACGAAGATGTTTGCAGGTCGCGGAACCGGGTGCGGAAGGCTGCAATATTGAAGGTCAAGCGACGGTCCAACGCAGTCAGTTTTGCACCTGCCTCCAAGGTGGTTGAGCTTTCCGAATTCAATTTGAACTGGGACTGGAGGGTCGTTGCTTGACCACCGATAAAGCCGCCGGCCTTCGACCCCTCGCCCCAGCTGGCGTAGAGCATAACATCAGAGGTCGCGAACCACTGGACGTTGACTGACGGATCCCATTCAGTCTCTTTGAGGTCACCAACCAATGTCCGCAGCAAAGCTCCGTTGTTCAGCGTGCGCTGCGTCGCATCCTTTTTCTCATTGGTGTACCGAAGGCTACCCGTCACGCGAACTGCGTCGCCCATCTTGTAAGTGGCACTGCCAAAGAGCGACCAGACATGATTATTCTGGACGAAGAAGCGTTCACCATAGGCAACTGTGCGCGTCTGCGAGGCATAGTCATAGTCGTTCTTATGGTAATAAGCGCCGACAATATATTCGAGTGGTTTGGTGGTCGGCGATACGAGACGAATTTCCTGAGAAATCTGGTCGAAATCTTCCTCAAAGCCTGAGGCAATGCCATTTGCCGGGCCAAAGTCAGAATCAAGCCGCTTGCGGAACTTATATTTGGAATAGCCACTGATCGAGGTCAGCACATGATCGCCAAGGTCAAGATTGGCGGTCATGACGGCATTCACATTATCCGTATTGTCGAAATCGCGCCCGACAAATCCTGGATAGCCGTTCGTTGTCCGGATCAGGTCAGGGTCGGTTGGAGCCTCCAGCCGCTCAACGGCACTGCCGGTCAAGTCGACCTTGCCGCCCTCAATTTTAAACGACACGTCAAGCGGCCCACCCGCATCGATCAAGAAGGAGGCGCGGCCGAACCAAGATTTGCGTTCGCCATCGTCGCCACCGACTGTTCCGGTGTTTCGGATATAGCCATCATTTTTTTCATATAAAAAGGCGCCGCGCGCGGACACAGCACTGCTCAATGGTCCTGAAACAACTGCAAATCCGCGGGTCCCGCCAATCTCGAATTCGCGGCTGGCCTCGACGCTTGCCTGGAAATCGCGCGTTGGCTTTGCACTCACAACACTAATGGCGCCAGCGCTCGTGTTCTTGCCAACCAGGGCGCCTTGCGGCCCGCGCAGGACCTCGATCCGCTCAACATCGAGAAATGGCACCTGGAACTGGCGAGCATGGCCACCATAGACGCCATCGACAAACAAGCCGACGGTCTGTTCAAAGGCAAGATTGCCCGGCGTCGAGCCAATGCCGCGTATGTAGAAGGCATTATTGCCGGGCGTTGTTTGCACGTAGAAATTGGGAACAAAGCGATCGAGTTCGTTGAAGTCTTTGATGCCAAAGTCGGACAGCTGCTGGCCGCCCACAACTGTCATTGAAATCGGCACATCTTGGATGTCTTGCTCGCGCTTTTGGGCAGTGACAATGATCGTGCCACTATTGGCGTCGTCATCTGCGCCTTGCGCAAAAGCAGGCGTGGTGGCCAGTAACGCGAGGCCAGTCGACGTAAAAATTGCCTTGCGCAATTGGCGTGTTAGGCTCCTCTTCATCGTATTTTCTCCCTCCATCCCACAAAGCTGCGTCTCTCTCATGCAGCATTGCGCTCTCCTTATCGGCCCAAAAGGGGGCCAAAACACATCCCTCTCACAGCAGATCAGCCGGCGTCGTCGGCAGACCAAGTTTCACCTTTCCAGCAAGTGTGGCCGTCCGATCCCAGTCAAACATGACGTGACCGCGCATCATCTGCACATCGCGCAACTGACGCTGCAGTGGCGAGCTTGCCATGCCCGCACTCGCGCCCGCTGCCGCTGACAAGCGATTAATGGCTTGATTGGCAAGCAGCACAACTTGTGCGCCTGCAAGCCGCACCGAAACTTGCGCATCGATTGGCGCATTGGCTCCCATTGGCCCGATGCGTTCGACAGTCCTGACGGCCTCTTCCCACACCAGTCGCGCGGCATTTACATCGGCGATAGATTCGCCAAGCCTTAGATGCGTGCTTTGTAAGTCGCCCTGTTTTGCGCCACCACTATAGGCCTGAAGCTTGGTTTTCATGCGCTCAGTAAACCAGGCAATCGCGCCTTGGGCGGCGCCCAAGGCGGGGGTGGCCGCCACAAGGGCCAAAGTGGCGCGCATCGGATAGCCAAGCGTTGAGCCGGGATGAAGCGCCTCGCCGGGAGACGCGCCAGACGCCATGCAGCGTGCGGGTAAAGTCATATGCTGGGGCACAAATACATCGCGCAAAACAACCGCATGGCTGCCCGTTGCTGCCATGCCGGAGACGTGCCAGACATCCTCGACGTCGACTTTGTCGAGCGGGACTGCGCAAAAGATCGGCTCCATGGTTTCACTGTCGAGCGCGTTCACCAGCATCCAGTTGGCGTGGTTGACACCCGTTGCCCATTCCCAGCGCCCAGAAACGCGGTAGCCGCCTTCAACAGCAACACCTTTGCCGGTTGGGGCGAGTGGCGCTGGGGCCAAGGGCATCACACCATTTTTGTAAAATTCTGCCTGGGCTTCAGCGCCAAATTTGCACAACATCCAGGCATGCAGGGCAAGAAATGACAGCGTCCAGCCGCTCGATGTGCAGCCGACGCTTAGTCGGCGCACAATGTCCAAAAAGGCTGAAAAGGCGATGCCGTGCCCGCCAACGCCCCTGGGCGCTAAAATGTTAAAGAAAGCTGCCGCATGCGCTTCGGCGATCGTTTCGTCAGGCAGGGTGCGGGCAGCTTCGGCAGCTTGTGCACGCTCCGCCAGCCTAGATGCAAAATCATCAGCCCAGTTGGCCCAGTCTTCAACCGAGCGCTGCTGTGAACCGATATCATTGGTCATCACACTCATAGGCTCTCCCACCCAAGTGTAAGTTGAGCCAACCTCCAGCCTATTGTCAAGCATCTTTACATAAAGGCAAAGAATTAAGGCTTGCACCTTTTGCGCGCTGCTGAGATGGCGGTGACATGGAAAACTCGCTGCTGCTGCTCGACATGATGCGGACGTTTTTGCAAATGGACGAAAAACTGCGCGAGCGGTTACAGCAGCGTGGCTGGCCAAGTATCACCCGCTCCCAGTCGATGGTGCTGGCCAATGTGGCCAATGGCGTAACCCGCGCCTCGCGCTTGGCCGAAAATCTTGGCGTCACGCGCCAGGCCATGAGCCAATTGCTTGCAGACATGGTGAAAAAGGGACTTATTGAGCTGATCCCAGATCCCGATCATGGTCGCGCGCAACTGGTCCAATTTGCGCCCCAAGCTGATGGCATTCGTGAAGACGCGCGGCGCGTTTTGCGCGACCTCGAAGCAGAGCTGGAAATCTCAATTGGTGCCCAACAAATGGCAAGCCTGCGCCAGGCGTTCGAGCAACTGGCCTAAGCGAAATAGGCTTTGCGCAGCTCTGCCTTTAAGACTTTGCCCGCCGGGCTTCGTGGGAGGGGATCACAGCGCACGTCCCAGCTTTTGGGGCATTTATAGCGCGCCAAGCGCTCGCTGAGATGGGCAAGCATGTCATCAATCTCTGGCGCCTCGCCCTCAACTGGCACAATGATGGCGTGAACCCGCTCGCCCCAGCGTTCATCTGGCACGCCAATCACGGCGCATTCCCGAACTTGGGGGTGAAGACTAAGCGCATTTTCCACTTCGATTGAGTAGATGTTTTCAGCACCCGACACGATCATGTCCTTCATCCGGTCAGTAATCGTGATAAAGCCATCTTCATCCATGAAGCCCGCATCCTGCGAGTGCATCCAGCCCCCGCGCAGCGCCTGGGCCGTTTCATCGGGGCGGTTCCAATATCCGAGCATGACGCAAGGTCCGCGCCCGACAATCTCGCCAACCTCGCCTCGTGGCAACTCCTTGCCATCGGGTCCCACAACCATGACCTCAAAGCCATAGCCTGGCACGCCTGCGGTCCGCAGCTTCGATAGGCCCGAGGCAACACGGTGATGCTCGGGCATCAAAAATGTAATTGAGGGCATTTCGGTCATGCCAAACCCCTGGATGAACTCAATCCCGGGCAAGCGCTCTTGCGCCCGCGCAATTGTGGCGGCGGGCATTGGCGAGCCCCCATAGCCCAGCATCCGAATAGAGCTGAGATCGTGCGCTGCAAGATCTGCCAAGGTCAGCGCGTCAATTACAGCCGGCACCGTAAAGACATGCGTGACGCGGTGCTTGGCAACCAATTGCATAATTGTCAGCGGATCGAGCTTTTGGGCAAAGACATGGGTGCCCGCGACCATCGTCACTGAAAACATCCCAATGTCCGCCAAGTGGAACATGGGCGCGCAATGCAGGTTCACGCAGTCAGGGCCAAAGCCAATCATCATGACCAGATTATTGGCAACAGACACAAGGTTGCGGTGGGTGAGCATCACGCCCTTGGGCGTGCCTGTCGTGCCACCCGTGTAGAAAACCCCAGCCAAGTCGCCATCGGCGCGGTTTGCGTCCTCTATTGGGTCTTGAGCCGATGCACGACGGCGCAGGCCTGATTGGGCCTCGTCAATGCGTTCAATGCGTAGGCCCGGCAAATTTTTGGCTAAGCCTTCTGCCTGGGCGTCAAATCCATCGCCAACCAGGAGCAGGCTTGCCCCTACGTCTTGTAATTGGAATGAGATTTCGGCCACCGTCAAACGTGTGTTGAGCGGCACAATCACAGCGCCCGCCCAAAAGACGGCAAAAAAAGCATCGAAATAATGCTCGCCATTAGCCGCCAGGACCGCCACCCGGTCCCCTTGTGCAACGCCAAACGACTTTAAAAGCGCCGCCAAGCGGGAAACGTCTCTAGCAACAGCGCCCCAATTGCGGATGCTATTGCCATCAATAGATGCAATACCGCCCGGATTAATCCGCGCGGCACGATGCAGGCCTTGGGTCAGTTGCATCCGATATCCCCCTCCTGCGGCACCCCCTTGGCGCTGATCAGCTAGCCGACCATTTCCAGCGCCTTGAGAATAGGCAGCTGCTTTTTAAGGAACGTGTCCGCTTGGCCCTGAAGCTCAGCGACATTGGCCGCCTCGCCTTCTAAGGCCTTGCCCTCCTTCACAATGGCTTGGCCTTGAGCTGCAAGAATGGCCCAGACATGTTGGGCCAGATCTGCTGCCGTCTTCTTGCCTTGCTCAACGGCTTCCACAAAAAGCTGTGCAAAGCGTGGCAGGGCAATGCCACCGCCTGTCACAGGGCTTGCAAGAGCGGCGACATCGCCACTTGTATAGGCACGCTTAATGAGTGTCTTATTGAGGTCATGTGCGCGCTTGCGGCAGGCTTTCGCGGCTTCTTTGCTCTGCGCGCTCGTGATCTGGCCTTGGCTTCCCATCACCAGCATCACTTCAATGATTTGAGCCAGATTAATGCCCTTAGGCTCAACCGCGGCCTCAATCTCGCCAATGGTGCGCACCTGGTGGTCTGCCAGTACATCAAGCACGGGGCCATAGACATCGTCACGCATCGTGACTTCGCCTAAGGGGCCATTTGCCTTCATGCTGACATCAGCCCGCGGGTTCACGAGCACCACGCGTTCAGCGCGGATCTGCGCCAATTGCTCCATGCGTGGGAGCGTGATGGGGCCCTTCACCCAATAATCTTTGCGGAATTGCTGGTTGACCAGAAAATCCCGCGTGGTTTCGACCAGCATGCGGTCAGGAATATCGGCCAGCAACTGGGCCTGTTCGGGCGTGAAGTTGATGGGGTTGATATGATCCAAGTAATTGGCCGAGCACGCAAAGGTCATCTTTGCATCCGCCAGCCACTTTGCCATGTCGGCAAAGTACATGGGGTGCCAATCTTGGTTGAAATATTCATGCGCCAGATAGTGGCGGTTTTGCGTCTTGAGCGGCTCAAAACGCGGCTTGGCGGCAGGGTTGGCCTTTAAGTAGCCGGGGTTGGTTTCAAGCAACTTATCGGCAAAGCCAATCGCACCTTCTATCCGGCTCACAATGCCACTGCCCGAGGCGCTCATGCGCTGCTCATGCTGTACCATTAAGTGGCGCATCGGCGCAAAATTCGACCAGCCGGGCAGCGTGTTATAGCTGATATAGAGAATGCCGCCGACATTGAGCTTGCGTGCCACAAAATCGGCAATGACTTTGCGGTTGGCATCCGAAATCCAGCTCCAAATGCCATGCAGGCCAATATAATCAAAATTGGGCAAGTCATCGCGCGCGCAAAATTCGGCAAAGGCTTGGTCAGCAAGCAGCACGTCGCTGCCACTGGCACGCGCCAGCTCTTGCGCGAAATTGGCTTGAGAGGGGTTAAAGTCAGTCGCAGCCCAAGTCGTGGCGCTGGCGGCTGCGTGCACATTCACGCTGACGCCCTGGCCAAAACCCAGCTCGCAGGCCGTCTTGATCTCTGGGACGGCAACGCCGGCATTGAGCATCGCCAGCCGCGTGCGCAGGGGGTTTAGTTCAGTGTAATAGCCGTAGGTATAGCCAATATCGGCGACATAGCCCTCGCTCCAACCCGTCATAGCTTATCTACTCCCGTGCCCTGCCCCCCCGAGGGACGGGGTTTGCCGCGTTGGCGCGCACATTGCAATTACTGGTTCGGAGAAAAACTTGCCGGCCTGTGTCCCGAAAGATCTGGGGCCCCGCCATATCGGCTGTGCAGATCCTCAAGTGCGTCTAGCTTTGCCTCGACCTCGGCCAAGAAACGCCCAACTTCTGCCTCAAGCTCAGCAATCTGCTCTGAGTTGCGCTCTACGCGTTGGATGAAGAGCTGATAGTCTTCAGGCACGCGTGGATCAAAGCTCACAAAGTCACACCAGGCCCGGTCAGAACAAGCCATCTGCCACTGCATCTGGATCACATAGCGTTCAGGGACCTCGCCTTTGAGGAGGGTCTCAATATGCGTGATGGTTGTGGGGCATTTAATCTCGACGAGGCCATC